>Ga0075522_10000926_pt1 | contig 21924 bp, 30 predicted proteins | sample NGEPerA_FD_74796 | JGI IMG/M metagenome (GOLD analysis project Ga0075522, IMG submission 74796) | Arctic peat soil microbial communities from the Barrow Environmental Observatory site, Barrow, Alaska, USA - NGEE PermafrostL2-A | ecosystem: Environmental > Terrestrial > Soil > Wetlands > Peat ...
CATTACTCTTTGTGTCTTCACAGGATCCGCACCACTCATAAACTTGAGTATAACGGTGGGTACAACCTGCCAAGACAAACCATATTTATCCTTAAGCCATCCACATTGGCTTTTTTCTCCGCCCTGGGAAAGCTTTTCCCAGAACCAATCCACTTCGTTCTGGGCACACAATCCACCACGAACGATGTGGCAGTTGAAGACGGATACATAAAATTTTGCAGCTTCATCCGCTTTATCGTTAAACCAAAGGGAGGGAATAATTTTCTGGTTCTTTACGCCCTTTACCGCGATTTTCTGTTTCATTGGTCCCCCTCAATTTGTCCCAAATATTCTTCAAGGTTAGCCAGGGTCATGCCGAAGCCCTGCTTGGCCCCCTCCAGAAAAGATTCACCCCCGGGATTCACTAGCAAAACTTTCATTTCCAAAACTAACCCTGTCTCAGCACCTTTATCTTCAAGTAGGATTGTTTGCCGGATAGTAAAAAACGACTTGCCCTGGCCATCCGGAACCGAACTCTCCATCACAAGTTTGGTGGGTGGTTCTACCACCCTGTAAATAGCTTGGCAATCGTGTTTCACTCCTTCAAGTGACTGGAATAAATAGCTCCATTTACCTCCTGGGCGCAAATCTATTTCACACCTAGGCATTGTAAAAGGCTTCGGCGCCCACCAATGAACCAGATGTTCCGGCTTGGTAAAAACCTCAAAAACCAACTGCCGGGGAGCCTTTAACAAGCGTTTAAACGAAAGGTCTTTAGAGTGTATTTTCCCTTCAAAGTTTCCTAGTTCGATAGCCATCACTTTTTTCCTTTTCTGATTGGAATAAGCTCACGAAGACGGCTGTCTCGCAGATAAAGTCCGCCCCAGATCAGAATTCCAATGACCACATGCATATAAACGGCTTCGCCTATCCGCAAATGGGTACAAATCGCTCCCCCCAGATAACCGGTGAGAACAATGGCCCCCAATACGGACACCCGAGGAATGAGATAAAGCACAACTGATCCGGCTTCCAAAATACCCAGAGTGATCAACATGCTCTCTGGCCATCCAAAATGGCTCATGCCCTGCACTATCTGCGGGCCACCCATGAATTTCATGACCGCGCTCATCATAAACGGCAGTGCCGCCAGCGTCGTCAATCCTCGTCCTACCCAAACCATCTTGTCCGCTTTTTTTGTCGTCATTTTGCACCTTCCCTTTTATTATTTTTATGCTACCGCTATCATCCCGATATTTTCTTATTTTTTCAGGACAACGTGAGTTGCCAGTTCGGTGGGAACGCGCTCAACGCACTTAAAACCCATGGCATGTAAATCCAGACCATAAAAAATATTTTCACCCTTTCCCATCAGAACAGGCATCAAGGCTAGGTGCATCTCATCGATCAAGCCAGCCTGCAAATACTGCCGAATGGTCGAGACGCCCCCGCCTATCCGTACATCCTTCTTTCCCGCGGCTTCCTTGGCCTGCCGCAGGGCCGATTGGATCCCATCCGTCACGAAGATAAATCGGGTCCCCCCTTCCATGAGCAAGGGTGAGCGGGGGTGGTGAGTCAAGACGAATGTAGGAACGTGATAGGGCGGATTGGGACCCCACCATCCCTTCCAAGATTCGTCCGGCCAGGGACCCCGGATGGGGCCGAACATGTTTCGGCCCAAAATCCAGGCACCCATATTCACAAAGGATCTCTCGGCGAATTGGTTGTCCACACCGGTCGTCCCGCCGCCTTTTCCGAGCATCTCATTGAAGCTCTTGGTCGGAAAAAACCAGTTCATTAATTCCGGGCCTCGAACCCCCAGAGGATTCTCCAAGCTCTGATCTGGGCCCGCGGCATAGCCGTCTATGGAAACCGAAATCGCCGCGACTTTGACTTGACTCATCTCGCACCTCTTTTTGTTTAAAGTTCAGCCAAATAACCTTCCAACTTGTCGAAAGAACCTCCCCAGCCTTGCGCCATACCTGGTTTAGCTTTATGGAAAGCTTCTTTTTCTTCAGGGCTGGCCGCACCCTCTATTTCCCAAGTTAAGGCGACTCGAGTTTGATCCGGCCCCTCTTCGGACAATAAGACCGTCGTTCTCATAGTCTTGGGCCAATGGGGCGCCATGGGGTGTCCCGTGACCTTCTCGTCCTTGTCGCAGAATTGTTGGAGATAAACGATGCGGTGCGGCTTTTCGATCTTCAGGTATTCGGCACGGCCATACATTTCGCCGTGCCGGCCATCCGTCGTGGAATAAAAACTGGTTCCTCCCTCGCGGAGATCCGCCCGGATGTACTTCATTGTAAATCCCGTTGGCGGTACCCATTGAGCTAGCTGCTTGGGATCTGTCCAAACATCGAACATAGTCGTCAGGGACGTATCGAAAGTACGGTTGATGACGAAAATATCCTTCTTCGAAGTGCCCTCTTCCAAATATTCAGCCAAGCGGTCCCAGGTTGAGTCACCGCCGGCTTTCTTGATGAACTTGCGGGTATCTTCCGCGGCTTCGGGTGTGGGCAGAGCCATCGTCATGTCCAGCTGAGTCTTGCCTTTGAGGTCTTTAAAAAGAACTGTCACGCGGAACATCGGTTTCTGCTCATCATTTCCGCCCTGGTCGTAGACCATTTTGGAATAGGTCTCAACCTCCAGATAGTTGGTCTTATTCACGTAATCAATGCCGTCCGGGCCATGCATGGTGTAATGCCAATGCCCGCCAGTGCGGGTGTCCTGGCTGTGGGTCGTAATGGTGAATCCCCGAGGACCCCACCAATGGGCCGCCTGTTTCGGATCTGTCCAAGCATCCCATACCATTTTCACGGGCGCGTCATAGACCCGGGTGATCTTGATCTCGTTAGATCTATTTTTTGTGGCGGTCATTCTTTTTCTCCTTTTTCTGTAACTCTTTCAAATAATCATCCAAGCGGTCAAAGCTCTCTTCCCAGAACTTTCGATAATCTTCCATCCAGGCCGAGGCTTCTTTCAATGGGGCAGCCTTCAAATGACAAGGACGCCATTGGGCGTTGCGGCTTCGAGCGATAAGTCCGCTTCGCTCCAAAACCTTTAAATGCTTCGTAATCGCCGGAAGGCTCATGTCGAAGGGTTTGGCCAACTCCTGTACCGACACTTCTCCCGTACTTAACCGGGCCAGCATGGCTCTCCGGGTCGGGTCGGCCAAGGCTGAAAATGTACTGCTCAACTGATCGGTTGGCATATAGTATTTAACCTCTTGGTTAAATACTAACCCAAAGATTTATTTGGTGTCAACACGTTTTAAAAATAATTATTGGTAGGTTAAACTGTTCTTGATTTAAAACTCCAAGGAACAAATCATGAATAAATTTCTAAAAGCACTGCTCTTTGCCCCCATTGTGCTTTCCGCCCTCATTTTTATCATCGGCTACATACTCCCGTCCCAATGGCAGGTATCCCGCTCCATCCTTATTAATAAACCACCCCAGGCTATTTATCCGTTGGTGGCCGATTTTAAACATGGCTGGCCCCAATGGAGCGACTTTGATTACGAAGACCCCGCTATTCAATACAATTATTCTGGACCTGACCTGGGCGTGGACGCCTGCCGTTCCTGGATTTCGTCCAAGATGGGCAATGGTTTCCAAAGAATTACCAACGCCGACCCCGCTACCGGCGTTTACTTTGACTTGAAAATGGAGAACACCAACTTCGGCCTCAGCGGAAAAATCGTCTTTGAGCCATCCGGAACAGCCACTAAAGTCACCTGGACAGACTCCGGGGACACCGGCAACAATATTTTCTTTCGCTATATGGCGAGTATGATGGATCAAATGATGGGTAATACATTTGATCGCAGTCTGGCGAAGTTAAAGGAAAAGGCGGAAGCGTCGGCCAGCAAATAATCAAAATGGAGAAGACCGTGAGCGACAGTAACGAAATCAAATGGCTGCCTGACGTCGAGGATAAAGACTATCCGGCCGCCCAATCTTATTTGGGCCTGATCCATTCCGACGCGGAAGTCATCGGTCTAGTAAACAAACTCAAAACCGCGAAAATTGTCCAATACAAATCCAAAGACATCTTCAGAGCCTCAGGATTATCCCTGCTTGGTATCAGTAATGCCCGCATGGAAAAAGACCGGAAAAAAATTAAGGATGGCACGCCCTTGTCTCCACTGCTTTTAGTGCGGGATATAACCAACGGCAAGGTCGTCATCGCCGACGGATATCACCGGCTCTGCGCCGTTTATTCCGTGAATGAGGATGAGTGGATCCCCTGCAAGATTGTTTAGTAAAAAAATTTTAGCCGTTTCACCACTTCTCCGATAACTGTTTCCCAGTCCCCGGCCTTGGGTTGCCGCAACAGTGTCGCCGTCCTGTACCAGGGGCTATCAGGCCTCTCCAACAGCCAGCGATAATCCGGCACATAAGGCAATAAAACCCAGAACGGTTTACCCATGGCCCCCGCCAAGTGAGCGGTGGAGGTATCCACCGAAATGACCAAGTCCATCCCGTGCACCAGCGCTGCGGTTTCAGAAAAATCAGCTAACTCTTCATGATGAACTCTTAACTTTGGCAAATTCGCCAATAACGCCTTGTCCTTTTCCTTGTATCCCTTTTGTAGGGAATGAAACTCCAAAGGCAATTCCAACAAAGGCGCAATGGTTTCCAACGCAATGCTTCGATTATGGTCGTTCGTGTGTTCTGGATTGCCGGACCAAACGAGACCAATCCTTGGAACTGTTTTCGTTCTCAGTTTTTTCATCCATTCAGTCTTTTTATTCTCATCCGCGAACAGATAAGGATTTTTCGCCGGAATTGTTTCTACCGTTGTTTTAAAAACCAGGGGCAAGCTCATCAACGGACAATAAAAATCAAAAACCGGAAGGGCGTGACCAGTTCCCACCACGGTCAAGTTCCCCATACTCGAAACAAGGTTGACTAGCGATGGTGGGACCTCAAACAGGACTTTCGCTCCCCGTTTTTCCAGTAATTTGGCGTATCGGCAATAGTGGATGACGTCCCCGTAACCATGTTCCGCATGTACCAGAATGGTTTTGTTTTCCAGCGCTTCGACACCCGTCCAGAGAGGTTGAGTGAATTTTCTTTTATTTTCATGCCACTGGTACAGGCGCCAGCCTTCCTCATAATCGCCCTTGAGCAGTTTCAAAAGCGCCATATTAAAATAAGCCTCGGCATATTGGGCGTTAAGGGCGACTGCCCGTTCATGCGCAATCAGGGCCTCGTCAAACCGATGGAGTTCCTGCAATACCGTACCCCGGTTGTTGTGGGCCTCAGCGTAATCGTGTTTTAGTTCAATGGCCCGGTCATAACTGGTCAGAGACGCCTCCATCCGGTTGAGTTTCCGCAAAACATTACCACGGTTGTTAAAAGCTTCTGCTCGGTTTAGTTCCAGAGCTATAACCTTGTCATAAGTGGCCAGCGCTTCCTCAAACCGTCTTAGTCGCTGCAATACGATTCCTCTATTGTGATAGGCCCTGGCCAAACCTGGTTTTAGGGCAATGACCCGGTCGTAACTGACCAATGCTTCCTGATGCCGGTTGAGTTGCATCATTAAATCCCCGCGGGAATTCAACGCCTCAATGTGGGTCGGTTGAAGGCTGATGGTTTGTTCATAACCTGCAAGGGCTTCTTCTGATTTCCCCAGTTGAGCTAATCCGTTCGCCCGGTTAAATAAAGCCATCGGTTGTCTTGGTTCTACTTGAAGCGATTTATCCAGCAGGTTTAGTCCTTGCTCGATCTGGCCTTGCTGAAGACAAATGGTTCCCAAATGGGTCAGCAAGTGTGTGTTTTTAGGATAGAAGACCAGCAGTTTACGCATCTGTTCCGCCGCTTCCGATAACCGACCGGCCAAATGCTGGGACACAGCCTCTCGGATCTGCGGATTCACAAGGACAATAGATTTTGTCGGTTTCATTCGTCTATTGTCTCAAACTTCGAATGAGCGATTCAACTTTACTCGCATTTAATTTGTCCAGCTTCCGGAAGGTTGTAAGCTGAGTGAGCGACTTCGGATTTTAAATTTAAAATTCGGATTAAGGAACATAAATGAAATTGATCGAAAAACCAGAACCGATTCAATGGCCAATCACCCATTACATTTATTTTTAAAAAATTGGACTCTTCTTTGAAAGCGCCGCTGAAACCTGGGGCAAACTCCATTCACAGGTATCTAAAATATCCGAGCATAATCAAATCATGGGCTTCATGAGCCTCTATAAGGTCAAAGACAAACTTTACCGGGCTGGTGTGTCCCTATCGGACCCGCCGAGAAACTTGCCCGAGGAAATGGAATATTCTTATTTCAAAGGTGGTAAATACAATAAGTTTTTTTTAACCGGCTCTTATACCCTTTTACCCGAAGCCTGCGGTCGTATTTTCGAGATCATCCATCAAGACAACATCCCAACACGGGATGATTTTTTCATCGAGAACTATATAACAGACCCCAGTAAAACATCTGAGGAAGAAAACGTCACCGAAATACTCATACCCACAACATAAAGATCAGGAGAGGCGTTTCAGCGCCATTCGTGCATTAACTTTTCGAATTTTTATCGCCAGGTTGGATAAGTGTTTTCAATTGGTCTAAACCATATTGGATATCATTTTTCAAAATGTTATTTCCGGCACCAAACATATTGGCGATTTTGTCGCCAAAGCTATTGAGGCCCACAACACGCCATTTCACTACCGTGTCCGAGCCCTTGGGTTCAAAGGTGAATAAAAAATTAGTTCTTCCGTAAATTGGCCCAAAAAAATCAACTAACATCGAAACATGTTCATTCTTTACACTTTCAGTAATAACCATGTTCGCTTCGTCTTCAATAATTTGGCTTGTGAAGTGGCAAACCGATCCCATTCCCAAAACCGGTCCATCAAAAGTTAATTTCACCTTGAGATCTGGTTTTTCCCAGGGCGACCATGCACTCCAATTGTGTAAATCATTTACTTGAGCAAAGATTTTATCTACGGGAGCCGGAATAGTAATTTCACGTTCAACAGCGTAGTCATTGGATTGAACAGAAAACATTAATAGAAATAAAACGAGAACAGCCACAAAACCAATTAACACTCTGTTCACTGAGGACATTTTCTTGGCTGCAGAACTTTCCACAATGGCCTTTTCTACTTTTGGTAAAGTCTTAGATTTTTTGCTTTTCACGGTTGATTTCTTAGCCAATTCGGCCTCCCGAGGATTAAAAGTTTCCCTAATTTAACCAAAGTAGCCAACAAATGTCAGCCTATTAATCCCGTCAAACGACAAAGTAGCGAAAGTTGGAAGGACATTGACGGAAATTTTATTTTTAGGGGGTTTTCAAGTAGCATGGTCAATGATATGAATCGTCACGACGATGTCCATCCGACTCCATTAATCGTTTTGTAAAACATGAAAGCAAAAAAAGGCGCCCTCATAAGGACGCCTTTTTTTGAATTACATTACAAACCGGTTAAAGTTTAAACGCCTTCGTCAGCTTATCATTAATTTATTTAGCGGCTTCCGTAACGGCCTTCAATTGTTCTAAGCCGTTTTGTAAATCCTCGGCCAACGTTTTATCCAGGCCAGCAAACAAATGAGTGCATTTAGCCGAGAAATCGTCATACCCATACAGATGCCACTTCACAAGGGTTTCTCTTCCGTTTGGCATAAATTGGAATGTGTACCCTATTTTCTTCACAGGACCTGGATATCCATAGTCCAACTCGACGTTAATATGTTCCACGTCGCTTTCAGTAATGACCATTTTTCCAGAGCCTACCCTTTCATTACCGATCCAATTGCAGACCGCTCCCACTCCCGCATCAGGTTTTTCAAAAGTCTTTTTTATTGAAGGATCCAATTTTTCCCAGGGCGACCAATCAGCCCAGTTATGAAAATTGTTCACTTGCGGGAAGATTTTCGCTTCGGGAACCGCAATGGTAATTTCGCGTTCAACCGTATATTGATCCGGTTGAGACGTAACAAATAACAACGCGACACCAATAATGATTACGAAGATAATCAATATTTTTATTCCCAGCGGAAACGTCTTGACTGCGGGACTTATGGTTACAGCCGTTTCTACCGGCAGCACCTTGGGATTTTTCTTTTTTACGGTCGATTTCTTAGCCAATTCATCCTCCAGAAGATTTAAAGTTTCGCTATTTAACCAAAGTACTCAAGAAATGTCAGCCATTTTATCCCTTCGATTTGAGGCAAATACCTCCTTCTTTCCCCAAAAACCCATTATCCTTTCAATAAAAGATAAACCCCCTCAACCCGGCGGAGGTCCCGATATTTGCCGTCTAAATCCATACCATACCCAAAAAGCCAGCAATCTCTGAAACCCTCTTGTGCCAGAGCCCGATGATTCCAGTTCAGGTCAAACCCCAGAAAATCCACAGGCCCGCTGGCCTCCCCAAACTTGCGTATTAAAACCGCGGTTCGGACATTCTCAACCCCTTTAACCAGCAACTGGTCTTTGAGTTTCCTGAGGGTCAATCCCGAGTCCGCCAGGTCATCCACGATTAAAACCGAGTGCAGACACAGCGCATCAAAATCCAGTGAATCTCCCTGCACTTCCCTGTCCGCCAAAAGGTTTTGACGACCATCCGTTCCATGAATCCGAATTTCATAAGTTTTTATTCGAACATCAGGTGCGATTTTTCGAAAACAATCAACCATATCCCTGGTGAAAGGCCCGGCGCCTTCCAGAATGGAAACCAAATTTAAGACATCTGTTTTGCTCTCTTTAAGCCAAGCCAAAACTGACCTTGTCATTTGTTCTACTGCTGAGTGAATTTGAGATTCAGTAAAAAAAACTGTCCGAGGCGATTCAGGCATAGCGACAGGTCCTTATCGTTAAAATAACCCGACTATCTAGCTTTTCACCATCGGGTATGCCGTAATAATGAAATTAAACCACGACATAGGAGGCCACATGAAGAAATTTTTAGGAATCATTCTTGGAACGCTACTGGTTAGTCTTTCCTTTTCTCCCCTTTTAGCGGATCAAACTCCTAATACGGTTTATTCTTTTAAGATGAAAAATATCGATGGTAAAACGGTTTCGCTGGCCAAATACAAAGGCAAGGTTTTGCTTATTGTGAATGTGGCCAGCAAATGTGGCCATACTCCGCAATACGCCGGATTGGAAAAACTTTACGAGAAGTATAAGAACAAGGGATTCGTGATTTTGGGCTTTCCTTGCAACCAATTCCGGGAACAAGAACCAGGAACTGATGCCGATATCAAAGCTTTCTGTACCGCACAATACAACGTAACCTTTCCCCTCTTCGACAAGATCGAGGTCAACGGGGACAACGCCAATCCTCTTTATCAGTTCTTGAAAACATCCCAGCCCGACCCAGATGGCAAGTTGGACATCGGCTGGAATTTCACTAAATTCCTGATTGACCGCCAGGGACATCCCTTCAAAAGAATTATGACGAAGGTCGAGCCGGAAGATTTCGACGCCGACATTCAGGCCGCCGTTTCAAAGTAATCTTCGTAAAATAAAAAGCCGACCCTAGAATAAAAGGCTGGCTTTTTTAAGAAGTCAATTTTTATCATCCATCTGAGAGGACCTCAGAAAAGACCTGACTCGGTCCAAATAGAGCGCCGTCGAAATCAGGATGGGTATTAAAAAGTATACCAGCCGAAAAACAAGGGCCGCTACCAGTGTCATCTCAAAACCCACTCCCAGCATTTTAAAAGTAATCGCCAAAAGTGATTCGCTGACCCCCAGCCCGGCCGGCACCGGATTGACGTTGGATGACAGAAACATCAGCGTAAAACCGACGAGGAGAAGCCCCAGGGGCAGGTCCACCCCGACCGAATGGAAGCAGAAATAAAAGGTTAGGGCCATCAGGCACCAGTTCATGGCAATAAATAAAAAAACCGCGATCAGGTGAATCCAGCCTTTTTTCAGAAAGATCACCGTTGATTCCACCACTCTCTGAATTTCCGCAAAATCCTGGAGGGGACCCTTTTTGCGAAGAATGTTTCGCCGAAACCAATAACCCGTGCCAAGTACTTGTTTGAGAACCCAGCGGCTGAAAGCGCGGTTGAAAAAGATAAAAATCATCACTCCGACAAACAATAAAAGACCCGCCATAAAAAACAAAATAGCCGTTTGATTAGGCCCTCCCACCAATTCAGGGTGGCCCTTGAGGTACACCAGGCCGCCCATACAAACGAAGGAAAGCACCAGATTAAAAATCATGTTTTGAGCTAGCGTCAAAGGAATGCTGACCGAATAAGGAACTTTTTCCTGTTTAAGAAAAAAAGCGCGGATCGCGATGCTGGACATGCCGGCGGAGGAAATGATGTAGTTCATTGTATCGGCGATGAACATGATGGAAAAAAACTTGGGAAAGGGAATGCGGTAGGGCGTTATCTTAAAAAGCACGCGGAACGAAAGAGCGGAAGCCAGGAAGGCCAGCCCCGTAGTCATCAACGCCAAAAACACCGGACCAAGTTCTAAATGCCGGAAAACCTCCCTGAGTTTTCCAAAATCGCTCAAGAGGGTCGCGGCCACCACCATCACCATAAGCCCCGCTATCACCAAGGAAATAACAACGATTACCTTTTGATGGGTTGGTTTCATGAAAGTTTCCTGTCCAATTGGGTTCAATCTCATTATGCCCACTGTCCGAAGCATTTCAAATATCGTATCTTGGCTTCCATCCGACTTTCGAGGCACCAACGCCTCTCTATGAGATTACTCATACTGACAAACCGTAATCTCGATTAGGTTGTTTTCTCTCACGGAGAATTTGTGCCACAAACCCCAACCACTTCTATGCCTATGGCCGAGGCCAAACAGATCGTCAAAGATTTGTTTGCGCCGAATCCATATATCTATTGGGTGGATTTTTTGTTCAGTGTTCTTTTGGGCTGGACCGCTTTTGTTTTAGCCGTCAGAGCTCAAAATTTTACTTTTTTCCAATGGGTTTCTTTGGTCGCGGCCGGCGTGGCCCTTTACCGCGCGGTTCTTTTTGTGCACGAGTTGTCCCACATGAAAAAGGGAACCTTCGGGGCTTTCCGGGTGGTTTGGAACCTGCTTTGTGGCTTTCCGCTCACGCTCCCTTCCTTTATCTATACGAATGTCCACATCGAGCACCACAAAACGCAGATTTACGGCACCAAAAACGACCCCGAATATTTCCCTTTTGCCCTGGCGAAACCCTACCGGATCCTGATGTTTCCCCTGAACATGCTCATCGCCCCGACATTTTTTCTTCTCCGGTTTCTGGTTCTTGTTCCCCTCTCTTATCTCATGCCGCCCCTGCGAAAACCTCTTTGGGTCTATGGTTCCTCCCTGGCGGCGGGCGGCACTTACCGGCGCCCCCTGCCTGACCAAAAAGAAAGACGGACGGCCGACATCCAGGAATTCCTGACCTTCGCCTACCTAGTGCTCGGCTTCACCCTGATGGTGAAGGGAATCCTTCCCTGGAAAGTCCTGCTCTTCTGGTACCTCATGGCGGTTTTCATTTTGGTCGCCAATAGCGTCAGGAGCCTGGCCGCCCATTGTGACCGTAATCCGCCCGACCATGTGATGAGCTTCGAGGAACAATTTTTGGATTCCACTGACATTCCGGGCAACCTGTTTCTCACGGCACTTTGGGCGCCCGTGGGCCTTAGGTACCATGCCACCCACCACCTGTTTCCCGGTATGCCTTATCATTCCCTGGGCGAAGCCCACCGTAGGTTGATGAAGGAGCTTCCTCCGGACAACCCTTATCCCCTGGCCTTCCGTAAAAGTTTATGGAGTTCCTTAACCCAATTGTGGGAAGAAGCAAGCCGGAACAACGTAAAATAAACCTCAAAAAAACTCTTCGACTGCCAAGGCTTATCATTTGAATAAAAAACCGATCGTTAAAAAATACATCCTGGGTCTGGATATCGGCGGAACCAAATGTGTCGTTGTTTTGGGCGATGAAAAGCTGAAAATAATCGATCGACTCCAGTTTCCCACCCTGGTCCACCGAGGTTGGAAAACCATCCTGAAACAATTGTTCGAAACCATTGACGAAATCATCCGCCGCAACCGCCTTAAACCCCGTTTCATACGCAAGGCGGGTATAAGCTGCGGCGGCCCCTTGGACAGCCGCAAAGGCCTGATCCTCTCGCCCCCCAACCTGCCCGGTTGGAAGAAAGTTCCCATCGTCCACCTGCTCAAAACGAAACTTAAATGCCCGGTGCGGCTTGAAAACGACGCGAACGCCTGCGCGGTGGCGGAGTGGAAATTCGGCGCGGGCCGGGGATGCCGCGACCTTGTCTTCCTCACTTTTGGAACCGGATTGGGTGCGGGTCTGATTCTCAATGGCCGGCTTTACCGAGGCGCCAGCGACATGGCGGGCGAGGCGGGCCATATCCGCCTGGCGCCGGAGGGGCCGGTCGGTTACGGTAAAAAGGGTTCGTTTGAGGGTTTTTGTAGCGGTGGCGGTATCACCCGCATGGCCAAAACGGTCACAGGCCGCGCCATGACGGCCAAGGAAGTTTGTGAATCCGCCACCCGAGGGGATAAAACAGCCCGCCGTGTTCTTCAGACCAGCGGAAACTATTTGGGTGTGGGTTTGTCGATCCTTCTGGATCTTTTAAATCCCGAACGGATTATCCTCGGGGGTATTTATTCTCGAAATAGAAAATTGTTCAACCCCGCGGCCTTCACGGTCATCTGCCGCGAAGCCCTCGCCCAGACACGGTCTGTTTGTCGGATTGTGCCATCGGGCCTGGGCGAAAAAATAGGAGATATTTCCAGCCTTTGCGTCGCCATGATGGATGAACTGGAAGCTTAGGAACCGGAAAACTTTATTGTCTCAAATCTCTTCCATATGGACCCTCAGGCCATGCGGATTATGCACCGCGAACCCGCGGTTGTGTGATTCAACCAACCCGCCTTCTTCCAAGCGGGTAAAAACGCGGATGCAGGTTTCAACGGAAATTCCAGCCATCTCGGCGACTTCCTTGCGCGTCATGGGAATAGTGTTGCCGAATTCATCAGATAATTTCAGTAGAACATTCAGAATGCGTTTCTCCGCGTTTTCATGGGCGTAAACGTGCATCGTCTTGGACTGGCGGAGGCGGTCGGACAAATCAAGAAGAACCGCTTTTCCAACATCGGGAAATTTATCCATAAGGTTCATAAAAACCTGGCTGGGTATGGAAATCACGGTGACATCGGTCTCCGCGATGCTGTAAACACCATACTCACCGCCCCCCATTCCTAAAAAGCCGAACATTTTTCCGGGGCCGATGACCGAAAGGGTTTGACTGCGCCCGCCTTTGGAATAATTGGCGATAGCGACATGGCCTTCTTTGACGAACCAAACATTTTCCGCGGGATCATCTTGCATGAAGATATATTCCCGCCTCAGATACTTCTTCTCATTGACTTGCTTTTCGATTTCCTGAAGCACTTCAAAGGGAAGAGTCATGAATGGTTTCGTTTTTGAAAGGGCTCCGTGTTTGACCCCACGAACATCAACTGGTTTTTTTTTCGTTGTCAGCATAAACACCTCCCGGGGGCGGCTCTTTAAAAAAATCACGACCTCGTAATTGCTGCCGAAGAATAGTAATTTAAGATTTTTATGGTTTTTACTTTCTGACACAAATCATACAAAGACGACTTGTTCTTCCGCCTTGCCAGAGACCTTGAATAGGTAAGTCGACATTGAACCCTTTTCGGGCTGCCTAAAGCCCTTATATCTATTAAAACCGCCTTTTATAGCGTGCTTTCGTTGTTTTCAAAACATTCCAGAAGGTAAACCGTGGTTTGGCTAAATATGCAGGAACAAAACAGAAAGACGTTAATGCGCCTGGAATTCCCTAGTACAATGGCACCCATCATCAATGAACATCGCGGTGACTGCCTCACGGAAATTCATTTTTAAACCACGCCGCTTCTCGTTGCTTTCTTTCGTCTATTTAAGAAGCGCTAACTTATTTTGAATATCCAGAGATTCAGGAGGATTTTGTGGACAAAACATCGGCAAGCCAAACGCCATTAACTGGCCATCGGCTGAAGGATTATAAACCCGCCACCGAAACCGGCGGCGAACACCCGATGATTTTTGTGGAAATTTCGCCGGACGAAATGTCCGCCCGTATTACCATTCTCCCCCCCGCCTCCGCGGATGAAAAATTCATGACCGTCGATGACCTACACATCGCCCTGGCGAAGTACAACGTGGTTTACGGCATCAACAACAACACTCTGACCGAAGTGGCGGTTAAGATCTCCCAGCACGCCGCGGCCAAAAACTTGACTGACATCATCGAAGCGAACCTCGCCTCCGGCACGCCCGCCGTCAAAAGCCAGGACGCCCGGATCGAGTATTTTTATAAAAACGAGGACGAACCCTCCCCCTCCCGGGATCTGCCCGAGGATGAGGACGGCCGGGTGGATTACAAGGCCGGCCGTAAAATGGACAACGTGATCCGGGGAAGCCTGCTGATCCGCAAGACACCTTTCGTTCCCGGCAAGCCGGGCAAAACCGTAACTGGAAGGGAAATGCCTCCCGCCCCGCCCAAGGACATTGTCCTGATCGTCGGCAAGGGCGTCATTGCCAACCCGGAAAACCCCGATGAGTTTTACGCCGACGCCGACGGACAGGTGGTGTTCAAAGGCGGCCGGATTTCCATCCAACCCATTTATGAGGTCCGCGGCGACGTCGATCTTTCGGTCGGCAACATTGCTTTCTATGGAACGGTCATCGTCCACGGCGATGTAAAGGAAGGTTTTAAGGTTCACGCCGGCGTTGACCTCATTGTCCGGGGTGTGGTGGAAGGCGCCGATCTCAAAGTCGACGGCGACCTCACGGTTTCGGGAGGCGTTATCGGCAACGACAAGGCCCGCATTATTTGCAAGGGCGACGCCCTGATCCAATACATCCAAAACGCCACGGTGGAAGTGGCGGGTGATCTAAGCGTCCGGCAATCCATCATGCATTCCAAAATCGCCTGCGACCGGACAATCACGGTGGCCGGCCAAAAGGGCATGATCGTGGGTGGGCAGGTCATCGCTCGCCGTGAAATTACCGCCGCCATCATCGGCGCCAACTTCGGCACCTCAACCGAGATTATTGTGGGGGAGCAGGTTGACCTGAGGGACCAGATTTTAAGCGTCGATGAGCAATTAAAAGAGTTTGCCCGGAAAATGGAAAAAACCAAGAAAGCCCTGGCCTTTTTAAAGCAGATGCACGCCCAAAGGGGCGGCAACCTGCCGCCGGATAAAAAGGAACTTTATACCTGGCTTTCCCGCGCTTTGGTAAAGCTCACTTCCGAAACCAAAATCTTCCTGGAGAAAAAACAAGACCTGGAAACCAAACAAAGGGTTTATCTGGAAGAAAAACCCGTGCCCCGGATCAACTGCACCTACATCATTTATCCGGGTGTCAAAGTCACCATCAACCGGGCTTTCCGCGCCTTTTCGGACGAGCAAAAATACTGTTCCTTGATCGAAGCCGAGGGCGGGGTACGGGTAAGCCCGCTGAAGATCACCTCAAAGACCAAAATCGAAACGGATGAACCGTCCTCACCGGCCAAGTGAGATACTCTCCGGAATACTCATTCAGCCAAACGTAAATGGTCTACCGGCTTGTCGCCGTCGGCGCGGTTTTATATTTCCGGGAAGCCTCGTCCACCGAAACTTTAAGGTCGGTCAAAGCGTCATCCACACCTTTTCTTAAATCTTTCCAGGCGTCGCCCGTGGACTTTTTGAGTTCCTCCAGCTTTTGTTTCGTCTCCGCGTTTTTAATCGCCAACTTCCGGTTCTGCTTTTTTAAATCCGCGTTCAGTTTCGCGTCCGTTTGATGTTGAAGATGTTTTATCTTTCCGCCCAACACCTTCAATTCATGGTCAATTTTCTTTTGATAATCCGACTTGAGCTGGTCTTGATCTTGTTGGATCTTCTGATCCGTTACATCCGCGGCGTAAACCAAACCGCAAGCCAAACTCCCCATTAAAAAACCTAATAAAAAATATTTTTTCATGATCGGCTCCTTAAACAGACTTATCTTTTGGCGATCATCCCCACCACGTACAGAATCACCAGCGCGCCCACTACCGCCACCGCCACGTTTCCCAAAAAACCGTAGGTGATAAAACCCAACTGCCAGAAGAGCCAGGACCCAAATACGGACCCCAAAACGCCAATCACCAGGTTGCCCACCAGGCCAAAACCCCTGCCCTTTTGAATTTTTCCCGCCAACCAACCCGCCAGGATACCCACCACAATCACCATCAAAATGTTATTCATGGTACTGCCTTTCCACAAAGGAATAGCGGCTTACCCAATAATCTACAAATTATAGGTTGTCGATGGAAGAGGTCTACCGCAGAAAGTCTATGAACTGGCCGGCTATCCAAGCTTACAAATCAAAGCCACGGTTTTTATATGTAAGCCCTTTTGCCAACAATTTAATTACGATTTAAATGCCGCATAATTTCGTTCCGCCGTCTTAAACGAGTCGCCGATCACCCGTGGCGGCGCGCCCAGGCTTTACGGCAGCCTAATTGAATGTTGTGGATCCGTTGAATACGTTTTTCCCGGACGCCCGCGCGAATACCGCGCCATTGGTGAAACCGGCTTATTTCGGCGTTATTCAGCTGACGCAACCCCTGAAATCTTCCATGACTGAAGGACGAGACGTTCCCCGCCGCGACGAAATGGGATTCACCGCCGCTGGTCGTTTCAACTTTACCCTCGTGAGTCGCCATGACCACTTCGCCTCCAATATTGGAGACTTCAAAAGCAGTGCCGCGGACGCCGCAGACCACGCCATTGGCCTCAATTTCAAAGCTGGAATGGCTCTCCATCAAGTTCTTTTTCACGTCCGAAAGAATTGCTTCCCGCCAAAACCTCCAAACGGCTCAAGAAACCGTTGGTCTCATTGAGTTCAATTTGGCCTTCCCGGGCCGGGTCGCACCTTCGGTAAAACCTTAATTTAATTGGAAAATGAAATTATTGAAAATACTCGACGGTCACGTTATCCCCGTTCCCATCGTCGGCATAGGATAAATAAAGCGTATTGTTGGAAAGTACCAGATCGGTTCCGTAAGTGCTGCTGATTGACAAACCCGTACTGCCCAAATGGGACCATGTCCCCCCGCTGTAGGCCATCACAGCGGCTTTATAACCGTTACCCGCGTCAGAGAAAGCCACATAAGGCATACCGTTGTTGACAACCAGGGATGTACCTAAAGCCATACCTGCAGAAAAATCCGCCGCGCCCACATTGCTCCAGACGCCGCCGCTATAGCTCATCACGGTGGCTTTATAGCCGTTAACCGCGTCCCCAAAAGCGACATAAGGCGTCCCGCTTGAAACCGCCAGGGAGATCCAGTCCGCCCCGCCCACCGAAAAGTCCGCGCTTCCCACATTCACCCAGCCGGTGCCGTTATAGGTCATCACCACGGCTTCGTCGTTGTTCACGTTATCCTCGTAAGCCAAATAAAGCGTTCCGTTGTAATCCACTAAAGAGGCATTGCTGATGGCCCCGGCGGAAAAGTCCGCCGCTCCCACATTAACCCAGGCAGTGCCGTTGTAGGTCATTACCGTCGCCTTGCCGCCGTTCACTGCATCGGAGTAAGCCAGATAGAGAGTACCGTTATAGGCCGTCAGGGAAAGTCCGCTGACAATACCTGGTGAAAAACCGGCGCCGCCCACGTATGTCCAGGAGGTGCCGTTGTAGCTGAGAACCGACGCCATATTGCTGTCCGTCGCGTCTGAAAAAGCCACGCAGGGAGTGCTGCCGTTCATGACCAAAGAAGGCTTGGCCATCGTCCACTTGCCTGTCAGACTACCTTGAATGTTCCAATAACCGCCGTAATAAGCGGTGGCAAAAGCACCGCTGGTATATTCATTGGTAGCGGCAATCACGGGCGTGCTGTTGGCTACCGCAAAAGAGAAAAAAGTAACTGGTCCCGTGGTGACAGCCGCCGAGCCCAGCGTATGCCACTCGGGAGTGGAGGTTGAAGTAAAAGTTGGCGTAGCTGTGGGCGGAATCGGCGATGCCGGGGATCCAAAGGGCTTAGCACAAGCCAGCGGCATGAGTACCGCCGCGAATAGCATCAAAACCGGTATAAGTTTTTTCATAATCTCTCTTTTGATTCGGATGAGCATATCGAATTTCATAATAAACAATGCATTTCCCATACCAACCCCGGGCTATTCAAAATACGGCATTTTTAAAGGTCTTTGACCCGCCGCCTTCACTGACATCCTGCCTCATGAGTTCAATTAATGTTCTAAACCATACATTTAGGCAAAATAATGACGTTTTCACGCCTTCCATTGGGCATCGGAGACGACTTTTTATCTCGTCCAATGGTAAAGTGTTCCCCGTTGTTATCAAATTTAGGAAGGTTGGATCATGAAAAAAATGTTGCTCATGCTGCTCGGGATTTTGTTTTTGGGAAGCGTTCAAATGGCGTTGGCCGACGATGACCACCACGATGACCACAAAGTTGTCGTCGTTAAGAAGAAACATCACCATCACGTCAAGAAAGTCGTCGTTCATCACGATGACGTCCACCACGACGACGCGCATTAATCGTTTAGAATAAGATTAACTCGTAAAACAAAAAAGGGCGTTCCTCCTCGGGACGCCCTTTTTTTATTTTTTCTCCAAATGCTTCTTCCAGAGGTTCCAGTAGCAGTCATACCAGCCTTTGGCCAGGTGTTTCTTCTCTTTATCCGGCAAATTAGCGTGCACCATGGTCACTTCTGTTCCACCGCCGGCCTTTTCAAAGGTCAAAATGAAAATCGAATCCATGACGCTTTTGGACCAATTGCTGGCCCGCCAGGTTTGAACAATCCTTTTGCCGGATATCAGCGCTAAATTTTTGCCCTTGATATAACCGTCGTAGGCCGAATAAGAGCCTCCCACTTTCCGGCTCAAAACCGCCTTCTGTTCCGTCACCAGGCTGTGTTTTTTGGAATTCATGTACAACTCATACAGTTCCTTCGGCTCGGCTTTAAATTTTATCTCCTGAATGATAGTTTTCATGGTAAGCCTTTCTTGGACTTCCTCTTTTTTTCTTTCGGGTTCGGCTGACCCTTTCCCTTCATGATCAAATTCTTCAGGCTGCCTTTGATATAAGAACACCAGGCGTCGTTACAGTCAGTAAAACACTGATGTTTGGGGTACAAACCCTGATGGGTAAAGACCACTTCGGTTTTGCCGTTCTTTTGGAAGATGTCAAAAATAATTTTAGTGCCATTCCACTCGGTTTTGTCCTCCACAAAAGACAGGAAGCTGTCCAAAACCAACCAGACGACTTTCTTGCCGAGCACCAGCTTGGTGATCTTGTGCTTGGTCATGTGGAAGTCTTTGTAGCGGTAGGTCCAGACGTCGCCCAGTTTATCGGTTTCGCCCTTAATTTCTCCCGACCACCATCCGCGGACATTGTTGATGGCGTTGAAGACTTCCATGGGCGTTTGTTCGACCGTAAAACTATGGGTTAAACTTTGATCTTTCATTGTTTTTTTCGCTGCTTTTTTCAAAATTTTCGGCATAATTTTTCCTTTCTTGATTAATTTAGTTCCAGTTGTCGATCTTGATATCGTTCGGCTCGGGAGCGCCTTTGCCTTTTTCGAGAAGCCATTTGAGGCTTACCAGAAAAACTCCCCACTTGGTGCTGCAATGGTGCATAAACTCCACCGGCTCTTTCTAACCCATATGTTTAAAGAGAACAATGGCATAGTCCCCCTCCTGCTTTAGGTCAAAACTAATCGTTGTGCCCATCCATTCTTTAGGTCCGTCGACAACTTCCCACAAAACCCGTTTGCCGAGTGTAAGCTCGGTCACCTTCATGTCCATACCCCCAGCCTCAAAGCGGAATTGAAGCACTCCCCCGACTTTGCTTTCCCCTTGAGCTCGGTAGGTCCACCAGGCGGCCAGGCCCTCGCGGGTAGCGATGGCTTGATAGACTTTCTCCAACGACGACCCTTTAATCCCAACTTTGTGCAAAATATCCGGCATAACTTTTCCTTTCACATTAAGAGGCCCCGCCGTTCAGCGGGGCCATGCCTCACTTCTTAGTTCTTGCGGGTCAGCACGAAAGGTTCCACCGGGTTGGCTTTGCCGTCGGTATACATAACCCAAGAAGCCGAGATGTGGTTCGCGTCTTTCCAGGTAATATCCAGGGCGTGCATGTGCATTTCCTGGGCCGAGCTGATTCCGTCCTTGCCCTTCATTTCAAAGGACAACTCGTTGTCCGTGGACTTTTTGAGCGTCATCTTCGGGCAATTACCGAGGGTGCAATAATGGCTCATCACCAATTGGCCCTTTTCCATGTGGTAAATCGTGGTCATCTCATGGGGCGTTCCCGGGCTGATGGTTTCCACCACTGCGGACCCGCCGCCGGTCAACTTATAGTTCACCAGCAAATCCTGGTCCTTGAGGCATCCCATCTTGCACTTACCGGTCCAGTTACCCACCAGTGACTTCATCTTTTCAAACTCCGGCGAAGTCGCCGGCTTAGGCGCCGCCATGTCCGTATCCGCCATCGCCGCCATCGGAGCCAAAACTAAAGACGCCAAAACCACCCAAATCATTCTTCTAAAATACATAACATCCTCCTTAAGAAAATTTAAAATCACAGCCACTGCTCCAACGTATCCAAACAAGCATTCCACCCGCGCAGGTGACCCATCTTCATCTCTTCATCCCTGAACCCTTCATGAGTCAGTGTCAGTTCGGTAACGGTATCCGATACCTTTTTGAAGATCAGGGTGACTGTTGTATCGTAGTCAGCCCCCTCAAAGGGATTCCAGGTGAAGACCAATTTATTAGGCCGATCAACAACTTTGTAATGACCGTGATGCGGATAAGACTTCCCATCACTTTTCGTCATCACTATTTGCCAGGCCCCGCCCAACCGCAAATCCGTTTCCGCGACAGGCGTTTTCATCTCGCTGCCCCGAAACCATTGTTTCATCAGCTCCGGCTTGGACCACGCGTCAAAGAGGCGCTCGGCTGAGGCGTTAATGGTTCTCTGCACCACCAAGACTAGATTGGCTTGCGTCATTTCCTCCTCCTCAAGAGTGGCTTTGGCCATCAGCTTCAGTGAATTTTTTCAGCATATCCAAGCAGCCGTTCCAACCGTTTGTGTGATCGGTCCGGTCCTTCTCGTTGCGTAACCCTTCATGAGTTAAGGTTAAGTCGGTTACGGTTTCCGAAACTTTTTTGAAAATTAAGGTAACGGTTGTTTCGTAATCGGCCTGCCCAAACGGATGCCAGGTGAAGACTAGCTTATGGGGACGGTCGATTACCTTATAATGGCCATCCGTTGGGCAGGACACACCCTTGCTTGTCACCATTTCCACACGCCAGGCGCCGCCCACCCTCAAATCCGTCTCAGCCTCGGGGGTCGTCATCTTCTCACTGCCGCGAAACCATTTTTTCATCAGTTCCGGCTTGGTCCATGCGTCAAACAATCTTTCCGCCGAGGCACTTATTGTACGTTGCACCATCAATACCGTATTTTCCTGATTCATTTCTCTTCCTCCGTTTTTTGTTGGTCCCCGTTAGAGGCCATAAATTGTTCCAACTCATCCAACCGGTCATTCCAGAACTTCCGATGCTTCTCCAACCAATCCACCGCCTCTCCCATCGGCCCGGGATTGATTCCCAGCCGAAAAACACGTCCATCTTCCTTGTCCGTTTCCCGCTTAATCAAGTTGCCCCGTTCCAAAACCTTCAGGTGTTTGGAGATCGCCGGCAGCGTCAGATGAGACTTTTGAGCCAGATCGCCCACCCTGGCCTCACCCTGGGAAATGGTTGCCAATATCTCCCGCCGGGTCGGGTCCGACAGGGCGTAAAAGATGTGGTCCAACTGGGCCGTCGCGTTTTTGGATCTCAAAGTAAACCTCCCCCTGGGTTGAGGCCGCCAGCCGAAACCCAAGTCTTGGTGTATCAGTTCTTAAAAGAACCGATGCCAATAATTTAGTTAACTATATAG
>Ga0075522_10000927_pt1 | contig 21915 bp, 20 predicted proteins | sample NGEPerA_FD_74796 | JGI IMG/M metagenome (GOLD analysis project Ga0075522, IMG submission 74796) | Arctic peat soil microbial communities from the Barrow Environmental Observatory site, Barrow, Alaska, USA - NGEE PermafrostL2-A | ecosystem: Environmental > Terrestrial > Soil > Wetlands > Peat ...
GTGTTTATCCCGTTCGATCATTTCTGGGCGCATGATTACATTGGGTTCCGCGCTCCCGGTTGGCGGGTGCCCAGTCTCTTTCGCATCAGCGTGGTGGCGAACCATTACGGGTTCGTCGGCGGACGGTTCATGGTCGGCGGAATCGGACGCGACCGCATGGCGATCCTGACGCACCACGATATCCATGTGGCCCGAATCGAAATTCGTGATTCGCACATCGAGCACGCCCGGGAAGAGCAGCGAGTCCGTTCCGTGGAAGTAGAACACGGTCGCGGTCTCGAGGGGCGGGACGGCCGGGGCTTCGAGGAGCATCGCAATGTCGAATCGGAGCACCGTCCGGGCGTAGTCTCAAGGCCCAGCGAAAGCCATTCTGAAAGTTTCCGCGGCGGGGAAAACCGGGGCGGCCCTTCCAAGGATTCCAAGGACAAAGAGTCAGGAAGATAACGGCCGAGCGATGGCGGTGACGAGCGGCGCATCCGACATTAAGTCGAGGCGCGGCGCGGCGGAAGTCGTGAGCGGATTTGTTTGAAAACCGCCTGCTTCCAATTTGGCCACCCAGCGCGCAATCCAGTCAAGAATGAGATGCAGATCGAGCCGTTCGTGCCGCGCCGGATACTTTTGCAGGTTGGCGGCGGCGAGTTTAAAAAGGGCGGCGGCGGGACGCAGCCGATTTTTTTGCAAATGCACAAAAGCCCCGGCCAGTTGAATCAGCCCCTTGTAAAATGCGCCGTCAGGCCCGTGGCGGTCCTTCAGCCAAAGTTGCTCCAGGACATCATGCGCCTCATAAAACTGGCCGCGATTAAAACAGGCGAAATAACCGATGTAATGGGGATCGCTTCCCTGGCCGCTCCATTGTTCCAGCAGCGCGGCGATTTTCTCTCCCTTGTGGCTCATAGCAACCCGTCCAGCCGCGCCGATATGTCATGCAGAATTTCCAAGTCGCTCGCCGGACGGCGCGCCGCTTTAGGATGGGGCTGATCGGATTTAATCCGCCCGCGCATTTTGAGGAATTGGGCGGCGCTGTGTTTGTAAGCCGGAACCGGCGCGCGAAAAGCAAAAAAGCCGAGATACTGAAGCAGGTCGTTCAAGGCATAGAAACGCGGATCGGCAGCGGCCCAAAATTTGTCCCGCGCCGCGAAGGCTTCCGGCGCGAAGGCCGACAAGCCGAGCAAATAATCGCTCCCATACATGACCATGTCGATGGCGAGGTCATTGCCGGTGTAAATTTTGAAATCCGGCCGGACGCGATCGCGCAAGGCGAGGCGTTCCCATTCCAACTGGCGGTTGAGCGAGGAATGTTTGATCCCGGCGATTTGGGGAATTTGCATCAGCCGCTCGACGGTTTCCAAACTGTAAATTTGGCCGAAGGGCGCGAACATCTCGCCCAACTCGAAACAGAGCGCCTTGGGACAACCCGAGACGGCGGAGCGATAAAAGTCCGCCAGTTTGGCCCCCGGCATTTCTTTGAGAGGCGAACTTTGGAAAAGGATGGGCGTTCCTCCGACTTCGACAATTTCGCCGCAGGCAGTTTGGTAAAGGCGCAACAAATCCCCCGGCTGGCCCTCGACAAAGGCGCCCGCCACGAAGGGTTTTCCGGCGGCATGGCGGCGGGTCAGCGCCAGCACTTCGCGGCGTTCGCCCGTGCTCAAAAGATTGGCGTAGCCCGTATCCATATTGACCGCCGAGGTCAGCCCCGCCTGCAAGGTGCTTTGCAGAATGGATTCGAAGCTCGCGAAATCAATCCGGCCTTCCTCGTCGAACGGCAGGAGGACGGCGGAAATGCCTTCAATTTTTCGGCCCGGCTGGATGCGTTTTATAATGGTCTCGATGGCCATGGTGAGAGGGAATGTACAGGAACGTTCGTCTGATTCAACTGATCAATCCGCGCTGGCGCAAGAGGGCGTCCATCGCTTTGTCCATCAGCCGGTCCGCCAGTGGTTGAGTGGCTTCGTCGAGGTGAGCGAGGGCTTTTTTGAGCTGGATGGGATCACCGGTGGTCGTGGCGGGATCCTCTGAATCAAGCGCGTCTTGCAAGGTGTTCATGGCCGATTCCACCTTGGCAGAGTAATCGCCCTCCAATTCGCCGGCGCAATCCGCCAGGCCTTTGCGGGTGGCTTCGAGAGTTTCGGTAGCGCGCAATTTGGCTTCGATCCACTGGCGCGCGCGCAAGTCGTCAAAGGCGTGCTCGACCGATTCCTCCACCATTTTTTGCACCTCGGCGTCCGCCACATCGACGGCCGATTTCATCTCGACAATCTTTTGCCGGCCGGTTTTGGTGTCGCGGGCCAGGACGTGCAGGATGCCGTTGGCGTCGATTTCAAATTGCACGCCGACGCGCGGCAGGCCTTTGGGAGCGCGCTCGAAGTCGAGGGTGAACCGCCCCAGGCTCCAGTTGTCCCGGGCCTTTTCGCGCTCGCCTTGCAGGACGTGAATGAGCATGTCCGGCTGGTGATCGACGGCGGTGGTGAACAGTTCGCCCGCCTTGATCGGGATGGTCGAGTTGCGGGGGATGATCACATTCATCAAGCCGCCAAAAGTTTCGATGCCCAGCGAGAGAGGGGTTACGTCAAGTAGAAGAAGATTCTTGAATCCGCCCGATAGTATTTCCGCCTGAATGGCCGCGCCCAGCGCCACGGCTTCGTCGGGATTTTGGGAGGTGTTCAAACGCGGACCCTTTGCGGAATGATATTCGGTCCCGACACGAATATCGCCGCGCGCTTCGTCGAACTCCACGCAACCAAAAATTTCCGCGACGATTTTTCTGACCAGCGGCATGCGCGTTTGCCCGCCGACGAGAATGACTTGGTCCAGATCGCGCGCTTCCAATTTGGCGTCGGCCAGCGAGCGAAGGCAATGCGCCCGCGTGCGCAGAACCAGGTCGCGCGTCAAATCCTCCAGCGTTTCGCGCGTGAGCAAATATTGGAAATGGTAATCAGCGGAAAGAAAAGGGAGGGCGATCTCGACGGCGGTTTCAGTCGAGAGGCGGATTTTAGTTTGTTCGGCGGTTTCGCGGATGCGCGACAGCAGGGCCAGATCGCGCGTGGCATCCGGGCCGCCGTCCGTTTTGATTTTTTCCACAATGAAATCGACCAGCCGCCTGTCGAGGTCATCGCCGCCGAGGCGGGTGTTGCCATTGGTGGAGAGGACCTGAAAAACGCCCTCATTTAATTCCAAAATCGACAGATCAAAAGTGCCGCCGCCCAAGTCATAGACGGCGATTTTGGAACGTTCTTTCAATTTGTCCAAACCATAGGCCAGCGCGGCGGCGGTCGGTTCATTGACAATGCGCTCGACGGTCAACCCGGCCAGTTCTCCGGCCTTTTTGGTGGCGTTGCGTTGGGCGTCGTTGAAGTAAGCGGGCACCGTAATGACCGCCCGCGTGACCGGTTCGCCCAAAGCTCTTTCCGCGTCCGCCTTCAATTTCTTCAAAATTTCCGCCGAGATTTCCTCCGGCGTGCAGGAACGGCCATGGAGGCGGACGCTGGCCGGCCTCGTGCCCTCGCCTTGCACGGGATAGGTCACCAGCATTTCTTCGCGCGAGATTTCCGCGCCGCGCCGGCCCATGAAGCGTTTGATGGAATAAACCGTTTCCGCCGGCTTGAGAACGCGCCAGCGATTGGCCGGCTGGCCCACCACCGGCGCGCCGCCGTCCGCGGGAAAATGGACCACCGACGGCGTCAGCCTTCGTCCTTCCGCATCGGCGATGACGTAGGGAATGCCGGAATCCACAGTGGCGACCAGCGAATTGGTGGTGCCGAGATCGATGCCGGCAATTTTGCTCATTAGCGGGAAATATCTGCTTGACGCAGCACGCGAAAAGCATGCTGGCCCAGCACTTTCTCGGCCACTTCGTTGTCTTCCATGCTGACGGCCAGGATCGATTTGCCTTGGGGATGAATAATGAAGCAATACAGGTAATTGATATTCAATTCCGCCTCCAACAAAGCGGCCATCACGTCGGGCATTTGCGTCGCGGTGTCGATTTCCACCACCAGCAAATCGCTCTCGGTAAACGCGAACCCTTCATCCTTCATCAGCCGCCGGGCGCTCTCCGGGTCGTCCACCACCAGGCGGATGATGGCGCTGTCGGTGGTGTCAAGTATGGTAATCGCCATGACATGCACCGACTTGGAACTGAGCAAGGCGATCAAATCGTGCAGCCGCCCGAGGCGGTTGGCGGTAAAGACGGAGAATTGTTTTACCGGGTCCCGCCTGCCGCCGCGTGTCACTTGCGTTGTCATGCTTCAATTAGCCATATTCTGGGCAGAGTTCAAAGGTAAGTTTGGCGTTCAAACCTGCGCGCTCTTTGCTAGAGTGTGAACGATGAAGTGCATTGTCACGGCCGGGCCGTCTTATGAGGAACTGGATCAGGTCCGGCGTCTGACCAATTTTTCGACCGGCGCGCTCGGCTCCGCGCTGGCCGATTACCTCGTCGAACAAGGACACGAAGTGGAATTGCTGCGCGGGCATTATTCGACCTGCCGCGGCGAAACCAGGGCGCAACGGCTCCAGATTTTTACGACGGGCGCGGATTTGAGCCGGCGGCTGGAAGAGTTGCGCGGACCTGGGGTGCGCGCGGTTTTTCATGCGGCTGCGGTCGGCGATTTTGCCTTTGGCAAAATCTGGCGGAGAGGACAGGGTGGTGAATTAACCGAAGTGACGTCGCCCAAAATTTCCACGCGCGGCGAGCCGCTGCTGGCCGAATTGCTCCCGACGCCAAAAATTAGCGGACGTCTGCGAACCTGGTTTCCGGCGGCGCGCCTCGTCGGCTGGAAATTTGAAGTCGAGGGCAGTCGAGATCGTGTCGTGGCCGAAGCGGAGCGGCAAAGGCAGCAAAACCAAACGGACGCCTGCGTGGCCAACGGCCCCGGTTATGGCGCGGGTTTTGGCTTGGTGACTGGCGCCGGGCAGTGCCTTGACTTGACTGAGAAAAGTGATTTATTTGCGGCGCTGGGTTCGCTTCTAAAACTCGACCGTTCGGACCCGCCGCAAGCCTAATCGGTAGGGAATCCAGCCCATCACGATTGAGAAAAGGACGAAGGCCGTCCAAGTCGTCAAAATCCAATGAACCGAGGCGCCGCCCTTCCAACCCCAGGGCGAACCGACGGCCAGGAGCGTGACTGATCCGACAATGTAGAGAAAGCTCAGCACCAAGCAAAGAGTGCCGCCGAAGCCGCTGACAATCTTGGTCGGATTGTCCTCGCGAAAATTGGGGTAAAGCGCGCCCAAGCCCATGGCCAGCGCCGCCAGGGTAAAGGTCATGGTGGCGATGATGACGGCGAGGTAAAGGGTGCGATCCACCGGCATTTGCAGCATGTAGCAGGAAAGCCAGATCAGGCTCACCGTCACCACCAGGGCGGCGCGGCTGGCCAGCCAGAACTTCGCCTTCAGCGCCTGCACCAGGCCCAACGGCGCCATCCCTACAATCCAGAGCCGCTTGCCTTCGAGGGAAAATTGTGGAAAGACGAATCGCGTCGTCAGAGTCGCCAGATTCAAAGCGCACGCCCCGAGGTTCAAATAACAGACCAGGTGAACCCAAAAGGGATTGGTCAATTCCTGCGAAAAGTGGCGAAGGTTGATGACATACACTCCCAGCAAGCCGAACAAAACCAGCGTCTGTCCCCACTGCGTCGTATCGCGCCAGAACATGCGCGAGTCCTTGACCAGCAGGGCCAGGACATCATCCGGGCCGCTGAAAAAAAGCCGGAAGATTTTCTCGATTCGCCCCGCGCCGTAGTCAATATGAACTTTCCGCTGGCGCCAGCGGCGAAACCATTTCCAGCGCACGAAAATGCTCTCGCGGCTTTGCACGGTGGAAAACGCCTCGTAGAAAAGCTTCCCCGTCCGCGTGAACGAAAGGTAGCCAAACAAGAGAACGTGGCTTAACAGCACCAGCAGAAAAAATCCGGCCGCCGTCCAGGCCCCTTCCGACCATTGCAAAACAAACGTCGAGAGCCAAAAGCTGGGCAGCCAGGGCCACTCCGAGAAATGAGTGCGCATGAGCAATTTGTCCAGCGTGGCCAGGACGCGCGTGTCGGTGGAATTATCCGTCAGTGTTTCCGGCCGAAACCATAAGCCCATCAAAACCAGGGCCCCCAGCGTGAGCACAATGGCCACCACCTGAAAAGTGCGGCGATCAAGGTAACGAGCCAGATTCATGGCCACCCACGCCCCCGCCACACCCGGCAAGACGATAAACAGCGCCAGCGCCACCAGCGTCATCAGATAAAAATGCCAGGGCGCGCCGCGTGTCAGCCCATACGCCGCCAGCAGCGGGGCAATCAGAAAAATAAAAGCCCACGACGCCACCAGGGCGGATTCCACGAATTTCCAGCGGAAAATAGTTTGGGACGAAATGGGGAGGCTGGTCAGAAAGTTGGTTTCACGATTGCGAAAAAAATTGGTGTAGCCAATGACCAGATTACTAAAGAGCAGCATGATCAGCAAAAAAACAAAAAGCAGAAAAAAAAGCCGTTCCGTCAAAAGCGCGCCCAGCGCGGGAAAGTTGTTGAGAAATTGCAATCCATGCTGAAAGAGCACAAACGAAAGCACCAGATAAGCCACGACGAACAACCCCACCGAACCCGCCAGCAACCCGGAGGTCGAGTGAACAGACTTGAGCCGCCGCCATCCTTGCAACCAATGAATCCGCGCCAACATCCCAAAAGCGGGCGGGTTCGAGGTGGCTGCCGAGGCTGGGCGCATGGGATATTTTTAGCAAGGGCCGAGATTTGGCAAGGGAAACTTCGCCTGTTTCCGTAAGGGGAGGCGCATTTCACTTTTGGCTTGGCGTGTCTCGGGGCAAGGACTTTGGCATTGGGTGGCATTGGACAGATTGAAAAATGGTCATTGAAAATTTGTTATCTGTTATTTAAAGAATACGCATCCAACAGGACTGTGTCTTTCGATGACCAATAAAAGATTTTCAATGGCCAATTCTCAATCGGGACGTCCGAAACCTTAACGCATTACTTCGCCAACACGACTTACCCCCAAAAAAGTGAAATTCATCCCCGGGCGGAAAGAACGGCCTCGAAAAATAGCGCGCACCGTGCGCGTCTCTTCTTGACAGCCTCCCTCGTGGACCTTCGAAAAATAGCGCGCACGGTGAGCGGCAAAGGTTCCCGCGTTCGTGGTATAACCGTTACGGTGAATCGCAAAGAGATGAAAGAGAGCGCCGCTAAGTTAATGAAAGCTTCCCGATTATTCGGCAGCCTTTCGAAATCTTTTGGAAGACCCCTATTTTCCATTTTTTGCCGGTCAAGGGTTGTTTCACTTTTCCTGCTCAGTCATACCCAGTCAAACCCAGTCAAACCAAAATGGGTCGGATTTAGGGGGTCGCATCAGGTTTTCCCCTATAATTAGATTATTTTTCTATCCGGGGCAAAGATCATTAAACAATAAATTGAAACTCATCTCCAATTATCCTATTTTTTCCGGTAATGCATACTGCCCGACAAGTCCAAAAATTCCAGGCGTTGAAGCGCAAGACATCAGCCAAAAAGCGGGCGGCTGGAAAGGGAGCAAGGGGGAATTTTACCGTAGCGTCGGCCAACGATATCAAGCGCCAGCCACTGGATGTCAGCGGCGTGGAAATCTTGGAACATGAAATCAATCCCGACTACTGAAAGTCCGGCCCCAAATCCTCGCCTAAGGAATGAGAAATGCGATTTCGCTCAATAAATCAAAGAGTGCCTTTTTGGGTTCTACTGGATTGGTTAGGGGCAGAATTTTGTTATTGTGTGTGACGAAATTTTTCAACAGCCGTGAGACGAGTTTCCGGGCCAAAGCGGCGCTGACGCGCCGCGCTCCAAGGCGCTTCGCGCGCACTGCGGCTGCCGAACAGCCGGCAGGTTTTGGACTGCGTGCGCGTTAGCGCCGCTTTTTCGCTGGCGTCCGTCATTTATTTACCGCTCAAGATGCGCCCTGTTATTTTCCCCTGTTTCTGCTACGCTCCGTGTTGTGAGTTTTGTTGCTGAATTTAACCGGCTGCCTTGGCCGGCTTTGCTGGAACGGTCCTTGAGCGCGACGGACGGGGATGTCCGCCGCAGCTTGCGGAGCGGCCAGTTGTCGCTGGCCGATTTTGCGTATTTGATTTCGCCGGCGGCGGGCTCTTGCCTCGAGGAGATGGGCCAGCGCTCGCGCGCCTTGACCCGCCAGCGCTTTGGCAATGTCATCCGGCTGTTTGCCCCGCTCTATCTCTCCAATGAGTGCATCAACAATTGCCAATATTGCGGGTTCTCGCGCGACAATGCGATCTTGCGCGTGACCTTGAGCGTCGCGGAAATGTTGCGCGAGGCGCGCGCCCTGCAAGCACAGGGCTTTCGCAATATTTTGCTGGTGGCCGGAGAGCACCCCAAGTTTGTTTCGTCCCATTACTTGACAGATTGTGTGCGCGCATTGCACGCGGAGATTTCCGGCGTTTCGCTGGAGGTCGGGCCGATGGAAACGAAGCAGTACCGGCCCTTGGTCGAGGCAGGCGCGGACGGGTTGGTGGTTTACCAGGAAACGTACGACCGGGCGCTCTACGCGCAATTGCATACGGCGGGGCCGAAACGCGATTTCGATTGGCGATTGGAAACGCCCGAACGCGCTTACGAGGCGGGGTTTCGCCGGCTGGGCATCGGCGCTCTTTTTGGGCTGGGCGATTGGCGGCGGGAGGCCTTGTGCCTGGCGGCCCACGCGGATTATTTATTGCGCCATTGCTGGAAGGCGCAGTTGACCATTTCGTTGCCGCGCATGAGGCCCTGCGCGGGAGAATTTCAGCCGTTGACCGAAATGGCCGAGCGCGAATTGGCCCAACTGGTTTGCGCCTTCCGTTTGCTCTTTCCGGATGCCGGCCTGGTTTTGTCCACCCGCGAATCTCCGCGCCTGCGCGACGGGTTGATTCCCCTGGGCATCACGTTGCTCAGCGCGGGCAGCCATACCGAGCCGGGCGGCTACACCGGGGCGGGACGAGAAAAAATTCATCATACCGAACGCGGCCGTATTGTTGACTTGGTGGCGGACGCAGCGGGCGCGACCGGACAATTTACCATTGCCGATGAACGTTCGCCGGGCGAGGTCGCCGCCCTGCTGCGGCGTCTCGGTTACGAACCGGTCTGGAAAGATTGGGACGCAGTCCTGACCGCGTGATGTTTCCCCGCATTTCCAGGAGAGCCTTCTTGGCCAGCGCCGGAATTGGGAGCGCGGCTTTCCTGGGCTACTCTGGGTTTGTGGAACCGGGCTGGCTGGAAGTGGGACGCCACGAAATTAAAACCAATGGGGCAGGGGAACCCATTCGTCTTCTCCACCTGGCTGATTTGCACGCCTCGTGGTGCGTGAGTTTGGAGCGCATCGAGGAAGGCATCAGCCTCGGCTTGCAATGCAAACCTGATTTGATCTGTGTGACCGGTGATTTTATCACGACGAAATTCGCGGATATGGATAACTACGCGCGCGTCCTTTCGCGCCTGGCGGGCGCTGCGCCGACGTTTGCCTGCCTGGGCAACCATGACGGCGGATGGTGGGCGAAGCGTCATCATGGGCATTCGGATACACAATGGGTGCGGAGCCTTTTGCAAAAAAGCGGCGTTGAATTATTGCACAACCGCTCGACGGAAGTGCGGCTGAAAAACCGGGTCTTGCGGCTGGTGGGAGTGGGCGATCCTTACTCGGCGGAGGTGGAACCGGCCCGCGCCTTTCCGCCTCCCGCCGCCACGCGGCCCTATTGTCTCCTGCTCTCGCATAATCCCGATACGAAGCGATTCCTTGCGCCCTATTCGTGGGACTTGATGCTCTGCGGCCATACGCATGGCGGACAATTATGGCTGCCCATTATCGGCGCGCCTTTTGCGCCGGTCAGCGACAAACGTTTCATTGCCGGACTCTATCATTGGGAAAACCGGTTGATTCATATCACCAAAGGGATCGGCAATATTCACGGCTTGCGCTTCAATTGCCGGCCCGAAGTCAGTTTGCTCACCCTTGCTTAAATGAACAGCTTCGTCATCGCCAACGGCCGCCGGATTGTCACGCGGATACCGTGTTCGATCGAACAATTCCTTATGTCGCAAAAACTGCCGCCGCGCAGCGTGGTGGTGGAGCACAACGGCCAGGCGGTCGCGCCTTCGGAATTCGCCCAACGGCAACTGGCTGAAGGCGATCGAATGGAAATCGTCAAAATCGTGGCGGGCGGCTAGGAGTAAATATTATTGACACAAACCCCGCATTAACGGCTTTCGTGGCTGCCTTGGGAAACGAGGGCGTCTTTGGCCAGGTCCTGATCCGGCGCAATGGGCGCGGCTTTGAATTGCGTCACATAACGGATGGCGAGACGATGGCCAGCTCGCTTTCGTTGCTGGGAGAAAACGAATGGCGGGCCTTGGCCCAGTTCACCGCGCACGGCGCTTTTCGGCCGCTCAAGTCCGCCCCCACTTTGAGGAGCGGATGGAGAGCGGTTCTTGCCGGCGAAGCGGCATTGGGTTTGGCCCTCGATCAATTGTACCCGGGCGCCGTGGCCGATTGGCAAGCCGCGCGGTCCCCAACGCCGCCCACGACCGGATACCGCGAATTTACCGCGCGGCAAACGGGCATGTATCGGATCACGACCAAGCTGGACGATACGATGGCCGGCGCGGTCATCCGGGCGTGTTGTCATGCAGATTTTTGCCTGAAACGCCGGCTGTGGAGCGTCGAAGGTTTGGCGCCCGACGCCGCAACCGGCAAGAGCGCCATCCCGTGCCTGGAACCCTGCGCCATCCTGCTGGAGTTCGCGCGCAAAATCGTCCGGGTCGAGCAGGACCCGCCCGATTCTTCGGCCAGCCGCGCCGAAGCCGAAGCGGAACTGCAAAACCCCAACCCGGCCATTGCGGACAGCGATTTTGACAATTCCCACAACCCGCGCCGCATGCGATTTATATTGGAAAAGCCGTCCCCGCCCGCTACTCTGTCAGACGGCTGAATCATTTTATGCGATTTCTTATTGTCCAGCGGGTTTTTCCTCTGCTTCTTCTTGTCTTTTTGGCCGCCGGGCATTCGGCCTTCGCGCAAACCAACGCTTTGCTGTTGCCCTTGCTACAATCCAAGGACGCCGCCGCGGCGTGGACTGAACTCGACGCCGCGAACAAAATGGCGCCCAGCCCGCCGGAATGGCGGGTGACTCCCCCGACTCCGCAGGACAAGCAGAAGTATTACCTTCCGTATGTGCTCGCCTTGGCGGACAAGGCGAAGGACTTTTATACGCGCTTTCCTAAAGATCCTAATGCCACGACAGCCAAATCGGAGGAAATCCAAGCCCGAAACATTGCGTTGCAATGGGGGGCTGCGAACCAAAAGCCGCTCATCGCCGCACTCGAACAATCTTTGCTGAACGATCCCGCAGCGGATGAGGCTGACCGTTTCAAATTGCGCGCGGCTCAAGTCCAAAGGGAGGCGCAGGCCAAGTCTCCCGAAGGCCGCGCGGCGTTCATCGCTCAATACGCCCAAGGCGCGCTGGCGTTGCTCAAGGAATTTCCCAATCGCCCGGAAGCGATGGAAATCGTCTGGGAAGTGGCGGAAAACAGCGAGATTCGGAAGGCTGTTCCTTTGCTGGAGGCCCTGACCAACACCCCGGCCGCCACCCAGGTCAAGCAGGAGGCTCTTCTGAAACTGGCCAGAATTGGTTTTATGGGCAAACCTCTTCCCCTGCAATTTAAAGCCATTGATGGCCGCGAGGTGGACCTGTCCAAAATGAACGGCAAAGTGGTTGTGCTGGATTTCTGGGCCACTTGGTGCCTGCCGTGCCAGCGCTTGATGCCGGAGGTCAAGGCAGCTTACGACCGCCTTCATGCCAAGGGCCTCGAGGTCGTCGGCATCAGCTTGGACCATGAAAAAAACAAACTGCTCCAATTTGTGGCCGACAAACAGATTCCCTGGCCCCAATTTTTCGACGATGTCAATCAAGACAACAAATACGCCGTCCAATTTGACGTCATGGGAATTCCCTGCATGTGGTTGATTGACAAAAAAGGCCTTGTCCGCGAAGTGGACGCCGAGCAGGACTTCGGCGCGAAGGTGGAAAAGATGCTGGAGGAATAGTATTGACTCGTGCAGGGGTTGCGCCATTGCCTCTGGCCTGGCGGGCCGCCAACTTCTGCGGCCAATGCGGCGCGCGGCCTATTCCTTGACGCAGGCGCTCGAAAAAGCGCCGGCCGGCACCGGCTGTTTCCCGAGGCCCGGCCCGGAATATTGCAAATTCAATTTGGCTTGTCCTGCCGGGTGCCGGTAAAAAAGGCGAATCGGATGCAAACCGGCCCGCAACCGAATCGGCGTTGAGGAGACTTCCTTCCCGGTGCGCTTGAAGTCGTCATCAATCACATGCGCCTCATGGATCCACATTTCCGCCCCCGCATCGGACTGGAGTGAAAAAGTATAATCGCCATCGGCCGGCACGCTGATAAAGCCTTTGAAGCTCAACCCTTCTTGCTCATTGCCGCCCATCACCCCGGCGTCCAGGCCGGCGCATTTGCCGGTGGCGACGGGAGTGAGGGCATCGAAATCGGGCACCCATGGCCAGAAGCCTTCGTAAATCGCGTAGTCGAGCGCGCCGTTCGTTTTACAATTGACAGTGGTGGCGGCGATAAAGTCTTCGTCGTAGGGCCGGGGCGCGCTCGGCTCGGGCCGCCGCACGGCGCGGCACATCTCCCGCGCCGCAGCGATGCGCTCCGCGTAGGCGGGGTCACCGGCCAGGTTGTGGTCCTCGTGCGGATCGGTCACGACATTGTAAAGTCGAAAGGGAACGGCGGAGTTGCTCACGCCGTAGCGCACCGCCGTAAAATCACCCATGCGAATGGATTGCAATTGGCCCCGCCCCGCCACCTTCTTGCGTCGAAACAACTCCCTATCCACCTTGAACTGCGGCTTGAAATTAAATTGGTATTCAAAGTAGAAAAAGCCGCGGCTGCGCTGCTGTCCCATCCCCGTCAGCGTCGGAACCAGCGAGACCCCATCCGCCTCGGCCGGCGGGACCAAGCCACCCAGGTCCGCGAAGGTGGGCATCCAATCCCAAAAGCACGAAGGGGTGTCGTCCACCGCCTGTGCCGCGATATGGCCCGGCCAGCAGGCGATGGTAGGCTCGCGCACTCCGGCCTCCCACAAATCGCGCTTGATGCCGTCCATTTTTCCCCACGAGCTAAAAAAGCGGGGGTCCTGGCCCTTCTCATTATGCGGCCCGTTGTCCGAGGTGAAAATCACCAGCGTGTTGGTTTCCAGCCCGAGGTCGCGCAACAATTGCCGGAGATCGCCCACCGCGTCATCGACGCGCCGAATCATGGTCGCGTGGCGCTTTTCCACATCCGGCCAATTTTGGGCGGCGTAATCGGGATGGTACCATGAATTGGTTTCGCCCGAGTTGGTGTTCAACGGCCATTGCAAACCGCCATGGGTTCCGCGCCCGGGCGGATAGGCCTGCGTGGGCAGCTCCTCAAAAAAATGCGGGGCCGTAAATGCCAGATACAGAAAAAATGGTTGACGCACCTTGGCGGCGGTCCGTTCCTTGAGAAACTTCTTGGCCCGCGCCGCATACAAATCGGTGTCGTAGGCGCGGTCGAGGCCCTGGGTCACTGGCGTAAAGCCGTCCATGATTTTTCCGCTGTTCCCGGGATAATGCCAATGCGCGTCACCATGCCCCAGCACGCCGTAAAATTCGTCAAACCCATGCCGCAACGGATGCCCCGGATACTCGGGCTTCCCGCCGGGCAGCCCGAATTTGCCGATCATCGCGGTATAATAACCCGCCTCTTTCATGACCGTGCCCAGCGTGTGGTTTTCCGGCAGGGCCTTGTCAAACTGATTATCGCGAATCGGGCAATTGCCTTGATGTTGCCCGAGGAGCAGCGAGGCGCGCGCCGGCGCGCACACCGGCGAACTGGTATAGTGCTGGCGCAAGATCATGCCTTGCGCGGCCATGGCGTCCAATTCCGGCGTGGACATGCGGGGCTGATCGGGCAAGCGGCTGTTTTGATAAAACACGCCGACGTCTCCATAGCCAAGGTCATCTGTCAAAATGAAAATGATATTCGGCTTGGCCGCCACTGCGGCGCCTGACGTGATCCCGGGCGCCCAAAGCAGAACGCCCGCGCTGAAAAAGAGGGCGGATATTTTATTGAGCATATCTTGAAAAGAAGCTATTCTGCTATGTTGTGGGCAGATTCCAAATGAATAAATTGCAAAAAATTTCCGCTGCTCTCTGTCTCTTCGCAAGCCTGGCGGCCTTCGCGGCGGACTCGAAGAGTAAAGTCGAAATCAAGATCAGGCCGATTGATCCCAAGGAGGCGGCCAAGGTCAGTTATTCCCGCGACATCAAACCCATCCTGGCCAACGATTGCGACGAATGCCACTCGTCCGACGACCACAAAAGCGATTTCGACATCAGCTCCGTCGCGACCTTGAAAAAGCATGGCAAAAAAGCCGGCCCCGGCGTCATTCCCGGCAAGCCGGACGACAGCGCGATTGTCAAATATATTCGCGGCCTGGCCAACGGTCCGCAGATGCCTAAAGGCGAAACTCCTTTGAGCGAGCAGGAATTGCATTTGATCCGCTCCTGGATTGCGGCGGGCGCGGTCGATGATTCGGCGACCTTCGTGGCGGCGGCGGCGGTGAGGAAAAAACAACCCATCAATGCCAGCGCCGATTTGATCAACGCCTTTATTTTCGGGAACAGCGACGACCAGTTCGCGGCCCGCCGGGCCATCCGGTTGTCGCTCGTTCCGCCCCCGCCCGCGCCGCCCAAAGTATCCGGCCCGGTCTTTAATGATATTGACCGGTTCATTGTCGCAAAATGGGAAGCGGCCAAGCTGCCCGCAGCGCGGACCGCGCCGGCGGTGTGTGACGACGAAACGTTTATTCGCCGAGTTTATCTCGACTTGGTCGGGGTCATTCCCGCAGCGGAATCGAGCCGGGACTTTGTCGCCGATAAGACGCCGGGCAAGCGGGCTAAATTGGTGGACGCTCTCCTCTCCCGCAACGAGGCCTACGCGGCCGAGTGGACGCCGTTTTGGCAGGAGGCGCTGGCCAGCGAGTCCACTGTGGGCGGAGTGGCCACTCATGGCGATTACACCGATTTTATCTACCAAAGTTTTCTCCAGAACAAACCGTACGACTTGATGGTGGCCGAACTGCTGGATCCCACCATGCCGGGCCACAAGAAATCCAGCCGGGCCAATGCCAACGGCAAGAGCAATCTCATCGGTTTTGTCCGCAACGAAACTTACCAGGACACCATTCAAACCGCCGCGAACACCGCGCAAGTCTTTCTCGGCACCGGCATGAAATGCGCCAGTTGCCACAGCCATTTTCTGAACAAGGAATGGCCGCAAAAACGTTTCACCGCTTTCGCCGGGCTCTTTGGGAGCAATGACTTGGAATTGATTCGTTGCGAAAAAAAGAGCGGCGTTTTTATTCCGTCGGCGTTTCCGTTCGACTTGCCAGACGCGCCCACCATCGTGCCCAAAGGGGTGCAGGAACGATTGCATTACATGACCACGTTGCTGATCGACCCGGCCAATCCGCGCTTTGCCAAAACCATTGTCAACCGCCTCTGGAAACGTTACCTCGGCCTGGGTCTTTTCGAGCCGGTGGATGATTTTCGCCTGGACCGTCCCGCCAGCCACCCCGAGTTGCTCGCCTGGCTGGCGGACGATTTCCTGCGCCATAATTGCGACCTCAAGCACACCATCCGGCTCATCCTCAACAGCCGCACCTATCAACTGCGCTACAACCCGGCCTTGGAGGACAATTTCAATGTGCAGAAGCCCGATGAACCGCGCTATGTCCGTTCGCCCTCCCTGCGCCGGCTGACCGCCGAGCAATTCATCGACAGCATCCACCAGGCCGCCGCGAAAAAATGGGATGGCAAACGCTTGTATCGCACCACCACCGCCACCGCCCTGACCCGCGACCTGGGGCGTCCCGCCGCCCGCAATGAAATCAGCACCGGCCGCGCGGAGGATGTGGCCGTGGTGCAATCACTGGAATTGTTGAATGGCGACGAATTGCATCACTTTGTTTACGATGGAGAAATTCTGGACCAACTGGCTTCGCAGGCCGACGTCCACAAGGCCATCGACGAGCTGTATTGGACGGTGCTGAACCGTCCGGCGACCGCCCGGGAACTCAAACTCGGCATGGCTTATTTGAAGAAAAGCCAGCCCGCGCCCGTCAAAGAACCGTGGGGAGACATGTTGTGGGCGCTGGTGGTCAGCCCCGAATTTCAATATATTCGATAATATGAAAATTAGCCGTCGCAATTTTTTACAAACCGGCGCGCTGGCTGCAGCCGGCCTGGCTTTGCCGTCTTCTGTCCACGCCTTGGACGATGTGCCCGTTGCTCCCGTCCCCGCCGTTCTCACGCCAACCGCCGATGCCATGATTATGATCTGGCTGCCCGGCGGCATGGCCCAGACCGACTTGTGGGACCCCAAGAAATATACGCCGTACCAAAAAGGCATGAAAGGCAGTGAACTGCTCGGCACCTGCAAGCCTATTCCGACTTCCGCCGACGGTATTTTTCTGGGCGAAGGTTTGGAGAACATTGCCTCGGTCATGCACCACGGCTCCATTTTGCGCAGCCTGAGTTATGCCACTAAATTTGGGGCGATTCATCTCAAGGCGCAGTATTACATGATGACGGGTTACCTTTTTCCAGTGGGAGTCAAGGCGCCCAGCATTGGCGCGGTGGTAGCGCGCTCCCTCGGACGCCGCCATGCGGAAGTGCCGCCGTACATTTATATCGGGCGCGACATCGACACCAGCGACGCCGAAAAAATGTTCATCAGCGAATATCTCGGCCCTGGCTTTTACGGGGTCAATTACGCCCCGTTCATGATTCCCGAGCCGTCCAAGGGCCTTTCCACTTTGAACGCCGTGGCTGGCATGAAAATGGATCGCCTCGACCGCCGCCAGGAATATCTGCGCGCCATCACTGGCGCCGCCGAGAAGGAATTGCAGGAGTCCAACAAAGTCAAAGATTACATGAAAGTCATGGAGCAGGCCCGCGCCATGATGGATTCTCCCATCCAGAAAACTTTCGATTATGCCAAGGAAGAGAAGCCCGAAATTCTCAAGGCCTATCAGCCCAAAATCACCGCTGAACAGCAACTGGATCCCAAATATTACCACGGCAATCGTTTCGGCGAAGGCTGCCTGCTGGCCCGCCGCATGGTGGAAGCCGGCGCGCGTTACGTCCAGGTCGAATACCAATACGGCCCGTTCAAGGGCTTCGACATGCACGAAAATGGCCGCGAACGCATGATCGAAATGAAAAAGCAAATCGACGGCCCCATTGCCCAATTGATCCGCGACCTGCACGATCGCGGCCTGCTCAAGCGCACCCTGGTTTGCATCGCGACGGAGTTTGGCCGCACCATCGCCAGCGCCCCCTCCGCCGGAGTCGAGCCGGAAGGCGACGCCGAACGGCACACCGGCGAAAATCTTGTCATTGACAGCGAGCGCATGTATGGATTCCACGGCCATTTCAGCAGCGGCAACCAGATGCTTTTCTTCGGGGGCGGCTTCAAAGGCGGCTACGTCCATGGCAAAACCGCCGGGCATCATCCGATGGTGCCGATTGAAAATCCGGTGCCATTGACCGACGTCCATGCCACCATTTACAAAGCGCTCGGCATCCCGGCCGACCAAAGCTTTACCACCGAAGCGCGGCCTTTCTACGTGACCGAAAACGGCCAGGGCAAAGCGATCAACGCGCTCTTGGCTTAACCGCCAATCAAACTATTTCGATGTCCGCGCCGCCGAATCGCAGCAGTTCGTTGCCCTCAATTGACAGTCCGGCCTGAATGCGGGAAACTGTGTCATGGAAAAAATTATATTTCCGCGCAGCGTGCGCGAAACCATGGCTGGCTGGGTTTATCTGCCCCGCTTTGTCGATAAAATACGTCTCCATCTCGCTGGCAAACTCCATGCCGACTACCAGGAAAATTTCACCAAGGGTTTCGATGGCGCCTGGCTGAAAGCCGCCGGTTTGTCCGCCGAACCTTTCATCGAAATGGTCAAGAAGACCGTGACCGATGGCGAAGTGACCGATTGGGTCGCTAAAAACGTCAAAAAATCAGAGGCGGAGAAAGCCGCTTTTGGCAGTTACGTTTTAAATCGCGGCCAGGACGACGAATCCTCGAAAGCTCGCCTAAAAATGCGCAAAGAAGAAGCCGGCCTCGCCCATCGCGACGACATCAAAAACTTCGCCGACTTCATCGACGCCGACGAAAAGCGAATCTAGTCGCGTCTGCAAAATGCTATTCAGTTGTAGCGTCGAGGCTGTGCCTCGACTTCTTGAGCCGCCCTCCTTCGCTAAAAGCTATGGCGGGCAGGCAATCAGCCTTTTCTTTCCGAGCGCGGGTCCCAGGCATCGCGCAGGCCGTCTCCCACGAAATTCAGCGCCAGCAAAGTGAACGCCAAAGCCGCCCCGGGATAGACGATCAACCACCAATATATCCGAATCGAATTGATTTGTTCGGCCCCGCTGGCAATCAACGATCCCAAGCTCGCTTGCGGCGGTTGAATGCCCAATCCCAAATAGCTTAGGAATGATTCGTAAAGAATGATCGAGGGAATGGTCAGCGTGAGATAAACGATGATCACCCCATAAACATTGGGCAAAATGTGGCGCAGAATAATGCGCGCATGAGTTGCCCCGAGGACCCGGCTGGCTTCGACAAAGGCGCGATGCCGCAGCGAAAGCACCTGCCCCCGCACGATGCGCGCCATGGTCAGCCATGAGACGGCCCCCAATCCAGCGAACAACCCGGCCAATTGCATCAGCCGCACGTTCTCGGCCGAGAGTCCTTTCGCGCCCTCTTGCATTTTGCCCAGCACGGCGTTCAGCGCCGTAATCAGCACGATAACAAATATAATTGACGGCATCGCATACAACACATCGACAAACCGCATCATCACGCCATCCCAGCGTCCGCCGCAATAGCCCGCAATCGCGCCCCACAACACGCCGATGACCAGGCTGACCGCCGCGCCCACCAGCCCGACCAGCAGCGAAATGCGCGCGCCGTAACAAACCCGGCTCAACAAGTCGCGCCCATGCACATCCGTTCCAAACCAGTGCTGAAAACTGGGCGGGGCGAATTGGGCGTCCGACAGCGCGTCGGGCGAATAGGTCACCGCTTCGGGCAGGCGCGGGGCCAGGGCGGGACGGCCCAAGGCCGGCCAGAGCAAAACAATCCCCACTAGCAAGAGCAAAAAAATCGAGGCGGCCGCCGCCGGACGGTTGCGCCGGAACCGCCGCCAGGCTCGCTGATTGGGGCTGAGGTTCTCCAGCTTACTCATAACGCACCCGGGGATCCAGCATTGTAAACAAGAAATCCACCGCGAGGTTCAGCGCCAGCAGCAGGATCGCGTAGAGCAGGACCAGCCCCACCACCATGGTGTAATCGCGATTGAGCGAGCTGTTGACCATGAAAACCCCAATGCCCGGCAGTTGAAACAGATTCTCGACGATGAACGATCCTGTCAACAAATCGGCCAGCATTGGACCGGAATACGACAACACCGGCAGGACGGCGATGCGGAAGGCGTGTTTAAGCAGCACCGCTATTTCGCTCAAACCTTTGGAGCGCGCCGTCGTAATGAATTCCGCGTGCAAAATGGCCAGCATTCCCTCGTGCATCAGCCGCGCGACCCGCCCCGAAAAATAAAGGCCCAGCGTCAAGACCGGCAAAATGGCGTGCCACGGCGAGCCCCACAAGGCCACGGGAAACCAGTGCATTTTGATGGCAAAAAGCATCACGAAAATCGGTCCGATGACCAGGCCCGGAATGCAAATAACACCCAACGCCACAAAGCTTCCCAAGTAATCCTGCCACGCTCCTTTATGCACCGCGGTCAGAAACCCGAGCGGAATACCGGTGCCGAGCGCGAAACAAAAGGCCAGCCCGCCCAAGCTGAGCGAAATCGGCAACCCTTGCACAATGATGTCCGTCACCGAATGGTTGCGGTACTTAAGCGACGGCCCGAAATCGCCGTGCAAAACGCCATTGAGATAGCGCCAATATTGTTTGGCCATGGGTTCGTCCAGATGAAATTTAGCCCGGAGATTGCGCTCGATTTCGGGCGAAGCCGGTTTGCGTTCGCGATCAAAAGGCCCGCCCGGCGTGACCCGCACCAGGATGAAAGCGAGGAAGCTGATCAGCAACAGCAACGGCGCCATGAACAGAATGCGTTTCAGGAAATACATCGCAGCAGCGGCAGAATTTACCCGCGAAGCCGGCCAGCCCGCAAGCCGCATCCTGAACCAGTTGTTCCTTATCCCCCCGCAATCGCGCCAACAATCAAGAGCGGCTCAACGCCATTGGCCACCGCCTCGGGCAATTTGACATCGGGCGTTTCATTGGAGAAATCTTCTTTACAAGCGAAAAATCTGACGAGGAGCCGCCGCTGCAAGGTAAGGGGATCGCGAATTGTCCCGCGCAGGACTGGATAGCGCGACTCGAGCGCATCGAGAACCGCGCCCAGCGTGACGGGACCCCCGACCTCGAGTCGCACTTCGCCTGCCACTTGCGCCAGCGTGCGCAAATGGTAAGGCAGCGCCACGCGCATCGTGCTCATGGCAGCGTTTGCACCTCGACCGACAGAACAGCCGGCAGATCGCGGACGATGGCATTCCAACTCTCGCCGCTATCGGCCGAGGCGTACACCTGCCCGCCGGTGGTGCCGAAATACAATCCGCACGGTTCGAGCGAATCCACCGCCATCGCATCGCGCAGCACGTTGACGTAGCAATCTTTCTGCGGCAGACCTTTGGTCAGCGCTTCCCATTCGTTTCCACCGGTGCGGCTGCGATAGACCCGCAGCTTGCCGTCGGGCGGGAAATGCTCCGAATCGCTCTTGATCGGCACGACATAAATGGTGTCCGGTTCATGCGCATGAACGTCAATCGGAAAACCAAAGTCCGACGGGAGATTGCCGCTAACCTCGTGCCATGATTCCCCGGCATTGTCGCTGCGCATGACGTCCCAATGCTTCTGCATGAATAAAACGCCCGGGCGGGAACGGTGCAAAGCGATGCGATGAACACAATGTCCCACTTCCGCATCCGGGTCAGGAAGTTCGAAGGCCGACTTCAACCCGCGGTTGATCGGCTGCCAAGTCGTCCCGCCGTCGTCAGTCCTGAATACGCCCGCCGCCGAGATGGCGACAAAAATCCGTTTTGGGTTGGCTGGATCCAGCAGGATGGTATGCAGGCCCATCCCACCCGCGCCCGGTTGCCAAAGATGGCCCTTGGCGCTGCGCAATCCCGGCAGTTCCTCCCATGAACCGCCTCCGTCCTTCGAGTGGAACAGCGCGGCATCCTCGGCTCCGGCATAGACGGAATCCGGGTTCGTCAACGAAGGTTCGAGATGCCAGATGCGCTTAAACTCCCAGGGATGCTGCGTGCCGTCGTACCACTTGTGGGTGCCCGGGGTGCCTTCATATTTGAAGTCCTTGCCCACCGCCTCCCAGGTTTTTCCGCCATCACTGGAACGCTGGATCATTTGTCCAAACCAGCCGCTGGATTGCGACGCATATAAGCGGTTGGGGTCCGCCGGCGAGCCCTTGAGATGATAAATTTCCCACCCGGCAAAATGCGGGCCGCTGACCTCCCACTGTTTGCGCGAGCCATCGCCTGTCAAGATGAAAGCTCCTTTGCGGGTGCCAACCAATACGCGTATAACGCTCATTGGCGCTCAGATATACCGTTTCGCTCCGGGGTCGTCGAGAGGGGATTTCACCTTTTGGCTTGGGCATATCTCGGGCAAGGGCTTTGGCATTAGACGATTGAGAATTGATCATTGAAAATTTGTTATTGGTCATCGGGGTCACGTCCTGAAATAGGTTGGTACTTTGGAAAGAGAAATTCCAAGTATTATGAAAGTTATTCGATACAGTCATGGA
>Ga0075522_10000928_pt1 | contig 21909 bp, 22 predicted proteins | sample NGEPerA_FD_74796 | JGI IMG/M metagenome (GOLD analysis project Ga0075522, IMG submission 74796) | Arctic peat soil microbial communities from the Barrow Environmental Observatory site, Barrow, Alaska, USA - NGEE PermafrostL2-A | ecosystem: Environmental > Terrestrial > Soil > Wetlands > Peat ...
CCCGCGATCCAGTCCGCCCGCCCCGTGCTCTCGACCCCGTCCGCGTCAACGACTCCACCCATGCCGATGCCGACAGCCGCCCCGATCTCGGACACCGCGCCTTCCAGCACCTCCGCGCGGCGTCCGGCGATCACCACCGTCGCGCCGCAGCGCGCCAGCTCGAGCGCGGTCGCCTTCCCCAAACCGGTACCCCCGCCGGTCACGAGCGCCACCCGGCCGCGCAGCAGGCCAGGCGCAAAGACCTCGGATCCCGTGATGGAGTCACTCGTCATGCACGCGATCATATGCCTGTCATCGCGGTCGCCATCGCGCCATTCCTCGGCGCATCTCTCTAGGCTCTGACCGCATCGGCCGCCCCTCCCTCCGCTCTAAACGAGTCCGCCTGGGCTTGGCTGCTCTGCTTGTGCTGCTGCTCGCCGCCGCGCTCGGCGCCTATCTCTATGAGCGCCACCGCACCGGCAACATCTACCACCCCCACGCGCGCTTCCTCTCCGAGCCGACCCCGCACCTGCCGGCGAGCGGCCCCGAACGCTTCGCGTGGCCGTTCTACGGCTACACCAAGGACCACACCCGCTTCTTCCCCGCGCCCTCTCGCCTGCACCCGCCGTTCAGACGGCTGTGGGTGCACAACGGCGGCGCACTGCTCGAGTTCCCGCCCGTGATCTATGGCGATCACCTCTTCCAGCTCGCCGACAACGGCATGCTGGAGGCGATCAGCAAGCACACCGGCCACACCTTCTGGAACAGGCGGCTCGGCTCGCTCTCCGCCTCCTCCCCGGCCGTCGTCGGCAACACCGTCTACGCGACCGTCCTCGCACGCACCGACGGCATCAAAAAGGGCCTCGTGGCCGCGGTCAACTACTCCACCGGTGCGATCCGCTGGTCGCGCGAGCTGCCGAGCCCAAGCGAGTCCTCGCCACTGGTCGACCACGGCATCGTCTTCTTCGGCTCCCAAAACGGGACGGTCTATGCGCTCGATGCCCACACCGGCAGACCTGTCTGGACCTACCACGCGTCGGGCGCCGTCAAGGCCAGCCCGACACTGAAGAACGGCGTGCTCTACTTCGGCGACTACTCCGGGCACCTCCAGGCGATCTCCGAGCAGACCGGCCGGCGGCTGTGGCGCAGCGGCTCCGAAGGGGCGCTCCTCGGCAGCGGCACCTTCTACTCGACCGCCGCCGTCGTCTACGGCCGCGTGTTCCTCGGCAACACCGACGGGCGCGTCTATGCCTACGACGCGTCCACCGGCAAGCTCGATTGGGCCGTGCAGACCGGCGCCTACGTATACGCCTCGCCCGCCGTCACCAACGCTCCCGGTCTCGGCCCGACGATCTACCTCGGCTCCTACGACGGGACCTTCTACGCGCTCAACGCCCGCTCCGGCAGCATCGTCTGGAAATACAACGCACACGGCCGCATCTCCGGGTCGGCGACGATCATCGGGCGCACCGTCTACTTCTCCGACCTCGGCCAGCACCGCACCTACGGCCTCGGCATCTCCACAGGCCGCGTCTCCTTCGAGCTTCCCACCGGCGCCTTCGATCCGGCGATCAGCGACGGACAGAACATCTACATCACCGGCTACACCGGCCTCTACGCGTTCACGCCCAGGGGTTGAGTCACCCCAGCGCGAGCGCGCGGGCGACGGAGAAGCGCGCCGCAACGCGCAGCAGCCCGGGTGTATCCGCCGTCACGTAAGTCCAGCCCCCGGGCGCTTCAGCCACGTGGCCCTCGCCGGCGGCGAGCGTCCAGAAGCGCGTGTATCGCACCCGCACGAGGAACCGCCCCGGCGCGGTTGCGCGCAGCGCGAAGGAGTCATAGCCGAGTGACGTCAGCCGTCCCGGGCCTTCCAGCAGCGGCGTCGGGGCACGAACCGCATAGACGGTCCAATGCCTGCTCTTGAACACCACCTCAAGGAAGGGCAGGCCGCGGCGGATCAACCGACCCTCTTGAGAGCTCGACGAGTCGAGCGGGGTGTCTGGGAGCGCGACGTAGCTCACCGCCTCCTCGTGCAGCCACGCTGAGTACCCCGCCGCGGTCAATCCCCCTTTGAGCAGCACCTCGTCGAAGCGTGTGTCCAACTGCTTCTCCCAGCCCCGTGCGAGCGAGACCGACGGCGCCATCAGCGCGGCCTCCCAATGCGAGCGCGTGAGCGGCACCTCGACCCGCACGAGCGGGGCGGGCGGGGCCTCAATACGTGCCAGGAAGCCCAGTACAGGCGCGTAGTAGGAGGCGCTCGTCGATTCGTTCCCCGCCACCGCCCTCGTCTCGCGCACGGGACCCCACAACGTGAAGACGGCGATGCCGAGCAGCGCGATTATCGATGCCGCGGTCGAACGGCCACCCGAGGCTCGCCCCGCCGAGCCCGGCAGCTTCGGGCCCGCGGCGAGGGCACACAGCAGCAACGGTCCGGCCAGCAGCACCGCGTAGCGCTCGATGTTGCTGCCCATCGGACTGTGCACCGCCAACGTCAACCCACAAGTCAGGAGATACAAGATCCCCCCGGTCCGGAACAGACGCTGCCCTGGAGGGAGCGCCCAGAGGAACAGGAGCGTCACAACCGCGGTCGCCGCGAACGACGTCGTCGGGAACGGCTCGAAGCCGCCTTCTCCGAACAGCAGCGCGAGCGGCACGACGACGACCGCCGCCGGCGCCGCCAGCGCCACCAGCGCGCGGGGCGAGCGCCGCGTGAGCGCGTCTGTGAGCGCCGCAAGCCCAAGTAGGACGCCCGCGACCGGACTTGCGGCCGCGCACAGCACAGCCAGCAGAGCGGCCCAGCGGGGACGCCCGCGGAAGAGCGCGAACACGGCGGCCACGGCGAACGTGACACCTAGGGCGAACGTCAGCCGCCCAAGCCAGATGTCTCCGACGGCCGCGACCGCGAACCAGGCGGCGCCCAAGCGAGCGGATCGGCCGTACACGCCGAGGACCAACCGCTCGAACAGCGCGGCGGAGGCCAACACCGACAGAGCCGCGAGCACGCGCAGGCCAAGCAGCGAGGCGAGCGGCGGGAACAGGAGGCTGTAGCCGGGCAGGGCATGCCCGGCGTACCAGTGCTCGTCCCAGACGGCGAAGGAGAGATGATCGAACAGACCAACCCGATAGACCTGCGCCGCGAGGTCCGGAGTGCGCGGATCGACCAGCAACCACATCGCCACCAGCGCGGCCGCGAGTCCCGTCGCGGGAAGCGCTCGAGCGAAAACGACCGGGGTCCGGTGCGCTACCACACCGGACCCCGACCCATCCGCCGCGGATGCGACGGATATGTATCCGTAAGAACTCTCGGGCGACCCTGAAGTAGCTCTCGATCGCAGACGCTCGATAATCGGCACGTGGAGATCATGACGAGCACATCGACAGGGCCGCGCATGGAACTGCGGACAGCGCTGCGGATGAGGCCGCGGACGGCGCGCCGCATATGCCTCGCGCTGGGGGCGCTCTGCGCCGCGCTGGCCCTCGGCGGCTGCGCCACCGGCCATCCGCGACCGATCACCGCGGGGACACTCGCCGAAGCCGAGACGTTCCCCTACTTCCGGGTCTACTGGGTGGGACCCACCTTCGTCGGCCAACCGCTCGCCGCGGCGGACGGCCAGCAGGGCTACAACAGCGGTGTCGGTGACAGCGTCTACTACGGCGACTGCGTGCAACGCAAAGGCATCTTCGGCGGCGGCAGTTGCCTGTTGCCGCTGCAGGTGACGACCGTGATCTACGGCCTGCACTCCAATGCCACGCTCGGCCCGCAGAGCAACACGGTCATCCGCGGGGTTCCTGCCACCGTGTACGACGAAGGGCGCTCGATCGAGCTCTACAGCGGGCGCCTGGCGATCGACATCTTCTCCGACACCTTCGCCCATGCGCGCAAAGCGGCGCTGGAACTACGCCCGCTCAACGCGCCCGGCGGGGCGACAGGGAAGCTCCCAGCGCCCGTCTTCTGCCCAGGCCTGTCCGGGGCGATGAGCTCGGCGCTGAGCCGCGTGATGGCCGGCCTACCCGGGCGCGCCTGCCAGCACGCCGCCGCGGCCGAAGCCGAGGCGAAGAGCCTGTCCGACGCGAGCTCCTGAGCTGCTCTGGCCCGATTCCGGATCAGAACCCGGTTGCGCCCACGGCGCCGGGCTTCAGCGGCTTGCCGATCTCGCGTCGCAGGCTGAGGAAAGCGAGCGAGCCGATCAGCGCGGGGATCCACAACGAGATCGCCCGGTAGACGACCACCGCAGCCACCACGGTGGAGGCCGGGCGGACACCGAACAGGACGAGCATGCCCACGAGTCCCCCTTCGACCGCGACGAAGCCCCCGGGAATCGGGAGCGAGTTGGCGAGCATGCCCACCAGGTAGGCCATCGCCACCACCCACACGACGGGGGTCGCGCCAAACGCCGCGAGGCACGCGTACAGCGCGAGGTTGTCGAACAGCCAGTAGGCGACTGCGCCCAACACACGCCAATCACGTTCACGGATCAGCCGCACGGCATCCTCGACGCCGCCGCTCAGGGCCACGAGCGTCACGGCCCAGCGTCCATGTTCGAGCGGCCTGCGCGCGGCCGTCCGCCGGGCCCACGCCGCGAGCACGAGCGTCCCGATAATCGCCGCCAGGGCGGCCATGGCCGGAAGCAGCGTAAGCAACGGATTGCGCGAGCCGGGGAGCAATCCCAGCCACATCGGCATGCCGATCACGACCACCGCCCCGACGTTCACGGCGCTGGTGAGCACGAACAGCAGGACCGATCGCTTCGCGATCCTCTCCACCGAGACGCCCTTGCTGCGCAGCACCCAGGCGCCGAGCGCCAAGCCGGCGAGGCCGCTCACCGAGACGACCGAGTTGACCGCCAGCTCCGAGAGCGACAGGCGCGAGACGAGGCGTTTGCCGAGCATCCCGAAGACGCGCCCGAAGAGCACCACGTAGCCGGCGCAGGAGAGCAGCTCCAGGCCCACGGCAGCAGCCAGCCACCACGAGTTCGCGTCGGAGATGCGCTCCTCCACCGAGTGCAGGCCCGGCACCGCAAGTAGCAGCGCGACGATGATCCCGAAGAAGATCGCGAGGCTGATGATGCTGTTGCGCAACGTACGCGAATGCGCGGCCAGTTCGTCGGAGGTCTCGTCGATAGAGGCCTCGTCGATAGGGATGTCCTCGAGGGAGATGTCGTCGATAGGGGCCTCGGCGGGGATCGCTTGGGACTTGGTGATGCTTGACATTCGCTTTTGCTTGCTCGGCATTCGCCCTGCTCTGCTCTCGGCATTTGCGTTGCTCTGCGCGAACCGCATCTCCGAGGGACCTGTCACGGTAGCCTCAAAGGCGGACTCCCCTGGTTTCATGATCGTCCACCGGACAGCCGCTGACAGGTAGATACCGATAATGGCCGAGCAACAAGCACGAGTACTTGTCGTCGACGACGAGCCCGCCGTCCAGGCCGCGCTGTCGCGCGCGCTGAAGTTGGAGCGCTACGAGGTCGCGCAGGCCGCGGACGGGCGCGAGGCGCTTGAGCGCCTTGGCACGACGCCGTATGAGGTCGTGATCCTCGACGTCTCGATGCCTCACATCGACGGCCTGGAGGTCTGCCGGCGTCTGCGCGAGGGCGGCGACAGGACTCCGGTGCTGATGCTCACCGCCCGCGAAGGGGTCGACGACCGTGTCGCCGGCCTCGACGCCGGCGCCGATGACTATCTCGTCAAGCCGTTCGCGCTGCGCGAGCTGCTCGCGCGAGTGCGTGCGCTGCTGCGGCGAGCGAGCGAGGACGACCAGGACGGAGCGCTCGCCTTCGAGGACCTGCGTCTGGATCGCCTCGCCCACGAGGCGTGGCGCGGCGAGCGGATGCTGCAGCTGACGCGCACCGAGTTTCTCTTGCTCGAGATGTTTCTCCGCCACCCTCGTCAGGTACTGACCCGCTCGGCGATCTTCGAGCACGTCTGGGGGTATGACTTCGGCGCGACCTCCAACTCCCTGGGCGTCTACATGGGCTACCTGCGCCGCAAGACCGAGGCCGGCGAGGAGCCCCGCCTGCTCCACACCGTCCGCGGCGTGGGCTACGTATTACGTGGATCCTCGTGAGCTTTCGCAGGCGCATCACTCTTGTCTCGGCCGCCGCGGTGGCGATCGCCGTTGTGCTCGCGTCGCTGCTCACCTATCTGCTCACCTCCAACCAGCTACACAGCCAGGTGGACAATCAGCTGCGTAACCGCGGGCGCGAGTCCACGCGCCTGCTGCGATTCCTCAACGACCGCAGCAAAAACACCAGCCCCAGCGCGACCGGCGCGCCGCCGTTCGGACTGGCCCTCGACTCGACCGCCGCCGGCCGGACAGGGAGGGCGACCAAAACGCCCAGCCGCGCCTCGACCAACCGCACCACGGGTGGCACAGGCGCGACGAGCAATCCTTTCGGGAGCCTGCCACCCGAACCCGATCAGGTACGCGGCTACCAGCAGGTGGTGGGCGCTAAGGGGACAATCCTCGTGCGCTCGGCGCGTGGCATCTCGCTTCCGGTCGACACCCCCACCCGCCTGCTCGCGGCCCACGGTGGCAAATCGTTCTTCCGCGACGCCCACGTCGACGGCACCGATCTGCGCATCCTCGCCGAGCCGCTCGGTCCCGGACGGGCCGTCCAGTTCGCCCAGCCGCTCACCGAAGTCGACAGCCTGCTCAGCCGCCTGCGTCTGATCTTGGCGCTGCTCGACATCGGCGGCATCGCGCTCGCGGCGCTGCTCGGACGGCTGGTCGCCGGTGCCGCGGTGCTGCCCCTCAAGCGCCTTACTCAGGCCACCGAGCACGTAGCTCTCACGCAGGACCTCAGCGGGCGAATCGAGTTCGGCGGGGAAGACGAGATCGGCCGTCTGGCGACGAGCTTCAACGCGATGCTCGATGCGCTGGAGCACTCGATGGGCGCGCTCGACGCGTCCGTCCACGCGCAGCGACAGCTGGTGGCCGACGCCTCGCACGAGCTGCGCACGCCCGTGACCAGCCTGCGCACGAACATCGAGATCCTCCAGCGGGCGCAGGACATGGAGCCCGACGAGCGCCGGCGCCTGCTGTCCGACGTGGTCGAGCAGATCGGCGAGCTGACGCTCCTGATGAACGACCTGATCGACCTCGCCCGCGGCGAGGAACCCAGCGCCGAGACCGAGGACATGCGGTGGGATCTGGTGGTTAGCGAGGTCGCCGAACGCACGCGCCGGCACTCGCCCGCCACCCCCCTCCTGCTCGAGCTCGCGCCGACGATCGTCGCGGGCGTACCCGCGCGGCTGGAGCGCGCCGTGGCGAACCTGCTCGACAATGCGGTCAAGTACAGCCCTCCCGGCGAGCCGGTCGAGATCGTGCTGGGCGATCGACGATTACGTGGATCGTCGATCGGCGGCGAGGAGCTGACCGTGCGCGATCACGGGCCGGGGATCTCCGCGGAGGACCTCGCGCATGTGTTCGATCGCTTCTACCGCGGCGCCGAGGCGCGCGGGCGACCCGGCTCGGGACTGGGGCTCGCGATCGTGCGCCAGGTGGTCAGACAGCACGGCGGCACCGTCACCGCCGAGCGGGCCCCGGGCGGCGGAACGCTGATGCGATTGCGGTTGCCCGGCGCCGAAATGGTCGATCCTCTTTCCCCGCACGGAGCGGGCGTAGAGTCACTCTCGTCTTTTTTAGATCACGTGTAACTATAGTTACACACGCCGCTTAATTTGTATAACAACATCCGCGCTCTTTATCTCCCTCCGCCGGGGCGCCTGCTCTCGAAAGCGCGCCGGGGAAAGGCCGTAGCGGCGTCGAAAGGCCTGGGCGAAATGGGGCGCCTGGCGGTATCCGACGAGACGCGCCACGTCGGCCACAGGGATCGCCCGCTGCTCGATCAGCAACTCCGCGGCGGCGGCCATCCGCCGCGCGAGCAGATCCTCCTGGAAGGTGCTCTCGCCGAATTGCGCGTACGCCCGCTGCAGCTGTCGAGGCGAGCTGGACAGGGCGTCGGCCACGACGGCGAGCGTGAGCGGCCGGCGGTAGTGGCGCACGATCACCACGCGCGCGAGCAGATACAGCCGGCGACGCGTCTCGATTGTCTCGGAGCGCACACCCCCTTACTCCGACGATGCCCGCCAGACGGGACAGCGCACATCGGCACTCGCTGTCCAGCCAGGCGCTCCTGGCTTGCCCGCGCCCGCTTCCCCTACTCCTCGCCCAGTTCGAGCACCGCCAGGAACGCCTCCTGGGGGACCTCGACGCGGCCGACCTGCTTCATCCGCTTCTTGCCCTCCTTCTGCTTGGCGAGGAGCTTTTTCTTGCGCGTGATGTCGCCGCCGTAGCATCCGGCGATCACGTCCTTGCGGAAGGCCTTTACCGTCTCGCGCGCGATCACGTTGGCGCCGATCGCGGCCTGGATCGGGACGTCGTACTGCTGGCGGGGGATGCGCTTGCGCAGCTTCTCGGTGAGCGTGCGGCCGAGGTCATATGCCTTGTCGCGGTGGACGACCATCGACAGCGCGTCCACCGGATCGCCGGCGAGCAAAACATCGAGCTTGACGAGGGCCGACGGGCGGTCGCCGTTGAGCTCGTAGTCGAGCGAGGCGTAGCCGCGGGTGCGCGACTTGAGCTGGTCGAAGAAGTCGAGCACGATTTCGGCGAGCGGCAGGTCGTAGGTCATCTGCACGCGCTCGGGCGAGAGATAGTGCATCCCGGAGTGCTCGCCGCGCCGTTCCTGGCAGAGCTCCATGATCGCGCCGACGTACTCTTTCGGGGCGATCACCTGGGCCTTGATGAACGGCTCGCGGATCTCCGCGATCGTGCCCGGGTCGGGCATGTCCGAGGGGTTGTGCACCTCGAGCTCCTGGCCGTTGGTCAGCGTCACGTCGAACTCGACCGAGGGCATCGTCGCGAGCAGCTCGAGGTCGTACTCGCGTTCGAGGCGCTCTTTGACGATGTCCATGTGCAGCAGGCCGAGGAAACCGCAGCGAAAGCCGAAGCCGAGCGCATCCGAGGTCTCCGGCTCCCAGGAGAGGGCGGCGTCGTTGAGCGTGAGCTTCTCCAGCGCGTCGCGGAGATCCGGGTAGCGGTCGGAGTCGATCGGGAAGAGGCCGCAGAAGACCATCGGTTTGACCTCGCGGTAGCCCGGCAGCGGCTCCTCGGCTTCGGCCTGGTGCGGGTGGGATCCTGATCTTGCGCGGGTCGTGAGCGTGTCGCCGACACGGAGAAGGGTGACGTCCTTGATGCCGGTGATCAGGTAGCCGACCTCGCCCGCGGCGAGCTGAGGGGTGGGCACCATCTGCGGGGAGAAGCAGCCGATGTCGTCGATCTCCGCCTCGGTCCCCCCCGCCATCGCGCGGATCAGCTCGCCCTTCTTGAAGACCCCGTCGACGACGCGGATGTAGGCGATCACGCCGCGGTACTGGTCGAACTCCGAGTCGAAGATCAGCGCGCGCGGCGGCGCCTGCGGGTCGCCATGCGGCGGGGGCACGCGCGCGATCAGCTCCTCCAACACCTCCGGGACCCCGGCGCCGGTCTTGCCGCTGATCTGGAGGATCGCCTCGGCCGGCTCGCCGATCAGCTCGGCGACTTCGCGTCCCACCCGCTCGGGCTCGGCGCCGGGGAGGTCGATCTTGTTCAGGCAGGGGATCAACTCCAAGCCGGACTCGACCGCGAGGTAGGTGTTGGCGACCGTCTGCGCCTCGACCCCCTGCGCGGCGTCGACGACCAGCAGCGCGCCCTCGCACGCGGCGAGCGAGCGGGAGACCTCGTAGGTGAAGTCGACGTGCCCGGGCGTGTCGATCAGATGCAGCTGGTAGGTCTCCCCGTCCTTCGCCGTATAGAAGACGCGCACCGCCTGCGCCTTGATCGTGATCCCGCGCTCGCGCTCGAGGTCCATCGAGTCGAGCAGCTGCGCGCGCATCTCGCGCGCAGCGACGGTCTTCGTCAGCTCGAGGATGCGATCGGCGAGCGTCGACTTGCCGTGGTCGATGTGCGCGATGATCGAGAAGTTGCGGATCTTTGCTTGGTCCATGGGCGGGCTACAGCGTAGATGGCGCGGGCCGCGACCCCGCGCGTCCCATGGCCGTAACCCCGAGCATCCTTGACGCGCTAGCCTTTGTTATCCGGCGGATCGCCAACTCGGCAAGGATTCATTCAGCCGCGGCAACGCGTTGGTATGGGTACCCACCCACCCCGGCGGCCTGTCCAGGTGTCGAGAGTGTCACGCCGCCCAGGCAAGACACGCAGTCCTGGGACATAAGTAGTAAGCGGCGATCTATGTTCGGGCGCATGCCGGGTGGGCCTTGGCTCACCCGGCCTCTGCTCGGCGCGTGCGACAAGCCGCCGCGCGCCGGAGAGGACCGCCCATGGCGCCGGCCGCCGCCCTGGCCCCGGAACAGACCCGGCGCTACGCCCGTCCGAGGCGGGCGCGGATCAGGCGGTTGACCTGGTGGGCCTCCGGGATGTGCATCGCAAGGACCGAGCGCGTGTAGACCCACACGCCCGCGCCGCCCGCGGCGCCCATCGAGATGATCTGCGCGAGCAGCGACTGCCCGAGCAGGGCGTGGAGCGCGTACCACACCGCCCACGAGACCCCGGCCAGGAGGGCAGAGGCGACGGCGATCCGCGTGGTGATCATCGTCGTCTGGCCGCCCTCCAGGCGACCGTTGAAGCCGATCCGCAGGCGGTGGAGCTGCAGCGCGGTCATCACCGCGTTGGCGACGACGGTGCCGATCACGAGCCCCGCGATTCCCAGCGGCCTGTAGAGGCCGACGCTGACGATGATGTCGACGACGATGTTCATCGCCGCCAGCCGCGTCGGTATCCACGGCCGCTGGAGCGCGAAGAAGGTGCGCGTGAGCAACAGGTTGATGCCGGCGAAGGGCAGGCTGAAGGCGAACCAGAACAGCGCTTCGGAGACCAGCTTCGTGGACTGGGCGTCGAAGTGGCCGCGTTCGAACACGAGCCGCGTGATCGGCGTGGCGAGCACGATCATGAACGCCGCCGCGGGGATCAGCAGCAGGTTGATCTGGCGCATCCCGGTGCCGACGGTCCGGCGCATCCCCGTGGGGTCGCGGCGCGCGGACAGGCGGCTGAGGACCGGGAACAGGACGGTGGCGACCGCCACGCTGAACATTCCCTGGGGCAGCATGTAGATCCGAAAGGCGTTGTCGATCGCACGCGGGGCTTCGTCGGAGACGAGGCTGCCGAAGGCCGAGTTGATCAGCTGGTCGAGGTTGACGATCCCCAGGCCGATCGTCACCGGGAGCATCAGCATGAACACCTGCTTGATCCGCGGGTCGTGCCAGTCGATCGAGAACTTCAGACGGAAGTCGATCCGCCCGAGCGCCCCGAACGCGAGCGCCATCTGCACCCCGGTGGCGGCGAGGATGCCGATCGCGTAGGCGTAGACCTTTTCGTTGCCGTGGAAGTGCGGCGCGAGCACGACCAGCAGCACGATGATCACGAGGTTCCACACCGCCGGGGTGATCGCGGGAATCGTGAATTCGTCGTAGGACTGCAGGATGCCCGTCAGCAGGCCGGTCAGGCCCAACAGCAGCACCACAGGGAACAGCACCTGGGAGAGGCCGATCGTCAGATCGTTCAGCGCGCCGCTGAAAGTGGGACCGATGAACAGCGGCATGATCGTGTGAGCGGCGAGGATGAAGAACGCCGAGATCGCGCCGAGCACGATCAGCATGATCCAGAACAGCGTGGAGGCCAGCCGCAGCGCCTCGAGCTTCCGGTTCTGCTGGAGCAGGTCGGTGAACACCGGCACGAACGCCGCCGAGAGGGCGGCGTTGGCGAACAGGTTGGCCACCAGGTTGGGGACGAGGAAGGCGATCGTGAACGCGGAGGCCGCCCCGCTCGTGCCGAAGTAGCTCGCGAACACGATTTCCCGCCCCAGCCCCATGACTCGCGAGATCCCGGTGCCGATCGAGAAGATCGCCGTGTTGCGCGCCACGCCGCGGCCGGTGGCCGAATGCGCGACCTCCCTCGCGCCCCCTTGATCCAGCGGATCTCCCGGCTGGGGCTCGCCTTCAGTCGATTCCTCCGCGCCAAGCACCGGGGCGGCCCCCGTCAGCTGCGCGCTCGCAACCCGCTGAATGCCCTCGGGCGGCTCCGCGGCGTCGGGGGGTTCTCCGGGTAGGGACAAGGCCGCTATAGTACGGCGCTCCGCGGCGCGCCCCGCAGTTCCTTGCGGCGCTTCGCGGCATCAAGCTATGGCCAACATCCACTCCCAGAAGAAGCGGATCCTCCGCGCCGAGCGCGAGCGGTTGGAGAACCGGCGTTACACCTCGACGATCAAGACCTACTTCCGTCGCCTCGAGGCGACGATGGCGAGCGACGACACCGCCACCGCCGACACCGAGCATAGAGAGCTCGTGAGCACGATCGACAAGGCCGTGAAGCGCGGCGCGCTGCATAAGAACACCGGCGCACGCAAGAAGTCTCTCGCAGCGCGCGTCCGCGCCCGCACCTCCGCTTAGCCTTACGCGTTTCAACCCGCAAGCGCAAGCGCCGCTGCCTAGCTTGAGCGCCGCTGCCTAGGTCGTGATGACCTCGATCGCCCGGAGGGCGATCGTGTCCTCGTCGAGCATCGCGAGCGGTGAGCGAGACGCGCCGACCGCGGCGCCGCCGCGGGAGTCGAGCTCGAGGTCGGCGAGCGCGCCGAGGGCCCTCCGCAGACGGTCGGGGTCGGAGCGGGCGACGTCCGCGACGAAGCGCTCGGCGGCGCGGGGGGGCATCCGCAGCCCGCGGCGGACGTCTCCCACCGACTCGCCCGCCTGGAGACGGAGGGAGATCGCGAGCGCGTCGCGCACCCGCTGAGCCATCAGGTAGGTGAGCCCCGCCAGGCGCTCGCCCTGGCGCCGGACGCGGAGATAGGCGAGCGTCGCCCGCCCGGTGTCGCCGGCGACGAGCGCGTCGGCGAGGGCGAACGAGCGCCACTCGGCGGAGTGGGCGGCGCGGCGATCGATCTCCTCGACGGAGACGCGCTGGGTCTCCCCCTCGACGTCGACTTCCAATGCGAGCTTCTCCAGCTCCCGCAGCAGCCGCTGCTGGCGTCCGCCCACCTGGGCCACGAGCGCGTTCGCGGCGGCCGCGTCGAGTGAGATCCCCATGCGCGTCGCCTGCTCGCGCGCCCACTTCGGGAGCTCCCACGGCTTCACCGTCGCCTGGGCGACCACCTGCCCACCCGCACGCTTGACCGCCTCACGGACCGCCTCCGGAGCCTTGCTGCGGCTCTCCTCCCGCGCGAAGAGCGCCACCGTGGTGTCGGGCGGCATCGCCCCCATCGCGGGCGCCAGGTGCTCCTCGACCTCCCCCCGCTTCCAGCGCTCGACGCCGTCCACGAGGATCACGCGACGGCCGATCGCGAACGTCATCGCGCTCAACGCCAGCGCCACCCCGGCCGGGGTCCCGGCCTCCCCGTCGAGGACCTCCACGCTCGCCGCGTCCCCCTGCCCTTCGGCCAGCGCCTTCAACCCCGCGCGGCGCTCGGCGACCGCGCCGTGGTCGTCGCCGTGGATCAGATAAGCGGGCTTCAGCTCGGCCATCAGCGAACCACCAGGTTTACCAACTTGCCGGGGACGACTATCTCCTTGACGATCTCCTTGCCGTCGAGGTGGGCCCTCACGTTGGGCGCGGCCCGGCAGAGCTCCTTCAGCTCCTCCGCGTCGGCGCCGGTGGCGGCCGAGACGCGATCGCGCAGCTTCCCGTTCACCTGACAGACCAGCTGGTACTCCTCGCGCTCCAACATCGCCGGGTCGGCCTGCTGCCAGGGCTGCTCCCAGACGCGCTCGCCGGTCAGCCGCTCGTAGATGTCCGCGGAGACGTGCGGGGCGAACGGGAACAGCAGGGAGGCGGCCGTCGTCAGCGCGAAGCGCCGGGTCTCCACGCTCGCGTCCTCACGCAGGCGCGAGCATTCGTTCAGCAGCTCCATCACGGCGGCGATCGCCGTGTTGAACGCGAATCTCTGCAGGTCGCCCGAGACCTTCTCGATCGCCCAGTGCGCCTTCCGCAACAGCTCGAGATCCTCGCCGGCCGCGCGCTCGCCGTCCGATTGGTGGATCTCTGCTGTTCGGGGTGGCGCATGCGCCACCCCGCGAGGACGCACATGTGCGTCCTCGGGAAGGGTCGCATGCGACCCTTCCGGCCGTGCCGCATGCGGCACGGTCCCCTCATCGACATGAGGGGGTTCTTTATTAGAGAGGTCTGCCGTCTCAGAGAGCTCAGCCGTCTCGGCCGCCATCCGCCACAGCCGGCTGAGAAACCGGTGGACCCCCTCCATGCCCTCGTCGGACCAGTCCGCGTCCTGGTCGGGGGGGCCGATGAAGAGGACGTAGCAGCGGGCGGTGTCCGCCCCGTAGCGCTCGATGATCGCGGCGGGCGAGACGACGTTCCCCCTCGACTTGCTCATCTTCGCGCCGTCCTTCGTGACCATCCCCTGGGTGAAGAGCGCCTCGAAGGGCTCCTGGAAGTCGAGGTGGCCGAGGTCGGCGAGCGCCTTCGTGAAGAAGCGCGCGTACATCAGGTGCAGGATCGCGTGCTCGACGCCGCCGATGTACTGGTCGACCGGCATCCACTCCCTCAGCGCCTTCCCATCCCAGGCGGCCTCGTCGTTGGCGGCGTCGCAGTAGCGCAGGAAGTACCAGGAGGAGTCGACGAACGTGTCCATCGTGTCCGTCTCCCTCCGCGCCTTCCCGCCGCACTCGGGGCACCTCGTGTTCACCCACTCCTCCGCGGCCTCCAGCGGCGAGCGGCCCTTCGGCGTGTAGTCGTCGATGTCGGGGAGCTCCACCGGGAGCTCGTCCGCTCCCACCGGCACCATCCCGCAGCGCTCGCAGTAGACGATCGGGATCGGGCAGCCCCAGTAGCGCTGGCGCGAGACCAGCCAGTCGCGCAGGCGGTAGTTGACCGACGCGTGCCCCTTCCCCTCGCGATCCAGCCACCCCACGATCGCGCCGAGCGCCTCGCGGTTGGGCATCCCGTCGAAGTCCGGATGGGAGTTCAGGAGTACGCCGTCGCCGGAATAAACCCCGCCCTCCCCCGCCTCGTCCTCTCCCTCCGCGGGGACCTCCGACGGGCCCCTGCCCTCCGCATCGGCGCGCGACCCGGCGTCACCGTCCGGCGGGGCGATCACCTGGCGGATCGGCAGATCGAAGGCGCGCGCGAAGGCGTGGTCGCGCTCGTCGTGGGCGGGCACCGCCATGATCGCGCCCGTGCCGTACTCCATCAGCACGTAGTCGGCGACATACATCGGGATCTCCTCGCCGTTCACCGGGTTCGTCACCGTGCGGCCCAGCGGCACCCCCGTCTTCGGCTTCTCGGCGTTCCCCCGGTCCTCGTTCGACTCGTTCAGCGCGTGGTTCACGTACTCGTGCACGTCCTGCTCATAGATCGTGCCCTCGGCGAGGCGCGCAAGGTCGGGGTGCTCGGGGGCCATCACGAAGAACGTCGCACCGAAGAGCGTGTCGGGGCGGGTGGTGAACACCGGGTAGTCGATCCCGAGATCCTCGCAGCGGAACGTCACCTCGGCGCCCTCCGAACGCCCGATCCAGTTGCGCTGCATCGTCTTCACGTGCTCCGGCCACTCGATGCCGTCGAGGTCGCCGAGCAGTCGCTCGGCGTAGTCGGTGATCCGCAGGAACCACTGCTCGAGCTGACGGATCTCCACGAGCGCGCCGCAGCGCTCGCAGCGCCCGTCGCCGTCGACCTGCTCGTTCGCGAGCACCGTCTGGTCGTTCGGACACCACTTGACCGCCGCCTCCTTCCGGTAGGCCAGCCCGGCTCCGAACAGCTGGAGGAAAATCCACTGGGTCCAGCGGTAGTAGCGGGGGTCGCAGGTGGAGAGCTCGCGCGACCAGTCGATCGAGATGCCCCAGCGGCGGAACTCCCGCTGGAAGGACGCGATCGAGGCGGCCGTCGAGTCGCGGGGGTGAACGCCCGTCTTGATCGCGTGGTTCTCCGCCGGCAGCCCGAACGCGTCGTAGCCCATCGGGTGCAGCACCCTGTGGCCCGTCCGCCGGTGGTAGTGGGCGATCGCGTCGCCGACCGAGTAAACCTTCAGGTGGCCGATATGCGGCTCGCCGCTCGGGTAGGGGAGCATCTCCAGCACGTATGACGTCGGCGCCTGCTCCCCGCCGCCTCCGGGTGCGGTGCGTGTGTCGCCGCGACGCCCGTCCGCGCCGCTCTCGTTTGCGACCTCCCAGGTGCGCTCCCTCGCCCACAATGCCTGCCAGCGGGGCTCGATCTCTTGGGGGTCATAGCGATGTTCGGCCATCGGCCGGAGGTTAGCGGGCGGGTTAGGACGGAACTCTCGCGCGGGCTGATTCAGGCGCTTAGGACCGTGCCGAAGCGATCGTCAAACGCATGGCGTTCCTCTACCGCAACCGCCTGAGCGAAGCGGCTGGCGGTGACCGTGAACTGGTCGAGGAAGCCGACACTGCCGAGCAGCACCAGCCCGTCGCTGTGCCAACCCTCGACGAAACCAACCGGGGCCTGCCATTCGCAGTACACGTCCTCCGCGGAGTCACTCGGATGCAGACGCAGAGCGATCGTCTTATACCGGGCCATGAGCACTCTGCCACCGACTGCATGGCGGTGTTCGCCCTCGTTGTCGTTGAGGTCGATACCGAGCTCCACGGTGAGCAGATTGCTCGCGAGGATCGCATCGGCGCCGGTGTCGATCAGACCGGTGAGCTGCGATGTGCTCTGGTCCTCATGCACAAGCGAGACCTGCACGAACGGCCGCAGTACTTGCTCACCCAGCCGGGTGGACTGCGCGTCCTCCCGATAGGAATAGAGCCAGGGCAGCGGCCGCGCGTCAGCCAAGGCCGAAGTGATAGAGCGGCTCATCCGCGTACGGAACGCGGCCATGCACAAACACGTGGTTGCGACCCTTCGCCTTCCGCAGGACCACATGTGGATCCTTGTCGGCGATCACGATCTTGCCCGTACGCGCGTCGATCGCCACATACTGGCCCTCATAGCCTTTGAAATCGGTGCGGAGCGGCTGCATGGAACAAAGTTTAGCGTGAGGAGCAGGCTCCAAACAGAGCCTGCTGGAAGACGAATCACCCCCCCACGCGGCGACGATCTGTCAGCGGCCGCCGAAGATCCGCAGCAGGGTTAGGAAGATGTTGATCACGTTGATGAACACGCCGGTGGCGATCCACACGACGTCGCGCTCGGTGGCGCGGCGGCGGATGATCTGGAAGTAGATCGCAAGGTAGGCGCTGACGATCACGTAGATCGCCAGGTTGAGCAGGAAGTGTTCGCCGGAGCCGATCAGGATCAACACGATGCTCAGCCCGAAGACCCCCAGCAGCGCGAAGAACAGGGGGCGCATCCAGCGGATCAGATCGCGCGAGGTGGCAAAGCCGTAGGAGCCCATCACCCCGACCGTCAGCGCAGTGCCACCGGCGGCCTGGTAGATCGCGCTCTGATCGACCATCGCGTACTCGTTGATAACCGGCCCGAGGCCCAGGCCGAGGAGCAGGGCGAGCGCAAACATCCACGTCATCCCCGTCGGCCCTTCGCCCCCGATGAAAGCGGGAGAGGAGAGGTCAGTCGGCACGCGCGCCGGCGCGGGCGGCGCGGGCGGCGCGCACAGCCTCCACGACCTCTCGCGGCGCCTTACGCACGGATCCGGCATCGAACGGCGGTTGCGGGTCGTACTCGATTCCCAACTGAATCGCCTGCGCCACCAGATCCCCCGCAATCCTGGCTGCGAGTGCGAGCGCCATGTCGATACCGGCCGACACGCCCGCGGCGGTGACGTGCTTGCCGTCGAACACCACCCGCTCCGGGACAGCGTCGACGCCCAGCCCGCGCAGCTCCTCCAGCGCCAGCCAATGGCTGGTCGCACGCTTGCCATCGAGCAGGCCCGCGGCGGCCAGCACCAGCGAGCCGGTGCAGACCGAGGTCGTCCACGTGCTGCGCTCGTCGGCGGCGCGCAGCCAGTCATGCACCGGACCGTCGTCCATCAGCGCCTCGCGACCGGGGCCGCCGGGGACGACCACGACCTCGGGGTGCGGCAGCTCCGCCAGCGATACGTCGGCCGTGAGCGCGAGCATGCCGGTGTCGGTGCGCTTCGGGCCTGCGGTCTCGGCGACGAACGTGACCGTCGCGCCCGGCAGGCGGCTCAGCACCTCGTAGGGGCCGACGGCGTCGAGCGCGGTCAGGCGGTCGTACAGGAGGATCGCGATCTTCATTGCACCGTCTCCTTTTCCAGTGGGACATGAAAGCGGCGGCGGTACTCCGCCGGTCCGACCTGCAGCGCGCGCAGGAACGTGCGGCGCATCGTCTCGGGGGTGCCGAAGCCACAGGCCGCGGCGACCGCCGCGATCGGCTCCGCGGTGTCCTCCAAGCGCAGCCGCGCGGCCTCCAACCGCACCTGCTCGACATAGCGCCCGGGCGTCACACCCGTCTCGGCCGCGAACGCGCGGGCGAAGTGCCGCGGGCTCATATGCGCGCGGGCGGCAAGCGCCTCCACCGACAGGTCGGCCGCCGGGTTCTCGACGGCGAACCGCTGGACCTCGCGCAGCGGCTCGCGCGCGGGCTGCTGGGCGGAGAGCGTGGCGCTGAACTGCGACTGGTTGCCGGGCCTGCGCAGGAACAGCACGAGATGGCGTGCGATCTGGAGCGCGGCATCGCGGTCGAGGTCTTCCTCCACGAGCGCAAGCGTCAGGTCCATGCCTGCGGTGACACCGGCCGAGGTCCAGATCGGACCGTCGCGCAGGAAGATCAGCTCGGGGTCCACGTCAACCGCCGGATAGCGCGCGGCGAGCTCGGCGGCGGACGCCCAGTGGGTTGTCGCGCGGCGTCCGTCGAGCAGACCGGCCGCCGCGAGCAAGAAGGCGCCGGTGCAGACCGAAGCGGTACGCCGCGCTGTCACGGCCACCTGGGAGATCCACTCCAGCAGCACACGATCGGCCGCCGCCTCCATGCAGCCCTGCCCACCCGCAACGATCAGCGTGTCGATCGGGGCGAGCGCTCGCCCGATGCTCGCGTGCGGAGTCACCGTCAACCCGCTGGAGGTCTGCAGCGGCCTGCCGTCGTGGCTGAGCAGTCGCACCTCGTAGCCACGCTCGCGGCGTCCTGTCGCCTCGATCAACTGCTCGGCGCCGGTGAACACCTCCAGCGGGCCGGCGAAGTCGAGGCTCTGCACGCCCGGGTAGACCAGGATCGCGATCTGGCGTGGGTGTTGGGCTTGGTCCGGGGAAGGTCGAGCGTTGTCCATCCCCCGATCATGGCCAATTTAGTGTCTGTCTGCAAGGACTGATTTCCAACGTTTCCTGCCAATCGGCGCAGGACCCGGACGTACGCTCAGGCGTCCTCGATCCGCACATCGATCTCCGCGTCCGCGATGACCCCGGCCGCATCGAGGCGATCGGCCAGGGCATGCGCCCACTGCTCGATCTGCCGATCGGTGAGGTCGGACCTGCGAGCCTCGACCCGCAGATACCGGCCATCGGTGATCCGCACGCGGGAGGACGGGTCGAAGTACACGGTGCACGCCGCGGCCAGGTCGCGGGCCCACTCGTGCTCGACGCTCGGGGCGAGTGTCATCGAGATGAAGACCCGCCGGGGGGCTCCCTGCTCGGGGGATGTGAGGCCGGCCACATCGCGGAGATCGTCCGTGCGGCCGGCCGCGAGCTTCATACGGACGAGGTCGTCCTTACCGACCACATGGACGCGCCGACCGCCGATCGTGGTGTCGAGGCTACGCCGCTTGACCTTCTGATAGCTGTCGCTGCCGTCGGGCCGGTAGGAGATGTCGAGCTTGCCGTGGCGCGTGGCGAACATCACCGTCGGATACGGGTCGCCGGCCACGGGGTCCACGCCACCCTGCTCCGCGGACAGTCGCACGGCACGGAGCTGCTCGAGCGCCCGCGGCAGAGCAAGCTTGTTGGCCTCGTCTCCGGTCGGGAGCATCACGTCGACATCGCCTGTCGCGCGCACCTCCGAGTGCACGCCAACGGCCAGCGCACCGATCAGCACGAAGTCCACGCCGCACGCAGCCAGCTCGCCGAGCAGCGCGGCAGGGTCCAGCGCACCGTCAGCCACTCAGGCCCGCCTTCATCTCAGCCATCGCGTTATAGAGCGCCGCCGCGCTCTGCATCCGCTCCTCCGCGCTCATCACCAGCTGATCGACCAGCGCACCCCGGTCGCTGCGCCGGGGCAGCGACTCGACGCGCACCCGCATCCGGTAGCCGAGGCAATTCATCAAGTGTTCCGCCTGCCCCAACGTCGGCGTGACCTCGCCCGCCTCCACCCGCGAGACATACGACTGGCTGGTCGCGGCACGCAACGCCAGCGCCCCCTGACTCAGCCGGCCCTCGCGCAGCCCCCGCAACGTCTTACCAAACGAGTCCATACCAGAAATAGTATCCATGCCGGAAATGGTATCACGATGTAAACCTGGCTCCGGAGATGCCTCGCGGTTTACCATGACCGAATGGAGCCTCCGTCAACTCCACGCTCGAGCGATGCCGGGTCCCGGCCCTCGGGAGAGCGTGCGATCAGGGACGCTCAGCCCGGTGACCTGAGCGGCGCTCCAGCCCGCGTGGCAGGCATCCTCCAGGCGGCGGAGCGCACGGCCAGAGAACTGAGCGAGCGCGCCGAGGAGCGCGGGCGGGAGCGGATCGCCGAGGCCGACCGTGCCGCCGCCAACCGCGTGCGGGCGGCCGAGGAGGAGGCGCAGGAGATCCTCAGCGCCGCCCGCGCGCAGGCCGAGGCCGCCAGGAACGAGGCTCTGTCCACGGTCGGTGAGATCCACAGCGAGGCCGAGCAGGCTCGCGCCGGGACGCACGCGCAGGCCGCCCAGGTGCTGGCCCAAGCGCAGGAAGACGCGGCCCGGCTGCTCGCGGATGCCAAAGAGCAGGCCGGCCGGCTGGTCGCCGACGGCGGCCAGGATCTCGATCAGCTGCGCACCAAAGCCCAGGAGCAGGCCCAGGAGGTCCGCGCGAAAGCCCGCGCCGACGCCCGGAAGATCGTCAGCGAGGCCCACGTCGCCGCCCGCGAGGTTCTCCGCGAGGGCACCGACCTGTCCCGCAACCTCCGCGAGCTCTCGGTCTCGCTCCACAACAACGCCGAGCGCCTGATCCGCGACGTGCGCCTGGCCCACGGAGGCATGACCGCGCGCCTCGACCAGGCCGGACCGGGCGCTCATGGGCGCGAGGACGACGTCCGCCTCCTCGGCCGCCGCGGCCGCGAGGACCCCGGAGACGATCTCGACGTGCCGGAGTTCATCCCGCCGGGTTGAGCCGGGGTTCCCATCCCGGCCCTGTCGAGACGGTACGATGATGCGCCTCGGGGCTATAGCTCAGCTGGGAGAGCGCCGCCATGGCATGGCGGAGGTCGAGGGTTCGAGCCCCTCTAGCTCCACTGACTTACGGCGGTCGAACCGCGACTATTCTCAACCCACGCGGCGCGCATTGACTGGAGGTCGGCTGGCCCTTGTACGCGCTCGGGTGATCGCCTAGCCTTTAGTCATCGTATTCCTTGTCCTAATCTCAATCGCCTTAGTGGCGTTCGCATCATTGGGATTGAGCATGTGTCGCCTAGCCGCGCGCGGCGATGACAATCATGCTGTCGCCTTCGCTGAGTGGGTTGCCACGAGCTATCTCGCCGAACACGAGGCCGGGCCCGGTGACAACCCTCGCGAGCAGCTCCCGTTTGACCCCCCAGACGACGCCTTCCGCGCGACGGGCTGATGATGACCGACGGCCATCCAGACGTGCTCGGGATAACTCAGAATCCCTCAACGAGAATTCTCGTCAGAGGTCTCCTCTGCGCGAGCCTAGCCGCGTTCGTGCTGCTCGGGGCACTCTTCCTCCCGGGGGCTGCCCACGCCGCCGAACCAGCCGCAGAACAGACCTCGGAAGTCAAACCTCCCGCCGAACCGGTCGCAGAAAAGGCGCCAGAAGCCACCCCACCCGCCGTCCCACCGGTCGAAGCCACCCCACCAG
>Ga0075522_10000930_pt1 | contig 21901 bp, 15 predicted proteins | sample NGEPerA_FD_74796 | JGI IMG/M metagenome (GOLD analysis project Ga0075522, IMG submission 74796) | Arctic peat soil microbial communities from the Barrow Environmental Observatory site, Barrow, Alaska, USA - NGEE PermafrostL2-A | ecosystem: Environmental > Terrestrial > Soil > Wetlands > Peat ...
ATCATCCCGGAATGGTGGGCGAGGATTAATCGGAATGCCGGGCGACAATTAATCGGAATGGGTGGGCGGCATCATTCCGGAATAGGTGGGCGGCTTGCTCCGGAATCAGCACGTGCGGCCGGTGGGCAGAAACGCCGACCTGGCCAGGTTGATCGTGGACCCAAAAGCACCCGTCATCGATTGCAGGATCATCGACTATTCTCCGGGCGGCGCATGCATCGAACTGGGGGGACAGATCAGGGTGTCCGATCGGTTCGAACTGCTGTTCGGCGCGACGAGAAAGCGTTGCCGGGTCGTGTGGCGTACCGGAAGGCGTCTCGGGGTGGCATTTTAGCAAGCCGGGAGGCGCAGCATCTGCGCTATCCGGGTGCCACCTCGGGGATCCAGGACTTCGAGTTTTTCGTCGTGGCTGGGTATGGCCGTCCGACGGATGGCGTCGCTTCCGTTCGCTTGTGTCCCGCCATTCACGTCTCTTTTGTTGAGGCAGGAACGTGATACCCGGCACAAGGCCGGGGACGAGCCGGCTAGCTCAGCCGGTTGCCGTTGACGGCAATGTTCGCTGATCGGTCGGGTGGCCGCGTTGCGATTTCCGGCGTCAGCGGCACCGACAGCCGGCAGATCAGGCCTTCCGAGCGCCAGTCGAAGTCGGCCTGTCCGCCGAGTTGGGATTCGATGGCGGCAATCACGCTTCGGGTGCCGAAACCGCGCGATGTCGGCTTCTCCACCAGCGGGCCGTCACGCTCTTCCCACACCATTTGCAGGACGTCGCGGTCGATTTCCCATTTGATGGTGAGGCGGCCGGCGAGCGTCGACAGCGCGCCGTATTTTGCCGAATTGGTGACCAATTCGTGCAGCGCCAGCGCCAGGGTTTGCGCGGTGGCGGGCTGCAACTGGATATCGGAGCCGCCAAAGACGATCTGATCGCCGGTCGAATAGGGTGCGAGCTCCTCATCGACCAGCTTGCCGATTTCCGCGCCCTGCCAGCTCGACAGGGACAGGATGGTGTGCACCCGTGCCAGCGCGCTGATCCGCCCCTCGACGGCCTGCACATAGGCCTTGACGGTCTCGCCCCGCGTCAGGCGGACGATCGACTGCGCCAGCGCCAGCGCGTTCTTGGCGCGATGATCGACTTCGCGGGCCAGGAGGTTTTGGCGTTCTTCGGCCCGTTTGCGCTCGGTGATGTCGACGGTGACGCCGCTGACACGCGCCACGCGGCCGGCCTTGTCGACCGTGGCGGCCGCCGTGCCGACGCACCAGCGGACTTCGCCGTCCGGCCGGATGATGCGGAATTCCGCCTCATACGACCGGGCGCCCGTGTTGAACTGGGCCATCGCCTTGCGCAGTTCGTGGATATCGTCGGGATGCAGCAGCGCCTGGACGCTGGCGGGCGTCACCACGAAGCTTTTCGAATCGAGGCCGAAGATGCGGAATTGGCCATCGTCCCACATCCAGTCACCGTTGATCCAATCCCAGTCCCAGGAGCCCATGTGGCCGGCGGCTAGCGCCAGGCTGCGGCGCTGCTCGCTTTCGAGCAGCCGCAAGGTCGATTCCTCGAGCTCGCCGGTGCGGGCTCGAACGCGACTCTCGAGCTCGGCATTGAAGCGCTCGAGCTGCCGGGTCTTGCGATAGAGCTCGGCGAACACCCTGATCTTGGCGCGCAACACTTCCGGGATCACCGGCACCGGAACATAATCCACCGCGCCCATCTCGTAGCCGCGCAGCCGGTCGATGTCGCTGACCTGAATCGCCGAGATGAAGATCATCGCGGTCTTCTGGAAGCGTGGATGCTCGCGGATCATGGCGGCGAGCTCGAAACCGTCGAGTTCCGGCATGCAGACGTCGACCAGGATGACCGCGATCTCGGTCTTGAGCAGGTATTCCAGCGCTTCGCGTCCGGAGGTCGCGACCACCAGGTTCTCGCCGAGTTCCTTCAGGATCACTTCATAGGCGAGCAGCTTTGCCGGCTGATCGTCGACCAGAAGGATGTTCACCTTTTCATGGTCATTCATCGAAGCCACCATCAGCGATGCAGCCACATGCGTATCGCCAGCAGCAATTGTTCGGTATTGACGGGTTTGGCGAGATAGTCGGACGCCCCCGCTTCCAGGCATTTTTCGCGGTCTCCCTTCATGGCCTTGGCGGTCAGCGCGATGATGGGAAGCCTGCGGAATGCCGGGTTCTCGCGGATTACCCCGATGGTCTGATAGCCGTCCATCTGGGGCATCATGATGTCCATCAGCACCACCGCGATCGCGGGGTTCTGCTCGACCAGCGCAACCGCCTCGCTGCCGGTAGTGGCGGTGAGGACTTTCATGCCGCGGCGCTCCAGCACGCTGGACAGTGCGAAGATGTTGCGCGCATCGTCGTCCACCAATAGCGCGGTCCGGCCGATCAGATCCTCGTCGGAGCTGTTGAGCTTTTCCAGCATCCGCTGCTTCTCGACCGGCAATTCCGTGATCACGCGATGCAGGAACAGCGAGGTTTCATCGAGCAGGCGCTCCGGCGACTCCACACCCTTGACAACGATGCTCCGCGCCATGGTGTGCAGTTCCGCGTCCTCCTCGACGGAAAGCTCGCGGCCGGTGAAAACCACTACCGGTACGTTGGAGAGCGTGTCATCGCTGCGGATTTGATCGAGAACTTCAAAGCCGGTCATGTCGGGGAGCCGCAGATCCAGCACCACGCAATCGCAGGGCCGTTCGCGCAGTTGAGAGAGCGCATCGGCGCCGGTATCGGTGGTGATGATCTCGATGTCCTTGTGATCGAGCAGCTCCCTGATGCTCATCTGCTCGGCGGCATTGTCCTCCACGATCAGGAGCCGCTTGCGGCGCGGTTTTGCGTATTCCTTGATCTGGGACAGCGCCGCGGCGACGCCTTCGGTCGTGGTCGGCTTGTTGACGAAGGAGAACGCACCGCGCGCCAGCGCGTGCTGGCGATCCTCGTCCAGCGTGATGATCTGGACCGGAATATGCCGGGTCAGCGGATTGTGCTTCAACTGGCTCAGCACCGTCCAGCCGAGCATGTCGGGCAGGAAAACATCGAGCGATACCGCCGTGGGCTGGAATTGCTTGGCAAGGTCGAGTGCCTCCGCGCCCCTCGCCGCGACCAGCACCTTGAACCCCTTGTCACGAGCAAGATCGACCAGCACCCGGGCATAATGCGGATCGTCCTCGACGATCAGGAGGATGGTGTCTCCTGGCTCGAGATTGAGCCGGTCGTCCGCCAACTGCTCGATGACCCTCTCCTGGACGGCGGTCTGCGACGTCGGCGCGGTGTTGTACTGGGACAACGCGCTGACCCGCGGCGCCACCGTCGGCCCGGAATATTTCAGCGGCAGATAGAGAACGAAGGTTGAGCCTTTGCCCGGCGTGCTTCGCAGATGGATTTCACCCCCGAGCAGGCTTGCCAGTTCGCGGCTGATGGCGAGGCCCAGACCAGTGCCGCCATATTTGCGGCTGGTGCCGGCATCCGCCTGCTGGAACGCCTCGAAGATCAGCTTCTGCTTTTCGGCGGGGATTCCGATGCCGGTATCGGATACCTCGAAGGCGATCACGGCGGGAGACTGGTTGAGAATCGGATGCTCCGCGCTCCAGCCGCCGAGCGCCGCCGATACGCTCAGCCGCACGCCGCCTTCGGCGGTGAACTTGAACGCGTTCGACAACAGGTTCTTCAACACCTGCTGCAGGCGTTTGGAGTCGGTGACGATGCTCCGGCCCAGATTGGGGTCGACGTCGATATTGAACGACAATTGCCGGTTTTCCGCCTCGTGTCGGAACGGCCGGCCGACGGTTTCCAGGAGGTTGGTGGTGAGGATTTCCTCGGCATCCACCGTCACCGTTCCCGACTCGATCTTGGACAGATCGAGGATGTCGCTGATCAGGTTCAACAGATCGGTGCCCGCGCCGTGGATGGTGCGCGCGAACTCGACCTGCTTGGTCGACAAATTGCCGTCGGGATTTTCGGTCAGCTGCTGGCCCAGGATCAGGATGCTGTTCAGCGGCGTGCGCAGCTCGTGCGACATGTTGGCGAGGAATTCCGACTTGTATTTCGACGTCAGCGAAAGCTCGGTCGCCTTTTCCTCCAGCGCGCGCCTTGCCTGTTCGATTTCCTGGTTCTTGCGCTCGACCTCGACGTTGCGTTCCGCGAGCTGTTGCGCCTTTTGCTCGAGTTGCTCGTTGGTCTGCTGCAATTCCTTCTGCTGGGTCTGCAGTTCGCCGGCGAGTTGCTGCGATTGCTTCAACAGACCCTCGGTCTGCATCGTGGCTTCGATCGAGTTCAGCACGATGCCGATCGAGTCGGTGAGCTGTTCCAGGAAGGTCATTTGCGAGGTGGTGAAGGATGCGACGGAAGCGAGCTCGATCACGGCCTTGACCTGGGTCTCGAACAGCACCGGCAGCACCACGAGATTCTTCGGCGTCACGCGCAGCAGCGCGGAATTGATCGACGCCGCGTCGCCCGGGATGTCCGACACCAGCCGCTGGCGCTTGTCCATCGCGCATTGCCCGATCAGCCCGTCGCCGAGCTGCACGATCGGCTGATGCGGACTGGCGCCGTCGCCGGCATAGGCCGAAAGCAGGCGCAGTTGCGGGTTTTCCTCGTTCTCGACCTGGTAGATCACGCCCATATGGGCGTTCACCAGCGGCGTCAGTTCGGTCAGCAGCAGTCGACCGACCGTGGTGAGGTCGCGCTGGCCCTGCAGCATATTGGTGAATTTGGCGAGGTTGGTCTTCAGCCAGTCCTGCTCGGTATTGACGTCGGTGGTCAGGCGCAAATTGCCGATCATGGTGTTGATGTTGTCTTTCAGCTCCGCGACTTCGCCGCGGGCGTCGACCTGAATCGAACGGGTCAGGTCGCCCTTGGTCACCGCGGTCGCCACTTCGGCGATGGCGCGGACCTGCGAGGTCAGGTTGGCGGCGAGCAGATTGACGTTGCCGGTCAGGTCCTTCCAGGTGCCGGCGGCGCCGGGCACGTTGGCCTGGCCGCCGAGCCGGCCTTCGACGCCGACTTCGCGCGCGACGCTGGTGACCTGGTCGGCAAAGGTCGCAAGCGTCTCCGTCATGTTGTTGATGGTGTCGGCGAGCGCCGCCACTTCGCCCTTCGATTTCACGGTCAGGTTCTGCTGCAGGTCGCCGTTAGCGACCGCGGTCACCACCTTGACGATGCCGCGCACCTGCTCGGTCAGGTTCGCCGCCATGAAGTTCACGGTGTCGGTGAGGTCCTTCCAGGTGCCGGCGACGCCGGGCACCTGCGCCTGTCCGCCGAGCTTGCCCTCGGTGCCGACCTCGCGCGCGACGCGCGTCACTTCGCCGGCGAAGGCGTTGAGCTGGTCGACCATGGTGTTGATGGTGTTCTTGAGTTCAAGGATTTCGCCCTTCACATCGACGGTGATCTTGCGCGACAGGTCGCCGCGCGCCACGGCGGTGGTGACTTCGGCGATGTTGCGGACTTGCGTGGTGAGGTTGGCGGCCAGCAGGTTGACGTTGTCGGTGAGATCCTTCCAGGTGCCGCCGACGCCGGGCACCACGGCCTGGCCGCCGAGCCGCCCCTCGGTGCCGACCTCGCGCGCGACGCGCGTCACTTCGGCGGCAAACGAGCGCAGCTGCTCCACCATGGTGTTCAGGGTGTCCTTGAGCAGCAGGATTTCGCCGCGCACGTCGACCGTGATCTTCTTGGACAGGTCGCCGCCGGCGATCGCGGTCGCGACCTCGGCGATGTTGCGGACCTGCGCGGTCAGGTTGGAGGCCATGAAGTTGACGTTGTCGGTAAGGTCTTTCCAGGTGCCGGCGACTTCAGGCACCTGGGCCTGACCGCCGAGCTTGCCTTCGGTGCCGACCTCGCGCGCCACGCGCGTCACCTCGGAGGCGAACGCGTTGAGCTGGTCGACCATGGTGTTGATGGTGTTCTTCAGTTCGAGGATTTCGCCCTTCACGTCGACGGTGATCTTGCGCGACAGGTCGCCGCGGGCGACGGCGGTGGTGACTTCGGCGATGTTGCGGACCTGCGCGGTGAGGTTACCCGCCATCGAGTTGACGCTGTCGGTCAGATCCTTCCAGGTGCCGGCGACGCCGGGCACGTTGGCCTGGCCGCCGAGCCGGCCTTCGGTGCCGACCTCGCGCGCCACGCGCGTCACCTCACCGGCGAAGCGGTTGAGCTGGTCGACCATCGTGTTCAGCGTTTCCTTGAGTTGCAGGATTTCGCCGCGGACGTCGACCGTGATCTTGCGCGAAAGGTCGCCGCCGGCGATCGCGGTCGCGACTTCGGCAATGTTGCGGACCTGCGCGGTGAGGTTGCCCGCCATCGAGTTGACGGAGTCCGTCAGATCTTTCCAGGTGCCGGCGACGCCGGGCACTTCGGCCTGGCCGCCGAGCTTGCCGTCGGTGCCGACCTCGCGCGCCACGCGTGTCACTTCGCCGGCAAAGGCATTGAGCTGGTCGACCATGGTGTTGAGCGTTTCCTTCAATTGCAGGATTTCGCCCGATACGTTCACGGTGATCTTCTTCGACAGGTCGCCCTTGGCCACCGCGGTTGCGACTTCGGCGATGTTGCGGACCTGGCCGGTCAGGTTGGAGGCCATCGAGTTGACGGAGTCCGTCAAGTCTTTCCAGGTGCCGGCGACGCCGCGCACCAGCGCCTGGCCGCCGAGCTTGCCTTCGGTGCCGACTTCGCGCGCCACGCGCGTGACTTCGCCGGCAAAGGCGTTGAGCTGGTCCACCATGGTGTTGATGGTGTCCTTTAGCTCGAGAATCTCGCCGCGGACGTCGACCGTGATCTTCTTCGACAAGTCGCCATTGGCGACCGCGGTGGTCACCTCGGCGATGTTGCGGACCTGCGCGGTCAGGTTCGACGCCATCGAGTTGACGCTTTCGGTCAGATCCTTCCAGGTGCCGGCGACGCCGAGCACGTTGGCCTGGCCGCCGAGCCTGCCGTCGGTGCCCACTTCGCGCGCCACGCGCGTGACTTCGCCGGCAAAGGCATTGAGCTGGTCGACCATGGTGTTGAGCGTTTCCTTCAGCTGAAGGATTTCGCCCGACACGTTCACCGTGATTTTCTTGGACAAGTCGCCGCCGGCGATCGCGGTGGCGACGTCCGCGATGTTGCGGACCTGCGCGGTCAGGTTCGATGCCATGAAGTTGACGTTGTCGGTGAGGTCCTTCCAGGTGCCGGCGACGCCGGGCACCTGGGCCTGGCCGCCGAGCTTGCCCTCGGTGCCGACTTCGCGCGCGACGCGCGTCACTTCGGAAGCGAACGAGTTGAGCTGATCGACCATCGTGTTGATGGTGTCCTTCAGCTCGAGGATTTCGCCGCGGACGTCGACCGTGATCTTGCGCGACAGGTCGCCGCGGGCGACGGCCGTGGTGACGTTGGCGATGTTGCGGACCTGCGCGGTGAGGTTGCCGCACATCGCATTGACGGAATCGGTGAGGTCCTTCCAGGTGCCGGCGACGCCGGGCACGATGGCCTGGCCGCCGAGCCTGCCGTCAGTGCCGACCTCGCGGGCCACACGGGTCACTTCGGAGGCGAACGATCGCAGCTGGTCCACCATGGTATTGATGGCTTCCTTCAACTGCAGGATTTCGCCGCGGACGTCGACGGTGATCTTCTTCGACAAGTCGCCGTTGGCGACCGCGATGGTGACCTCGGCGATGTTGCGCACCTGGCCGGTGAGGTTGTTGGCCATGGAGTTGACGCTCTCGGTCAAATCCTTCCAGACGCCGGTCACTTCCGGCACCTGGGCCTGGCCGCCGAGCTTTCCCTCGGTGCCCACTTCGCGCGCCACGCGCGTCACCTCGGAGGTGAACACGCTGAGCTGCTTGATCATGGTGTTGACGATGGTGGCTGATTGTAAAAATTCGCCGCCCAGCGGGCGGCCATCGACATCGAGCTGGACGGTTTGCAGCAGGTCTCCCTGCGCGACGGCTGCGACCGCGCGGGTCACTTCGCGGGTCGGCCATAGCAGATCGTCGATCAGGGTATTGACCGAGCCTTCCATGTCGGCCCATGAGCCGGAGGCAAGGCCGAACTTGACGCGCTGGCGGGTCTTGCCTTCGCGGCCGACGACCTGGCCGACGCGCTCGAGCTGCTGCGCCATGCGCTGGTTGGCGGCGACGATTTCATTGAAGGTATCGGCGATCTTGCCATCGATACCGAGGTGATCGCCGGTCATCCGCACCGAGAAGTCGCCGCTTCGCATCGCCTGCAGCGCAGACAGCAATTCCTGCGAAGGATCGGCCTTGCCGTTCTTGCCGTTGCTGTAGGACTTGACTTTGGTGCGACGTTTCGTGGACGGCACGGCAGAGCCGAGATCGCTCATGGTATTCCCCCCTCAGGCAGCAAAAAACGAAATCGAATCGAACAGGCGCGAGACGAGATTTCCTGATATGAAATCGCGCATGATGCTTGAAAGCAAGCGAAATACCCTAGCTATTACAGATATTTAGGTTCCGCCTGATTGGCCTGAACGGAACAATGGGTTGGCGGAACTTTTGTTCCGCAGGCGCTGAAATAAATTCGCCGAAGCCTCAAAATCTCGCCTTGGGATCACATCGAATGATAGCGACCGTTCTAAGACAGGGCGCTGGCCCGCACTGGGAACCGATGCTGATTTGGGAACCCCAGGTGCGGACCGCCGGCGCGGAGCGTCACTGCCGCTTTTTCTGAGCTGGCCGTCTCGGCGGAGCCGGGTTGTTGTTCAATGCCTGCGGATTGATCTTGCGGGTGATGTTGTTGGCGGCCTCGCTGACGTCGAGCAGCGAACGCCGGCCGTCTTCCATCATGGTGGCGGACTTCTTCTTGAAGCTGTCAGCCAGTTCGCGGATCGACTTGACCTTCTGAAATAATTCATCGCCGTTGCCGCTGGCAAAACCCGGCAGGGCGTTGTCGACCTTGCCGATGGCGCTGTCGATGCTGGCGAAAGCGCTGTCGGCCTTGCCAAGTATTTGGTCGATCACCTCGCTCTTGCTCGTCAGCGACGCCGTATAGGTTTCGAAGCTCAGCAGCGCATTCCGGATCGTCGTCTGGTTGCCGACCAGGAGGCGGTCGACATTGTGCAGGCTGTCGCGGATCGACTCTATCTCGCTGAGATCGGCGGTCAGGATCGGCACGCCGTCCTCGTCCAGCGGCGGCGGGGGCGCTGTCGGCGCGCCGCCGGTCAGCGAAATCGCTGCGATTCCAGTCAGCCCCTGGAATTCCAGGCCGACGACCGTGTCCTTGCGGATCGGGGCGCTGTTGTCCACCGTCACCAACGCGACGATCTTGCGGGGATTGGCGAGCGTGAGCGATTTGATCTCGCCGATCTGGACGCCGTCGAAATTCACGCCGCCTCCCTTGCGCAGGCCGCTCGCGGAACCCTCGAACACGATGCGCAGCGAGCCCTGCTGACGGATGGCGTGGATCTTCCGAACTCCGAGCACGCCGATGAACGCCACGGCGATCACCGTCAGCGTCGTCGCTCCGATCATGAGATTGCTTTTCGCCATCGCCGGATTGTACGGGCAAAGCGGGCCCGGCGAAAGACTATCCCCGGGCGCGCCTCAGGCCAGCGTCCATTCCTCGGCGCTGGCGCCGGCCAGCGCCCGGACCCGCGCCTCGTCGGCGGCCAGTTCCTTGGCCGGCCCGGAATAGACGACGATGCCGTCATCCAGCACATAGGCGTCGTCGGCGATCTCGAGAGACATCCGCGCGTTCTGTTCGACCAGCAGGACCGAGATGCCTTCGGTCTTCATCTGCTGGACGATACGAAACACCTCGCGCACGATCAGCGGCGCCAGGCCTTGCGAGGGCTCGTCGAGAATCAGCAGCTTCGGGTTCAGCAGCAGCGCGCGGCCGATCGACAGCATCTCCTGTTCGCCGCCGGAGAGCTGGCGGCCGCGGTTGAACTTGCGCTCCTCGAGCCGCGGAAACAGCTGGTAGATACGCTCGATGGTCCAGGGGCCGTCACGCTCCAGCGGTACCTTGAGGTTCTCCTCGACGCTGAGATTGGCGAAGATGCGCCGTCCCTCCGGCACATAGCCCACGCCCGCGGCTGCGACGCGAAACGTCGGCCAGCGCGAGGTATCCTTGCCGAAGATCGTGATCTTGCCCTCGCGCATCGGCGTCAGGCCCATCAGGCTGCGCAGCGTGGTGGTCTTGCCCGCGCCGTTGCGCCCGAGCAGCGCGGTGATCTTGCCCTCGGCGACGCTGAGGCTGACGCCGTGAAGGATGTGGCTCTTGCCGTAATAGGTGTGGAGGCCTTCGGCGGTCAAAGCGGCGGTCATGCGGCATTACCCAGATAAGCCGCCTGAACGCTCTCGTTGGCGGCGATTTCCTGCGGCGTGCCCTGCGCCAGCATCCGGCCCTGGTCGAGCACGCAGATGCGGTCGGCGAGATTGAACACCACCCGCATATCGTGCTCGATCAGCACGATGGTGTAATTGGAGTCGCGGTGCAGCCGCCGGATCAATTGGGTGATCTGGAAGGTCTCCTGGTCGCCCATGCCGGCGGTCGGCTCGTCGAGCAGCAACAGATGCGGCTTCAGGGCCAGCGCCATCGCGATCTCGGCGGCGCGCTGGTCGCCGTGCGCGAGTTCGCCGACCAGCCGGTCGGTCTTGGTTTCCAGCGAAACCAGTTTCAGGGTGCCTTCCACGCGGGCGTGGAGCTGGGCCGCCTCGGAACGATTGATCCACGGCCGCAGCCGATAGCCGCCGGCCACTTCGGCGGCGATGCGGACGTTTTCGAACACGGTGAGTTCCGGAAAGATTTCGGTGACCTGGAACGTTCGCGCCATACCGCGGGTGACGCGCTCATGGGTCGAAAGTTTCGTGATGTCGAGGCCATCGAAGGAGATCGTGCCCGAGGTCGGCGAAAAGAAGCCGCTTATCAGGTTGAAGAAGGTGGTCTTGCCGGCGCCGTTCGGCCCGATGATGGCGCACAATTCGCCCTTGGCGACATTGAGCGAGACGTCGCGCACGGCGACGAGATTGCCGAACCGCTTGCTGACGCTGTTGATCTCGAGAACATTCATGCCTTGCTCCGTTGCAGGAAGCCGAGCAGTCCACGCGGGAAGAACAAAACCACCAGCACAAAGAGCAGGCCGACAAAGGACATCCAGTTGACGGTGATGCTCGACAGATAATCCTGCACGACCACGAATACGGCGGCGCCCAGCAGCGGCCCCCAGAAGCTGCGCATGCCGCCCATCACCGCCATCATCACGAAATCGCCGGACTGGCTGTAATGCAGGCCCCGGGGATCGGCGAAGTTGTTGACCAGCGCGTAGAGCGCGCCGGCAAATCCCATGAAGAAGCAGGACATGGAGAACGCAATCCAGATGTGCCGTTCGACCGGGATGCCGAGGAAGCGCGAGCGTCGCTCGTTCTCGCGGATCGCGATCATGGTGCGACCAAACGGCGAGCGCAGGACGAATCCCATGAGGCCGACCGCCAGCGCGAAACAGAACAGCACGAAATAATAGAAATTCTCGGGATTGGAGAGGATGTCGATCTTGAACAGGCCGAAATCGAGCGGTTGACGCGAGAAGCCGCGCAGGCCGTCGTCGCCGCCGGTCAGCGAACTCCACTGGAAGGCGATGTAATAGAACACCTGGCCGAACGCGATCGTCACCATGGCGAAATAGACGCCGCGCCGCCGCACGATCAGGGTGCCGAGGATCGCGCCGCAAAGCCCGCCCAGCAGCATGCCGAGGATCAGCGCCAGCGGCGTGCTCAGCGCCAGGTATTTCAGCGTCAGCCCGGCGCCATAGGCGCCGAGGCCGAAATAGGCGGCGTGACCGAACGACAACACGCCGGTGAATCCCAAGAGGAAATTCAGCGACATCGCGGCCAGCCCGAGCACCAGCACGCGGGTGGCGAGCGCGGTGTAGCCGCCAAGCGGCGCCATCCAGTAGGGGGCGAGCAGCAGGACCACCCAAATCGCGGCGAGCGCGATCAATTTGCGTGTTTGTTCGGCGCTCAACTCAGCATTCCTTCTTCGCCGAACAATCCGCGCGGGCGCAACAACAGCACCACCGCCATCATGACATAGATCACCGCCTCGCTGGCGGCGGGAAAGAACACGGCCGTCAATCCCGAGGCAACCCCGATCAGGAGACCGCCGACCAGCGTTCCCGGCAGGCTGCCGATGCCGCCGACGATGATGGCGATGAAGCTCGGCATCAACAGGCCGGTGCCCATGGTCGGCTCAAGACCCAGTTGTCCGGCAGCGAGCACGCCGGAGAGACCGGCGAGAAAGATGCCCACCGCGAAATTGAGCGTGCGCAGCATTTGCACATTGATGCCGAGCGCCGCAACGGTATCGAGGTCGAGCGTGCCGGCACGGATGCGGATGCCGAGGCGCGTATAGCGCAGCAGCACGAACAGCAGCGCCACGGCGATCATCACCACCGCCACCATGAACAGGCGATAGCCGGTGATGAAGAACAGCTCATTGCTCAGCGGCTGCGACAGGAAGGGCGGGATCGAGACCGGCTTGCCTTGCGGGCCAAAGATGAAACGGGTGCCGTCCTCGATCATGAATGCGAGGCCGAAAGTGAGCAGCAGGCTGTAGAGCGGATCGCGTCCATAGAGCGGCCGTATCAGCACGCGCTCGACGATGAGCCCGATCACGGCGGTCAGCGGCGGTGCCAGCAATAGTGCGCCCCAGAAGCCGACATAGGGCGTGATGGTATAGGCGATGTAGCCGCCGATGACGAGAAAACCGCCATGAGCGAAATTGATGACGTTGCTCAAATTGAGGATCAGCGAAAGGCCGAGCGCCATCAGTACGTAGAATGCGCCGATGATCAGTCCGTTGGTGACGTTGAACAGTAGCAGTTGCCACATCAGGGAAACTCATGCGTCTCGCCCGGGAGACGAAAGCCTCCCGGGGTTCAGGGAAATGTCCGATAGCATGTTATGACGGCCACTGCACGTTGCAGCCGGTTTCGCTGACGGCGGGCGCGGTCTTGTCGCCGGGGACAACCTCGTCGACACGGAACAGGTCTTCCGGGTCGTCCTTGCCCTTGGACTGCGCCTCGCCGACGAAGGCCGACGTCATCAGCTGGTGGTCGCCCTTGCGGTAATAGACCTTGTTCGGCTGCAGCTTGACGTCGTCGGGCAATTCGAAATTCTCAAGTGCCGTGGCGAGCTTGACCGCGTCGGTCGTTTTCTGTCCGTTCGCGACCAGCGCAAACGTCATGGCCGAAGTGTAGCCAAACCAGTGCCGGGCGGTCGGTACGGCGCCCTTGTTCATCTTGCGGATATCGGCGACGAATTTGTCGACGCCGGCGACGCCGGGCTGCTTCCAGTACCATTCGAACATCCAGATGCCGATACGCGCTTCCGGCGGCAGCGCGGCCAGCGATTCCAGTTCCTGCTGCGTCCCCGCCACATGGATCTGCTTGTCGAGGCCGAATTGCACCACCTGTTTGAGGCAGTTGATCATGTCGGAGCCCTGCACCAGCAGCAGCAGGACGTCGGGATTGGCGGCACGCGCCTTGATCAGATAGGCGGAGAAATCGGTGGTGCCGAGCGGCGTCAATTCGTTGCCGGTGACGGTGCCGCCGAGCTTCTTCAGGTCGTCGGTGCAGGCGTCGTACAGCGTGTGGCCGAAGGCGTAATCGGGGGTGATGAAGTGCCACTTCTTGCCGTATTTGCTGAACAACACGCTGGAGACGGAATTGGCTTCCATCCGCGTGGTGTTGCAGACCCGGAATACGTTCCACTTGCAATCCTTGCCGGTGATCGAATCGGTGTGGCCGCCGGAGACGATATGCAGGACTTTCTTCTCGGCCGTGACTTGCGCGATCGCCGCCGCGATGCCCGAATTGACGTCGCCGATCATGAAGGAGACCTGATCGCGCTCGATCAGTTTTCGCGCCTTCTGCACGCCGGTGCCAACGTCGTTGGCGGAATCTTCCACCAATAGCTCGACCTGGCGTCCGAGAATGCCGCCCTTGGCGTTCATCTGCTCGACCGCGAGCTTGGCTCCCATCACCTCATTGCCGGCAGGGGCCGCGTAAACGCCGGTGAGGGGGTCGACCATGCCCATGCGGATCGGCGTTTCGCCGCGCGCCTTGATGATGAAGGGAGAGGCGACTTGGAGGGCGCCGATCGCGGCAGTACCCTTGATCAGGGTACGGCGATCGAATGTGGACTTGAAGAGCGAAGATGTCATGATTTCCTCCTAGGAGCTTCGTTAGTTTTCTTGTTGACATGATTTCGCCCGGTGCTGGGACGCACCGGGCGATATTTCGTTCCGTATCAGGCCGGCCACTGAATCTTGCAACCGGTAGCCTCGGCCGGTCCGGCGGCCTTCTCGCCAGCCACCGGACTCCTGACCGTGAACATCTTGTCCGGGTCGCCCTGCGGCGGATGCGCCTCACCGACGAACACCGTGCTCATCAATTCGTGATCGCCGGCACGAAACGCCGGCGCGCCCGGTTGCAGGGCGACTTCCGGGGGCAGCTTGAAGCCTTCGAGCGCATGCGCCAGCTTCGGGGCATCCAGCGTCTTTTCCTGGTTTGCGATCAGTGCGATTGTTTGTACCGACGCATAACCGAACCAGTGGCGCGCAGTGGCTGCGCCACCCGTGATTTTTTTCATGGAGGCATTGAACTCAGCAACATGCGGTACGCCCGGCTGATCCCACCACCATTCCATGGTCCACCATCCGACCCGCGCGCCATCGGGCACGGCGCGGATGCTTTCCAGTTCGAACAGCGTGCCGCCGACGGCCATCTGCTTGTCGAGGCCGAACTGGACGAATTGTTTCAGGCTCGAGACCTGATCGTTGCCACCCATGACGTTGATCAGCACCTGCGGTCCGTAAGATTTGGCCTGGATCAGATAGGCCGAATAATCCGCCGTGCCGATCGGCACCAGTGCGCCGGAGGAAGTACCGCCCGCGGCCTTCAACAGCTTTTCAAAGCCGGACTGGACCGAATGGCCATAAGCATAATCCGGAGTCAGGAAGTACCATTTCTTGCCGAACTTCTCCATCAACGTGGTGGCGATGGCGTTGGCGTCCATGGCAGTGGAGTTGCAAACCCTGAATACGTTCCACGAGCAACTGGATCCGGTGATCGGGTCGGTATGGCCGCCCGAGACGATATGCAGCACCTTCTTCTCGCTGGTGACCTGGGCCATCGCGATGGCGATGCCGGAATTCACGTCGCCGATGATGAAGTTGACCTGATCGCGCTCGATCAGCTTGCGCGTCTTCTGCACGCCGGTGCCGACGTCGTTGGCGGAGTCTTCTACCAGCAATTCGACCGGTCGGCCGAGGATGCCGCCTTTCTTGTTGATCTCCTCGGCGGCGAATTTGGCGCCGACCACCTCGTTCTGGGCAATGGCGGCGTAAACGCCGGTCAGCGGATCCACCATGCCGATTTTAACCGGAGTCTCGCCTCGGGCCTTGATGATGAAGGGTGATGAGATTTGCGCCGCGGCAATAGCGGCGCTGGTTTTCAAGATAGCTCGCCGATCGATCGACCAGGGCCGTTGCGAAGTACCCATGCTGTCCTCCCAGACAAGATTATGGTTCTTGATAGCCGGCATTTCTACGGTGCCGTAATCGGCCGGCACCGTACCCCGTCCGGTTCGCTTTTGCCAATGGTATGCCGCTGAAATCCTGCGACCTTTGGCTAGGGGCGTGCCTGCTATTTGAGCCCTGGCCAGACGTTCGCGATTTGTCGGCCGGACCGGGCGACAGGGGCCGGGAATGATCCGGGTGCGATGGGGTTACTGATGCTTGCGCGGATGCCCGGGCAATCCGCGGAGCGAGCCGATCGCCGTCAATCGGCTTCCAGCGACACGCTGTAGTTGCTCCTGAGGCCGGGCTCCTGGTCGACCTTCCACAGCACGCAATTACCCGCGACGAGCATGTCGAGCTCGCTGCCCATGAAGCAGCGAAATGCATCTTCGGGCGTACATACGATCGGTTCGCCGCGAACGTTGAAGGAAGTGTTGACCAGCACCGGGCAGCCGGTCAGCGCCTTGAAACGGCCCAGCAGTTTGTGAAACAGCGGATTGGTGTCGGCGTGCACGGTCTGGATGCGGGCGGAATAATCGACATGGGTCACGGCCGGAATTTCCGAACGCGATACGTTGAGTTTGCCGATTCCGAACAGGGATTGTTCCTCCGCCGTCATCTGGCGGCGCTTGTCCTTTTTGACATCGGCGACGATGAGCATATAGGGGCTGTCGGAATCGTGCTCGAACCATTCGGCGACGTCCTCGCGCATGATCGCCGGCGCGAAGGGACGAAAGCTCTCGCGGTATTTAACTTTCAGGTTGAGGTTCTTCTGCATCTCCGGTGAACGCGGATCGCCGAGGATCGAGCGCGCGCCGAGCGAACGCGGGCCAAACTCCATGCGGCCCTGAAACCAGCCGACGGCCTTTTGCTCCGAAAGCGCCTGCGCCGTGGTCTCGATCATCTCGTCTTCGCCAAGCACGGCGAAGCTTGCGCCTGACGCCGTCAGTCTGCGTTCGATCTCTCCTTGCGCGAAGTGAGGTCCGAGAAACGCACCGGACATGCCGTCGGCGCCATGGCTCTGGCGCGGCTGGCCCTTGAAGAGATGATAGGCCGCAAGCGCCGCGCCCACCGCGCCGCCGGCGTCGCCCGCGGCCGGCTGAATCCAGATATTGTCGAAGCGGCCGTCGCGCAGGACCTTGCCGTTGGCGACGCAATTGAGCGCGACGCCGCCGGCGAGGCAAAGGTTGCGCGAGCCGCTCTGTTTGGCGAGGCTGCGCGTCAGCCGCAGCACCGCCTCATCCAGCACCGCCTGCATCGAGGCCGCGACGTCCATGTGAAAGGGCGTCAGCAACTGATCGGGGCCGCGCACCGGCTCACCGAACAATTCGGCGAAGCGATCGTTGGTCATGGTGAAGCCAGTGCAATAGTTGAAGTAGCTCATGTCGAGCCGGAACGACCCGTCCGGCTTCAGGTCGATCAGATGATCCAGAATGAGTCTTGTGTATTTCGGCTCGCCATAGGGGGCGAGTCCCATCACCTTGTATTCGCCGGAGTTGACCTTGAAGCCGGTGTAATAGGTCACCGCCGAATAGAGCAGTCCGAGCGAGTGCGGAAAATGGATCTCCCGCGATATTTCGAGACGGTTGCCGTCGCCAATGGCCGTCGAGGTGGTGGCCCATTCGCCGACGCCGTCCATGGTGAGTACCGCTGCGTTGTCGAAGGGTGACGGAAAGAACGCCGAGGCGGCGTGGCTCAGATGATGCTCGCAGAACAGCAGCCGGTCTTTGTCGAAATCGCCTGGGAACTTCTTCAGTTCGTCGCGCAGCAGATTCTTCTGGAACAGTTTCTCCCGCAGCCAGAGCGGGATCGACATCTTGAAGGAGGCGAAGCCGCGCGGCGCCAGCGCGATGTAGGTTTCGAGCAGCCGCTCGAATTTGAGGAACGGCTTGTCGTAGAACACCACATGATCGAGTTCGCCGGCGGTGATACCTGCTTCCTCAAGGCACCACGCGACGGCGTTGTGGGGAAAGGCGGCGTCGTGCTTGCGGCGGGTAAAGCGCTCCTCCTGAACTGCTGCGACGATGCGGCCATCCGCGATCAGCGCGGCGGCGCTGTCGTGATAGAAGGCCGAAATGCCGAGGATACGCATCGCCTCTAGAACAGTGTGTAGATGAAGGGCGCGATCGCGGAGCCCTTGACGAGCATGAGCAATCCGCCAAATACCACCATCATGATCAGCACCGGCAACAGCCAGTATTTCTTGCGGACCCGCATGAACCGCCAAAGCTCCGCGACGAAATCCATGCTCGGTCCCTTAAAATTGATCTCTCATGGTCTCCGGCAATGGCCCCGGAGGTTGCCGCTCGATCCAGTAGCTGTCTGCGTCCGGCTGCCGCTTAAGCCGCAATGGGTCCTTGCCTGCCAGGCGCATCGCGAAACCGGTCGGCAAAACCGTACCGTAGAACAGCAATGCCATCACGACGGGGCTGACGAGCCGCTGCAGCAGCAGTCCGAATTTGAGCCACATCAGGTTGAGCGGATGCAGGATCGTCGGCCGGAGCAGTGCCGCCGCCAGAAACAGCGCAGCCAGTCCGCCCGTCCACGGCCATACCCGTCCCGAATGCCGGAAATTCAGCGCGCCGATGACGGCAAGCCCCAACGCCATCACCAGTCCGAACGAACGGTCGGATCCGGCCACGAACTTTTCCTCACGAGAAAAATCTTCGTGGCTCGATTGCGTCATTTTCGATCCGGACTTGCCGCCAAACATATCCAAAATTCCGTAGTTCCCGGCAAGGCGCTGTCGGCCAAAGGTTTGCCTGAAGCATGCCCGTATGCGAATGTTCCCGCAACGTCAATGAGGCGGACCCGCCGGCAAAATCGGCGTTAGTTCGCCCCGCAGGTATGGAATGACGCAGCATCTCATCCGGAACGAGCGTGCCCGCCAGGCGCTTCGGTCGGTCTGCATCACACTGGGCATCGCGCTTGCGACGCTGGCCACGATCGAGGTCATGCTTCGCATCGCAGACCTGCGCGTCTTGCGCGAAGGCACCAGCGAACGGTCGCTGACTTATCGCTATGATCCGGAACTGGGTTGGGCTCCCGTGCCCAGTTCGAACTCGGCGGTGACCACCGCGCGGACGATTCATGCGAAGCACAACAGCCTCGGCTTCCGCGACGTTGAGTTCGAGCGCGATAGCAGGCCGACGGTGTTGTTCATCGGCGATTCCTTTGTCTGGGGCGTCGATGCCGAAGTCGGTGAGCGCTTTACCGATCTGCTGGGCAAGCGTCTGCCAGGCCTTCACATCGTCAACGCCGGCGTTTCCGGCTACGGCACCGATCAGGAATATCTCTTGTTGCAGCGGATATGGTCGACGATCCAGCCCGCGGTGGTCGTGCTGATATTTTGCGCCGACAACGACCGGCTCGATAACGGCACCAACATCCGCTACGACGGCTATCAGAAGCCGTACTTCGCTACCGGCGCTGACGGTGCCCTCGAATTGCGCGGGCAGCCGGTGCCGATATCGCGCCAATTGTACATCAAGCAGAACTGGCTGGTGCGTCATCTCTGGCTCGCCCGAGTGGTCGCTTTCGCCTATGTGGAAATCCGGCACCCGCAGGTATTCGTGTCCGATCCGACGGAGAAGATTGTCAGCAAGATTCATGAATTTGTGGAGGCTCACGGGGCAAGGCTCGAGCTTGGCCTGCAATCGAGCGACGAAAAACTGATTCAGCATCTGCGGTCTGAGCGAATTCCTTTCGTCACCTTCGATGGCGCAGAGGCCTATCCGAGCCGGTTTGGCAGTCACTGGACGCCGGCTGGGCATCAGCTCGTCGCCGATCGTCTGTTCGGGTTGTTATCCGACATCAATGGCGCGAAAGCGGAAGGCAACGTCACCCGCTGATCGCGGCCGCCGCCTTGCCGCGGATAGGCGGGACCGGCCGCCGGGCTTCGCCGGGCTCCAGCACAAAATGCTGATCGAGCGAATACCAGGGGCTGGCGACATCCGGCGCAGGCGCGGGCTCGTCATGGCGGATATAGTCGCCGATCAGTGCGCGGGTGACGCCGAACTGCACGTCCGAATCGATGTGCTCGTCGTCGGGCGAATAGACTTGCGAGATCAGCGTCTTGAATCCGGGCTTGTAGATCATGAAGTGCAAATGCGCCGGCCTAAAGTTGTGGCGGCGTGTCGCCCTCACCAGCTCGCCCACGGGGCCGTCCACGGGAATCGGATAGCCCGCCGGCTTGACGCTGCGGAAATCGAAGCGGCCGGCGTTATCGGAAACGAAACGCCCGCGCAGGTTCATCTCGGCCTGGGTGGGATCCTGGTTCTCATAGAGCCCTTCCGGCGAGGAGTGCCAGACGTCCACTTCGGCGCCTGCGACCGGACGCCCGTTAGCATCCGCGATCGAGACATGGACGATCAGCCCCGGTCCCGGCGTCGGCGAACGCACCAGACTGTCGCCGCTCTTGCTGAGCGGCTGATCGTCGCGCCAGAACGGTCCCAGCATGTTGGCCTGGGTTTCGCTCTGGCCATCATTGCCGTTGTTGAGCAGGCAGACCAGCGCGGAGATGCCGAGCGAGCCCGCCATCAGCACTGCCTCATTATGCGAGGCCGTGGTCTTCTGGCCGATCGCGGCGACGATCCTCGCCGCCTCCTGGAACTCGCGTTCGGTGAGGCGGACCTCGCGCACGAAGCCGTGCAGATGCCGCACCAGCGCCAGCAGGATCTCGCGCAGGCGCGGATCCTCGGTGCGCGAGACCGCTTCAACGACGGCGTCGGTCACCATTGCTTGATTCTCTATGATCATTTTCGTGCATCCCGTGATGGGTCGCGTAGTTGCTCAAGGCTTCAGCGAAGATATATAGGCCGCGAGCGCGATCATGTAGGCCAATGCCCGAAAGGAGTCGGTCCCCGCGGTTTGCGCCACCGCGGCCCCGCACATCGCCAGCGCGCCTGAGACCGATCGCATGGCATCCCTCCGACGGCGGCCTCAATGGCCTGCCGCGCTTTTGGCGGCCGCATTGTTGAGCACGATTAACGCATCGACCGCGACGCCCGTCCTGGTGTTGATCAGGAACGGATTGACGTCGATCGAAGCGATGCGGGAGCCGGCGTCCGCCATCAAATTGGACAGGCCGACCAGCGCCTTCACCGCGGAAGCCTCGTGCAGCGCCGGCTTGCCGCGATATCCCTTCAGCTTGACGCCGGCCTTGGTCTTGCCGATGAGCTGTTTCGCCTCCGCCGCATCGAGCGGCGCGCCTGCAAGGGCTACGTCCTTCATCAGCTCGATGTCGACGCCGCCGGTGCCGAACAGCACCACCGGGCCCATCTCGGCGTCGAGCGCCGCGCCCACGACCAGTTCGAGTTCGGCCTTGACCTGCTCGGCGATCAGGATGCCCTCGAGCTTCGGCTTGCCCTTCAATCTCTTCACCCTCGCGGTGATGGCGTCGAATGCCTGCTTTACTTCAGTGGCGCTGTTGAGGTTGAGCACCACGCCGCCGATATCGGATTTGTGCAAGATCTCCGCGCTGACGACTTTTGCCACGACGGGAAAGCCGATCTTCCTTGCGATCTTCACGGCCTCCGCCGCGGTCTGCGCGATCGCTTCCTTCGACACGGGGATGCCATACGCCTGCAACAGCTTCTTCGAGGCGACCTCGTCCAGCGCCGCGCCGTGAGCGTGCTTCAGCGTCTTTTCGAGCGTTGCGCGGGCCGAAGCCGATGAACTCGATTTGATATCGGGTACCACCTTGCGCAAGCCGGCGTAATCGATCAGCGACTTGATCGCGCCCACCGCGCGGTCGAGCCCCTGCATGACGGCGATATTCGGCAGCGACTTGCGCAGGCCCTTGGTGAATTCGGTGAAGCCGATCGACATCGTCGAGATGTAGACCACGGGCTTGCTGGCAGCGCCGGCCATGTCATTGACGATGCGCAGATTGCGCTCGCGCAATTCGTGCGGCGCCTTGGGCAATTCGGCGTCGATGATGACGATGTCGGTGTCGGGATCGTCGATCATGATCTTGATCGACTGCATGTAGACCGATGGGTCGACCACGGCGGCAAATCCCGCATCCAGGGGATTGCCGACGATCGAGCCGGGCCCGAGCATTTTTGCGAGCTTGCCGCTCGCGTTCTTGCTCAGCGGCGCGAAATTCAGCCCGGCCGAAAAGAAGGCGTCGATCAGCAGCCCGCGCTTGCCGCCCGACAGCGTGACGGCGGCGAGCCGATTGCCTTTCGGCGGGTCGGCATGGACGAAGCATTCGGTTGTCTCGATCAATTCGTCGAGGCCGCGGACGCGAATGACGCCCTCGCGGGTGGAGATGGCGTCGAAGGTTTCGATCGAGCCCGCCAGCGCGCCGGTGTGCGCCATAGCGGCGGCGCGGCCGCCCTCGGAGGCCCCGAGTTTCAGCGCGATCACGGGCTTGCCGGCCGCGCGCGCGGCC
>Ga0075522_10000935_pt1 | contig 21872 bp, 16 predicted proteins | sample NGEPerA_FD_74796 | JGI IMG/M metagenome (GOLD analysis project Ga0075522, IMG submission 74796) | Arctic peat soil microbial communities from the Barrow Environmental Observatory site, Barrow, Alaska, USA - NGEE PermafrostL2-A | ecosystem: Environmental > Terrestrial > Soil > Wetlands > Peat ...
GTCGTCGTCCTCGGGGGAGGGGCCAGCGGAATTAACGCCGCGCGCATGGCCACGGGCCTGGGGGCGGACGTGACGATTTTGGAAGTCGATCTGGAGCGGATGCGTTTTCTGGATATTACCTTGCACACCGCTCACACGCTCTATTCCAGCGAAGCGCATCTGATGGACTTGATGCCGACGGTGGATTTGCTGGTCGGCGCGGTGCTGGTGCCCGGCGCCAAAGCCCCGAAATTGATCACCCGCCAAATGCTGCAAAAAATGCGTCCGGGCAGCGTGCTGGTGGACATCGCCATCGATCAGGGCGGCTGCGCCGAGACTTCGCGGCCGACGACGCACGATCACCCCGTCTATGTGGAAGAAGGCGTGACGCATTATTGCGTGACCAATATGCCGGGCGCCTTTGCCCGCACCGCCACCCAGGCCCTGACCAATGTCACTTATCGCTATCTCGAATTACTGGCCGACGGAGGGTTGAGCGAAGCCTGCCAGAAACAACCCGCCCTCCTCGGCGGAATCAACGTGATGAAAGGCCAGGTCACCCACCGGGCCGTGGCCGATGCGCACGGCCTGAAATTCGCGGCCCCTCAACTTTCCTGAATCTTGACGAGGTGGGAAGGCGGGTTGCCCCGCCCCCCCCTCACGGATCCCGGCGTGCAGTATTCCAGCGCCGGTCTCTTCAAAACAACTCACCTGATGCACTCGCCTTCCGGTAATGGGGGCCTAACAAGTTCACTGCAATCTAAAAAGCAATCCACTCCAACCATCTCATTGATCGAAATTGGATTTTTGATTCCTCATAAGGCCAGAGTTTTGAGAGCGGGATAAAAAAGGCCCGCAGCGCGTTGCCGCGCTGCGGGCCGTGAAATGGTGGAGCCGAACGGGTTCGAACCGATGACCCCCACAATGCCATTGTGGTGCTCTACCAACTGAGCTACGACCCCATTTAATGTCCCCGAATGTAAAAACACTTCCGCTTCTTGCGCAAGGCTAAAGTTTGATTGGGCACGAAGATCGGATCATCGGAACCAATTGTGCGCGCCTACGAACCGCTCAAATCCAGCGGGCCCGGTTGCTTGCGGAAGCCGCGGGTTTTGATGCCGGTGTAGAGCAGGCCGAGGGCGCACCAGCTTCCACCGACGATTTTTGCCAGGGTCGGCAGGCTGCACCAGATCATCAGGCAAAATAAAAATCCCAATCCCGGCACGGCCAGATCGATCAGCCAGTTGCGGCGGTGTCCGGCGGGCGGGTGAAAAAAGAATTCCCGGATGACGGCGGCGTTGACGCCCATGAAGGCCAGAAATGCGCCGAAGTTTATTAGTTCGGCCGAATGTTCGTAGTTCAAGGTCAACGAACCGGCCAGCACCAGCAACCCGATCAGCCAGATGTTCAGGACGGGATTGTTGCGGTGGTCGAGCCGCGCGAAAAAACGGGGCAACGCGTTGTCGCGGCCCATTCCGAAAAGGATGCGCGCGGCCCCGACTTGGCCCGTCAAGGCGCTGCCCAGGCAGGCGATGGCAAGGGTCAGCGCCATGGCGTTGAACAAAAACCTTCCGCCCACCCGGCTGCAAACGTCGAAAAATGCGGTGTCCAGGTCTTTGAACGTATTGTAATCCGGCCAGACTCGCTGCGCCAAATAGGTCTGCGACACGGCGCACAGGCCGATCAAAAGGCAGACCAGGACGATGGCCAGCGGCACGGTGCGTTTTGGCTCGCGCACTTCCTCAGCGAGCGTAGTGATCCCGTCAAAGCCGATGTAAGTCAGCGCGGCCAGCGAGGTCGCGGTGCCAATGGAACGCAGGTTGAACGTGCGCGGGTTATAAAACGGCTCGGTGGACAAAAGGCCGCCCCAACCCTGCCCCACCCAAAGATAGTGAATGGCGTCAATCATAAAAATCCCGATGACCAGGCACATCACCGTGGTCAGGAACAGATTCGCGCCCGCCGTCCATTTGATGCCGCGCAGGTTGAGGAAAGTAGCCACGCCGGTGAACACGATAACCCATAAAACAAAGCCCGCGTGCTGCGCCATGATCCCTTTGCTCAACCCAGGCGCAAGATCGCCGATCAAGCGCTGGGTGCTGAGCGCGCCGTAGATGACGCTCACCACCGGGATGACCAGATAATCGAGAAACATCGACCAACCAGCGATGAATCCCAAGTGCGGGTTCAGCCCACGCCCCACGTAAGCGTAAGCGGACCCCGCGACCGGATAAAGCCCCGCCATCCGGCCGTAACTCACCGCCGTCAGCATCATGGCAATCAGGGCGACGAGAATGGTGGTCGAGACATGGCCCAGGGACATCTTGTTCGCCAACCCAAATATGCCCACCGCTCCCACCGGCTGAATCAGCACGATGCCGTAAAAAACCAAGTCGCCCAGCCCCAGCACCCGGCGCAATCGCGGCGGCGCGGACGATGGAGCGGCGGGGGGCGAGGGCTGGGAATCGGCGGGGCCGGTCATATTTATCGGTTAATGCTTACGTGTCTGAAGCTTCGCTCGTCAATCAGAATGAGGCGAAACGGTTGGAAATTGACTCCCAGCGTCACTCTGCCATACGGTGCCCGCTCTGAACTGTGATACTTTTTCGGTCGCAAAGAAGATTCGGGCTGTGACTCGCACCGCCCGGTTCCGAACCTATCTTCAAAGACTGCTGGTGGACTTATGCCGCATTGATACGACGCCTAAAACCAACGTTGCCCAGATGCGCGCCGCCGAAAAGGCCTGCTTCGCTATTCTCGAACGAGAGTTGAAAGCGTTGCACTTTTCCAACGCCTCGTGCCGGCGTGTCCCGATCGATCCAGCCATAAAAAATCATCCATCCTTTTCGCTGCTGCACTTTACAAAATCGCCCCGGCATCCAGAAGGGCTTTCACCAGAAGAAACCTACGCCGGGCGCAGCAACCTTGTTTACATCGCGCCCGGCTCGGAGCGTAAACGCCGGGGCGAGTCGGTCGCGCTCAATGCGCACATTGACGTGGTCGCGCCGTATTTCGCGCCGCGCGTCACACTTGGAATCGTGCATGGCCGGGGCGCGTGCGACGACAAAGGGCCAGTCGTGAGCATGATCGGCGCGCTCGCGGCGCTGTCCGAAGTCATGGCCCGCGCCGGTCTGGAATGGAATCGAAACGTGGTCGCCATGTTCGTGGTCGAGGAAGAAACGGGGGGCAACGGTTCGTTGTCGCTCGCTCTGGATCGCCAATTGAAGGAACTCTACGATTCGATTCTGGTCGGGGAATGCACCGGGTTGAAAATCCATCCGGCCAATCGCGGGGCGGTCTGGTATCAAATAGAGTTGACTACGCCGGCGAGAGGGTCGGCCTTTGAGCTATTCGCCTTGGTCAACGAAGAGTTGGAAAAGGAGGGCGCTGCCATCCGCGCCGAGAGCCGCCACCCTCTTTTTCCCCAGCGCCCGGTGCAAACCTGCCATGGAATCATCGGCCCCTTCGGCGAACACCCCAGCCGCATCTGCGCCGAAGCGAGTTTCCTCATTCAATTCGCCCGGCGCCCAGGCGCGGACATTGAAATGCGGGTTCGCGACTGTCTTGATTCAGGGCTGGCCGCGTACATCGATCTTTATGGCGACAAAACCAAGGCGCTCGATCCGGCAACAGGCAAGCCGATGGTCACCCGGCATTACGACTGCAAGCGAGCGGGCTTCGGTTTTCGTATCGACGTTCATGGCGCCACCGGGCACATGGGGGCCATTCGCGAGCGGGACGGAGCAATCACCAAAATGGCCCACTTGGCGCGAAGTCTTATTGTCTCGAAAACCAAGCTGGCCGCCAAAGGAGGACCCGTGCGCCTCGAATTGGCGGGACAATCGGGCGACCGAACTCTGACGTTGGAAGGCGGCCAAGGTTTTCTCCCCACCCACGGCATCGCCGAGATTATGGAGCGATTGAGGCGGGCGGCACAACGAGGCGCAAGCGGCGCCGCGGTTAAAGTTACATTTGACAAGCTGCACAACGCAGCCTTTGACGGCGACCCCAAATCAAATGCCATGCGCCAAGCCATCGCCGCCGCCAAGGCCAGCGGCATCTGGAAGAACGAACCGATCCTGGGCTGGACCGTTTCCTGCGACGCCCGGCTCTTTGCCGCCGAGTATCCAGGCATGCCGGTCCTGACTTTCGGCCCCGGTGAATTGGCCCGCGCCCATTCCGACCAGGAACAAATCAAGTTGAGCGACGCGCAAAAGGCCGCTGAATTTCTCGCCCTTTTCCTGCTGCGCCAGACCGGAACAATCACATGACTTCGCCATGAAAACAAAACTTCGTCTGGGAGTAATCGGGGCCGGTTCCGTCGTGCGGGAGATTTATCAGCACCTCTATTTTTGCAGTCAATACTCGGATATGCTGGAGATATGCGCGGTGGCCAGCCCAAGCGCGGCTTCCCGCGATTGGTTTGGCGAACTGGCCGGCCTCTCCACGGAGCGCCGCTTTGCCGATTACCGGGAAATGCTGGCCAAGGTCGAGTTGGACGCGGTGCAAGTCAATACTCCGGACCATCTGCATTGCGCCGCCACGGTGGATGCCTTAAATGCGGGATTGGATGTAGTGGTGCCAAAGCCGGCCGCCTCAACGCTCGCGGATGCGCACGCCATGATTCAAGCCGCGCGCAAAAACAAACGGTTTCTCGGCGTGGACTTTCATAAACGCGAGGACCCACGAATCAAGGAAGCCGAGGCGCGGTATCAAAGCGGGCGTTACGGCATCTTCCAAGCGGCGGTCTTCTACATGTTGGACAAGTTGCTCGTCTCCAACCCGAACCACTCCCCGCGTTTTTTTTCCTCGCCGGATTACGCCGCGAAAAATTCGCCGGTTTCATTTCTAACGGTCCACATGGCCGACGCCTTGATGAAAATCGTGGGCATGGTTCCAGTGCAGGCGCGGTCGCTGGGTTACAGCCATAAGCTGCCCTCGCTCCAACCGATCGCGGCGCCAGGTTACGATCTTGTTGACACCGAATTGATTTTTGCTTCAGGCGCGGTCGCGCACATTATCACCGGTTGGGCGTTGCCGGACACGGCTTGGTCCACCACCGTCCAATCTGGCCGTCTCATCTGCTCGGACGGATTGATTGACCTGGGCCTGGACACGCCCGGCCTGCGAGAAATTCATCGCGACGGCGTGGCCGAGGTCAACCCGCTCTTCCGCAATTTCGAAAAAGACAACACCGTGACCGGCTACGGCATCAGCAGTCCGGGCCGGATGTATCGGCAAATCCTGGCGTTGCGAAACGGCGCCGGCGAGGCGGGCTATTCGCCGATGACTTTGGGATTTTACACCACGCTCGTGCTGGAAGGCGCGGAAAAAAGCCTCGCCGAAGGCAAAAGGATCGAGGGCGGCGCGACTATCGGCGAAGCCATTGACCTGCGGCGCTTGGCAGTGGAAAAACTCGGCGCGGCGGCGGCGAAGGAATATGAAATGGGTTGAGCGAGGAGCATGTGGAGATGATGTAGCGTTGAGCCTGTGGCTCAACCTGTCGAGACGCAGCCTCGACTCTACAACCAAAATTTAAAATATTATGGGCAAGGAATTCAGCATCGTGCCCCGCTCCGTCGAGCGGGTGGAAACTAAATACCGGCGCATTGTCAGCCCGCTGCCGCATCCCGATTCCGTGACGACGCTGGAGCAGTTGCGCCGCTTCGAGCCGCAATCCATGCGCGGGCAGCCGCCGCTGGTTTGGGAGCGGGCGGAAGATTTTTGTGTATTTGACAAATACGGCAACCAATGGCTGGACTGGACTTCCGGGGTGCTGGTAGCCAACGCCGGCCATGCCGCGCCCGAAATCAAACAAGCCATTATTGACCAGGTCAACAGCGGTTTGCTTCACAACTACTGTTTCCCCAGCGAAGAACGGGCCGCGTTAGTGGCGGCCCTGGCTGGGGTTGCGCCCGCCGGGTTGGACAAAGTTTTTTTGCTCACCACCGGCGCCGAGGCAACGGAATGCGCGCTCAAATTGGCTCGCGCTCATGGATTGGCTGCGGGCGGCCAAAAGAAAATTGCCCTCGTTGGTTTTGAACGCGGATTCCACGGACGCACCCTCGGCGCGCAGCAAGCCGGCGGCGTGGCCAGCCAAAAAGCCTGGATCGTCAATCTCGATCCCGCCATCATCCACGCGCCCTTCCCCGACGGCTATTGGCAGGAAGACACCAGCTTCGATTCCTTCCTCGCCGCGCTGGATCGCAAACCGGAAGAAATTGCGGGCGTTATGATGGAAACGTACCAAGGTGTCGGACCAGATTTCGCGCCCGTCGAGTACGTGCGCCAGCTTGCGCAATGGTGCCGCGAACACGAGATCGTCCTTATATTTGACGAAGTGCAGGCGGGGTTTGGCCGCACGGGGAAATTCTGGGCCTTCGAGCATTACGGGGTGACGCCGGACCTTATCTGTTGCGGCAAGGGCATCAGCAGCTCGCTGCCGCTTTCCGCCGTCATTGGGCGCAGCGGGATCATGGATCAATTCGCTCCGGGCACGATGACCAGCACCCACACCGGCAATCCCGTTTGCTGCGCCGCCGCCCTGGCCAGCCTGCGCAAGATCGTCAACGAGAATTTGTCCGGCAATGCCGCCCGGCTCGAACCCGTGCTGCTCGAAGGGTTGCAACGCATTCAACGCCAGCGGCCGGAAATTGTGGGCCGCGTCACGGCGCGGGGCCTTGTGGCCGGACTGCAAATCACCAAACCCAGTCGCAAAGAACCAGACCCCGCCTTGGCCCACGCCATCGTCGAGCGCTGTTTTCACCGGGGATTGCTCCTATTCTCTCCCGTCGGCGCGTGGGGCCAGACAGTCAAAATCGCGCCGCCTTTGACCATCAACGAGGAAGCTTTGCTGGAGGGATTGAAGGTTCTGGAAGAAACCGTGATCACAAACTGAGGCTGCAAAACTATTCCGTCCGCTTTTCAATTCGTCCTCCCGTTTGGATTGAATTGGATTGTTGTCAGGTTCCGTGGCTTCTGATAGTTTAGCCAAGTGAGCAAACTTGCTGAAATTGAAGCGGCGGCGGAAGCGCTGGCCCTGGAAGAGAAGCAGGAACTGATGCTGTTTCTTGCCACCCAAATGCGCGTACAAGGCCCCCAAATGCCCGAATCGCGAAAATTTTCTCGTGGTCCGATGGCGGCTTGGATCGCGGAAGATGAAGCCGACATGCGTCGCTTCGAGCAAGGCAAGTAAGGCTTTTTCTCGACACCAGCGTCGTTTTAGCTGCCTGCGGGTCGATGACCGGAGCCTCGCGCGAAATCTTCCGCCGCGCATCGGCTAACGGTTGGACGCTGATAACGACTCCATATGCAATCGAAGAGGCGTTTCGGAACCTGCCCGATCTCCCGCCATCCGCCAACACGATTTGGATGCGATTACGCCCCCGTCTGACGGGTCATGGGCGACGTGCTTACTCTGGGGAAGGCTGTGGTGTTCCTTGCCGGAAAAGATCGGCCGATTCTCTTCAGCGCATTGGCTTGGGCAGATGTCCTTCTCACCCTTAACCGAAGCGATTTCGGCGGCGTGATGGACAATCCATTTTACGGGCTACTCGTGCTGAAGCCCGGTTTGTTCCTCGAACGCGAACGCGCCGCCGGCAGACTTCTCTAGCGGTTCTCCAAAAGCTGAAACGAGCGGCCTTCCTATCTGAAAAAGATTTGTTCGTGCGCTCTGATGCAAATGATAATCTCCCTTAAAGTCTAACTTGCTCCCAGTTGCCGTTTTACTTCAGCCAGCGATAGGGAACGGCTCTTACCCTCCAGCCGCTTGGCTTGGCGAAGTTCCAGCAAGTCTTCCGCATCGGCCAATCGTTCCTGTAAAGCAACGAACTCCTCGTACGGCAGTACCGCAAACTGCTTTTTGCCATTTTTGACCAGGATTTCAGGATGCAGGGTCAACATATTTTTAAGCGCGCGCGGTTTGAACTCGACTTCGTAGATCATGCTTCATTCTCGTTTTTGTTGCGGCGAACGCGATGTATTAATCACCATGACCCTTTTCGCCATTGTTTAATTAAACGAGAAGGCCTTGAAGTCTGCGACTTTAAACTTTAAATCGCGAAATAAAATCCTTAGACTCGCTGCACAATGGCTCGGAAAGATTCTGCGCAACCTCATCCCCACGGCTTGAATGACGTCATCGGCATCGTGCTGGCGGCCGCCGCGCTGCTGCTGATGCTGGCGCTGCTGTCCTATGATCCCCACGATTCGGCCGCGAATATGGTGCCGCCCAATAACCCGCCCCATAACCGCATTGGCCCGCTGGGCGCGGGGGTGGCCTACGTTTTGTTCCGGTCTTTCGGCGTGGCGGCGTTCATGATCCCGGTGCTGCTGCTGATTTATGCCTTTGGGTATTTGCTGCAATTCCTGGCTTACTTGCAGCGCCGCTGGATTTGGGGGGCGGTGCTGCTGGTTTGCTGCATGGGTTTGGCCAGCATGTTCGAGAAGGATGTGCGCTGGCTGCAACAATTGCAGAAGTCCCTCAATACGCCAAGTGTCGGCGGATTCACCGGCCAGTTTTTTTATAATCATGTTTTACGCTATGTGGGCAAAATGGGGGCGACGATTGTTTTGGGCGCGGTTTACCTGGTCAGTCTCGTTTATCTCACCAATTTTAAATTGGGCGAATGGTGCCGGCATTGGTGGGCTTCGCGTTCGGGCGGGCCAGCCGCTGCCATTGCCTCGGGCGATAAAGAGCTTGAACGCCGCGCCCGCGACTTGGAAAAGCAGGCCCGCAAATTGCAGGATCAATTGGAAAAGTCCGGGAAAGCCGGCGCGGTGGCCAAGGCAGTCGAGCCGAGCGGCCTCGGGGCCGATGGGCAACCCGTCCCGGAACCGATGGTGCGCGATTTGAGTTTCCCACAGCCGAAGGCCGAAGGCCGCGGGAAAAAAGCGCCTCTCGAGACCGCCAAAGAACCCGCGCCTCCCGAAGAGGTCATGGTCATTCCGGCGCGCGAAGTGGCGGCCGCCACCACCGAGGATATTCTGGGAAAAGCAAAAGAGGCTTCCGTTGAACCGGCGGAAACCCCCGAAACGCCGGTTGTCCCTGCGCTGGCTCTCGTTGCGGCCGCGGCAAAGTTAAAAGCGATCCCGCGCAAACCCAAGCCTATTGCCGTCGCAGCCACACCGCGCATCGGAAATTACGAATTGCCGCCGCTCGACTTTTTGCAATTCCCCGACATGACGGCCAAGCCAACCGAATCGAAGGAAGTCTTGATGGCCAACGCGCGGCTCATGCAACAAACCCTGGCGCAGTTCGACATCGAAGTGGCTTTGGGCGACATCACCAAAGGGCCGACCATCACCCGTTACGAATTGCATCCCGCGCCTGGGGTGAAGCTGGAAAAGATCGTCAGCCTGACCAACAACATCGCCGCCGCGCTCAAGGCCGAACGCATCAACATCCTGGCCCCTGTGCCGGGCAAGAGTTCGGTGGGCGTGGAGGTCCCCAACGCTGTCAAGACCAAGGTCATTATGCGCGACTTGTTCGAGTCCGAAGAATGGCGCAACACCAAGGCGCGCATTCCGCTGGCTTTGGGCAAGGACGTTTATGGCTTGCCCATCGTGGCGGACCTGGCGGAGATGCCGCACCTGCTCATTGCCGGCAGCACCGGGTCCGGCAAGTCCGTGTGCATCAATGCCATCATTGCCTCGCTCCTCTATAAATTTCCGCCCGACCAATTGCGCTTCGTCATGATCGATCCCAAGGTGGTCGAACTTCAGCAATACAACACCCTGCCGCACCTCGTCGTGCCGGTGGTGACAGACCCAAAAAAAGTCATCCTGGCCTTGCGCTGGGTGGTCAACGAAATGGAAAAACGTTACCAGATTTTCGCGCGCGTCGGCGTGCGCAACATTCGTTCCTTCAACGAACGGCCCAAGAATAAACCGATGCCGGTTCCCGAGCCGGAATTGCCGTTGATGACCAAAAAAGAAAAAGTCGAGGCCAGCCAGGATGGTTTCGCAGTGGAATTGGACGAGGAAATTGTGGTGCCGCGCGATGAGGAAATCGTCATCCCGGACCATTTGAGTTACATCGTGGTTATTATTGACGAACTGGCGGACCTGATGCTCGTCGCCCCCGCCGACGTGGAAATGGCCATCGCGCGCATCACCCAGATGGCGCGGGCGGCCGGCATCCATTGCATCGTCGCCACCCAGCGCCCCAGCGTCGATGTCATCACCGGCGTGATCAAAGCCAACATCCCCGCGCGCATTGCCTTTCAAGTCGCGGCCAAAGTTGATTCCCGCACCATCCTCGACGCGATGGGCGCGGATAAATTATTGGGCAAAGGCGACATGCTTTATTTGCCGCCCGGCTCGGCTCGGCTGATCCGGGTGCAAGGCGCGCTGATCACCGACGGCGAATTGCAGAGCGTGGTCGATTTCATCGCCAAGCAAGGCAAGCCAAGCTACGAGATCGAAATTCACCGTCAATTACAAAAACCGGCGGCTGGACTCGACGTCGAAAACGGCGCCAGCGGCGAGGACGAGGAATTGATCCAGCAGTGCATCGAAGTCATTCGCAGCGAGCAAAAGGCCAGCGTCTCGCTCATGCAACGGCGTCTGCGCCTGGGCTATACGCGGGCGGCGCGCATCATGGATGAATTGGAACTGCGCGGCATTGTCGGCCCGAGCAAAGGCGCGGAGCCGCGCGACATTCTTATTGACTTGGACGGCGGCGGCGCGGACGGCAATCCCGCGACCGCGGCCGAGGAACCGGCGGTTTGACTTCCGCTTGCGTCCTGATTAGGTTGACGGTGATTTTATGGATACAGCCCCCGTAGTAACGCTGAGCGAAAGCGCCGCCGCCGAAATCAAGGCCAAACTCGCCTCCGATCCGCAGGGAGCGTCGAAAGGTTTGCGTCTCTACGTCGAGCAAGGCGGCTGTTCCGGGATGCAATATGGCATGGTCTTCGACGAACGCCGCCCGGATGATTTGGAGGCCGCTTTTTTCGGCGTCTCGGTTTGGGTGGACGCTTTCAGCGCCCATTACCTGCGCGGCTCAGTGGTGGATTTTTCGGACGCCCTCACCGGCGGCGGTTTTAAAATCACCAATCCGCAGGCGGCGCAAAGCTGCGGTTGTGGAAAGTCCTTCGAAACGGCCGCCGCTGAAAAAATAGCGCCGTAAATTTTAAATTTTTTCCCGAGAACATTTTACTCCTTTCCCTGATGGACGCCTCCCCAGTATTGACTCACACTTGGTCAACTGGAGTTGAACATCGCAGGCGCAGAAAGGTCTAAACCCATAAGCGGTTTGACTGATTTTTTACAAGAGGAACGAAATGAATTTGACCATGGAAGGCATAGAAAGAAGTGTTGAAGGTCCCACTGCGGGGCAAAGTCTCGCTCGCGTCGGTTCAGGCCGAGGACCCGTCGTGATTGTGGATGACGATCCCTATGATGCCTTGCTGGCCGAGTCTGTCCTCGATGAATTGCAGCCCCAGTTTCCCGTGCAAATCCTCAGCCGCGGCGAAGACCTGGTTGCTTACTTGCAGGGCGAAGGACTTTACGCGGATCGCACGCAATTCCCTTTTCCGGGCCTGGTTCTGCTCGATCTGAATATGCCGGGCATGAACGGCTTCGCGGTGCTGGACTGGCTTAAGCAGCACCCTGAATTCGGCGATGTTCCGGTTGTGGTGCTCAGCGGCATGGTGGACATGGTCGGACAAGTCACCCGGGCGTACGGCCAGGGCGCCGACGCTTTCCTGCCCAAGCCAGTGCAACTCGCCGATCTGCAAAGCGCCCTGGCGGAGTTGAAAATTTCCCTTTGACGGTCACCGCATCGCCGCCTGCTTGACGCTGACGGCGCGGAGGAGTAGCCTGCGTATGTGCGGGGAGCCATGCCGGTGGGCAGGCTGAGAGTTTTGCGAACGCAAATGACCCGTTGAACCTGATCCAGGTAATGCTGGCGAAGGGATGCGCGCCCCTCCGGTATCTCTTCGTCCCAAACGAATTATGATTGCGACGAAAAGTTCCTTCGAACCCCACAGCAGCGAGGCGCTGCCCAACTCCAAAAAAGTTTTCCTGCCCGGCAAACTTCATCCCGGCCTGCGCGTCCCTTTCCGCGAAATTACCCTAAGCCCGACAAAAGCCCGCGATGGCCGCTCCGAGTCGAATGAGCCGGTGCGGGTCTATGATTGCAGCGGGTCGTGGGGCGATGAAGCTTTTTTGGGCACAGTGGAGGAAGGGCTTCCGCCATTGCGGCGCGACTGGATTTTGCGCCGCGGCGATGTTGAGTCTTATGAAAGCCGCGCCACAGCCAATGGCAACGGAGAGAGCTTTCGCATGCCGCCGCGTCCTCCCTTGCGCGCCAAAGCGGGCCAAGTGGTTTCGCAATTTCAGTATGCCCGGCGGGGAATCATCACCCCCGAAATGGAGTTTATCGCCATTCGCGAGAACATGGGCCGCGACGTGGCGCTGAGTCGCGGTGAGCTGACGCGACAGCATCCGGGTCATTCCTTTGGGGCGGCCATCCCCGCGCAGATCACTCCGGAGTTTGTCCGCGATGAAGTGGCGCGCGGCCGGGCCATTATTCCCTGCAACATCAACCACCCCGAATTGGAGCCGATGATTATCGGGCGCAATTTCCTGGTGAAGATCAACGCCAATATCGGCAATTCCGCGGTCGCTTCCAGCATCGAGGAAGAAGTCGAGAAAATGCGCTGGTCCATCAAGTGGGGCGCAGACACGGTGATGGATTTATCCACCGGCAAAAACATTCACGCCACTCGCGAATGGATTTTGCGCAATTCCCCGGTGCCCATCGGCACGGTGCCCATTTACCAGGCCCTCGAAAAAGTGGGCGGCAAAGCGGAAGACCTGACGTGGGAAATTTATCGCGACACCCTTGTCGAACAATGCGAACAAGGCGTGGATTATTTTACCATTCACGCCGGCGTTCTGCTGCGCTTCATCCCGATGACCGCGCGGCGCGCCACCGGCATTGTCAGCCGCGGCGGTTCGATTTTGGCCAAGTGGTGTCTCGCGCATCATTGCGAGAATTTTTGTTATACGCACTGGGATGACATTTGCGAATTGATGGCCGCTTACGATGTCAGCTTTTCCATCGGCGACGGCTTGCGCCCCGGCTCCATCGCCGATGCCAACGACGAAGCGCAATTCGCCGAGCTAAAGACGCAGGGCGACTTGACCAAACGGGCCTGGGCGCATGGCGTCCAAGTGATGAACGAAGGTCCCGGCCACGTCCCGATGCACATGATCCACGAGAACATGACCAAGCAACTGGAATGGTGCCATGAAGCGCCGTTCTACACCCTCGGCCCGCTGACCACCGATATTGCGCCCGGCTACGATCACATCACCAGCGCGATTGGCGCGGCCATGATCGGCTGGTACGGCTGCGCCATGCTCTGCTACGTCACTCCCAAGGAACACCTCGGCTTGCCCAACAAAAAAGACGTCAAAGACGGAGTCATCGCCTACAAAATTGCCGCGCACGCCGCTGATTTGGCCAAGGGCCATCCTGGCGCGCAATATCGCGACAACGTGCTCAGCAAAGCGCGCTTTGAATTCCGCTGGGAAGATCAGTTCAACCTTTCGCTCGACCCGGCGACCGCGCGCGAATTCCACGACGAAACGCTGCCGCAGGAAGGCGCCAAGACCGCCCATTTCTGTTCCATGTGCGGCCCACATTTTTGCAGCATGAAAATCACCGACGACGTCCGCAAATACGCCGCCGAACAAGGGCTGGCCGAGGCCGAGGCGCTCAAGCACGGAATGGTTGACAAGGCAAAACAGTTCGTGGCCGAAGGCGCGGAAATTTATCACGCGTAGCTTGATCGCATCGCGCCATCAACGGCTGCCGATAAAGTCCGTCCCTTTGGGTTCGAGAGTCAGTGAATATTGGTTGGTCGTCCCCGGCGAGAATTTCATGCGGATATAGCGATCCCGCAAGCCCTCCTGCAACGGAACTTGAAATTGGGAATGCGTTACCGTCATTATTCGAGTGAAGGCGGGAATGTTTCGAATTATCGCCAGGCCATTTTGGTCTGTGGCCCCCGAATAAGAAAGCGCAGAAAGAGGCGGCGCCGTTTGAAAAGGCTCTTCGCTGGAATGTTTCATCACTCGAAAGCTTCCGCTCATTCGCAATACATTGGGATTTAGAACAATGACCGCTCCTGCGACGGGTTTGCCCGATTTTGTTTTGGTCGTAACCTCTAATGTCGCGGTTGGCTCGGTTACGATTTCGATCTTGGTCAGAGGCGCGGTCAACGGGAAAGGCTGCGGGATGCCAATCGGCGGACCATTCACCAGAGCCGTAGCGTGTCGAATTCGATTCTTGACCTGGCCGATGCTTTTGGAGACAAACCCTTCGCCCTCGACAATCACATCGACTTCGCCAGGGGGAATGGACTCGAAGACGAAACTTCCATCCTCCGCGATTGGCCGCCAAGTTTTCCAAAAATAAAAGGAACCATACTTCTCAAAAAGATCGCGGGCATCTTCAGGGACAAGCCAAGCGGGAAACTCTTTGGGCCGAACACTAATCAAGACGCGGCCGTTCTTGACCGGTCTCGGCACATGGTCGTCAATTCTTCCTTCCAAACGGATGCCGGGTTTCATTTCCAAGGCAAAGTTGTAGGTGTTGCCGCGCGTCGCGTTAAAGGCGAAAGCCTCGCTGTAAACAATCTCGCCCGAGGGCAGCCGCCCCATCAACTGGAGCAGATGGCCGCACGGCGATAGCTTGTGAATGGCCCGCGCGCCGTTCCCTTTGGACTGCCAATCGTCCGCCCTCACTCCTTCCTGGCTGAGATTCGGAATAAGGTCCATCACGGGTTGATGTTGGCCGCCAAAATAACCAGAGACTTGCAGGGAAAGGCCGCGCGCCAATTTTATGGGTTTCTCCGGGGCGTCCACCGAATACTCCTGCAATCGGACCGTTTCAAATTCCGGGTGTGAGACGGAAAAGATGAGTTCTCCCGTGAACTCCTTTTCTTCGGGAATGCTTTCCTCCGGATATTGCACATAAGCCTTGCCTTCACGGTCAGTGACAGCTTTTACCGGCGCGCCAAACAATTCTTTATTCCAACCATAGGCATCGGCTGCGTGGATCCCTTTGACGCGAAAGCCATCGGGCAAGACCGTTGCTCCTTCAATGGGTTTGCCCTCTTCATCTTCTACGACGACCAGCACTTTTTTGAATGTCACCGTCGGAACGATCGAGGCAGCCGGGCTTGTTTTTGAAAACTCACAGCCCGCAGTCAAAACGAATAATAATCCCGCGATGCCAAATCCGGCCAGAGAATGTTTCCACGTCCAGGCGCTCATGCCCTTTTGGCGGAGATAATTCAGCCGCCGCGCAATTTGAGAATGCGCATTCAGCGTCAGTTTGGTTTCCACGGCTGGCAAAGCCAGCACCCGCAAGGCGAGCCGGGCCAGCAACTGCGCATACCCATCCTGGTTCGCCGATTGGCTGGCGGCGAGGCGGTCGGCTTCTTCCTCACAGGCCAGATTATGCGCCGCCGGAATTTTCCAAACCAGCGGGTGAAACCAGCCGAAAGTTTTCATCCATCGCCAGGCCGCGCACCAAGCCAAATCATGCTGGCGCAAGTGCGCCATCTCATGGCTCAAAAGCGCCGACACTTCGGTCGGCGAAAAATCGTCCATCAGTTTTCGGGGTAGAATGATCACCGGCTTCAATACCCCGCAAACAAATGGAGAGCTGACCGCCTCCGAAATTTGCACGCATACGGGACGCACATCGAGACGCCCTCGAATTTTTGCCGCCAGTCGCTCAATCTCTGGAGGCGCCGGTTGACTTTCTCTTCGCAAGCACGCCAGTTGCAGATGCAGCCGCAGAAGCCGTCCTGCTCCAACGACGCAGCCTAAAGCCCAAACGATCACAAAAATGTTTGGGCGCGCGCGTGGCTTTGACGCCACTGAAGCGCGCGGAAAATTAACGCCGCGAGAGGTTGGACGGACTTCCGCCGGAGTTGACACTGGCAGCGTCACCGAGGCAGGGGAAGAAATCGAATCGACCGAAGAAGTTTCACTGGCGAGTTTCGCCGGAAGCGCTGCTTCGCTGGAAATTGGAATTTTCAGCCCGGGGATGGAAAAACAATTCAGCAGCGGCAAAACCAAGGCAAAGCAAAGAATGCATCGCCACAAAATCAACCGCCAGCGCGCATGAGAACGGCAAAAGATGCCATGGGCTATCCACCCAAGGCCGAGCAGACAAGTCCATTTGAATAGAAGGGTTGGCGCCGTGGACGTTAATACGAGCGGCCAGTTCATTGCGGTTTCCTTTTGGTTTTTTTGAGCGGCAGCCCGGCGGCGGTTCGACGGAGGAGTTTCAGGTCCTTGGATTTGATGTCCGAGGTTTCCAGCAATTGCAAGACCAGGTCCCGATGAGAGCCGGCGGCAAAAATACGGGCCAGCGTTTGCGCCATGCTTTGCAGCAAAGTGGCTCTGGGGACACAGGCCGCGTAATAGAATGCCTTTCCCTGCAACCGGCGGGTGACGTGTTTCTTCGCCACCAGATTGAGCAGCACCGAGCGCAATGTCGCATTTTCAATGGGCCACCCGAAATGGCCCTCAATCTCTCCTGGTTTTAATGCGCCCTGTTCCCAAAGGATGCGCAGCGTTTCCAGCTCATTTTTATTCAATAAAATCATTACTATGTGTGAAATGTTCACATATTCATCCCTAGTTGTCAATCCCAATCTGTGAACTCGTCACATATTCAAAGGACCGTTGCGCCTTCCGCCGCCAGGCGGTAAAATAAGATGGCTTATATTATGAAACCCCTTGTGCTGATTGCGTCCGCCATCCTTATCTCCGCGCTGGCGGGCCGCGGAGCGGAGCCGCCTGAATTCACGCCCGGCGCGCTTTGGCCGGACGACAAGGGGGTTCACATCAACGCGCACGGCGGAGGGTTGCTGTGGCACGACGGTGCGTATTACTGGTTTGGCGAACACAAGGTGGAAGGCGCTGCCGGCAACAAGGCGCAGGTTGGCGCGCATGTTTATTCCTCGACCAATCTTTACCATTGGAAGGACGAAGGGATCGCGCTTGCGGTTTCGACTGATCCTTCCAGTGAAATTACCAAAGGCTGCATCCTCGAACGGCCCAAGGTAATTTTTAACGAGAAGACGCGGAAGTTTGTCATGTGGTTCCATTTAGAGTTAAAGGGACAAGATTATCGCGCGGCCCGAAGCGGCGTGGCTATGGCCGATAAAGTGACGGGGCCTTACCAATACCTCTATTCCTTGCGTCCGAATGCGGGAGTGTGGCCGGAGAATGCGGCCGAGGAATTTCGGAAGCCACTGACGTCCGATGAGGCGGCCGAGTTGTCGCAATTGAAAATGACCGGCGGTCCCGTGAAAGGGCAGTCGTTTCCGGAGGATATGATTTTTCGGCGCGATTTTGCGGGAGGCCAGATGGCGCGGGATATGACTCTTTTCGTGGATGACGACCAGCAGGCTTATCATATTTATTCGTCGGAAGAAAACGGCACCATCCAGATTTCACAGTTGACCGAGGATTATCTTAAACCGGCCGGCCGCTACATCCGCATCCTGCCCGGACAGTTCAACGAGGCGCCCGCCGTCTTCAAGCACGCTGGAAAATATTTCCTGATCACGTCGGGAACAACCGGCTGGGCGCCGAACGCAGCCCGCCTGGCCACCGCCGATTCCATTCTGGGACTTTGGACGCCGCTGGGCAATCCGTGCCGGGGCATAAAGGAGCAAGTGAGTCAAACATTCGAATCGCAAAGCACCTTTGTTCTGCCCCTGCCGGGAAAGGGTGATGCCTATATTTTCATGGCTGATCGCTGGCGTCCTGAAAATGCGATGGATGGCCGTTACATCTGGCTTCCTGTGCAATGGGACAATGGCGTCCCGTTCCTCCATTGGAAACCAAGTTGGAGCCTGGAAGACTTTGCCGCGCCCATCCGGACCCGCGATTAACGGTCCGGAAGCGCAACCCCAAGCCCGACCCGGCGCAATTGCACATGGGAGTAGCGAATGACAGTTTCGTTCATATCGTTGTAAGCGCCGAAACCGACCAGGAGCTGATTATCGCAGACCTTGATGGGAGCGGGGAATTTGGCGTGAATCATGATCTTCTTTCCATTGACAGAGACATCGGCATTGCCGTCGCGAAAACCGAAATCAAATAAGTTCCGATGGTCGTCCAGTGTCACCGGCTTGGAGGTCCCGGACAGAGTCCATCCCTTGGCGTAGATCGCGATCTGCCCTTCGTTGGCATTGCGTTTCATGCGGAAAGAATACCAATCCTCGTTCTTAAGCTCCGGCATGCCCATGACCAGGCCCGCTTGAAAATCTTTGGTCGTCGAGCTTACCACCTCGAATTCGCCTTTGATCTCGAACTGCATTCCGATCCGCACCCGGGAAAAAAGCATGGACCCGAGCGGCCCGGAGTGAATTTCGACGGCGCCATCCGGCAAAACGACACTATGCCCGCGCGCCACGTTCCAATTTAAATCGTTGGTGGACGTGGGCAGAAAATCGATCCAGTGGCCCGATTGCAAACGTTGCTCGACTTCCAAAGAGGCCACGCGGTACTTGATGAATTTTTGGGTGCGTTCGTCTTGGGGGGATTTGGCGAGTTTTTGGTAAATACGCAAAGCTTCGTCAATCCTATCCTCGTCCCGCGCCTTCTCGGCCCGGTCGATGTCGCGCCCTGACGCACTGGTGCGCGCCGCCACTTCCAAGGGCAGCAGCGAAGCATCGGTCCCCCACCCTTCCAACTCGCCGCGCGGAAGTTGCCAATCGATCTTTTTCAGTTGTTCGGCCGATACGTCGTAGTGATGCGCAAAATAGGCAACGACCGCGTAGGCCTCCCGCCAGCCCTCGGCATAACTCGCCTGCGATCTCTCGGCAATATAGCCCTCATACATGCGTTTCATCGCGGGCCAGATGTCGGCGCGGCCGTAGAGGTGCTGGTCGGCCTGCAAGTCGGTGGTATCATTTTCCAGGTCTGATACGCAGTCAAAAAATTTGCGCGGAATGTCGGTGTCGAACCGGCCGGAATCCACCGCCATGATGCCAAAGTCCTTGATCGCCTCCATGCTGCCCAGCCAGCGCGGCCGCAAAGTCCAGCGCATGTTGCTCCACGCCTCCGGATAATCGACTTGCGCCCTCGTCGCCCGATCAAACCATTGCCGCGCTTCATCCAACTCCGATTCGGCCATGGCGACGCTGATCATTTTAACGGACGCTTGCGGCCAGTCCGGGTGGACTTTCCAGGCTTCAGTCAACGACGAGCGGGCCTTGGCCAGATGATCTTGAAAACCCTGCCAGCCCGTGGGAGAAACCGTGTCGCCATAGCCATCCCCGCGCGCCTTCCAGGCAAGATTGATTTCGTTGACGCCTCGGAACATCAAGGCCAGCCATTGAAACGAAGGTCCCGCCTGCTCCGCCGCCTGACAAACCTCTGGGCCCTGTCTCGCGAAAAATGCCGCCCCCCATTCGTTGACCAGACTGTCAAGGATGTCCGGCTGATCTTCCGCCCGCACACTGCCATCACTCAGACATTGCTTGAAGAGCTGCGCCGCGGATTGGTCCAGCGGCCCGATGCGTTCCGGGTGCTTGAACTTTACTCGCTGCGTCAATTCCGCCGTGGCAAACAACCGCAGATACGCCTTGTAAGGCGAATTTGCAAACGCCGCCACCGCGCGCTCGTAACGCCGGCCGCTTTCAAAATATTCCACACTCGTGGCGGCTGCCACTGTCAAGACGATTACATCATGACAAGACGAATCCGCCGCGAACTTGTTCCCCAAAGCCGCCGCCTTGACTCGATTCGCCGTCTCATCATCGCCAAAATTGGAATCGATCCACGACCGAATGAGAGCGTTCCCATCTGCGTCCCATGGTTGGTCATGCGCTCCTTGCTTCTTGTAAGCATCCAGATATTGGCGAACCCGAAAGGCCTTTCGCTTTTTCTGCACGTCCATCTCTGTCAAACTATTCGTCGTCTGGTGGATCGGCCGGCGCGCAACCTCCACTCCTGCGGTTTCGGACGGCGAGGCAGATCTCGACGCGGCTTGGGAGATTCGTCTTGTTTCCGTCTGGAATCTATGCACCAGCGAACGTCCGGCATAAACATAGAACCAAACGCAGCAAAGCACGCTGATAGCCGCAGCCACAATTCCCGCAGCCACCCAGGGATCTCTCTTTTTCCCCGGGACAAACCCCGCCGGCATGCCCAGCGTTGCATCGAGCGTCTGCCAGCCCGGCATCCCCGCGCACCAAACCAATTCCTGCCCGGTCATCAGCCCCGCCGTCCGGCGCCTCCGCAGATCCTCCAACGAAAAAGCGCCCGCGTCCTTCCCGTCGATTTGGACATGGTAAATCATTAGCCGGAAGGTAGCACCCAAGCGATTGCTGGACTAGGCGATTTTCTGTTGGCAACTTTCGGTTTGTTTCTGTTCACAAAACCCGGCAAAGCTTTAACCAGCGCGACCAATGCACTCGACGCTCTCTTACCTACTTGCGGCGGGCGCGGGAGTGGTGATCGCTCACTTTCTAACCCGCGCGCCGGAGTTGCGCTCAATGCGCCTGGCCCAGTTTGTCTTCATTCCGGCGGGGATGGCGCTGGGCGTTTATTTTTTGCCGGAGAGCGGCAAACCCTCCGCCACCGGGGACATCGGCGGGTTTATTTGCTTCCTGGCCGTGGCGGGATTTTTGGCGGTGTTGCTGGCGCCGGGCATTACATATTATTCCGGAGTGGGCCTATCCAATCTCTTGGATCCGCAGGACTGGACGCCAGCCGAGGAAGAAATTGCCCTTCGCCCCATTCGGCTTTTGATTGACAAAGATAAGTACAGCCAGGCGCTGGCCGAACTGGACGAACTGCTCAAGAAACACAAGCCCACCTACGAAGCTCTTCTGACCAAAGCCAAACTTCTTTATCACTTCGGCAGGGTGGCTGAAACAGAAGCGACACTCGCCAATCTGCTGCCGCTGACCAAAACCGCCGCGCAACAATTAGCGGTCATGGAACTCCTTGTTGTTGTGGAAGGACATTCCCAACCTCCCGCCAAACCAATCGCCGAGGGTCCCCGCCGCCTCGAGATTCACCATGAACTGGTTCTTTTCCCGATGACGGGAGACGTCTCGCCTCACCGCGAAATCCCGGCGGGAACATATCAAGTCGAAGAAACGTTTTACCGCCACCGCCGCTGGTTGAAGCTGGCCGGGGACAATTGGGGCAATGCCGAAATATGCTGGGACGCAGTCGCGGCCATGGATCACTCGACCCCCGCGCCTCCCAAAAAAGGTCTGTTGCGGCAAATCGCCCGGATGCAACAAGCCTGCAAAGGCAAACCGCGCCGCGAACTGAAAGCCGAAGCCCAGCAGCTTTTCATGGAAGCCGGCCAATGCATCCGTCAAGAAGATTGGTCCCGAGCGCTGCCGCTGCTGCAAAAGGCCACAGTCTGCGATCCTGACCGCTACGAAATCGCCTATCGCTGGGTGCAAGCGGTGCGCCAGACCGGCAACAATGCAGCGACCGCCGAAGCGATTAGCCAGGTTCTGAAGCAAAACCAATGGACGGAGAATGAAGAGCAAATGCTCCAGCAATTGCGAAAACGTTCGAATGATTGAGTCAACTGATTGTTGTAGCGTCGAGGCTGCGCCTCGACAAGTTGAGCCAGAGGCTCAACCCTACATCATCTCGTTGCGGCTCAGGCCACTTTGACTTTGAGACGGTGGCCTTTGATTTGAGTGCGATTGAGTTTGGAGATGATGGCGTTGGCGTGCTCGGAGGCCACATCGACGAAGAGATGGCGCTCGCGCACATCGACTGTGCCGACGACTTTTCCGGGCAAACCCGTTTCGCCAAGAATCGCTCCCACGACGTCGCCGGTGACAACGCCCATTTCTGCCCCCACATTCATGAAG
>Ga0075522_10000936_pt1 | contig 21858 bp, 12 predicted proteins | sample NGEPerA_FD_74796 | JGI IMG/M metagenome (GOLD analysis project Ga0075522, IMG submission 74796) | Arctic peat soil microbial communities from the Barrow Environmental Observatory site, Barrow, Alaska, USA - NGEE PermafrostL2-A | ecosystem: Environmental > Terrestrial > Soil > Wetlands > Peat ...
GGTTGGTTTTCCAAACCTGACCGGGCCGTCGCCGGTTTTGCAGGAGGCACTCGCGCGAAAAATCGGTGTGAATCCCTTGCCAGATGCCCGCCCGCTTGAGGCAGATAATTTATTCCAGGCCGCCAATGACGCCACCCGCGTGCGTGTCAAGGCCGTGCTGTTGAATTTGAATGCAGACCAACGAACGCTGGAGTTGCAGTCCGGCCTGCGGCGCTTTGTAGCCCGTTTGGATGGTGATGCGTTCCAATCCGCTTCGTCTGGAGCCGGACAATTGAAAGGCATTGATTTGCCGATAGGAAGCCGGCTGGAATTGACCGGCGTCTACGCGGGCCACGGGGGAAACCGAACGACGGACACGGATGTTGCAAATTTCGAGTTGTTATTAAATTCGCCGGCAGACATCCAGGTGGTGGCGCGGCCACCGTTTTGGACGTTGCAGCGACTGCTGGTTTTGGTCGGCGCGTTGCTGGGCGTGCTAGGTTTGGCGCTGGTTTGGATTCGGCTTCTCCATCATCAAGTTCAACAGCGCACGGTTCAACTTCAGAAGGAAATGCACGACCGCGAAAAAGCTGAACACCAGCACAGTTTGGCGCAGGAGCGTGCGCGCATAGCGCGTGATTTGCACGATAATTTGGGCAGCAGTCTGACCGAGATTACCATGCTGGCTACTGCCAGCCCCGGTCTAAAATTGCCCGGGGATGAGGCCGCCGAACGGATGGAAACCATCGCGGGAAAATCCCGCTCGCTGGTAAATGCCTTGGACGAAATTGTCTGGGCCGCGGACCCGGAGCGCGACACCCTCGCTTCGGTGCCACGGTATCTGGCGAGTTACACCGAAGAGTATCTGGCGGGTTTGAAGGTCGCGTGCCGCGTGCAAATTCCCAATTCGTTTCCCGACCAGATGGTTTCCGGCGAAGTGCGTCACCATCTTTTTCTCGCCGTAAAGGAAGCGCTTAACAACGCCATTCGCCACGGTGGCGCCACTGAGATTAGCTTTCAGGTGCGCGTGCTGGAAAACCGGCTGTTGATTTCAGTCACCGACAATGGCAGCGGCTTCGATACTTCTGGAAGTTCGAATGGACATGGCCTCTTGAATCTCCGCCGTCGGCTCGAACACTTGCGCGGCCATTGCGAATTGAAATCCTCTCCCGGCGCGGGCACAACCGTCTCTTTGCAATTACCGCTGCCACTCCCTAATAACCTGCCATGACTACCGTCGCTATTGTTGAAGACAACGCCGTGATGCGAAAAACATTCCGTCAATGGATTGATGCCACGCCGGGATTTAGCTGTGTCTGTGCTTGTGCCAACGCCGAGGAAGCACTGGTTGAAATTCCGCGGCTCAAGCCGGATGTCGTGCTCATGGACATTCACTTGCCGGGCGAATCGGGCATCGCCTGCACCGCCCGGCTGAAGGAAGCACTGCCTGCCGTTCAAGTCATCATCGTGACCGTTTACCGCAATCAGGAATTGATTTTTCAGGCGTTGCAAGCCGGCGCCTGTGGTTACCTGTTGAAACGATCCAGTCCGGAGGAACTTCTGAAAGCGATTGCCGAAGTCCGCTCCGGCGGAGCGCCAATGACCAGTGAAATTGCCCGCATGTTGGTTGAGGCGTTTCAAAAGAAACCGGCCAACCTGACGTCCGGCGACGGACTCACCCAACGCGAAGCTGAAATCCTCGCGTTGCTTTCCGAGGGCCTTAGCAACAAGGAAATCGCCGATCGAGGCAAAATCAGTTACGACACAGTGCGGGCGCATCTCCGGCATATTTACGAAAAACTTCATGTGCGCGGGCGGACGGAGGCGGTCAAGAAGTTTTTGAATTCTTCAAAATCCATGACTCAAGAATTGGGTGGTGAGAGACGTTGATGAAGTCTCGTCAGCATGAAAACCATCGGGTTGACTTGTTTCTGCTGCATTGACCGCCCACCTTTCGGCGTAGTCCGATTGAGCAATGGTGGAGATACTTGGTTTGTGCTAATTTCATACGTTCCCTGAAAATCGGACAAAAATGTTCGGCAAATAATTAAAATCAATCATGAAAAGTCATTTTATACCCTCATCAGCCGGGAGGGCCAAGATGAGAAGCCACTTTATCAGCGGTGCGGCCATAGCCTGCGCTGTTGCCGGTGGTGCCTCAACCATGATGAACGGTAACTGCGCCGCGCAAACTTTTATTGCCGCCGACTACGCCACCAATTCCACTTACGCCGACGGCTGGTCAGCAGGGCAGAACGGTGGATACGGCTTCGGAGCTTGGAGCTTTGATGGAACTGACGCCGTGCCGGCCGGTCAATATCAAGGGATAAGCACCTTATCGCCTTTGGGAGCGTCGTGGACATTGCTGACCTTTAATAATCACACCGGTCTTGCTGATACCGGGCGGCCCATTGCTGAACCCGGCGGATTGCAACCCGGCCAGACGCTTGAAGCGGTCATAGAAAATCCCACCGGATACCATTTTTATCGTGGCTTCGATATCTGTTGCCTTAACGGCACCGACAACAATCCAGGCGGAGTCAACACGGCCGCAATCAGGGCGCAAGTATTCGCCTATTTTGTTACCGATTGGAGTATCTCCGACGAGGACGACAGCACTTTGACCTCCCTCGACCTTGACACCTCGGCTTCGGCGGGCATGAAGTTTGATCTCACGTTGCTCTCGACCAATACGTATTCACTCATCCTGACGCCGTTGAGCAACCCAGCGGACGCTTACACACAAACTGGCACGCTCACGACCAACTTGCCGATCAATTATATTAACTTCCGGTTATACTGGGGCACTTCCAGCGGGCTGACCGATACGACCAACAATTTTGAAATCAGCAGCATGGCAATTACGGGTCCCGCCCCGTTGATGTTGAACATCCAGTTGATGGGCACGAATGTTATTTTATCGTGGCCTACCAATGCGGTCGGTTTCAATCTGGAATCCACGCTTAACCTCGGAGCGACGGCGGTTTGGAACACCAATTCGACGGTTCCCTCCGTCATCAACGGACAAAACGTCGTGACCAATCCTATCGCCGGCACCCAGCAGTTTTACCGGCTCCAGCAGTGAGCAATCGCTCTTCAATTAATTCAAACACATCATGCCTGAAACAAAACTCAATTGTCCCGGCGAAGTTGGTTCAAAAAAAAGCCGAGCCTTCACTTTGATCGAGTTATTGGTGGTGATTGCCATCATCGCGATTCTTGCCGCGATGTTATTGCCGGCATTGAGTAAGGCAAAAGTCAGAGCACAGGCGATCCAGTGCATGGGCAATACCCGGCAACTCATGTTGGCTTGGATTCAATATTATAACGACAATGATGACCAACTCGTGAATAATTACGGTGGCTTGCAAGTTGCGGCCGAGGAAAAAAACAAGACTTACCGGAGTTGGGTGAATGACTTTATGACTTGGCAAACTGCGGACACTCTAGGAAACCCGGCTACTAACACTGACGGCATTACCATGGCGCCATTTTATCAGTATGCCGGAAGCCTCGCGATTTACAAATGCCCGGCCGACCGTTATGTCGGCCCAAAGCAGCGGGCTGCAGGTCTTGGCGATAATGCCCGTCCACGATCTTATTCAATGAACAACTTCTTCGGCCCCAATGTGCCGCCGGATGTGGCGACTGCAAGCACGGTCAACACCACGTTTCCAGACTACCGCCAGTTTCTAAAATCGGGAGCCATTCCGAATCCGTCAGGACTTTTTGTGATCCTGGATGAACATCCCGACAGCATCAACGACGGATTTTTACAAACCGATCCTCATCCGACCTCTCCAGTGTGGAACGATTTGCCAGGCTCGTTTCACGATGGCGCCGCCGGCTTTTCCTTTGCGGATGGACATTCAGAAGTCCACAAATTCAAAAGCAACGTCTGCACCATTTTGCCCGTGACGTATGCTACTCATCCCTCGTGGCCCGCATTCAGCACCGACACATCTGGAGCTGGTGCAGCAGATGGCGCATGGGTTGAAACCCGGGCGGGCGTGCCAATTAATTGACAAACCAGCAGCGGAGCGAAAAGATAATTGATCATGGCCTTTTCACGGAAGATTTTGCGGAGAACATTTCTGCAATCTGGCGTTGCCGGCCGGCGGAACGATCAGCATGTTGCCGTTCACTGCGATTGCGGATCAGCAATATACAACCTGGCTAACTGTTCTGTAGTGCCGGTTTGAATGGGAGATTCAAAATGTCTTGGCGGTATTTAACCGAAACTGGCGGTTGGTCACAGTGTTGGAGAGAGGCGGCCTGGTTGTTTTGGTTGATCGCTCACATTTGAGCACGCGATAGTCGAAGGGAGCAAGGGTGAGGCTCGCGAAGGCCGTCCCGCCAGAAAGGACATCAACAAAACCATCACCGACATTCACGGTTACCGGCGAGTCGCCGTGGTTAAGTAGAAAATAAAAATCAATGTCTCCTTTAGTGCGGCGCGTAATCTCGACTTGTTCGGGCACGCCGGCCAGCAACGGTTTCAGCCCGATTTCACCGGCGTAACGCCTGATGAGGTAGCGCGCCGCGTCCAGGTTAAAAAGCGAGCCGTAATAAATCGCCTTTCCCTTTCCAAACGGTTGCTCTGTTGCTGCCGGATCATCCTTGAAATAATCTTGTTCCCAGCGTCCGATCACACGCGCCGTCGTGGTATGGAGGACTTCAGCAAAGACGCTAACCGGGAGGGCGCTGCCGTCGTCGAATCGGAGCGTGTTGTTTGTGTAAGATGGCGGCTGATAAGTTTGGAACGAGTCAACTTCAAGTCCGAACACATTTGTCAAGCCGTTGGGAATGGCGGAAGTAGTGAAGGCATTGTCCCGGTCTTTGATCGCACTATGGGCGGACATGACGAGCGTGCCGCCCTGCTCGACGAACTGTCGCAACCGCCCCGCCAGTTCATCATCCATCAATGCCAACTGGGGTGCAAAAACCAGTTGGTATTTCCTCAAGTCGGCGGTCGGGCTGACAAAATCAATGTTGTAACGTTGTTCCGAGGCGGCCTGGAACAACGCGTTATAAACCCCGCCGATGTTTATCTCCTTCGTCAGATATTGATAATCGAAAACCCACTCATCTTCAAAGTCCTTGATTACGGCGATGTGCGAAACAACTTTCGACCCAACAATCTGCGGTCCGATTTTTTGCAACTCGCGGCCTTCCTGCTTGAACTCCTCGAAGCGCGCGCGCGGGACGTTGTCGTGATCCAGCACACCATACCAGTATTCCTCCGCACCGCGCAGCGCCGAGCGCCAGCGAAAGTGCAGCAAACCATCCGCGCCGTGCGCAATTGCCTGCATCGCCCAAAGTCGCATCTGCCCCGGCTGCGGCGTGCGCAGCATGTAGGTCTGGCCGGCAGGCCCGGTCAGTTGTTCCATAATCATCATGCGCCCGTTGAAGCCGCGCGCTTGCGTCAATGCCGCGCCTGTTGAATATCGGGGTGAATCCTGGAAAGTCGGATAGTTGTCGAGCGCGTAAATATCCAGCCCACGGCTGAAATCGTAATAGTTGATATTCTTGAATACACCATTGTGCACGAGAAAATCGTTAGGCCGGTAACGGCGGAGGATTTTGACCTGATCATTCAGGTAATCCGTGGCTGAGTCGGAGATGAACCGTTTATAGTCAAGCATCAGTGCCGGATTATGAAAGGCGGGCGTGGGGAACGGCAGGTCAATCTGCGACCAGTCGGAATAAATCTGGCTCCAGACCACCGTGCCCCAGCGTGCGTTCAATTCATCCAGCGTCCCATATTTCTTTTGCAACCAGATGCGGAACGCGGCGCGGCAACTTTCGCTGAAACATTCGGGGTTTTCATTGTTCATCTCGTTGTCAATCTGCCAGCCAATGATGTTGGTATTATTACGATAGTGTTGTGCCAGCGCCTCGACGATCTTGCGGGAAAGCTGGCGATAGACCGGACTGTTGTAACAGTATTGGCGGCGCGACTGGTCGTTGACCGGTTGGCCCGTCTCGGACACGTCGAGAACTTCAGGATATTTTTGCGTGAGCCATTTAGGAGGCGCAGCGGTGGGCGTGCCGAAAATAGTTTTTATCCCGTGCCTTCCCATCGTTGCGATGGCACGGTCGAACAAGCTGAAATCGTAGTGGCCCTCGCGCGGCTCCATCAGCGCCCAGCCGAACTCACCCATGCGGACAGTGTTCACGCCACACTCCTGCATCCGGCGCGCGTCATCTTCCCAACAACTCTCCGGCCACTGCTCAGGATAATAGCACACGCCGAAGCGAAATGTTTGGTAGCGGTTGTTCGTCTGCGCGAGCGCGCCGCCGGATTGCAACAGTGCAATGGCCATCACTATCATAATGTGCAGACGTGCCAAAGCGGGCGGCGTCTTGAAAAATAATTTCCACATCATGGACAACTGCATTCTTACAGATTCTTAGTCGCGACCCTATAGCTCAATTGGACTATTCTTTCGCCGCTACCCTGATGACATAATGTTTCCATCTGAATCTCCATTGTTTCAGCAGGTTGAATCAGTCTGAATATCGTCGCCGTGTTCCAGGCACGCCGGATCCGGCTTGTTTCGCTGACGGGAGAATCGACAAGAATAATTTTACGCCATGAACCGTTTGTTAATTTTACTTTTCACTCTGGCCGTCTCCGTTGGCAGCGCGTCCGCCGCTCCGCGCCAAGTAACCTCGCTCGATTTCAACTGGCGATTTCATCGCGGCGACATTCCCGGCGTCCTGCCCAATGACGCGACCAACCAGGATTTGTCTCCGGCAGCGGACTTTTTAAGTTCAACCTACGACGATTCCTCATGGCAAAAAATTAATGTCCCGCACGATTACATTGTCGAAGGCGCCTTTGACCCGAAGGCTGAAAAACAGCACGGTTACTTGCCAGTCGAACCGGGCTGGTATCGCAAGACAATTTCGATTCCCGCCGCCGACCGGAGCCGCCGGCTGTGGCTTGAGTTTGATGGTATTTATCGCGACAGCCAGATGTGGCTCAACGGTCATTTCCTTGGCCGACATGTCAGCGGGTATACTAGTTTTAATTACGACGTCACCAAATTCGTGAAGTTTGGAGCGAGCAATTTGCTGGTTGTGCGCGTTGATCCGACACAATTTGAAGGCTGGTGGTATGAGGGCGGCGGCATTTACCGGCATACGCGTCTGATCTCCGTCGCGCCCGTGCATGTGTCGCCCTGGGGCGTTCACGTGGTTGCCAGGGTGGGCAATCCGGGCGACGGCGTGCAAGCCGACGCCCGATTGCAAATCACCACCACTCTCGCGAACGATGACGCCGCCACCATGCGCATGACCGTGTTGAGCGAGGTCATCAATGCCGATGGCAAAGTGGTGGCAACCGACAAAACCACTCACCGGCTCGCGGCCAAAGGCAGCCGCGACTTTCAGCAATCGCTCGCGTTGTCCAATGCGAATTTATGGTCTTGCGAGCATCCTTATCTTTATCATCTCCGCACCAGCGTATTGATTCATGGGGAAACGGTTGATCAAATCACCACGGATTTTGGCGCGCGCACGATTCGTTTCGATGCGAACCTCGGATTTTTTTTGAATGGCAAACCGGTCAAGATCAAAGGCACCTGCAACCATCAGGATTTCGCCGGTGTGGGCGTGGCCTTGCCAGATCGCATCCAGGAGTTTCGCGTGCAAAAACTAAAGGAGATGGGAGCCAATGCCATGCGCTTTTCGCACAATGAGATGGCGCCCGAACTTCTTGACGCTTGTGATCGCCTCGGCGTTTTGGTGATGGCGGAAAATCGTCACTTGGGCGATTCACCCGAAATTCTTGGCGAATTGGACAGCCTCGTGCGGCAGGACCGGAATCATCCCAGCATCGTGCTCTGGTCCATCTGCAACGAGGAAAAGGAACAGGGCAGTGAGCTGGGCGCAAAACAGGGGCGCGTCATGGTAAAGTTAATCCGGCAGTTGGACAACACCCGGCCAATCACCGCTGCGATGAACAACGGCATTGGCCACGGCTTGACGGGAGTGCTGGACGTTCAAGGTTTCAATTATCACCCGAAGACCTACGACCAGTTGCATCGCGCGTTTCCAAATAAACCCTTTGTCGCGACGGAAATTGCGGCGGCAGTCGGCACGCGCGGCGTCTATGCCTGCAAACCATTCACTGTGCCCACGGACACCGCCCGTTATGAGGGCGACCCCGCGCTTTGCCAGGTTTCGGCGTATGACGTGAACGCGCCCGATTGGGCTGAAACCGCCGAAGAAGCATGGCAGGCGGTTGCCAAACGTCCATGGATGGCGGGCGGCTTTGTGTGGTGTGGCTTTGATTATCGGGGTGAACCGACGCCATTCGAGTGGCCCGATGTCAGTTCCCAATATGCGGTCTTGGACACCTGCGGCTTTCCCAAGGACGTGTTCTATTACTATCAATCCTGGTGGACGGACCAACCGGTGCTGCATATCTTTCCACATTGGAACTGGCCGGGCAGGCAGGGGCAAGGCATTGACGTTTGGTGTTACAGCAATTGTAAGCAGGTGGAATTATTCCTGAACGGACAAAGCCTCGGAAAAAAAACCATGCCGCAATATTCGCATCTGCAATGGAACGTAAAATACGAACCGGGCACTTTAAGCGCGAAGGGTTATGACGACAAAGACAACGTCATCGCCGAAACCAAGGTGGAAACCACCGGCGAACCTACAGCTATCATGCTCGAACCCGACCGGACAAACCTCACCGCCGACGGCGAGGATGTTGCGCTCGTCACCGTGAAGATTGTAGATAGTCAGGGCCGCATCGTTCCGGTGGCGAACAATGAGGTGACTTTCGATGTCACAGGCGCGGGACATTTGATCGGCTTGGGCAATGGCGATCCAAGTTGCCATGAGCCGGACAAGGGAAAACAACGTTGCGCGTTCAACGGCTTGTGCCTTGCCATTGTCCAGTCATCCCGCACACAAGGAAGCATTACCATTCAGGCCCGCTCGCCAGGACTCAAGTCTGCCACCGTCATCATCAAAGCACGGTGAACCTGCCGCCTTTTAATTGCTCAAAATAAATTTGCCTTTCCACTCCACAGTGTCCGCCCGGCACTGTGAAAGAAACGTGGAATCAAATTCAATTGTGTCACGGGGTTTGAATTCCGTTTTGCCGAACAGCTTTGCGGGCAATTCCATGGCGGCAATATTGCGCGTATTCATATACTCGCCGGCCAGATTGACGACGCGTATCCCGGGCTGATCACAAACCGGCGGTCCGCCCGGTCCGATTCGCACATGAATCGGTTTTTTAGCTTTGCCCGGAGAAACAATCCACTGGGAACGGTCAACCGCCGGCACAATCTTGTCGCGATAGTAATCCGCGTCGGTGATGTCTTGCGCATATAAGCCAAGATAAATTGCCTTCTTGTTCCAGCAGACATATAAGTCCGCGATAGGAAATTCCGAAACAGGTTTCACAAATCCGCGTTCACGATCCCAATCCGCGAGTGCCAGCCGGATGGTAAAATGCCCAAGCGGATCGCGCGGTGCCGGCGGCACTCCGAGTGAAGCATCGGGGCGCGCGTGCGGTTTGCTCTTGATTACTCCCGGATTGAGCGACCGCGCCGTTGCGGTAAGCGCTTCATAAGGTTTGTCGTGAATGTCCACCAGTCCGAAGTTGTAATCCTCTCCATCGCTGCGCCCATACGGCGGCTCGTCGTAGTATTGAAACCAATCCGCGCCGACGACATAAGGCAATCGCGCAAGGGCCTCTACGGTATTGCGAAATCCGGCGGCGCGTTCCTTTTGGGTTGTCACCACCGGGAAGGTGCTGCAATCATTTTTGTCGCCGGTGCTGTTTTGAGCGGCGGACATATAAAACTCACTCACGTAAATCGGCTTGCCGCTCAAGGCATGCAGCGTATCCAGATAGAAGCGCGGGAAAGAACCGTCGTTCCATGCCGCATTAAGATTCATGGAAATCACATCCACGGCCGAAGCCGCCGCTCGCGCTACTTCCGGATAGTAAAAAGATTGGTAACGGTCGCCCAAAACCAGTCCCCGCGAGTCATAGGTATGAACAATTTCGCGCATGAGCGAGTAGTAACGGGCAGCCATCAGGCCGAGAAACCGGCGGTAAGTATAAATACCTTTGCTGCCGGGCCGAAGGTAAAGCATTCCGTGTTGATCCAGTTCATTAAAGCTTCCGACGCTACCTGGCTCGAAATCTTTAAGTAGTTCAGACCAATTGTTATGGTAAGTCTTGCGGAGTAGTTGCAGCAACCGCTGCCGTTGGCCGCTCGTCGCCGGCTGCTCCAGAGTTAATTTGAAAAGCGCCGCGTTCCACCAGCCCATTTCGTTGTCACTGTAGTAACCAAGCACACGGGGATCATTGCGCAGCGGCAGAATCTGGTCGCGTGCGATTTTATACATTTGTGCGATGATGTTCGTGTCCCACATATCCCGCCATGGCACGCCGCATGACATGCCCACGGCCAATACCGGAATGAAAGCCGCGTTCGCATCGTCATTATTTTTCAATGCTGCGTAATCGCTCCATCCACCAACGGTAGTGAACTTCCACGACTTGAGTCGCTTCAGCGTGACCCCGGCCCAACGATTTGAATCCGCGTAATGCTGGAACGCCGCATAGCCGGGATTTGTAGGGTTGAGTTGTGGGGAAGACTCACCCTGGTTGACGCAACAAACGCCCAGCGAAAAAAAACGTTTGCCGTCGGGTTTAGTCAGCCAGAAAATGCCATCGCGTTGCTGGATGGAAAATGGGGCGTTCGTGGCCGCCACGTCGCGTAGAAGACTCAACGCCAGCAGGCTCATTGTGATAAAAATTATTCGCATGATAAACTCGGCCTGTTGACGGTTCCCAAGCGATTATTCTTGGAGGAATAGCGCTTGCGGCCAAACTAGTGAATCAGATTCATGTCCCTTGGAGCAATAGTCCGATTGAGCAATCAAAAATAACTTCAATGCTTGGGCGTCTGCGGATATAGTAAAGCAGTGACCCTCCCCGGCTGGATCGGGAAAATATGAAAATCCGACTGCTCCGAAGTTGCGGGCTTGGATTGATTTGCCCATGTTTGCATTTTTGTCCAGAGGGCCAGTTTAAATCGCACTTTTAAAATTACTGGAGCATGCTTCAATGATTATAGCACGCATTATTCAATTCGCGCTCGTTTTAGCGGTAACGCCCGTTGTTCACGCGCAGCAGCGGTGGTCGCTAAAAACCGCCGATACTTCGCTGACGGTGACGGCCAACGCCGATCAACTGGCCATCACGTCATTATCCTTCACCGGGAATGCATCGAACTGGATTGGAAGATCGGTTCGCTTTCCTTTGCTGGACCATATATTCACCAACAACATTTCGCAACCGGTGCACTGGAAGTTTTTAGGCAAACTAGGAAGCCACACTGCTGGCGAAACAACCCTGCAATTCATTTCCAGCGAACCAAAACTGGAACTGCTTTCCATCTGGCAGGCGCAGCCCGGTCCGGGACCGGTCGAGCATCATTTTGAAATCGTGAACCGGAGCGGCCAGGTGATCGAAGTGCCCCTACAGCCCAGCCTCGCCCTGACCTTGACCGCGCCGACTGAACATTCCCTGGAAAACTGGTGGGTGGAAAAAGGTGGCGCCCGTCCGTCGGATGTTGGGACGCATCGCGAACCAATCCGTGACGGCTACCGGTTCGAAGGCATAACGACGCCGCTGGGGGAAACTCCGCAAATGATTCCCTGGGTTTCGATCCAAGATGTGACCGGAAGTGCGGGCGTATATTTTGGCATCGAATTCAGCGGGCGCGTGGGCTTCGACGTGAGCGCCGCAGGACAACCGTTGAAGTTGACTGTCACAGCCGGGTTGGATCCTTCGGAGCACGACTTTCGCAGTCGTCTGGCGGACGGCGAACGTTTCGTGACACCCACGGTTTTTGTCGGCTGCTATCGCGGCGACGTGGATGATGGCGCGAACCGGCTGCATCGTTTTGTCGCGACGCATTTGCGTCCACCAGTGCCGGATGCACGTTATCCCCTGGTCGTGAATAACAGTTGGGGCAGCGGCATGGCGGTGGACGAAGCCATGGCACGGCATATGATCGACGATTCGGCGGCACTGGGTGTCGAGTTGTTTCACATTGACGCCGGCTGGTTTCGCGGCGTGGGCGACTGGCATCCTGATGCCATGAAGTTTCCCAACGGCCTGGCACCAGTGAGTGATTACGCCCACAGCAAGGGCATGTTGTTCGGGCTCTGGGTGGGCTGGACACAGGGCGGGACGGAGTCGCGTGGCATGAAGACGCTGGCGGTGACAAACCCGAAGCAACGCGATTGGTTTACGCACGATTACCCGGCGACTTGGAAGCCATCCGCTTTCACCGGTGCCACCGTCTGTCTCGGCGATGCGCCTGCCTGCGCCTGGTGTCTCAACGAGTTGCGGCGCATCGTGACTTCCTGCAAACTCGATCTCCTTGAACACGATCAGTTCATGATTGTTGATCAGTGCGACCGGACCGACCACGGTCACACTACGTCGTCGGGGGACATTGCCTATCATGCTGCCTGCGGCTACTACTCGGTGTATGATCAACTGCGCAAGGAGTATCCTCATTTGCTGTTCGAAGATTGCGTGAATGGTGGGCACACGGTGGATTTCGGCATCGTCCGCCGCGTGCATTACATCAGTATCACGGACACCTACGATCCGTTGAGCAACCGGCGGGCGTTTTACGATGCCAGCTATCCGCTGCCGCCTTCCATGTGTGAATGCTACATCGAAAACCAGCCGGGGTCGTCACTGGCTACCTTCAAGACAATGCTGCGGAGCGGCATGATGGGCTGGTGCACGCTCATGTGCGACACCGGCGCGTGGTCAACTGAACAGCATAACGCTGCCAGGCGGCAGATTGAGATTTACAAACAATGGATTCGTCCGCTCATCAACCACGGCAACTTGTTTCACATTTCGTCCCGGCCCGATGAGGCCCGTTGGGATGGAATGCAATACTTTGATTCCCAATCAGGCAAAGGAATCGTCTTCGCATTTCGCGGCGCCAAGGCGGGCGAAACGAGCCATGTTTTTAGATTAAAGGGACTCGATCACGCCGCTTCCTACAAAGTCTGGTCCGAGGACGGATCGGTGGCGTTCAACCAGGTCATGGGCGCGAAGCTGATGACTGAAGGGCTGAAGGTGGAACTGAACGGCCTCGGAGCCTCCGATTTGATTTATCTCCAGGCACAATGAACCACGTCCAAATTTGGGCACTGAGAACCTTCGCCCCGCTTTTCTCATCCGACTCTAATTGGCGCTGACTGTGACGTGCCAACCAGAAGCCGGGTTCAACGCCGCCACCAAGCTTTGCGCATACCAACGGGCAAGAAAATCATCCGGATGCAATGGATCGTTCATGCAATCCTTCGGCTTTTTTGCCGCGTAAACTGCCCCGCTGATGGCGGTCATATCCACGAATTGCACGCCGCGGCCAACCATGCTCTTTTGCTTTGCCTCATATTCACCGACCAGTTTCCAATATCCGGCATTGGTCGTGTAGGCGGGATCAAAGCGTAGAGTGGAGATCAGCAGGAATTCCGCGCGCGGATTTTTTGTGCGCACTGTTTGGATAATGTTGGAGATGTTGTTTGCGAACGTGTCCGCTGGAATGCTCCAGAAATCATTCTGACCGAACGCGATTGTTACAAGATCCGGATTCAGCGATACCACCATGCGGCCGGCCATTCGCGCGCCCCAATCGGAAGTCGCGCCGCTTTGGGCGGAGTTAAAAAGTTGGATGGCATCATCGTGGTAAATTTGTTTCAGCCGGGCGACGAACAGTTCCGGATACGGCGGCATGTAGGGTGGAATGTGCATCAGCCGACTTTCACCCAATCCGAAAGTGATGCTATCGCCGTAAGCCACTACCCGCAACGGTGCAGCAGCGCGGAGTTTCTTCATCGTGTTCGGCAGGCTGTCGCCAACGAAGTTTTGCACCGGTCCCGTCCAAGTGTCATTGTGTTCGTAAGTCACCGCGATCTGCTTGCCGGTCATCTCGTTCCAACTGAACTCTCCTTTAAGTAGATTTGCGTCCTTTACCTCGGTTATGCGGGATGATGGAGTGCAAATCAAGTCGCGCCCGTCCAAAGTGTAGTCCGTTCCCTCGGTATAGTTCGTGGTAAGTCCGTAATTTTTAACCGAGATGATCCGCGACGGTTTGAACATCAGCCGGCCGGTGGCAGGCTGGCCGTTTTTGGAGAACATCAGCACAGTCTCGTTGTAGATCGTTTTACCTTGCCAGAAAGGCTGCATGTATTGATCCAGGTTACAAGTCGGTTTAAGTTCCAGTGAGTTGTCATGCGAGACGACAAATTTGACCTGATCCACCAGAACATAACCACCCGAGTTTTTCTTGGAAATGATTACTTCGGCATCGGCGGTGAGCGGATGCTCCTTCATGTAAAAACCAAGCGTCCCCGGTTTTACTTTGTCGCCAAGCTTGATGTCACTCGCGGAATCCAGCCGCATTAATTCCCGCCCGTTCTTGTCTAGATAGCGGATGATCAAATCTGCTGTGTTTGTCGGTTCTGATTTGACGGCGACCGAGACTTCAAGATGATCGCCGTTGCCAGTCCGCACGCGCTGGGAAACAGACCCGATGCCCGGACCGATGCGCAGTGAAGCGTTGCCCTCCATCGGCGCGGTTGTCTCCAGTTTGACATCGCCTTTCGTCTGCCATCCCTTCAGCCCATCTTCAAAACTGCCGTTGATCAGATTGGTGGAAAAATTGGCGGCGAAGCCGGCTCGCAATGTCAGTAACAAGCAGACGAATGTGACCAGGATATATTTCGGCATAGAAAAAAAATTCATATTTCAACCCGGTAACCGGCGGAAGCAGTAAAACCGCAGCGATTGGTTATATCACGTTAGTTTGAATTGCCTGCGCTTTTCAAAAACCAAAATCTGATAGACATTTCCATTCCCGCCCTCAAGAATCAAGAATCGTTTTCACAGACATGAACCGGCCACACCAAAATAAACCGAATGCGGCAATCCAGCGACTTTACCAGGAAGCCGAGGAAGCATGGGGGAGGCAGGATTATCAAAAGAGCATCAGCTTGATTGAGCAGGCGGCCCGTAAAGAACCCTACAACCCAGCCCTCGTCCTTGATCTTGCGCGCGCCTGCGGGAAGCGTTACGACTATCCGGCTGCCGAACGTTACATCGAGAGGGCCGTGCAAATCTCGAAGGATCGCGCCCGCACCCTCGGAGAAGCGGGGCAGATTTGTTTGGAATTTAACAACATCGAAATGGCCGTTGGCTGTTATCAGCGCGCCAGCCAGAAGAAGAACGTCCCCATCAGCGTTTTGATGACGCTGGCAGACATTTACATTCGCGACAAGCATCTTGACGAAGCCGCCGGGCTGATCGCGCGCGCGGCACAGATGGATCGAAAGGCTCCCCACGTGCTGCTTGAAGAGGCGGTGCTCAAACGATTGCACGGAACTACATCTGAAGCAGAATCGCTCTTCCGCGAGGTCCTGGCAAATTCTGCTACCAGCGTTCCGGTGCGCGTCCGTGCGTTTTATGAACTGGCCAGTATCCTGGACAGTGTAGGTCAATATGACGATGCGATGTCCATGCTGTTAGAAGCAAAGGCGCTTCTACGTCCTAATGCGGCACCTTATGCGGCCACAATCCACCACATGCAAAATCGCGCCAGGGAAATGGAGCAGACCATCACCACTGCGGTCATGGAGCGCTGGCGCGCAGATGCCGCCAAACTCCAACCGTCCCGGCGCATCGCCTTGCTCTGCGGACATCCGCGCTCCGGCACAACCCTGCTCGAGCAGGTGCTTGACGCGCACAGCGATGTGATCAGCGCCGAAGAGACGAAGATGATGCACGACGACGCCTATCTGCCTCTCATTCGTGATTTTCCTGAAGGAACAAGCATCCTCCAGGTGCTCGACTCGGTTCCGGCCAGTCTCATCTGTCGTGCCCGTGAAAATTATTTCCGCTGCACTGAACTGTTCCTTCGTCGAACCATTGGCAGCCGCCTGCTGGTGGATAAAAATCCGGCATTGAACTTAATGATCCCCATGGTGGTGCGGATTTTTCCCGAGACAAAATTCCTCATCGCGCTGCGCGATCCGCGCGACGTGATCGTGAGTTGCCTCATGCAGGCGCTACCGCTCACGCCGATCAGTTCCGCCTACTTGAGCATTGAGGGAACGGTGAAACAGTATGCCAACGTGATGGGATTCTGGCTGGACATGCTCCCACACATGGGAGATCAATGGAGGTATGTCCGTTACGAGGAGCTGGTGGAGGATCTTCCGATGGTGTCTCGGTCGGTGCTGGAATTTCTTGGCGTGGGATTCGAGGATAACGTCCTCAAGTTTTATGAGCACGCGCGCACAAAGCGGGTGAACTCGCCGTCCCATGCGGACGTGCGCAAGCCGCTTTACCGGACGGCGGTCGGCCGCTGGCGAAACTACCAGAAATATCTGGAGCCATATATGCCGGGTCTGGAACGTTTCCTGAAGGCATTCAACTACCACTGATCTCAAATCCGTCAGCCGAAAAGAGGCGGTAAATGGTAAATGTCTCAATTTTCGAACTTGAACAAGGTAAAAAGAGCCTGTGAACAAGACTAATCCGTCCGGGGAAATGATGTATGATCTCCCCCTTTCCGTGGCGGTTTGCATATTCTTCGGTTATGTAGTCCGATTGAGCTATTGCGTGGGAAATTAATTTCTGGCAGAATCTGTTTCATAGTTCCCATGGAAATCTGAACGGAAGCCGTATAACAATCAATTAGGATAACAAATATGAGAAGCCATTTCACGTTGAGTAACCGAACCGTAGGGTTCACACCACCATCAGCCAGAAAAACAAATGGAGGAAGCCATTTAAAGATTGGCAGTCGTGCGGTCATGACCTGCGCCGTATATGGGGCCACGGCGATGCTGACCGGCATCTGCTCGGCTCAAATTGCCGCCGACTTCGCGACCGATCCGACCTACGCCGGCGGCTGGTCGGCGGGGCAAAACGGAGGGTCCGGCTTTGGAGCCTGGAGCTTTAATGGGACAGTTGATACTAACAGTGTTGCCAACCCGGGCGGTCAACAAACAATGAGCAGTTCGTCACCCATTGGAACGGCATGGACAATGTTCAACCTTGGAAGTGAGCCGGCAGGCTCTGGCATCAGCAATACCGGGCGTGCCATTACTGAAGCCGGCGGGTTGCAGGCCGGTCAGACTTTTGAAACAATCATAGAAAACCCGGTGGGATACCATTTTTTTGGCGGATTTGATATCTCATTCACTGGCGGCCCCGACAATAATCCTGCTGGTAACAACGCAGCTGCGCTCCGCGTCTCTGAATTCAACTACTACTCAACTTTTCCATTTTGGAATGTCAACGATTCCAACGGTGGCACTACGACCCCTCTCTCTTCTGCCCTCACCGCTGTGGCGGGCATGAAGCTTGATCTTACGCTAACTTCGACGACCGCCTATTCACTTACTCTCACACCGTTGAGTAGCCCGTCAGATGCTTACACGCAATCTGGCGTATACGCAGGGCCGATTGATTATGTTAATTTCCGGTTATACGATGGTCTTTCTAGCGGGCCGGACGATACGGCCGATAATTTTGAAATTAGCAGCATGGGGATAACATCGGTTCCAGAGCCTTCCACCTTGGCGCTTATTAGCGGGTTGAGCGCTTCGGGCCTTCTTCTTTTGCGCCGCCGCAAATAAGCTGAACACTCCGTGTGCTTGTCAACGGCCGGAGCCAATTCAAAAAGAATCAGGCTCCGGCCATTTTGCGAAATCTGCCCGGCTCGGTGGTGAAGAATTTGACGTGCTGGCGCACTGTTTCAAACCCATAATGACTCCGTGACTGCGTGTTAAAACAGCATCCGAAATTCAAGCCAAGGAAGCTGAATGCTTTTCTATATCATTTGCCATTTTCAAGGTTAAAAACTGTTCAGAGAAAGTTAAACCAGAAAACGTATAAAACCATTGTGGCTATTGGTAAAAACCAGCATTACCCAGCAGAGATAAAAATGGATAAAATGCCGTTTTTGACACCCCAAGCAGCGCGCTAGCCGGGCGACGCTATGCCCCGAACCATTGAAGCGGCGATTCTATTCGACTCGCGAGCGGATTCAATGACGAATTTTTTCACGCTCAAGATTGCAAAAAGAAAAATGGTTGAAGAACGCTTCAAAGGCGTTGAATGTATTTTCCCAATTGGTGCCGGTGGCGGGACTCGAACCCGCACGACTTTTTATAGTCCCAGGATTTTAAGTCCTGTGCGTCTGCCATTTCGCCACACCGGCTACCTATTATTTACAACGTTTCCTGCTGTTTTGTCACTTACGAGATTGACCTGTGCTAGTATTTGTGCTAGTGTTGTGGCATGAATGCAAATGCAACCGCAAGCAGTAGCACAAACAAATCTGGCACTCGTCAATCTCATGCAGCGACTTTCTCAAAAGTTCTCGACGGACGCAAGCAGCCGATTCGTGGACTGTGGGAACGCAACGGACGTTTTTATGCACAACTCACTGTCGAGAATGCAATCAGTGGCGAAAAAAAGGTGCGTCGTGTCCCGTTGAAAGATAAAGAAGCCAAGCCGGTGGAAACCGTCTCCCAAGCTCTGTCCGAAATGAAGCGGTTGCAAATCAAGCGGACAGATAACGATCTTCCTGTCCTTACTCGCACGCCCAAATTTGCTGATTATGCGGCGCGTTATTTGGATTTTATTTCAAGCGGGCAAGGGACTAAAAAGCAAGGCACGATTCAAAAGGAACGCACTACTTTAGCACAATGGACTGAACAAATCGGCAGCTTGCGTCTCGACCAAATCAAGCGCGTTCATGTGAACCGTTTTATGGAACAGCGATTAAAAAAGAACATCGCGCCGCGCACTGTGAACCTTGATGTCATTTCGCTACGCAACGTGCTTAAACGCGCCATCGAGGAGAATTACATTCAGCGATTGCCAACCGAAGGCTTGCGGCCACTCAAAACCAGCACGCAGAAACGGTCACTTTTTACTACGGTTGATTTAGACATCCTTTGCAAATTCGCCTTTGAAATGAAGAAGAACAAAAAGGGCGAAGACGTGCCGCTCACCAAAAACGCGCAAGAGTTTGTAGATTATATCAGACTCTTGGCTTATTCCGGCGCGCGTCGTAACGAGGCTCTCGGCTTGCAATGGGATGATGTTGACTTTAGGAACAGCCAACTTTTCGTTCGCAGACAAATCACAACACGAGGGATTGAAGACCTGAAAAATAGTGAAGCTCGCGTAGTGGATTTTAACCCGAAATTGAAGGCGCATTTAATCAAAATGAAAACTGGATCGCACAATGTTTCGCAGTGGCTTTTTCCGTCGCCGCAGCGAGGCGAAAAGGACATTCCAGCAAAAACATTTACTGAATCGCTGGAATTGGTTCGGGAGCGGGCTGAATTGCCAACCTTCGGCTTCCATGATTGCAGACACCATTTCATATCAATGTGCGTTATGAGCGGTATTGACTTCATGACGATAGCTGCTTGGGTTGGACACAAGGACGGCGGCGTCCTGATCGGAAAAGTTTATGGGCATTTGGCCAACGAGCATCGGAAAGCAATGGCCGAACGTGTAAATTTTGAGCCGGTTGCGTTTCAAAAAGCTGCCAACAACTGACAGTCACAGAAGCGAAGGAAATTCAAACAGATAACACGAATTGAAAAATTGTTGCTTCAATTAAGAGCCGCCCCGGATTGTGGGCCGGAAGGTTTATTTTCCGTCACGACAATTTTCAGAATCTTCGGCTGATTTTCGGCAATGAGCGGATGATATTTCGAGGGCAAAATCGCAATGTTGGATAATTCCATGCGCTGCATCGCCGTTTCAATTCGCCGCAAGACGTGGCCGGAAATCAAAACCTCGTGCGTCGCAAAAACCAGCCGTAGCTTTTGCTCCTTGTCCCCGCTGTCGAGTTCGGCGAACGCGAATTGATCGAACGGCAGCAGAAGCGAGAGCGCCGCCGCTATTTCGACGCGCAGACTGTGAGCTTGCGGATCAGTGGCGTAACATTCGGGTAATTTGTTGCTCATTTTTTTGTGAATTTTGAGGGTGACGACGGGATTGTTTTAACCGGCAAAACGTATCGGCGGCGCGCTGGCCGAACCGCAGGAGATAACCGTGCAACCGGCTCCACAGCAGATTGCCGTGACGCGGGCGCAAATCGCTGGCAAATTCCAACGCGAGCGGCCTGTGGCCGGAACGAATGAGGTTTTCGCGCAATTGAATTTTATCCGGCGTGAAAATACGGACGCCGCGCCGACCGCGCGAAATGGTGACATACCATTGTTGGGCGTTGGTAGCCGCCTTGACGGTGGAATCGGAAAAGAGAACGTAATCCACCGTCTTGCCCTGTGAACCGTAGGACGTGACGGCATAGCCAGGAAGAAATTCTCGGAAACTTTTGTCGAGGACACGGCCATCTGTAAGCTCAATTTTTCCGTTCGCTTGAACGGACTTCACCGCGACCAGTTCGCCATTCGTGACACGCGCACCGGAAGCCAGTTTGCGATTTGCTTTAAGGTGCAGCTTGTCACCTTGCGCGACGGAAATTTCGCGCGGCAGGCAGACGGTGATTTTGTTCAGCACCTTGTTGGAAACCGTGACGCACTTGCCGTCAATCTCGACAAGAATGTTCGCTTCGCGGATGCCCGCCAATTTTCCACGCAACCCCGGCCCGGTTTGCCGCACTTTCTGATTGAACACAATCACCGCATCTGGCGGATAAAATCGTTTGTCGCGTTTCTGTGCATCGGTCAAATCCAATTTATCCAATGCTTGAACCGTCACATCATTTGCGCCGAGCAGCCCTTTTGATTTAAGCGCATCGCGCACCTTTGAATTGACGCGATGCACTTCCGCCCACGTCTGCGACACCACGACGGCGGAAGCCTTTTCTTCCGCCAGCCGGACATATTCATCGGCCAGCTTGTCCGCCTGTTCACCCAAGCCGCAGGAAACAACCGCGCCCATCTTGTCGAGGCGTTCAAATGATTCGGCGAGCTTGCCAACGGCAGCGACTTCGACGGCCTTGCGATATTGTTTAATCTGCGTGCGTTCCTTTTTGTCACGCCCGCGCGCCGGGTCTTGCCGTCGAATCGTGTGAAGCTGGACCGGCTTGACGCCGGAATGACGCTCAATCGCAAGGAGCGCGTCAGACGCCTCGACCGCTCCATGCTGGCGCGTGTCGCCCGACAGAATCACCCGCGCTTTGCGCTCCCGCGCCAGCCGCAGCAATTCAAACATCTGGCGACCGCCAATCTGCCCGGCCTCGTCCACGACGATCACCGCGCCCTCAACCAGTTCGCGCTTTATCAAAAAGTTTGCCACCGTTGTCGGCGACGGAAAATCCGCCTCTTGCATCGCCACGACTTGCTGGCGTTGCGGCGCGAGGACGGCCACGCTCTTGCCCGATTGCCGGACTTGCTCGACCAGCTCGCGCAGGACGAAACTTTTTCCAGTGCCAGCGCCGCCGCGAAAAAGCGAAACCGCATTGGTGGAGCAAAGCAGGGCGTCCAAGGCTAAACACTGTTCTTCATCCAATTTTGGATCTGCCGTGTAGGAAGCTTCAACCAGTGGCCGGTAATTCCCAACGCCGTCCTTGACGGTTTGAACAATTTCCAGTTCGCGCAGCAGCACTTCGCGCGTGGTTATTTCGCTCGGCCGTTCAGGATTGCGAATGTAATCACGCTGGCGCGTGAACTCTTTGAGTTCAGTGACGGAAAGATTCTCGCCGCGCCCCCGTTCCAGCGCGTGTTGCCACAACTGGCATTCCAGCACGACCGAGTTGCGGTCAAACAGATGATCTTCGGCCCATTGCACGGCTTCGCCCAAATCAA
>Ga0075522_10000938_pt1 | contig 21810 bp, 19 predicted proteins | sample NGEPerA_FD_74796 | JGI IMG/M metagenome (GOLD analysis project Ga0075522, IMG submission 74796) | Arctic peat soil microbial communities from the Barrow Environmental Observatory site, Barrow, Alaska, USA - NGEE PermafrostL2-A | ecosystem: Environmental > Terrestrial > Soil > Wetlands > Peat ...
TCGACGGCATCGAGATCTCGCCCCTCGACACGCTGTTACGGGCTCTGGCGACGCAGGCGGTGCTGATTATCCTCGACAACTGCGAGCACGTAATCGACGCCTGCGCGAAGTTCGCTGACGCGGTGATGCGCAACTGCCCCAAGGTGCAACTTCTCGTGACTTCGCGCGAGCCTCTCGAAGTGGACGGTGAGCGCGTCTATCGGGTGCCCTCGATGACGCTGCCTGGCGCGGACGTCGAGACCGTCGAGGACCTCGGGGAGTCCGACGCCGTGACCCTGTTCGTCGGACGCGCCGCGGACTCGGGCTTCTCCTTGACCGACGAGGGTGCGCCGCTCGTCGCGTCGATCTGCAAGCGGCTCGACGGTATCCCCCTCGCCCTCGAGCTGGCGGCGGCCCGCCTGTCGTCGATGTCACTGGTGCAGCTCAGCGATCGCCTCGACCAACGCTTCCGTCTGCTCACCGGTGGCAGTCGCAACGCGATGGCCCGCCAGCAGACGCTCCAGGCGATGGTGGACTGGTCGTACGGACTCTTGAACCCCATGGAGCAGTCGGTACTGCGCCGATTGTCGGTCTTCGCGGGGGGCTTCGAGTTGGAAGCGGCCGAAGCCGTCGCCTCCAGCGAGACGGTCGACGAATTCGACGTCGCGAACCTTCTGCACTCCTTAGTTGAGAAAAGTTTGGTCGTCGCCGACCATGACAGTGTCGCATTACGTTTCCGTCTGCTCGAGACGATCCGCCAGTACGCCGCCCAGGAGCTGTTGAAGACCGGCGGTGAGACGGAGGTCATCGAAGCCCGCGACCGCCACGCCGCGTACTTTGAAGCGTTGGCCACGACGGCCGGTCGCGACTTCATCGGCCCACGTCAGGCGCACTGGCTCAAGCAGTTGGACCTCGAAATGGACAACTATCGAGCGATGTTGACTCACCTAACGTCCGATCCCACGCGAGCGCGCGAGATTCTGCGGGTGGTGACGAGTCTTGAGATCTACTTCCAGAGCCGGGGTCACGTCGAGGTGATTCCCTTCCTCTTGAAAGCCATCAGCGACGTCGGAGAGGCCCGCGACGTCGAGGTCGCCGCGTCGTTGCTGGCCGCGAGCGTGTTGATCGGCTGGCTGTTCACCTCGGACCGCGCCGAGATCGCGATCTCGAGCGACTGCGCGGTACGTGGACTGGAACTAGCCCGTGAACTTGGCGAGCGCGACTTAGAGGCCCGCGCGCTCGGACTCCGCTCGTTGGTCGCGGACTACAACCAAGACTCTGTCGCCGCCGCCACCTACATCGAGGAAGCCCTCGACCTCGTGCGCACGAGCGACGATACGCGCCTAAAGGCCCAGATCCTTTCATGGTCGTCGAATCACCGCATCGCTCATCAACGCGGGTTGACCCTTGCGCAGCGACACGACATCGAAGTAGAGACGATCGCCTTGGCGACGAAAATACAAGACGCCATGTTCACCGCGAGTCGCCGGGGCGCCCTGGCCTCGATCAAAGCGGAGCAGGGGCAGTTCGAAGACGCGATGGCGTTGTGGGAGGAGGAGATCGCGAGCCTCGAAGAACTCGGGGCGCACGAACTGCTGTTCTCTCCACGCAACAACCTGCTGCTCGGACGCTGTCACGCGCGCGCGTTCGACGAGGCGTTGCCGCTGTTGCGCTCGTGTCTTAGGGCCGAACGCCGCATTGGTTTCCGGCGCGAGATCGGTGACCTGATCTTCTCGGCGGGGTGCATCGCGTCGGCGCGCGGCGACGGTGCTCGCTCGGCGACCTTGCACGGGGCCGCCGACGCGCTGAGAGAAGAGGCCTACAAAACGGGTCAGCTCTACAAGGACAACGCCGAAGTCGTGCTCGAGGAAGAGAGTTTTACTCGAGCCCGAGCGCTGCTGGGAGACGAAACCTTCGAGCGCGACTACGTCTCGGGCACGGCACTTTCGAAGGCCGAGGCGTGTGACCTCGCGCTGCAGCTCTAGCGAAGCAATCAACCGACCTCCAGCGTCTTCCGAGCCCGTCGCTACAGCACCGTCCTCGCCGGCGCGTTAGTGCTCAACCATTGGTCGTGGCCTACACCGCGAGGGCCCGTACCGTGGTGGGCGAGGGGGACTTGAGAGTCTCCCGAGGTCCTTTCGGACCCTCGCTCACTTCCGGACGAACACGCACCCTCTTCGGGTTGTGGTTGGTCATGTCGCGAAGCGTACTCGTTGAACGTGACTTCTGACTCGTCGTCTTCGTTGACTGTGTCGAATGCGCAGGTGCACGCACTTGGGCGAAACTTTCTCAAGGATTGTTGCCATGGTGGCGCCGCTATCACATTGAGTCAGGCCCAACCATTAAGGAGACACTGGCAACATGTGTGCACCTCAGCACCCGCAGGCTGCACCGACGCGATCGAGAGTTGCAGAACGAACAAAATTGTTGACTCCGTGCTGGGCAGAGCTTGTTGGTGTCGGAGACCGCAACGACGATGACGCCCGTAGGAGTATGCGTCGTCTACCGCCCAGATCCAGATAGGGACGATGCCTTCTGAGACCCTTTGTGGCGAAACTGTCCAGACTCAGGTCACTTCGTGGAGAATTGCTGTGACATCGAAAATCAAAAGGGATGAGGGACGACTCGTGGCAACGATTCAAGAATTGGTTGCGGATGTGAGATTGAGTGAAATCCTCCTTCCCGAGTTTCAGAGGGGCTACGTCTGGAAGGGTGATCAAGTCCGTGGCCTTGTCCAATCTCCCTATCGAAAGCATCCCACCGGTGACTTTCTGACCTGGAAAACGGCGAATCCCGGAAAGGTGCGCGGAAGCAAAGTGGAGCAAGAGGGGAATTCAATTCTGTTACTCGACGGGCAACAGCGTCTTACCAGTCTCTTCGTACTCTTTGAAGGAAAGGCTCCGCCGTTCTATGAGGTTGAGTCTCTCTTCTTCAACCTTCACTTCAATATGCAGACGGAGGAGTTTCGGTTCTTTCAAAAGACCATGATGGAAGGCAGTCCCGACTGGATCAGTGTTCACGCTTTTCTGAAGGAAGGGTTCGCGGCCTACCTTGAAAGGCTGCCCAAACTTGATGTCGAAGAACAGACCCTTATCCAGAACAACCTGGCCCGCCTCGCGAAGCTAGATGCAATCCGGAACTCCTACCAGGTAGATCAGTTGTCGGGTGATGAACTGACGACCGAGCAGGTGGTTCTGATCTTCAATCGGGTGAACTCGGCCGACACGCTACTGACTAAAGCTTGAGATTCGCTCGAAGAACTCAAAGACGTGACTGGTGGCAATTAATAAAAATTTCGCGGCACTACTTTGACTGCTCAATCAGCGTCCAACGTTCCCTCGGGTTCACGTCCCCTACGGCCCACTGTCCAATCAACTCGCGCGCTCCAGGGCCCTTCCTTGACGCTCCTTTAAGTGTCGTTGGTCGACAGTTCGCGGTATAGGTACGCAGCCTGCTCATCGAGCGCACGTTCGCTTAGCCTCGATCCCGGAGCGACCACGTCGAATCCGTGAAAGGTACGTGCGAAGTGGTGCAGTTCCACGGTATTTCCGGCTTCAAGCAGCCGCGCGGCGTGCGCAATTGCTTGGTCGCGTAATGGATCGACTTCCGCCGTCATGATGTACGTCGGTGGCAAGTTCGAAAGATCGTTGGCCCGAGCTATTGACGCGTACGGTGAGACGTCACCATCAATTTCGCTCAAGTACGTCGTCCACATCTTGTGAGTACGCTCGCCGTCCCAGGGCTCACAGCGGTTGTATTGGAGCATTGAATCGGTCGAGGCTTCGTTGTCAGTTGCGGGGTAGATAAGCAGCAAGGTCCGCAGTGGCGCCTCATCTTCATCGCGCGCACGCAGAGCAATTCCGGCCGCGAGGGCTCCTCCTGCGCTGGCGCCGCCCACACCAATTCTGGTGACGTCCACACCGAGAGAAGTCGACTCACATCGCAGCCAAGCGAGGACTGAGACGCCGTCGTTAAAGCCGGCCGGGAAAGGATGCTCAGGAGCGAGTCGGTAGTCGACCGAAACAACAACGCATTTCGCCTTCTGCGCGAATCTCACGCACCGATTGTGTTCCGACTCCAGCCCGCCGAAGACGAAAGCGCCACCGTGGAAGAACAGCAGCGCGCCGCTGGGGCTCTGAATATCGCTATTGCGATATATCCGAATTGGTATCGACGAATCAACGTCCCTCGGAATCACTTCGTCGTGCCACGTCACCCCCTGGGGCAATGAATCGCGCTGCGTAATTTCGTCTTCGATGAGTGCGTCCAGTAATTGCCGGGTACCGACCACGTCGTCCATATCATTCGGAAACTCAACGGTCAGAAATATCGCGAGTTCCGGATCAATTGCCATGGTTAAACAATCCCTTCGAATTGCTCACCGGGACTGTTCAAAGTTGAGACCTGGTGGAAGGCCGAGGCACTGTTCGCCAAGTTCGTGCTGCGCGAGCGGCGTCACTTTCGCGTCAATGTAGGGCCACAGTGGCAGACTCGTGATGGCTTCATGGAGTGCCGTCGCGTCGGGCGCTGACCAGATTGCCCGATTCGCAAAACGCCCGGGGACACGCCAAATCGCTCGAATGATTCCCTGGGCCGCAAGTTCGCCTCCTCGCGTGCGCTCTGAAGCAATCAGGCTTGCGCGTTCGTCGTCAGTCAGGTGTTGCGGCAGTAGAACTTCAATCTCGAGAAGGAATTCCATGATCACGTGCCTCGCTTAGTCGATGTGTGAATTATCTGATCGGTGCGGGACCAACACTGGCCGTTGGTTTATAGACAGTCGACACCTTTTGATTGCGAGGTTTCGTTCCCGCAAGCAATTCCAACAGCAACGTCGCCGCGATCGCGCCCATTTCGAAATGGTCACGTTCAATCGTCGCGAGCGGCGGCACGAGAAACTCGGCCAGTGGGACCTCATCGCACGTAACCAATGAAACGTCGTCGGGTATCCGCAGTCCGTTCCGGCGCAGTTCGCGTAGCACTCCGACCAATATCTGGTTGCTACCTACGACAATGGCGGTCGGCGGATCTGGCTGAGCCATCAGGCTCTGCGTTGCCTGCTCGCCGTGTTGCAAAGTGAACTCTCCAGAACGTACGGAACTCGCAATGTTCAGTTGGCGCGCTACCCGCCGTAGTGTGGCGGCCCGGTCACGAGCTGGCCGAAGATTCGCGGGCCCGTTGACCAAGGCAATCCGACGATGCCCCAGCGAGCCAAGGTGCTGAACGGCGGCGGCGATTCCAATGCCGTGCTCGGCCAAGACCGCGGACACCGAACCGTTGACGTTCAGTTCACGGTCTACTAACACGACGGGCAATTGGGCTTTGTTCACGGCGTCAATGGTGCCGGGCCAGTCTTCACTTGACACCGATAGGAGAAGACCGTCGACCCTCCGCTGGGCGAGCATTCCGATGTGGGCTGCGTCAATTTCAGGATTGCTCATGGAGTTCGCGAGGAGCATGGAGTAGCCCGATGACTGCAAGCAGGTATCGGCACCGAGCGCGATCTCAGAAAGTAGTGGGTTCGAGATATTACTTACCACGAAACCGACGGTCATCGTCGAACCACGTCGAAGACTTTGGGCGAGCAGATTCGGTTCATAGCCAAGCGCTGAGACGGCGTCAATGACACGATTGCGCATTATTTCACTAACGTTCGGATGTCCGGAGAGCACTCGCGATACGGACGAGGATGCGACACCGGCCCGTTTGGCAACCTCTTGCATACTGATTCTGCTCGATCCCTGCGCGTTGAGGTTGGCAAGATCAGACAATGTCATTCCGCCCGTACTCGATGACGCTCAATGTAATCCATGTTAAATTCCCAGCCCAGTCCCGGTGCATCAGACAACGTAAGTTCGCCATCAACTAACGGTGGCCGGTTCGCGATCAGATTCCACCAGAACGGGTCTCGCTTGGGGTGGAAGCATTCGACCATTGTGCCGTGAGCCTGACTGGCGACGAGATGCGTAGACACTTGTGGCTCCTCGTGATGTCCAACCGCGACGCCGTAGGTGCTCGCGATTGCCGCCATTCGTCGCCACACCGTCGGACCGCCCGACCACGACGCGTCAAAATTGCAGAAATCAATTGCGCCGATGTCCATCAAATTACGACAGCCAACGGGGGAGTGCTCGCTCTGTCCTGCACACACTGGCAAGGGACCGCGCATGCGCACGTCGCGCATTCCGCGTGCGTCGTTGTCCCAGCCCACGGGCTCCTCAAACCACATAATGTCGAGGTCCGCAACGCGCTGTCCGAGATCAATCGCGTCGGCGACGTTGTAGCCCTGATTGGCGTCAATGGCCAGTTTGAAACCTTTGGGGGCGGCTGCGCGAGCTCGAGCCACTCGTTCGGCGTCCTCAGCAGGGGATCGTCCACCAACTTTGAATTTGAGGCCCGCAAGACCCAGATCGACGTACGACTGAATCTCCTCTTCGATCGTTCCGAGGGCATCGCCGTAGTATCCGCCGATAGCGATGAGCGGAATAGATCGACGGAAGCCGCCCCACAATCGCCACAAAGGTTGACCGAGCGCTTTGCCAACGGCGTCCCAAATTGCTGCGTCGACGCCCGCCAGCGCCACGAGTCCGAGCCGTCGGTCTCGCAGTATGTCGTACGTTACGGGATAACCAGCTTGCCAACATTTTTCGGTGGCCATGGCGTCAAGCCCGATTAATGCGGGAGCCAGTTCTTCGTGAACTATCCGTTCGATTTGCAGAAGTGTCGTATCTTCGTCACCGGCGTAGGCTTCGCCCACAATGCCTTCTGTGGTGTGTACACGAGTAATCAAGGTGGCCCGATTTGTCATGTGATAGTGGCTGCCCTTGAAATCCGCCTCGAGCGGCGCCAAAACGGGAATTGTCTCTATTCGAGTGATAGTGAGCGGAGAGAGACCCAGCGCCTCGTGACTCCCGGAGTCCCTATCTGCTTCAAGTTGGTTCTTCACCAGTCTCCTCACGCACGTCCGTAGTGCACGCCATCCAGAGTGACACCATAACTTAAGAGAATATCGATTCCAAACGGTCCTTGTAGGGTCTCGCTCCGTGATGACAACGGCCAATCGATCCAAACTTAACTGAAATTGCAGTCCCTGTCGGGTTTGTGAGGTGGAACGTCTCGAAACGGCAACTCGAAACGACCCCATGGCTTGCGCCGCCATATCCATATTGGTATCGTTTCCAATTGGACTCAGAGATTTTGAAATCACGACGATGAAGCGTCACGTACCTCGATTGACGCGAGTGGGGGAATCATTCATGAAGTGCGACGTCAGAGAGGGTGGGTTCTGAAATGAGCTTGACACCTGCACCTCAACACCACGACGACCACCTCGACGCATCCTCAAAAAACGCCGCACCAATCGTTGAGCTCATTCGAATTCGACGTTCTTTTGGTGGACTTCAGGCGTTGAGCGGCGTGAGCCTCTCCTTGTATCCCGGAGAGGTGGTCGGCCTCTTGGGCGAGAACGGCGCCGGTAAATCAACGCTCGTCAAAATTCTCACCGGCGTGCTCGAACCTGATGGTGGACAGATTTTGGTTGATGGAGTCGTGCAGCGGATATCAAACCCTCGTGTCGCGCACGATCTCGGGATATCCGCGACCTACCAAGAACCGGCAGTCTTTCCCGACTTGGACGTCGCGGAGAATCTCTTTGCTGGACGCCAACCTACAAGCCACCGCTTGGTTAACTGGCGCGAAATGTATCGGAAGACTGAGGAAGTGTTTGCTGAAATCGGTATCAGCCTCGATCCCCACGCACCGGTCTACCAACTCGGTATTGCCGATCGCCAACTGATCGAAATCGCGAAGTCAATGATCTCAGGCGCACGCGTGTTGATTCTCGACGAGCCCACGTCGGTACTCTCAAGTCGCGAAGTTGATTCACTCTTCACGCTCCTCACCTCGTTACGCAATCGTGGTGTCTCTCTGGTCTTCGTGAGCCACAAACTCGACGAAGTGACCGCCATCACAGACCGTATCGTGGTCCTTCGCGACGGCACGCATGTCGCCGAACGAGCCACCGCGGACGTCTCGGTTTCAGAAATGGTTCGAATGATGGTGGGTCGCGAGATTGGCGATCTTTACCCAACGCTGACGCGCACTGACGGTGAGGTGATTCTGGAGGTCAAGAAACTCTCTCGCCCCGGATATTTTCAAGATGTTTCGTTTGTCCTGCGCCGCGGCGAGATTCTTGGGCTTGCCGGACTCGTTGGAGCCGGTCGGACCGAATTGGCTGAAGCGATCTTCGGAGTCACACCCGCGGAGTCGGGCACGATGACCCTCGACGGCATGGCGTACGCGGCAAAGTCACCTCGGCACGCCGTGAGTTGCGGCATTGCCTACCTACCTGAAGACCGACTGGCGAACGGTTTGGTAATGGGGATGCGAGGACCCTTCAACTTAACCATGACGGTGTGGGGTCGGATCGCAAATCGAGTCGGAAGGTTCCGCACGCGAGTGATGTATCGCCGAGCCCGTGAACTAGCTCAACGCGTCCAACTCCAGGCGGGTCGACTCGACCAATTGACGAGTTCGCTCTCTGGAGGCAATCAGCAAAAAGTGGTGCTGGGGAAGTGGCTCGCGACCGAGCCCCGAATTCTCATTCTCGATGAGCCAACCCACGGTATCGACGTGGGAACGAAGGCAGAAGTGTTGGGCATTGTCGCGAAACTCGCAAAGTCTGGCGTCAGCGTCATCTTCATATCATCCGAGCTCGAGGAGGTTCGCGCGATGAGCACCCGGTTGTTGGTGATGCGCGAAGGAAGAATTGTGGCTGAACTATCAACTCCCGTTGAAGCGCACACGATTTTAGAGGCTGCTTCAGGCGTGCTGTCGGGACGTGTCGCGTGAGTGTCACCGCTGCAATGAGCGCCGATGTGGCGCCAACGACACTCCAGCGATTCTTTGGGCGCTCCGTCTTTCGACGCAGTGATACAGCTCTTTTTGCACTTATTGTCCTCATTACTCTTATCGCCACATTCACACTGAGGGACTTTCGCACGTTATCGAACATCAACAACTTGCTCAACACCACGGCGTTGATTGCGATCGTGGCTATTGGAGAAGCCATCACCATTTTGGCGAGACAGATCGACCTCTCCGTTGGGGCGATTCTGGGCATTTGCGCCTACCTGGTGGGTGAAGGTTCGGGTCATATCTCTGGTGCGTGGGGGCCCGTTGCCGGCGTGGTGATGGCGCTCGGGCTCGGTGCCGTGCTGGGACTCGGTAACGGATTTCTCGTGGACGCACTAAAGATGCCCGCAATCATCGCGACACTCGCGACCCTATCTATTTACACTGGCTTTCAAATACTTGTGAACAATGGTTCGCAGTTATACCTCACACAAGTTCCGCGCTGGCTGGCGGGTCTTCGCGGCAATGCGTGGTTCGGCGTCGGCACCTTCATCTGGATTGCGGCATTTTGTCTGGTCGCCGTGAGTTTCATTTTGCGCAAAACTCGATTCGGTCGTGACGTCTATGCGCTCGGCTCTAATCCCGACGCGGCCATCTATCTCGGCGTTCGAGTCCGACTACGCACGTACCAAATATTTGCCTTGTGCGGTGCCCTGGCGGGGCTTGGCGGACTACTCTACGTCTCGCAGTTCGGTAACGTCGACGCGACCGCAGGTAGTGGAATGAATCTCACCGTCATCGCGGCGGCCGTCGTCGGGGGGGTCAGTCTCTTTGGAGGATCGGGCACCGCGCTCAACGCGGTGCTCGGCGCCCTCCTGCTCGGTGAGATTCAAAACATATTGGAACTCACTCGTATCTCGATCTTCGCCGAACAGACTTTGCAGGGTGCGGCCATCGTCATCGCGGTCGCCGTGTACGCGGTGGTGAGTCGCAGATTGCGTCGCCCAGTGCGGCGCGAATCATCGATTTACTACGAAGCCGACGGCGCGCTGCCTTCGCTCGATGAGACCGACAACACCCCGAGAGTGACCGCCAATGACTAACGTCCGAAAACTGCTCGTCCGGTGGGAGGTTGGGTTGGTCGTGCTAATTGTCGTCGTGATGATTGGCGGCCAGTGGGCCGATGGCGACCTCATTTCCAGTTTCAATTTACAGACGACCGCACTCAACAGTGTGGTGTTGTTGTGCTTAGCGATCGGACTTGCGCCGGTGATCATGACGAGTGACATCGACCTTTCGGTCGTTGGCATATTGGCCCTGGCAGGCGTGGCCATGGGCGATTTGATGTCGCACGGAATGAACACGTGGCTCGCCATCGTGATTGGACTCAGCATTGCGCTGGTGTGTGGATTAGTGAACGGACTTCTCGTCGTGCTCTTTGATCTTCCCGCTTTGGCGGTGACCCTCGGCACCATGGGCGCCTACACCGGTATTTCGTTCTTGATCCTGAAGGGACTTGCTATCACCACGTTCCCCAGTGTCGTCGTGACGTTGGGGAGCTCTAATCTCACCGGTACTCAGATTCCTATCGCGGTCATTGTGATCATCATCATCGCCATCATCATGACCTACCTCGTTCACGGAACGGTATTCGGCAGGTCGGTGTTCGCCGTCGGGGGGAATCGAAAGGCCGCGCTGTACTCCGGCATTCCGGTAAATCGTGTTCGCATCTTGACGTTCGTGATTTCGGGATTCCTCGCGGGTTTTGCGGGACTCTTGTTCCTTGGCAACTACCAAACGGCCCAAGCAGGCATGGGCGCCTCACAACTTCTGCCCGCAGTCACCGCCGTCATCCTTGGCGGTGTCAGCGCGTACGGCGGCACGGGAACTATTCCGGGCGTCGCACTCGCGGCGGTCCTTCTTGCTCTCTTGCAGTCGGCCCTGGGTCTGCACAACTTCTCCGGCGAAGGTCAGACAATGGCAATTGGCGTGCTGCTCATCGTTGCGATTGGAACCCCGCAATTGGTGCGCGCCCAACAAGATTGGAGGCGCCGCCGCGGTGACCGAAATATGGAGTTCGCTAGTGCTAGTGCTAGTAGTGGCGAGGAGGGAGAAACGGCAAGCTGATTTGTCGTAGTTTGCAGCAAAACCGCCAACTATCGAGTCGTCGGTTCTTTACATAAATAATTAGGGGAGTATATGAAAGAAAGTGGAATTTTCAAGAAGTTCGTATTGGCGCTCGCAGTGTTGAGTGCTTCCATCGTTCCCATTGGGGTGCTGGTCAGCTCAGGACCGGCGAACGCGTCAGGCACGGTGAAGGTGTTCATGATTCCGAAGTTCACGGGTATCGCACCTTTCACCGACGCGGCCGCAGGTTGTAAGACTGAGGGCAAGAAACTGGGCCTTCAATGCTTGTACGGTGGCCCGACCACGGGATCTGCGACAGACCAGGTTAACTTCATCAACAACGCGGTCTCAGCGGGTGACAAGGGTATCTTCATTTCGAATGACGACGCCGCCACCACTAACCCGGCATTGGTTCGTGCGGAAAAGCACGGTGTAAAGGTTGTTACCTTTGACTCCGACTCACTGCCAAGTGGACGGACCGTGTACGTCGAAGGAAGCAGCACCGCGGCTATCGCCATTAGCGAGTTGAACATGCTTGGCTCACAGATGACGCCCGCTTACACCGGAAGCTTCATCATCTTGTCCGCCCAGGCAACCGACTCCAACCAGGTTGCGTGGAACGCGCAAGTGAAAAAGGACTTGTCGATGTCGAAGTACTCGAAGATGACCTTGGCGGCGATCGTCAACCCGCCATCGGACTCTGCGGCGGACGCGACAACGAGTCTTCAAGCAGCTCTCGCAGCGAACCCGGGGATCGGCGGCATCATCTCGCCGACGACCGTGGCGATTGCTGCGGCGGCACAGTACCTGACGACCAACAACCTGTGCAGTAAGTACGTGTTGACGGGACTCGGTGACCCTAACCAGATGGTGCCGTTCATGACGACTGCGAACAACTGTGTTCACAGTTTCGCACTGTGGAACTTCAATCAAGAAGGTGTCGTTGCCGCGTGCGCGATGAAGGCCGTCTTGGCGGGAACCTTGAAGGGCAAGACGGGTCAGACCTTCAAGTGCGGTAAGGCCAAGGAAGTTGTTCTTCCCGGTAAAACCGTAAGTGCGGGAAACCCCGTGGTGTACACATCAGCCAACGTGAAGAGTGCTGGGTTCTAGTTGTAAGGGAATCAGTTACTACGACCAAACCCCGGGGCTCAGGCTCCGGGGTTTGGTCGTAGTGCTGAGAAGTGCCGTCGGGACACCACACGCAGCGACGCGCTAGTCCAAGCGGTAGTGCTTGAGTACTGACTCGATGATCTCAATTCCAAGTCCCGGGCCGGTGGGGACAGTCATAGAACCATCGTGCTGAATGAACGGTTGCGTTATAAGTTCATCCTGCATCGGATTAGGCAGTGGCTTTTGCTCGAAGAGCATGCAGCGATTCGTGCTCGCCGAAAGAGCAATGCTCGCCGCGGTCGTTACGGCGCTACTCCACGCGTGAGCGTTGAACCATACGTTGGCGTCCTCGACCAACTGAATAACCTTGAGTCCCGCGGTGATACCCCCAGCGCGTCCTGGATCGAAACCAACGACGTCACTTATGCCGTTCGCTGTGAGCCGCTGATAGCCCTCAACAGTGAATTCTCGCTCTCCCGTGCCAATGAGGCAGGTCACGTGTTGGCGGAGTCGACGAAATCCTTCGACGTCGTGAGGCTCGAGGGGCTCTTCCATCCACGCAAGTCGATAGTCGTCGAACGCCTGCGTGCGGCGGATCGCGTCCGCGACACTCCAGTTGAGACTCTGACCTCGGTCCATGATCAAGAGGGCGTCAGGGCCAATGGCGTCGCGCAAACCCGCGACGAACGAGAGGTCTCGGTCGAACTCATAACCAAGTCGCGCCTCGCCACGTTTGCCCATCCCAATCTTGATGCCCCGATATCCGTCGTTCTGTACGTACGAGCCGTGTCGTTCGATTTCAAAATCAAGGCTTGGATTGAAAGCGTGAGTCGAGGCGATCACGGGAAGTTCGCTGCGAAGGGCACCGCCGATCAAATCGCTGACCGATCGCCCGAGGATCTTTCCCTTTAGATCCCAGAGCGCGACGTCGATCGCGCTCGTGACGAATGCTCCGATACCGCCGCCGTAGTTGTACCACCACGACCGACGCTCTAGTGCGTCAAGGATTGCGTGATGATCGAGTGGATCACGGCCAATGACGAACTCCGCGAGTCCTCCGAGGAGCACCGCGGCCGCTCGTGACGCTTCCGGGAACTGAGTGATTGCTTCGCCCCACCCGACCACACCGTCGGAAGTCTCAATGCGACAGAACAAGAGGGAGCGAGTTGAATCGCTGTCGTTGGGTTCGGTGTACGCCACCGGAATGGCTTCGAGTTTGGTGATTGTCATATCGTCATCCTCAGTCGAGGTGCCACACTTCTTCAAGTTCGTGCATGTTACCTTCGTCATCGGTGAGCGACACGATGATTTCTTCGAACCATTTACTCCATCGCGTATTCGCTTCGGCGTGCGAGAGAATTCCAAAGCACGTTTCGGCGTCGGGTTCACATTCGACGTACCCTACGATTCGCTCGGCGCTGAAGCGGAACAGCGAGTAGTTGGAGAGGCCCGCCGACTTCAGTTCTGCCACGAGCTCCGGCCAGATTTCGTCGTGGCGCTTCTTGTATTCGGCGAAGGTGCCAGCACGAATCTCGAATGAAAAACACAGTCGTTGCATCAGAACCCCTCGGTAGTGTGGTTTTCAATTGTCGCTATCGCACCCGCCGCCGCGCTTCGATAGCAGGCGTCGAGAATCTCCACCGTTCGCGCGCCCAACCAGCCAGGAGAGCAGTTCTCCACGTCTTCGCCGAGCGCGAGATCAACTAAGGCGTGGGGTGGTCCAACGCAGTCGTAAAGCCCCGCGTTCGGTTCGAGCTCGGGTCGAACGTTGATGTCGGGCGCACGAAACAGCCAGAGTGCTTCACGTTCGAGGTCGAGATGGAACTGGCCCTCAGAACCAATAACGCGAAGTTCGAGTTGATGTTTGTTATTCCCCGCGTTGACGTGCGCCGAGCCACCGTCCATCGTTCCAATAGCGCCGTTGCTAAAGCGCAGAGCGACCGCGTCGTAGAGTTCAACACCGGCTCCGTCGGGTGCCGACATGAACGCGAAAGCGTCTTTACCTTCCAGTCCCGTCAGCCACAGCGCGATGCCGAGGGCGTGGGTCAGTTGGGCTTGGGCGTAACCGCCTCCCGACAGGGCACGGTCCGTCCAGGTTCGCGATTCGGGAGTGGTTTCGGGAGAGGCGTCGGGGTACGACCCGGTACCGAGCAGCAGTTCTCGAGTGGCCGACGCCATGTGCAGCGCCATGTGCTCAATTTGGCCGACGCCCTGTTCCACCATTAGCCGCTTCGCCTCGCGCATCATTGGCTGGTAGTTCCAGCCAAAGCTCACGAGAAGGTGACGTTGCAGTTCTTTCGCGGTGTGCGCGAGGTCCCAGGCGTCGTCGGGGCGAATGGTCATCGGTTTCTCAACTAAAACGTGCGCCCCGGACTGCAGGGCGGCTTTGGCGTGTTCGTGATGTAATCCCGTCGGGCTCGCCACGAGGCAGATGTCGATACCAGCGTCGAGCACGTCGCGGTAGTCTTCGCTCCCGTACTGAAATCCCCAGTCAGTTTTAATCTTTTCGAGCATTTCTGGTCCTTTGCGAGAGACCGCAACGAACTCAATCTGATCGCGGCGCTTCGCCAGTTCCGGAAGATGCGACGCCACCGCCCACGAACCTGCGCCAATAACGCCGAGCCGCAACTTACCCATTTATGGACCCCTATTCCTTTTCCTCTGTACAACTGCGGTCGACTTCTCGGTTAGGTCGGCTCGTCAACAATCGCGATAGGCGTGCCAATCTCAATCTCGTCCTCTACGGCGACAAGGAGTTCGACGAGGGTGCCTGCTACAGGAGACGGAACCTCAACGAGCGCTTTGTCGGTTTCAACGCGGACCAACGGCTGGTCCATGGCGACGCTGTCGCCAACATTGACCAGCCACTCGACGATCACGCCATACTTCGTTGTGTCTCCCAAGACGGGCAACTTCACGGTTTGTCGCATCTGACGTCTTCCTCGTTCTTAGTGCGTCGCGGGTGCGAGGACGTGGGCGAACATCTGGGGGATCGACCCGGGGGGGCTCGCTAGGACCACTTCTTCGGCTGCGTTAATGAGGCCACGTTGACGCTCAAAAATCTCGTCGACCGTTTGTCCGTTGAGTTCGCCATTCTCAGCCAATTTGGCGCCGAAGAGGGTAATGGGATCGCGGGCGAGCCAGGCTTCGAGTTCGCCCTCCGGACGATACGTTGCTTTGTCCGACCGAGAGTGACCCACGTAGCGGTACGTCTTTGCTTCAATCAGGGTGGGACCGTCACCCTTTCGGGCACGGGCGACGGCCCGCGCGATCGTCGCTTCCACGGCGTCGAGGTCTTGCCCGTCAACCACTTCGGCGTTCATGCCGTAACTGAGTGCGCGCGTCGCAATGTCCGTCACGGCAGTGGTACTGGCGATGGGGCTGTACTCGCCGTACAGGTTGTTTTCGCAGATGAAGATCGCTGGAAGGTTCCAGACCGCCGCGAGATTCAGACCCTCGTGGAATCCTCCGATGTTCGTCGCTCCGTCGCCAAACACGCTCACCGCGACGCCGTCGCTTTGCGTGGTGGCGAACGTAAGTGCCGCACCGACGGCAACGGGCGTACCCGCCCCCACGATCGCGAACGTGGGCAGAAGGCCAACGTCGGGATCGCTCAGGTGCATCGAACCCCCAAGTCCACCCATGCAACCAATCTGTCGACCCAGAACCTCACCGAGTACTGCTTCGGGTTTGATACCGAGTGCCAAGGCAACACCATGACCGCGGTACGTGCAACACACGACGTCAGTCGGGCGAGTAGCGACACCGAGTCCCACCGACACCGCTTCTTGACCCTGCGAAGTGTGGGTTGTTCCGCTGATTAGGCCTCGAGCGAAGAGGTCTTGGATCCGGTCTTCGACGAGGCGAATCTCCATCATCCGTTCGAGCCGACTGAGACGACTCGAACTCAATTCGAGCCGACGTTGAATCTGTTCGCTGCCCGAATTATTCATTTTGGCGGTCACAGGTACTCCTCCCACCACGGTGCGGGTGCTTGCTTGGTTGACAGTAACGCACTCACTTGTTCGCTGACGTACGTCGCCGAAGGTAGGAATCGTTGCTCGAGTTCCAGGCCGTAGGGCACGGGTACGTCGGGCGCCGTGATACGCAAGATGGGCGCTTTGAGATCGCTGAACGTCTTTGACATGACGTGCGCGGCGATCTCGGTTCCCCAGCCTCCCGTGTACTGATTTTCTTCCACGATGACGAGGTGCCCCGTGCGGCGAACGGACTGAATGACTGCTTCTTTGTCCCACGGCATCAGCGACCGGAGGTCCATCACGTCAGCGGACCACGACGATGAAGCGGCAGCTTCTAGACCCACGTGCACGGTCTGTCCGAGGGTGACAACGGTGACGTCGCCACCGCTTTGAAGGGTTTCGGCCGTACCAAGTTCAATGATGGACTGTTCGCCAACTTCAACGTTCTCTCGTTCGCCGTAGAGACTTCGTGGCTCGAGAATGACAACAGGGTTATTGTCGCGAATAGCTGCCCGGGTGAGTCCGTACGCGGTACGCGCGCCCGAGGCGACCGCGAGTTTCAAGCCCGGTGTGCCGAGCATCCATCGCTCAAGTGTCTGGGAGTGTTGACAACCAAAGCCGAGACCGGATCCAACGGAGGCACGAACGACCATTGGCACGTTGAATCGTCCCGCGGAAAGGTAGTGCATCAGGGCAGCTTCGGTGACTACTTGATCGAAGGCAACTCCAACGAACTCGATAAACATGATTTCGGCAACGGGACGAAGTCCGGTCATTGCCGCCCCCACTGCGGCGCCCAAGAAGCCGGTCTCAGAGATGGGTGTATCGCGAACCCGGAGGGGTCCGAATTTCGCGAGGAGACCCTCGGACGTTTTAAAGGGGCCTTCGGCAACGGCAATGTCTTCACCGAAAACGACAACGCGCGGGTCCAACTCCATCTCGTCTGAGATAGCGCGAGTAATTGCCTGATTCATGCGCATTCTCATCGGCGTGACTTGCTCCCCTTCAATCATTGGCGATCCCTCTTGGTATCTCCCGAGACGGCTCTCGGTGCGCGACACCTCGACGTTTGCGACATACTTTACAATCGATTCCAAGATTACGGCCATCCCTTCGACCTGTCAAATGTGCGCAAAGTCGTCGGGCCTCGACGACCTTACTTAGACGAGTCCGTACGCCGTCTCTGCGTTCCGGAAGAATAATGACTCCCGTTCGTCCATGGTGAAGCCGGCGACAATTTCCTCGTACGCGTTGATAACTGGATCGTAGGAACTGAAGAGGCGATCGACGGGCCAATTGGTGCCAAAGAAGCATCGTTCGACGCCGAAGGCTTCAATACATGACATGACCCATGGACGGATGCTTGCCACGGTCCACTGGCGGTCGAACATGCCAAGACCCGAGATCTTGCACATCGCGTTTTCGGCTTCCGCGAGCGAGGCGAGTCCTTGGCGCCAGTTTCGGAAGTAGTCGTCGGTGCGCGACCGGGGATATCCGGCGTGTTCGAGGACGAGGGTCGTGCCCGGGAACTGCAAAGCAACGTCACGAGCTTGGCTCATCTTCTCCCACGGACAGTCCAGATCGCACAAGAGGCCGTAACGCTCGAGTAGAGCGTAACCCCGCAGCCAATCGGGCGAGACGAGGTAGTCACCCACTCCAAAGTCTCGAATCCCCTTCACCCGCGACGATGCCGCGAGGTGCCGTTCGAGGACTTCACTCACGTGGTCATCGGCAAGATCAGCGTGCGCCACAATGCCGTTGGGGCACCCGGTACGAGCGGCAAGCTCTTCGAGCCACACGGTTTCGGCGACCGGATCAATCGCGCCGATCGCTGCTTGGACGTGCACGACCTTGGCGACGTTCGCGAAGCGCGACTCGGCCAGAAAGGCGTCCGCGGCGTAGACGAGCGTTTTAATTCCGTCGATATCACCGAGCAACGGATGAACGAAATCTGGCTGCAGCCAGGAGTAAACCAGATCTTCTCGGCGCAAGTCATAAAAATGAACGTGCGTATCAACGAACGGCAATTCGGCCATGCTAACTCCTTAGATTTATTGGGTTGTCAACGATTTAGGCAGATGCTTCTCGCCTACGAACCTCAGTACATTAAGAATCCGCCGCTCACGTTGATGGTGGCTCCCGTTATGTAGCGAGCGTGCGTACTCGCGAGAAAGACGACGGCGCCCGACACGTCCTCGGGCTCGCCCACGTAGCCGAGCGGCGTCTCTTCGCGCATCTTCTCGTAGATCGCGGGATCAAGATCGGTCAGCAGCATGGGTGTATTGATCTGACCCGGTGCAACCGTGTTGACCGTGACCCCGTATGGACCGTAGGTACGCGCGAGGCCGCGCGCGAGTGTCACGATACCGCCCTTGGACGCCGCGTACACCGTAGCGCCGCCAAATCCTCCCGTCATCCAACTCTGTGAAGTGAAAAGAATAATTCTTCCTCCGCCATCCACCTTCATTGCGTTACCGGCTCGTCGACTGAGAAAGAACGTGGTCTTCAAGTTGGTGTCAATCTGTGCGTCCCAGTCCTCCTCAGTGACATCATCAAGACTCTTACGACGCCGCAGGAGTGCTGCCGTGTGCACCAGCACGTGGAGACCTCCGAACTCGGAGACGGCGGTGTCAATCAGTATGTGCTGAGCTTCTGGACTGTTCAAATCCAGTGCGAGTGCGCCGTGACCAGCTCCCGGAAATTCATCGAGTACCTCGTCGAGCCGTACTTGATCGAGGTCAGTGATGAGCATTCGGGCGCCGGTGGTGGCGAAGGCCCGTACCACGGCTTGGCCAATACCCCCTGCGGCTCCGGTAATGACGACGGTTCTTCCCTCAAGCCCCGCTCCGACGTTCCAACTCATTGAATCCCCCTCTTGGCTGCGGCGGGCGCACGGCGCGAAAAACAACTTGATCGCAGTATGTCAGCGATTCGAAGTCACCAAATACCTCTCGCGGTGAACCCGTAGTACTCGAGCCACACTTCAATCGTCCGATCCTGTTTCGCAATCGAATCCAAAGACGGTAACCTAGGCAGATCCACTGGGTCAAACTGTCAACCACTGGCGGTTGACGGTGAGGTGGGAGGAAGCGAAATGAGCGACGTGCACCCTCGGAAATTCCGGATTGCCCTACTACCAGGTGATGGGATCGGACCAGAGGTGACGGACGAAGCGGGTCGACTTCTTGAAGCGGTCGCAGTATTTGAGCCGTCGATGACCCTCGAAATGGTGAGTTTTCCCTGGAATAGCGATTATTACCTGGAGTTCGGCTCGATGATGCCCGTCAATGGATTGGAGATCCTTCGAGAGTTTGACGCAATCTATCTTGGCGCTGTGGGCAATGAGCGTGTTCCTGACCACATCGCCCTACGACAGTTGATCTTCGCCATTCGTCAAGGCTTCGATCAATACGTGAACTTGCGTCCCGTGAAACTCCTGCACGGCGGCAGCACGCCGCTCGCCGGCCGCGAACCCAAGGACCTCGACATGATCTTCGTGCGCGAGAACAGCGAAGGTGAGTACTCGGGCGTTGGCGAAACCCTGTTTCCCGGCACGCCAGAGGAAGTGGCGCTCCAGACCAGCGTTTTCTCGCGCAAAGGCGTCGAAAGGGTCATCCGCTACGCCTTCGAGTTAGCTCGTTCGAGCGATAAATCGCTTCACAGTATTTCGAAGGGGAACGCGCTCAATTTCAGCGGTGTTCTCTGGGATCGAATTTTCACTGAGATCTGCGACGAGTATCCCGACGTGCATACTGAATCGCTACTCGTCGACGCCGCTGCGTTGCACCTAATACTGCACCCCGACAGGTTTGGCGTCGTCGTCGCTTCCAATCTCTTTGGCGATATTCTCACGGATCTTGGTGCTGCACTGGTCGGTGGTCTCGGGTTCGCAGCGAGCGCCAATCTGAATCCGACAAAACAGTTCCCGTCGATGTTCGAACCCGTGCATGGATCCGCTCCGGATATTGCCGGAAAGAAAATTGCTAATCCCTGTGCGGCCCTGTGGGCGGCGGGAATGCTCCTCGGGTACCTCGGATATCCAGAGTGGGAATCTGAAATTGTTGGCGCCATCGAGACCGTGCTCGTCGCCGGGAACGTTCGAACGCCCGATCTGGGAGGGAAGTCAAGCACGACCGAGATGACCGATGCCGTTGTCGCAGTCTTGAAGATGAACAGAGCCGGCCATTGACCGCACGCCTTACTCGGCGGACCCGAGTGCCTAACGCGGGGGCCCTTGTGGAGACAACGGCGAAAGATTCTCCGGTTGAAGCGAGCGTCGGAACGTACCGACCATGAGCATCGCCAGGGCCCGATCTTTCTTAACTGTCGTCGGAGACTCCGAAGTGGAACTACTTAGTTCAGAGGTAGCTCACGACATGGGCCAGAGAATCGTTGCTGCGTTGGCGCAAAGGGGAATGCACCCACACTCGTTCGTGGTCTTTAAGTCCGCAAACTCTGCGCACCTGCTCGCGGGTGTTTACGGTGCTCTTCTCGGAGGCTACGCACCCGTCGTCATCAGCGAAAAACTCAGCGATCGAGAAGTCACCGACATGCTTATGGATCTCCCGCATTCGACAGTGGTTTCGGCCGAGATGTTGAAGGAGTTCGGGCAGTCGAACTGTCCGAATTCCACTGGGCTATCTGATCAGTTCTCTTGCCGACCCGTTCATTTCACGTCGGGCACCTCGGGTAAACCGAAGGGAGTGTGGAGTGGTTGGCTGACGAGCGACGACGCGGACGCTCTCGCAAGTGAAGAGCGCGACGCGTGGCGCCTCGGTAAGGCCGACGTTCATCTCGTCAACGGACCCTTGAGTCACTCCGCGCCATTACGCTTCGCCCTTCATACTTTGCTGAACGGCGGAATGGTTCTCGTACCGCCGCGCTTCGACGTTGAGAACGTGATCGCCATCATCGAGAGCGGCCTCGCGACCACGACCTTCGTGGCACCAGTCCACTTACAAAGGATCTTAGATACTCGTCCTCCGAAACGAAGTTCGCTGCGCCTGGTCGCTCACGCTGGTTCACCATGCCCTGATCGAGTTCGTCTCGCGGCAATTGACGCGTTCGGCATTGACGCGCTTGTCGAGTTCTACGGCTCGACCGAAGGTCAGTTCACTTTGTGTCGAGCCGCGGAGTGGCGCGTGCATCGTGGCACCGTCGGACGAGCTCGGCCCCAGCGCGAACTGAATACAGATGATGGAGGGCGGATTTGGTGTCGGGTCCCTCACTATGCGCGTTTTGAATACTTGGGCGACCCCGATAAGTCCAGAGCCGCGTGGCGAGGAGACTGGCTCACCGTGGGAGACGTCGGGCGCCTTGACGAGCTTGGATATCTTTATCTCGATGGCCGGACTGACCTGATCATTTCTGGGGGCGTCAATATCTATCCGGCTGAGATCGAGCGGGTCTTGTCAGAACTGCCCGGAGTCGTGAGTAGTGTCGCCTTTGGCATCGACGACCCGGAGTGGGGCCAGCGAGTGTGCGTCGCTTACATCGGAAAGGTCACCGAAGACGAAATACTTCAGTACTGCCACGATAATTTGGCGCCGTACAAGCACCCGAGATCAATTCTCAAGGTTACGGAACTGCCCCGAACGCACACCGGCAAAATCAACCGTAGCGCGCTCGCGAACCTGGTTCCGGACTGACCCCCTGGGATGTTGGCATCGAGCCCAGCGTTCTCCATCATCGCAACTGTTGATGACACACGAGAGTCTCTGATTCAGGGTTCGAATGGACCAGGAAAGGGAGTCCTGCGTAGTGA
>Ga0075522_10000939_pt1 | contig 21809 bp, 20 predicted proteins | sample NGEPerA_FD_74796 | JGI IMG/M metagenome (GOLD analysis project Ga0075522, IMG submission 74796) | Arctic peat soil microbial communities from the Barrow Environmental Observatory site, Barrow, Alaska, USA - NGEE PermafrostL2-A | ecosystem: Environmental > Terrestrial > Soil > Wetlands > Peat ...
GGCCAGTTCGCTACTATGACTCGAACGAGTCAGAAAGTCCGGCCGGTTTAGAAGGAATTTTTTCTTCACAAAGCCGCGCGTGATTCACTCCCTGATCGTCATAAGTACTGATCCTTCTTTCGCACACCCCATCGTGAATTACAGCAGCTGCGAGAGCGACTAAAAGGGGAGCAGTCAAAAGCACGCTGATGTCCACCTGCGAATTGGCGATATAGAAAAAGGCCTTCGGTGCAAGGACGAGACCAAAGAGACACGCAATTCGAAGGGTTCTCGCGTTGACGCTCCCCTGACGTACGAACAAAGCCACGGGTATCAAGAGGAAGATCAATTCGTAATAGTATGCAACGGTGGGTAGTAACAGGAACGCGACAGTGGCAAGTGTAGTAGCCCTCCATAGTGATTGCTCCTTGCACCAGAGATACCAGGTCAGAAAAGATAACCCGGTCAATTCCAAATAGGTCGTGAACGGCTGGATGGCGCGCCATACCACCTCGATCCCTTGTACACCGTTGATGGCGAGCCCGATCCCTTGCGCTGCCCCTACAAGTGAGGTGTTGTCATATGTGGACCCCACCGAGCCGCCAGGGTTTGAGGAGAATAACGCACTTGGGAGATGATCAAAGTTCTGGCGAAGCGAGCCGTCAAAACCAAGCGTGGCGAGGAGGGTTGTGCCGATCACGACAGCAATAGCGAGAAGGAAATATGGCTTGCGCCTACGAAGAAAGAGAAGTAAATAGAGCCCGGGGAAAATTTTCGCGGCACCCGCTATGCCGAACCACAAAGCAGCGAGCCCACTTTGCTTCTGTTCAAACGCGGCGGTTCCAATGATCACCAAAATGAACACAAGTAAATCTATATTTGCGCGGTCAAAGGCGAAGGACACCGGCAATGAAAGAAATATTGTCACCATCACCAACACCTGCCCGATACGTGAGAGGCCTGAGGTGAATGATCGTGCAAACCACCAGAGCATAAACCCAGCACAAACAGCAAGAAAGACAAAAAGACCGGCGTACTGACTCATCCAGCTAAATGGTGCAACCAACCAAAACCCGACGGGTGGATAACTACCGGCTTGCACTCCATAGGGGTTCAGACTCTTAAAGATTTCAAGGATCTGCGTAAAATCAGAGAACCGGGGAACCGGTGTGGCCAACCAGGTATTCCGCACAAAATATGGGATTGGGCTTTGCTGAACGTGAAGCTGATCAATGAGAAGATTAACTACAATCCCAATCCCTGCGGTCCCAAAGACCATGAGCACGAGTCTTCGATGTACACCCGTGGCCAGAGGAATCAGTCGCGAAAGAAAACGGCCGGCGAGCAAGATAATTCCAAAAGCAATGGCCAATATCGCAAGTAATTGGCTTGAGCGCACAAGAAGGTAATTGACTCGAGAGGACGGCTCACGGTAGAGCACCACCTTCATCTTGAGGTTAGCTACGCTCCCTCCAAACGTTCCGCTGTCTCCGCCAATAAATATCGGTGGAGGTACCACGTTAAAGTTTGGGCGAGCCCACATGAATGCGAACACCTTCTGGCTCGTGTCTCCGCCAATCAGTATCTGTGAAGGCACCACGTTAAGGTTTGGGAGAGCCCACATGAAAGCCGACACCTGCTGGCCGTCTATCAGAAACTGTGAGGACCGGTTACGCTGAAAGATGGCTTGCACTGAAACCCATTGATTCCGGGGGAGCCGTCTACTGAGTATGGCCCCTGTCGGTCCTGGTATGTACGCTTGCCCCCATGTTGCCGCTAATCCTCCTCCTGGCAGGAGATAAAAGTTGATTCCCTGGTTCCCACTCATAGTAGAGACGACGACAGGAGAGAAATGACCATCACTCGGTGGGGTCGCGTCCAACCTCATATCGAAGGAGATGGAGACATCCAGAGATGCGGCGCTACCGAACAGTTGGGGAGCGCCAGCAAGAGTGTAACTAGTCATCTTGCCAGGAGACACACCCGCCGGTCTAAATATTTGCTCTCCAGACTGCTGAAGAAGTACGTTTTCTGGGGGCGTGATGACTTCCAGTATCGTCGTCCCGACTACCACTAGGAGCAAACCGATAAGAATAATCCGACGGCCGAGGCGCTCAGTCAACCAATGAGTTGGAACTCGCTTACGGGATCGCCCTAAGAGCCGAGCGGCCAGTTCGCCTGCGGAGAATCTAAGGAGAAAGAGGACCATGGCAATCGCCAACAAGAGAGCGGCTGCTACCTGAAGGGCTACTGGCGTGGTGCTCGAGGTTGAACGATCATACTCCCGGAACGAAAGCCTGAACCCGTTCATCACACCATGGAATCGCCGAGTTTGACTGAACCCTGTCCCTACAGCAACGTTTCCGAGTGACGGTTCTAAAATCGGAGTGGGGAAAGAGAAAGTGAACTGCTTTTGCCCATCGACCCAAGCCGTAATGCGGCTCCCCCTATAGATTTTGATGTGCACCGTATATGTTTTGCCGATAATAATGTTGTCGACGAGTGGGGGAACGAAGGACGTCCCATCAGTCAATTGCGAGACCAGGGCAACGGAGCGATGACCTTGAATACTCGGAGACATCTCTGCTCGTATCCCGAGATTATGCGGTCCAGTTTGAAAAAGATTCTCGTAGGTCACAAACTTGGCGACTCGAAACCGGAACCGGAGGTCAATTGACCGTAACCGAGAAGTACCGAGACCAGCCGGCGCTGGAACTTCCACTGCTTTCCCAGAAGAAGTGGAAATCGGTCCAAACTGGCCTGACCCGACCGCGCGCTGAGGCGGGGCGTAAAACAAGAATGAAATTCCCCACGACATAATTGCGAGCACAACCAAGGCTGCAATTAGTGAATGTCTCGACGCTTTCGAGTGACCAGCATCGACAGGTAGGAGCGAATCAGAACTCATTACAAGCAGACCCCACGCGAACTTCGACCGATATCAACTCGTATTCACTCATTCCAATATCGCTACGGCCTTGACGTGTTGACTTAGAACTGAAACCACTTTCGCGGGGTTATGTTTTCAGAATAGTCAAAACATGGGTCTGAGATCGCATCCCGTCGAACTAGGGCCGAGACTGACCCACATTGCCTGTGGGCGCTTCAATCCCCACTGGCGAGGAAGCACGACCCTATCAGAACCCCAGCGAACCCTACGAGGCGAAGTATCAGAACAGCGCGGTCAGTGGGTAGGTGCTCTCCGAAGACCAGCATGCCGACCGCAACCAGATAGGTGCTGGCCACGACGCTGGATACCGAGCCCATCACAGCAATCCGGCTCCGCTGAAGGCCAATCTGAAAGACGAGTAGCGCGAGAATCATTCCCACGACGGTCACATACGGGTAGACAGAGGTCAAGACCTGCGGCACGCTAGCGACCAGGCCATAGCGCGCAACGAGCGTAGAGGCGCCCTTCATCCCCAGGGCGGCAACCCCGTACAGTAATCCGGATGCGGCGCCATAGAGGACTGCTGTGCTCCCCCCGCGGCGATGGAGCCACACGAAGATGAGGATGACCGCCGCCGCCGTGGGTGCCACGGCGAACAACATGTCAATCCAGGATCCTCCCAGCCCGACAGTGTTGTCGGATCCCCGGAGTGAGGCCGACACGAACACCACGGCGATCACCACCACCCCAAGGCCCACGATGTCGTTGCGCCGCAAGGGTTCGTGAAGGTACAGTCGTGATACCAGCACCATCAAAACGATGCCACTAGAGGCGATCGACTGGGCAACCGCAATCGGAGCCAGGGATAGCGCCAGAATTAGTAGGCCCATTCCCGCGACCGAAATGATTAATCCCAGCAGCCACTGCCGGGAAGACAGCAGGTTACGGATCATTCGAGCAGGGTGCCGGGCGGAGATGTTGGGCATGCGACTGACGGCGAGTTTCTCCACGATGTTGCCGGTACTGGCGCACATGGCAGAAAGGAAACTGAAGACTACGCCAGCGAGCATCTCAGGTCCACGCAGGGATGAGAATGGTGTTCACCGTCGCCAGATATTCCGTCTCGATAAAGCTCGCAATGCGGGGTGCCCGACTTCAGAATGGCAGTGACGACAGACCCGTGATCTCACAATTATCATTCTCGATGCCGGCGCTTTAAACACGCCGCGAACGCGCTCGGTCTGCGGTTATCTCTTTGGCTAAGTCGGGTAACCGCTCCCGTCACGGTAGTTCGGAATTGAACGAGCGGATCTCCCAAACTTTCCGGTCTCACCGGAGGCATCCTAGCGCTAACCCTGAACGACGTCTGCAACTCATACTCCTCTGATATCGCTGGTCGGCTCTCCAGCCGGTGTCCTCGGAGCGGGCAGTTATTAGAACACTGCTGTCCGCCTGTGAATTCGCGACGTATAAATTGATCCTTAGCGCCAATCGATGAACGTTGTGGTTTCGTGGACGACGTTTCGAGGGTGGGTTTTGCTCGCGCTCGCGATTGAAGGGACCCTCGATGACTAGTTCGAAGGCGACAATCTTTAGTCGGCAATCGCTGACTGAGCGAGTAACGCGTCGGCCATGACGGTGAGCCACTCACTCGGGTCACGATTTTAGGTAACGACTTTCGAGGCGCAGTGGTGACGTTCGACGACGAGGTCGTAGAGGTCGGAGGTTTCCTTGGCGTCAAAGGGCGTAAGACAAAAGTCGTCGAGGACGACGCGATCTACGCCAATGAGCTTTTGCAACTCTTGGTAGTAACTGGCGTCGAGGCACCCCGGCGCTACCACTACTACTTTCTTAGTTCGCTGTACGATTGAGGTGTGAAGAGGAAAGATCGAATAGTTGTTGAGTCATTCGATTGCGCGCAAGGTTGTCTTGATCTCTTAATTCAACTATTGCCACCAATGCTGCGAAGAATTATTTATAGGGTCACGTTTAAAAAATTTGGGAAAAACATATACATTGGCCCAAAGTGTTTTTTTAGATATCCGTGGAAGATCCTTATTGGTTCAAATTCGAGTATTGGTCGAGGCTGTCAGATCTTTCCGAGTTTTCAGAATAAGGATGCTTACGTAACAATTGGGAACAACGTTCTAATTGGACCTAATTTGTGTATTTATGGTGCAGGTCATCCAGTTGCATCACCGATTGATGAACATATTGGTGAAAGCGTGAGTATTGGGGACAATGTCTACATTGGCGGAAATGTTTTAATTCGTTATGGAGTGACAATAGGAGAGAACTCGATAGTGGCGATGGGTAGTGTTGTGGTCTCTAACGTGGAGCCTTTTTCCGTCTATGGAGGTAACCCAGCGAAACTACTGAAGCGAACCGCCTAAAATACGGACACTTAGGAAATGCGCGGAATCTGGCTTCGTGGCGGTTGAAAGGTACTTCGGAATCTAGTGGGGTGTGATCGTCGCGAGTAGTTACCAATTGGGCTTTCCGGCGTAGGGTAGCTCATCGGAAAATTAACGGGGAGTGACGGTGGCGAGTAGTTCTCAATTGGGCTTTCCGGTGTAGAGCGGTGAAGTGGACCCCGTCTCTTGGACAGCCTGACCGTCTTCTCAAGCGTTGAGCAGTTGGTTGTTGCCATCGAGCTCAGGCAGCCCGTTCGTTGATACGTGATTGATAGTAGACCTCGTCGGGGGTCGCATCGTTCAGTGAACTGTGGGGACGCTCTTCGTTGTAGTAGGTGAGGAACTCGGTGATGCCGTCACGACAGGCGTTGTCGCTCGTGGCGGGGTTCAAGTAGACAGCGCCGAATACGCGCATTAGTTGATGATCCAAGTGAATGGACTCTATTGGCCCGCACAGAACTCATTTCTGAAGGAGAATGATTTAATAGGACAACAGGAGATGGGCCAGAGTGTAAATTGAAAGCCGTTATCTTGGCTGGAGGTCGAGGAACTCGACTGACCGAAGAAACAACATTTCGGCCTAAGCCTATGGTCGAAGTAGGTGGGCGCCCACTCTTGTGGCATATTTGCAAAACATACGCCGCCTACGGTGTGACGGACTTCATTATTTGTTGTGGGTACAAGGGATACATGATTAAGGAATACTTTGCCAATTACTTCCTTCACACCTCTGACATAACGTTTAATCTGAGCAACAACACTCTCGAAGTCCACCAAACAGCGACAGAACCTTGGCGGATCACGCTCGTGGATACCGGAATCGATACCCAGACCGGAGGCCGGCTCAAGAGAGTTGCCCGATACATTGGTGATGAAGACTTTTGCTGTACCTACGGTGATGGCATCGCAAGTATCGACATTGCACGACTAATTGAATTTCACAATTCTCGAGGTCGCCTTGCAACAGTAACGGCAGTTCAGCCACCGGGCCGATTCGGCGCGCTGAGGATTGAGGGTGACCGGGTATCAGAATTCTTGGAGAAGCCAACTGGCGATGGTGGCTGGATTAACGGCGGTTATTTTGTGATGTCGCCAGGAGTACTCGATGAGATTGCTGGCGACGAGACACTTCTCGAACAGGGCCCGCTGGGCGAGTTAGCGAAGAATGGCCAACTATCGGTATTTTGCCACGAGGGATTCTTTCAACCTGTCGATACCATTCGGGAACTTCAGTTACTTGAAGAGATTTGGTCGAGTGGCTCCGCTCCTTGGAAAGTCTGGTGAACGAACATAAGTAGAGGTCTCTCGGCCACGGCCACGTGCTGTACTTGTGTCTGGGCCCCAACTTTTACGTGGGTCACCCGCATTTCGCCTTACGAGATCCCTCAGGATGCTTGATCATTTTAGAGGACTGGAGTGGTTTCCACAATCCAATTGATTTCCTTTGCACTAAAATTTCTAGTCATCAACGAGACTAATAATCATATTGTCCTGTAGCTCTTCTCGTGAAAGAAATGGGGACAGATCCTCCAACGATGGGGACACGATACGTCCATCGGGTAATTGCTTCGATCCAAGTTTCGGAGCAAACGCTACCGATTCGTCCAGCATTACTTCGCACACTGCAGGGCCGTCAATTGCCAATGTCGCTGCAATTGCTTCAGCCATATCCTCGTGACGAGCACAGCGTTGAAACGGTATGCCGAAGGCTTCACTTACGCGACCATAATCTGGAAATGTAACCCCACTCTTGGGGCCGCCGCCTACTTCTACGCCGCCAAAAAAGTTGCGATGAGTCTGGAAGATTGACACATAACCACCGTTGTTTAAGATGAAAACTTTTATTGGGAGATTGTTTCCCGCAATAGTCTCAAGCTCCTGCAAGTTCATCATGATGCTTCCGTCACCAGCTAAACAAACGACAGGCGCGTCTCCGGAAGCTCTGCAGGCGCCGATAGCGGCAGGCAGATCGTAACCCATAGTGGCACAGCCAGAATTTGTCCAAAGCCGCTGTCCAGGCTTAAGATCTGCGGCCTGGAAGCTAACTACACAAGCAGTCCCGTTTCCCGTAACGATCGTTTGTCCTTCGGGTAGCTGTTGAAACAGCTCTTGCATGAAGCAATAAGGATTTACAAGCGTGTTGTCCCAATACTCTGGAAGTACTACAGGGAAGCGAAGCTGTCGCTCTTTGCACCACTTCAGCCACTCTAAATGTTCCTTAGTGGCACCTGAATAGTTCTGGGCTACGAGCGAGGGCAACAAATCGGCCAGGTCGGCATGCACGGGCATGTCCGCCGTAACCGTAGGCTTTTTCAACTCAGTTTCGTCGATGTCTACCCATATCTTGAACGCCGCGCGAGCGAAAGAGCTCCAGTTGTAGCTGACTTGGCGAATATTTAGGCGGCTACCGAGAATGAGAAGAAGGTCGGCATTTTGGACTGAAAAGTTGCCACCACGGTCCCCAACCGTCCCTGGACGTCCGACGTACTGTGGATGTGAGTTCCAAATAACATCGTGGGCGTTCCAACCAGTCACTACTGGAATGCCTAGTTTTTCGGCGAGCGATATGAAAGTTTCATGCTGACCACTGAGGCGAACACCTCCCCCGGCAAATAAGACGGGGCGTTTTGCAGAAGCAATTTTATCCAGGATGATGCTGCTTATAGAATCAAGATCAGAGCGCTTCCAGGGTTCACTGAGTTCAGATGGGTCGAAACCCTTCAAATTGTCCGGATCAATTTGAGCAGCCTGCACATCGAGTGGTATGTCAAGCCAGCACGGACCGGGGCGACCTGAAGTTGCAAGATAGAACGCCTTTTCGAGATGGTATCGAATTGACTCAGGTTCTGTCACCATTACGCAATATTTTGTTATCGGACGAACCACTTCTTCGATATCAAGTTCTTGGTCGCCGTATTGTCTCAGTGGTAAGCCGGTACTTCGCACGGTCGTTTCCCGCTTTACTTGACCAGACAGGATGACCATTGCGATTGAATCAACAAAGGCCCCATAAACTCCAGTGAGCGTATTAGTGCATCCCGGACCAGAAGTAACATTGACCAAGGGCAGTCGGTTTGTTAGGCGGTAGTACGATTCTGCCCCAATCGCGCATGCCTGCTCGTGATGATTGAATATGCACTCGAGTTCTTCATGCGTTCCAAGGGAGTGATTGAGGTGCATTGCACCACCACCCGTAACCATGAAGACATGCCTTACGCCTAGTTCGACTGCCTTTTGCGCCACATAATCTGATAGTTTCACAGTTTAGTTTTCATTCCAACCGTTCCAAAGTGCCGTTCTTAAAATCGCATCATCCAAGGACACGGTTTTGTATAGCCCAAGTTCCCTGCCAATGCGAACGGTTTCTGGAACATATCGCCCTAGGTTCCAGCCGTCATCTCTTTCACCTAACACTTGGAAATCGCCATCGGCCAATAATCGTGCTGTGCGCTCCGCTAGATTGCATATTGATATTGACTCATCCGAACCCACGTTATAGGGCCTTAAGGGTTTTGAACGTAGTAATAGATGCCACAGCCAAATAGTGAGATCCGTCGCATAAAGATATGAGCGGTAAGGCAAGCCATTGCCTCTGACTATGACCGGTCTGCCTTGAACGGCATCACGAATGAAATTCCCTGCTGCGAAGTGAATATCTAAGTCCAGACGAGGACCAAGCAACGCAAAAATGCGCGCTACGCTGACGTTAACTCCAAACTGCTTGTTATAAATAGCGCATAGCATCTCTGCGGCGCGCTTACTTTCAGCGTAAGCAGCCTTAGGGTCAGTACAGTCAGGTGATCCACGCCAGTCTTCCGAAATCCTCTCCAACTCCCACGGTTGCTGACCATAGACAGCCCCAGAACTTAGAAAAAGCATCCTCTCAACTGATTTCTCGACCGCAAAATCAAGAACCCTGCGTGTTCCTTGAACAATCGTATCGAACATGCGTCGAGGATTCGATTCATTGAGAGACGCGCTTGCATCAGTTGCACCGTGAATTAGATGGGTAAAATCTCCAGTTGGTGTATCAAAACTGCAAACGTCACCACTGACAAAATGGAAACCTGGATAGTTGGCAAGGTGAGGTAACTTGCTCCGAAATCCCCGAGGGTCCCTTGTTAGGACTGTCGCATGAATTCCCAAACTTAGGCGCTGATCGGCAAGACGGAGACTTTCAAGGAGCCAACTTCCGATGAAGCCCGTCCCACCAGTGATAAATATTCTGGCGCCTTGCAACGAAGGCCAAATATCTGTAGTTTCCGAAACGATAAATTCGATATCTTGTTCAATGGACCAATCGGCCAAATTGTATGAGCCGTCGCTCACCCGTCTCCCTTTTACGCAGTCAACAAACTTTTAAGATGTATGGTGCAATGCTATAGCCGGGTTCGTGCGTGGCGCGTAAGGCTGTCATAACTACGTCTTATCTGAGGCCTCCGGAAAATTGGAGAAGATCCTTTTCGCTTCTTCAAATTCTCTCAATCTCAAGAAAGTCTTTGTACCAATCCACAGTTCGATTCAGGCCTTCCTTGATCGAATACTCCGATTGCCAGCCAAGCTTCTCGCGGGCTTTGTTGCTCGATAAAAACTGACTATGTATTTCGTGGGTAGCAATATTCAACACTTCGGGTTCAATGAACTTACCCGTTAGGGACTCGCATACTTGCTCGTATACCTCAAGGACGGTCAGTGGTTCTTCTCTCGAGAAGTTGAATGCTTCACCCGCTATCCCCGAAACGTCGAGACCTTTCGCCATAGATAGATACGCAGATACGGCATCTTCAACATAGATATAGTCACGAACTGAAAGTCCATCACTCCTAATTTGAGGTCGTTCTCCCAATAACAGACTCCGGATCGTGCCTGGGACTATTCGATTCCAATTGAGATCCCCACCTCCATAAATATTTCCGCATCGCGCGATAACTAGAGGAACCCCGTACGTTTTCGCATAAGTTGTTGACAATAAATCTGCACACGATTTTGAGACATCGTACGGACTATCGCCCTGAAGTGGCATGCCCTCGTCATAAGGCAAAGTTTCAACAGAGCCATACGCCTTGTCGCTGGAAGCAATTAGTACTTTACTAACGAGTCCTCTAGAGGTCCTGGCCGCTTCCAATACGTTCCATGTACCGTGAATATTCGATTCAAATGTCTGGACGGGATCTAAAAGGGCTGTTCCTACGATGGTCTGTGCCCCCAAGTGAAAAATGGTCGAGCATTCGTTCTGAAATACCGCTCTCCTGACCGCCATCAGATCTGAAAGATTTCCCGAAATTGTCGATACTTCGTTGATGTTACCGCTCCTGATAAGTTCACTCCGAGAATCGAAATCAAGAATCAGACACGTAACATTGGCACCATCTTTCAAGAGCCGTTTGATGAGCCATGAACCTACTAAACCAGTGCCCCCAGTAACGAGTACCGATTTCTCATGCCAGTAGCTGCCCGTTGTAACTTTCACGACGCTCCTTTCGCAAATTGTTCACGCTTTGATAACTATCGCTCGATCGATTCGCACAATGATACTGATGCAGAGAAGGTCTAGAAGAGTCCGTCAACCAAGATTCACAAATCAGTTTTTTGGGAGCTTCGTCGAGATGGACGAAATTCGAAAGTGGCTGTTACGGACAATTAAGGTGTCGCCTTCCATGCATCGTTCCTGTAAACCAGAAGATTTTTCATGTTGTCAATCCGCGTTACGTCGAACTGATGATTTAGCCATTTATATTGACCAACATCGAAATTCTTCGCCACAACAACGTACTTAATGTTCAGATGATCCAAATTCACGCCAATATTTTTCACAAATGGGCCAACGGGAAGGATGTGATTGTCAACATAGAGACTGGTAGGCGTATTGAATTCAGTATAGATATTCGCTATCTGTATGTCGTTACCCTGAATGGTGGACTTATTAAAAAAGCTCGAAGCAGGGTTGAATATGACACCATTCGTGAAGTTAAAACTCAGATACATATGCCAGGGCAGAAAAAGTACCTGAAAGTTTGATTTATCTGAGTTGAGTTGGCTGTTAACTGCATACCAATCGGAAGGATAATTTGTCGGCTTCATTTGGCCGCCAACCCCCCACAATTCAATGGGGTTATAAACAAGTGGTGTTATCAGAATGAGAAAAGGTAGAAGGATACCGCCTATTAATTCTCCACGGCCCCCACTCAGACGCCGCCTTGCGAAGTTCGCAATCCAAGATGCCCCAATTGCGCCCAGGAACGAATACGTCATTACTAGAAGACCAATGAATTTCTCCGATTCACGGTCTCCTTTGAAGAAGGGCACGTGGTTAAAAAGAAAGTAATAAATGCCAGCAAAAGGCGGGTACGCAGCTCCCACGCCAAGAACGAAAGCGACCAACCCCGTGGCGAAAATTATCCAAGCAAAGGCTCGTCGCCTCGCCGCAAACAGGCCAATAAAAGCCAGCACAATGAAAAGAACCGCCAGTATCGGCCATATCCCAACATCGCTCTTCGGAAGAATGTAGTGACCGAGTTTATCTACCCAAAATCCGTACATCGCGGCAGCATTGAATAGCACTCCATATCTCGGATCACCTACCGTTTGAAATGCTCGCACAAATTGCGAATTAAAACTTCGAATCCAGGCGGCTGTACTGCTCGTACCTAATAATAAGGGCAGTAACCAGTAACTTGAAAGTACGACCCACGCGAGACTTGTAGAAGACCCCCACCTCAGCAGTCGACCAAAATCAACTTTTCCTGTCAAGCTGAAACCTACGAGAGATACAACTGTCAACAGCGCCATTGAAATGATCGAATGGAGATCAGCGATGCTCACTGCTAAAGCCCAAAGTAGGAGCCGTGCGGATGACCGTGCATTAGGGCTTGTAAGAAAATTCCACAATGCCGCAACGAACCACGGCATTAGCGCAAAACCCAGCAAAATCAGATATTGGCCCGCCAAAAACCTGCTATAGGCAAATGGGCTGAATAAGTACAGAATACCCGCGAAATAACATGCCCATGTCTCTGATGTGCCCCAAGTCTTCACTAGCCGGTGCATTCCACTAGCTGCGAGCCAAAGAATTCCAAATAGCAAAAACTTTTCAATCAACTGACTCGCGACAACATAGTTAATAAAGTGAAGAACAAGAAAAATCACGTAGTAATTATTTGTAATTCCCTGCACCGGAATATTCGGAGTCCAGGAAAGATCCAAGGCCAAGAGATACCCAGGTCGAAACAGAGGAAGCATAATAGCAACGACCAATACAAAGTAAAACGCACTCGAAGAACGCTCTCCGGTTCGAAACCAAGTGATTGATCGTGTCATAAGTCCAATTTCACATTACTGACCTTCCCCCTACTGGCCGGATACCTCATATAGGAGGTAGAGATGCAAGTTATGACTACAGAATCAAGGACCCCGGCCGAGCGCCGTGGTCGTTACCCTAAGGAGTTCCGTCGAGACTCGGCCGCTTTGGTCATTGATCAGAAACGCACCGTGGCCGACGCGGCTCGTCATCTGGGCATCAACAATCAAACCCTGGGCAACTGGGTGCGCCAAGAGCGCATTGACCGGGGCGAGCGAGAGGGTCTCACCAGCGCCGAGCGAGCCGAGCTGGCCCAGCTGCGACGTGAACTGCGCCAGGTGAAAGAGGAGCGGGACCTACTAAAAAAAGCCACGGTCTTTTGGGGATGAGTCCACCCGGTGAGTCGCTACCGGTGGATAGCCGCCCGAAAGACCGAAGGCCATAACGTGCGTCTCGCCCGTCGGGCCCTTCGCGTCTCGCCCTCTTCCTACTACGATTGGCGAAACCACCGCGAGCGGGGACCGAGTCCCCGGGACCCCATTTATGCCTACCTGGTCAACGAGATCAGGGCCAATCACGACCACCTCGACGATTCCTACGGCTCGCCGCGTCTCACCAACGAGCTGGCGAAACGGGGCTTCGGCGCCAACCACCAGCGCGTCGAGCGACTCGTCCGTGACTACGGCCTCTACGCCACCGACGCGCGGCGCAAGGGGGTGAAGACGACGATTCGCGACCTCGGGGCGCCACCGTTGCCCGACCGCGTGCCACGGAACTTCGGCGTCGGGGCACCAGGTCGGCGCACGTGTGGGGACATCACCTACATCGCGACGGGTGGGGGTGGTTGTTTCTCGCCGGCGTCACCGACATTGGTTCACGTCGGCTCCTCGGCTACTCCATGGACTCGCACATGCGCACCGAACTCGTTAGTCGGGCTCTCACCATGGCGATCGACGCTCGAGGTGGCGACGTCACCGACATGATCTTTCACCACGACCGCGGCAGTCAATACCTGTCGCGGGAGTTCAAGGAACTCTGTGCGCGCCACGGCGTCGCTCAGTCGGTTGGTCGCACGGGCTCGTGTCACAATAACGCCGTTGCCGAAAGCTTCTGGGCGACATTGAAGCGCGAGTTCGTTGACCGGTTTCGCTTCGAGTCACGAGCCGACGCGAGGCGCGCCATCACCGGCTGGATCAACCATTACAACGCTGTTCGTCAGCACTCGTTAATTAACAACATGTCACCGATCGAGTGGGAGTTACAATTCTCACGCCGACAGATTCAGGCAGCATAAACGTGTGTCCGGAATTAGGGGGAAAGACCAACTTGGGCCGGGGCCGTTCACCCGGACCCTGTTGGTAGCCCGGGGGCTCGACCAGGATGAGGATCTTCTTGAGCGTGTGGGGGCTGATCTTGTAGTCCCGGCAGATCTGGCGCTTCGACACCTTCTCGACCAGTACTTTTCGACGAATCTCCGTCAAAACTTGCATATTGCTGTGCACCCTTCTCCCGTTCTGGTCGCTGTCATCTCCTCAAGAGTTGACTCGCCAGCCGGGGCTGTTGGGTGTTGCTGTTTTCGATGCACATTTAGGGGGCGGGCATAAGGGCTAGCGAGATAACTACGCAACCACCACATGGTGTGGTCAAGCGCGGCGGCCCCCACGTGGGGTTTTGCACATAAGTGCTGGTCAGCGGCGACGAGCGCTACCTCCAACATCTTGTGCCTACGTAGTTATCTCGCGAGCCCTTTAGGGGCAAAGTGTTGCTGTTTTCGATGCGCGTTTACTTCGGTGGTAGTTGTCGCACTTCTGGTACGAAATCGCGCATAAATAGACCTTCTGGACAGTAATTTTGCACAGAATCTTCATGTTGGAGCGATTGCACAAAAAGTGATTGGGTAGTAACCTTCGCTTGGGAGCGGTTAGTTGTCCCAACGTTATTTGGAGAGCGACCATGGTGCTGCGAGTCCGGAAAATGATATCCGATCACCGTAAGAGGCTGTTGCCGGGTCTTGTGGCGCTTTCGCTCTTGGCTGGAATCGTGGTCAGCATTATGTCTACCCCTAACGCACAAGCTGACTTCTACACCGGCTGCGGATACGGTTATAGCTCCAGCGCCTCAGGTTTTGGGTATGGCACGGGGAACGCATTCGGCTACGGGTATGGGCTAACTGGTGTAGGCGGGCAAACCGGTGTATTTGGGTTTGGCTACGGTAACCAGGTCTGCCCACCCACGACTACTACCACCATTCCTGGCGGTGGCGGTGGCGGTGGCACAACCACAACCACGACGGCGTCTACGACCACGACAGTGGCGCCGACCACGACCACAACACGGCCGCCTCCGCCACGTAAGGCTTGCAGGTTCCACGGCATGAAGTTCCATGGCTTTGCCGTCGTCGGCAGGGGCATGACGCGGGCAATCACCGGTGCGTGCTTCTACGGTCAACCGAAGGTTACGAGTAACGAAGTTGGCACGAGAGTCGGCGTCCTTCACGACAATGGTCGGGTGCTCGTGGTACACGTTACAGTGCCGGCCGGATCGAAGCCGGGTTGGCACACCCTTACTATCCGTGAACCCAATGGCAAGCAGTCCAAGGTGAACTACTTGGTGCGCATCATCCCTGTGGCAAGCAGTGCAAGGACTATCGTTGAACCCAAGTAGCAGTACTTGGTGCGCATCATCCCTAGGTGAGTTACTTGGTACATAGGTCGTAATGACTTCTATAGAAAGTACTGGTCCCCCTCAAGAGAGGGGGACCAGTACTTTGTGATGACTGATCCTCGTATGGTGAATACAAGCGCCTAGAACGAGGTCGTAGTGCAGTTTCACTTGTTGTGTGGTCTCGGTTCGACGATCCTCGTGCATCGGTGAGCGCAGTGATGACAGTGGGGCAAAGAAAGGCGGGGGTTTGTGAACTTGTTGGTCGTTGAAGTCGACAGACTGCAAGAAACTTCGTTGAGACAGACCATACGCGCATATACGAAGCGCTGGTTGACCCTCTGGAAGTGAAGATCCGAGGGGTTGAGTTTCCCCTTTTTGCCACCCTCGCGCTAGCGCGCAGCGAGCAGCGAGGCCGATGTCTTGGAGACCGCGTAGCTCGGGGCCGACGCACAGCGACTGACGAAGTCAGCCCAGCGATCGTGCGTACAGTGCTCGGTTCGCGAGTCAGTGCTGCGGTGGCATTCTCAGGTGCGGTCACAGGTCCACTACGTAGATAGTGGTTGAGCAAGCCGCCAGTGAGCGTGTGGCTCCGTCCCCGGACTCAAAGCCGTACCTAGGCCCAGCTCCCGGGTATGTTTCCGCCTGGATTGACACCAGCGGTAGTGATCGCAGCGATGGATAATTTGCCGACTGTGCACAAGAGTCGACACTTACGGGTCATCATCCACGGTGACTCTGTAGTACGTCTGAGCGCCAGGCGTCCTGACACAGATCTGACACAGATGTTTTCGCCCCACTCGTGAAAAGCCAGTAATAATGGGGAGCATGACCTCGCCCCTGGAGCCCTTATTTATAAGGCAATTCGCCAGTAAAGCCTTATGTTCACTGGTGCCCCCGGCGCGATTTGAACGCGCGACCCTTGGCTTCGGAGGCCAATGCTCTATCCGCTGAGCTACGAGGGCGGCGTGCTCAGCCTAGCGGACAAGTTTTTTCATACTCGGGTCGCGAGGTCCGCAATTTCAAAGGTTCACGTATGAGTATTGAGCCGATTCTCGCGTCGCTCTTCCCCGACACCGCGACGTTGCACGAACGTGGCGTGTCGGTGGGCGGAGTAGATCTGCGCGAACTTGCACTCACCTACGGCACGCCACTGTTCGTCTACGACGAAGAGACGCTGCGCGCCCGCTGTCGCGAAGCCGCGAGACTCTTTGATGACGGCGTCGCTTTTGCCTCGAAGAGCTTTCTGTGCGGCGCGATGGCGCGACTCGCCTACGAAGAGGGACTCTGCGTGGACGTGGCGACCGGCGGCGAACTCGACATCGTGTTGCGCTCGGGCGTGCCGGCGAGTCGAATCATCATGCACGGCAACAACAAGTCCAAAGAAGAGATCGCCGACGCCGTCGCGGCGGGCGTGTATCGCTTGGTGGCCGACAACTTCGACGAGATCGATCAACTCAGCGAAATGGTCAGTCTCGCCAAGCCGCTCAACGCGCTGGTGCGCGTGACGCCAGGCGTCGAGGCGCACACCCACGAGTACGTGCGCACCGGTCAAGAAGACACCAAGTTCGGATTCTCGGTCTCGAACGGTGACGCTCGACGGGCTATCTCGATGTTGCGCGCGATGCCCGGACTACAGCTTCACGGCGTGCACGCGCATATTGGCTCGCAGATCTTCGAGGTGGCGGGCTTTCGCGAGTCGATGTCCGTGCTCGGTGAGTTCACGCGTGACGATGACTTTGACGAACTCTGTATTGGTGGGGGACTCGGCGTGGCGTACGTGGCGAGCGAGTCGGCGCCGTCAATCACGGAGTGGGCCGAGTCGATGCGCCACGCCGCGCGAGAGAGTGGCCTTCGCCCCGATCTACGGCTGCTCGCCGAACCCGGTCGCGCCATCGTGGCTCAGGCGGGCGTCACGATTTACTCCGTCGGGGTCGTCAAGCGCGTCACCCAGCGCACGTACATGGCGGTCGACGGCGGGATGAGCGACAATCCGCGACCCGTTCTCTACGGCTCGGGCTACGAAGCCTTCGACGTCGATCGTCCCCTGGCGCCTCGTCCCCAGATGGTTCGTCTCGTGGGCAAGCACTGTGAGAGTGGCGACGTCTTGATCGACGAGGCGTACTTGCCGGCCGAAACCAAGGCCGGTAGTCTCGTCGCGACACCGGTCACTGGCGCCTACGGCTACTCGATGGCGTCGAACTACAACCGGGTACCTCGCCCGGCCGTCGTCTTCGTTCGCGACGGTCAGGCTCGAGTAGTTCTTCGACGCGAGACGTTCGACGACCTCGCTCGACTCGAAGTGTGAGAACGACGTCGCGTCAAGGGTGAGTTAGCCTTGTTTGATGGAGAGACCGGTCGTTCGAGTCGGGGTCATCGGTGGGGGATTTGTCGGTACCGCCCTCGTCCAACTCCTCCTCGACCCTACTCGCCACGCGGCCCTCGTGGACGGGGCGACGGCGCCACTGGAACTCGTGGGCGTCGCGGTCCGTGACACGAGTAAGCCCCATCCGGGCATTGAAGCCGCCCTCCTCACCAGCGACGTCGACGGGCTTCTTTCGAACGACCTCGACGTGCTCGTCGAGGTCGCGGGTGGCATAGAACCGGTCCGCACCTACATCGAAACAGCCCTGAAACTCGGCGTCTCGGTCGTGACCGCCAACAAGGCCCTCATTGCCGAGAGTGGAACGGAGTTAGCCGAACTCGCGCACGATCACGGCGCCGACCTCTTCTACGAAGCCGCGGTCGGCGGGGCGATTCCCATCCTGAGGGCGCTACGCAGTTCACTCGCCGGCGAGCGCATCAATCGGGTGATGGGCATCGTCAACGGCACGACGAACTACATCCTCACCAAGATGACGAGCGAGGGGAGCGACTACGCGAGTGCACTCGCCGAGGCGCAAGCTCTCGGTTACGCCGAAGCCGATCCCAGTGCTGACGTGGAGGGCTTCGACGCCGCGGCCAAGGTGCGGATTCTCTCGACCCTCGCCTTTGGCACGCGCTTAAGTGGTGACGAGGTGGCGCGCGAAGGCATTACCGGTATACGCGCCGTCGACGTGGAGTACGCGCGGCGCTCGGGTTACGTCATCAAAATGCTCGGCGTCGCCGAGCGCGTCGGGGAGACGGGCGTTTCTCGTCGCGCTCACCCGGCGATGGTGCCCGCGCGCCATCCGCTCGCTTCGGTGAATGGCCCCATGAACGCCGTGTTCGTTGAAGGAGTGAAGAGTGGCCCGCTGATGTGGCTCGGCCAAGGCGCGGGCGGCGAGCCCACGGCGACAGCCGTCCTCGGCGACGTGCTCGACGCGGCGAGAAATCGAGTCAGTGGTCGCCACGACGTCCCTTTCAGTGGTGACACGTCGCTGCACTACGTGCCAGCCGGTGAGTTGTCGAGCGTGTTCTATCTCAGCATCGACGTCTTGGACCGTCCCGGCGTGCTGTCGGACGTCGCGGGCGTCTTTGGCCGTCACGACGTCTCCATTCGGTCCATGGACCAGTCCGGCTTTGGCGACGAAGCCCGTCTCTCGTTTCTTACGCACCGCGCCTTGAGTTCTGACGTTTTTGCCACCGTCAAGGAGCTGAAGGCTTCAGCCTCGGTGGAGTCCGTGGGCGCGTGTATTCGCGTCATCGACGGGGTATTCGAGTGATCGGGTGGCGGGGACTTCTTCACGAGTACGCCGAGTGGTTCGATCTCGAAGGCATTAATGACGTCGTCACCTTGCAGGAGGGAAACACGCCTCTTCTTCACGCCGATCGACTCTCGGAGCGACTCGAAGCGGACGTCTGGCTGAAGTACGAGGGGCTCAACCCCTCGGGATCGTTTAAGGATCGTGGCATGACCATGGCGATCACCAAGGCGAAGGCGCAAGGCGCGAAGACCGTGATCTGTGGCTCGACGGGCAACACGTCCGCCTCGGCGGCCGCGTACGCGGCCAAGGCCAACATGGAGTGCGTGGTCCTCGTCCCCGAGGGCAAGATCGCGCTCGGCAAACTGGCCCAGGCGATCGTCTACGGCGCGCAGGTTCTTGAGATTCGCGGCAACTTCGATCAAGCGCTCAACCTCGCGCGAGAGCTCACCCAGCATCTACCCATCACGATCGTGAACTCCATCAACCCCGACCGTATCGAGGGTCAAAAGACCGGCGCCTTTGAGATCGTCGACGTTCTGGGTAAGGCCCCGGACATCCTTTCGATTCCGGTCGGCAACGCCGGCAACATCACCGCCTACTGGCGAGGCTTTACGCAGTACCACTTCGCGAAGCGCTGCACCACGTTGCCCAAGATGTGGGGATTCCAAGCGGCCGGGGCCGCGCCGATCGTGCTCGGTCATCCCGTCACCAATCCCGAAACGATCGCCACCGCCATTCGCATTGGCAACCCCGCGAGTTGGGTGCCGGCCTTGGAAGTGATTCACGAGTCTCTCGGTGACATTCGTGCCGTCACCGACGAAGAGATCCTCGACGCCTATCACTTCATTGCCCGACACGAGTCGATCTTCTGCGAACCGGCGTCGGCCGCTTCGGTGGCGGGACTATTGAAGTTCGGTGTTCCCAAGGGTTCGACCGTGGTGTGCGTCCTCACGGGCAACGGTCTGAAGGACCCGGACACCGCCGTGGGATCGAGCGCTTCGCCCGACGTGGTGGACGCCTCACTCAGCGCTCTCCTGGCCAAACTTTCCTAACTGTTTACTTTGCCCGCGTCGTCGGCTACACTCGTAAATGTCGTCCGTTCGGTAGTACCGGCGTAAGGAAGCTCTTCCGAGACGACATTTCCCGATTTTCTTCTCCGCCCCGTCGTATCGTTGCGGGCGGCGAGAAAGGATCATGCATGGCTATTAAGCCCTCCCCAGATCGTTCGGATCTCGAGTCCAAAACTCGCGAAGATCTGCAGACGATCGCCAAAGTAAAGGGCGTTGAGGCACCGACCCGCGCCACCAAAGCCGCGCTCATCGAGGCCATTATGGGCGAAGTGCCCGAATCGCCCGACGACTCGAGCGCTCCCAACTCCCGAGCGGTGCGCTCGCGTCGCACCGTAGCGACCCCCGACGATGACTTCGACGACCTGCTCGGCGAATTCGTCGTCGACACCAAGGACGAAAAGGCCCCCCCGAGTGAGCCGTCCGTCTCCGAGGCCGTCGCGCCATCGGAGAGGCCCACGGCCCGTCCGTTCACCCAGACGCGCCCCGAGCGTCAGCCTCGGGAGCTTTCGAACGACTCGAACAATCGCAGTCGTCGTAATCGCCGCAACCGAAACGGTCGAGAGCGTTTTACCGGCGACTCCATGCCCAACGCCGATCAGCCCTACGCGGGCGAACTCGTCGAAGTCGAAGGTCTGCTCGATCTGCGCGACGACGGCTACGGCTTCTTGCGCACGAAGGGCTACCACGCGTCGCCCAATGACGTCTACGTCTCCATCAACCAAGTTCGCCGTTACCACCTGCGCAAGGGCGACACCATCGTCGGGGGCTTTCGACCGGCGGCGTCGAACGAGAAGTACCCCGCCTTGTTGCGAGTGGACACCGTCGCGGGCGTCGACCCCGAGGTGGCTCGTCTGCGCCCTCGCTTTGAGGACCTCACGCCGCTCTTTCCCGACGAGAAGCTCAACCTCGAAACCAACGAGGGCAAGCTCGACCTGACGCCGCGCATCGTCGACCTCTTGTCGCCCATCGGCAAGGGCCAGCGCGGACTCATCGTCTCGCCCCCCAAGGCCGGCAAGACGACGATCATGAAGCAGATCGCCCAGTCCATTGAAGTGAACAATCCCGAGGTCCATCTCATGGTGCTCCTCGTGGACGAACGTCCTGAAGAGGTCACCGACATCCGGCGCAGCGTCCAGGGCGAAGTCATCTCGTCGACCTTCGACCGCCCCGCGGAGGAGCACACCCACGTCGCCGAACTCTGCATCGAGCGCGCGAAGCGTCTCGTCGAGCAGGGCCGCGACGTCGTGATCATCCTCGACGGCATTACGCGTCTCGCTCGCGCCTACAACTTGGCCGCGCCCGCGACCGGGCGAATCATGTCCGGTGGTGTGGACTCGGGAGCGTTGTACCCGCCCAAGAAGTTCTTCGGTGCGGCCCGAAACATCGAAGAGGGCGGATCCTTGACCATTCTCGCGAGCGCCCTCGTCGAGACGGGTTCGAAGATGGACGAAGTGATCTTCGAAGAGTTCAAGGGCACCGGCAACATGGAACTGCGCCTCGACCGCCGTTTGGCCGAGCGCCGTCTCTACCCGGCCATCGACGTGAACGGTTCCTCGACGAGAAAAGAGGAACTGCTCTTTAGTCGCGAGGCCCTGCCCCAAGTGTGGAAGTTGCGTCGCGTCTTGAACGGACTGGCCGCCGAGGGCCGCGACGCCGCGGGCCTCGAACTCTTGATCGACAAGCTCAAGTCCACCAAGTCCAACGACGAGTTCCTGGCCGAGATCGCCCGCGGTCCGGCGCCCACGAACTAATTTCCCGCTAAACTCACTCTTCGCACGAAGGAGCATTATGAAGTCAGATATCCACCCCACCTACGGTGAAGCCAGCGTGACCTGCTCGTGCGGCAACACCTTTACGACCGAGTCGACCAAG
>Ga0075522_10000940_pt1 | contig 21808 bp, 24 predicted proteins | sample NGEPerA_FD_74796 | JGI IMG/M metagenome (GOLD analysis project Ga0075522, IMG submission 74796) | Arctic peat soil microbial communities from the Barrow Environmental Observatory site, Barrow, Alaska, USA - NGEE PermafrostL2-A | ecosystem: Environmental > Terrestrial > Soil > Wetlands > Peat ...
TATTCTACCAATTTTCTTTCTTAATTACCTGTGTGAAGGAGCTGGCTTAAGAGGCCGGATCTAGTCTTTCTTGGCGTCTTTGTCGTCGACGACTTCGCCTTCTATGGCGTCTTCGGACTTTTTGTCGTCTTTGGAGTCGTCTGAGGTTGCTTCGGAATCTTCAGCTGGGGTTTCAGTGGCCTCAGCTTGTTCGTACATCTTGGCGCCGATGGGCATGAGTTTGTCGTTCAGTTCTTTGGCGGCGTTCTCGAGGGTTTCCTTGTCGGCTTTTTCGTCGGCGATTACCTTCTTGGCGGCTTCGACGGCTTCGTCGAGAGTTTTCATGTCGTCTTCAGCGATCTTGTCGGGACTATCTTTCTTAAGCTTCTCGGCTTGGTAAACGGCGCTGTCGAGCAGGTTGCGGGCTTCGACGGCTTCTTTCTTGGCCTTGTCTTCGTCGGCGTGAGCTTCGGCTTCTTTAGCCATCTTCTCGACTTCGGATTTGTCGAGGTTGCCAGAACCGCTGATGGTAATGCTTTGCTCTTTGCCGCTGCCCTTGTCCTTGGCGGTGACGTTTAAGATACCGTTAGCGTCGATGTTAAAGGTAACTTCGATCTGCGGGATACCGCGTGGTGCTGGCGGGATGCCGTCGAGGATGAAGCGGCCGAGGGACTTGTTGCCTTCGATCATGTCTCGTTCGCCTTGGGCCACGTGGACTTCGACTTGCGGCTGGTTGTCAGCGGCGGTCGAGAAAACTTCGGACTTGCTGGTCGGAATAGTAGTGTTACGCTCGATTAGCTTGGTCATGACGCCGCCCATGGTCTCGATGCCGAGACCCAGAGGCGTGACATCCAGCAATAGCACGTCCTTGACGTCGCCTTGGAGAACGCCGCCCTGGATAGCCGCGCCGATGGCCACGACTTCGTCCGGGTTAACGCCCTTCATCGGGTCTTTGCCGAAGATCTTCTTAACCTTTTCTTGTACGGCAGGCATGCGGGTCATACCGCCTACGAGAACGACGGCGTCGATTTCGCTGGCTTTGACTTTGGCGTCCTTGAGGGCTTTTTCGCAGGGAGCAGCCGTCTTGTCGATCAGGTCGGCAACCAGGCTCTCGAGCTTGGCGCGCGTCAGTTTGTGCTCGAAGTGCTTCGGGCCGTCGGCATCAGCGGTCAGGAACGGTAGGTTGACATCGACTTCCTGGGCAGTTGAAAGTTCGATCTTGGCCTTTTCGGCTTCGTCGCGGAGGCGCTGCATGGCGGCTTTGTCATCGGTGATGTCGATGCCGTGCTCTTTCTTAAACTCGTCGGCGAAATAGTTGATGACTACGCGGTCGAAATCGGCGCCGCCCAAGTGGGTATCACCGTTGGTTGATTTGACTTCGAAAACGCCGTCGCCGAGTTCCAAGATGGAAACGTCAAATGTACCGCCGCCGAGGTCGTAAACGGCGATCTTCTCGTCTTTCTTGTCGCCTTTGTCCAGGCCGTAAGCCAGGGCGGCCGCGGTCGGTTCGTTGATGATGCGCTTGACTTCCAGGCCGGCGATTTTGCCAGCGTCTTTGGTAGCCTGGCGCTGCGAATCGTCGAAGTAGGCCGGGACAGTAATGACGGCTTCAGTAACTTTGTCGCCGAGGAAGCTTTCGGCGTCGCTCTTGAGTTTGCCGAGGATCATGGCGCTGACTTCTTCGGGGCTGTACTCTTTGTCGCCCATCTTGACCTTAACGCTGGTGCCGCTCTTGACGATCTCGTAGCCCATCAGCTTGAGGTCACGTTGGACTTCTTTGTCGCTGAATTTGCGGCCGATAAGGCGCTTTACTTCATAAATGGTGTTCTTGGAGTTGGTCACTTGCTGCCGGCGGGCGACTTGCCCGACCAGACGCTCACTGTTCTTGTTGACGGCTACAACTGATGGCGTGGTGCGGTTGCCTTCACTGTTAGCGATAATTTCCGGCTTGCCGGATTGCATCACGGCCATTGCCGAGTTAGTTGTACCGAGGTCGATGCCTATAATTTTGCCCATGGTGTATGTCTATCCTTTTCTTTAAAAGTTAGCGGTCATAGATAACTACTGTCAGTGTAGTAAATTGGCACTCTCATGTCAAGAGTGCTAAGTGTTGCTGTTTTTACACTGTTTGCTGGGCCGGGCCAAGGATATTTTCGGCGGCCTGGTGCCAAGCTACGGCCTGTTCTGCCGGTGTAAGCAGCGCTAAAGACTCATCCTGGCAGCGAAAGGTTTCGTCTACCGCTTCGCCAGGTACGCTTCCGGGATCTTCGGAGTGGAGAGCCAAGCCGTCCTTAAGAGCCACCTCTATGGCTTGTGCAGCTCCGACAATCAGTTCTTCGCGGGCGGGGTCATGGCCCGTAATCTCTGGCGGATTATATAAGGTGTCGGCGAGCCTCAGCGACGTTTCATCCAGTCTGCTGACTATCGGCGGGATGCTTGAGGGAAGACCGCCTCGTCCCTCATTACTAACCCCGCTAAACATGGCTTGACCTGCTGCCTAGCCTCTTTTTACCTTGACCATGGCGTGGCGAATGACATCGTTGCCGAGGCGATAGCCGGGCTGTAGTTCTTCAGTGATAATTTCGTCTTGGCCATCACCCTCTTCCATACTGACGGCTTCATGCAGGTGCGGGTCAAAAGACTCGCCAACCGTTTTTATCCGTTCGACGCCCATATCTGCCAAGGTTTTCTCGAATTGTTTGACAACGGCTTGAATGCCCTTGATATAGTCATTGTCTTCCAGCTCTTTCGGTACATGTTTGAGGGCACGCTCGAAGTTATCGATAACAGGAAGCAGATCGCTGACTACCGTGGCCTTGAGCCTGGTTCGCAAATTGGCCAGCTCTTCCTCGTGCCGGCGTCGAAGATTAACGGCGTCGGCCCGTTCGCGTTGCAAGGCCTCGGTCAGCGTTTCAATCTGATCCTGTGCTTGCTTAGGCTTCACGCTTGCTTGCTTCTTTTTGTCAGTCATCAAAAACCCTCGGGAGATGTTGCATCTAGGTGTGCTGCTAATTGATTCATGGCATCAATATTCGCCAGAGCAGCTCCAACTACAATACTGCCTTCGGCGATGCCTTTAGCCCGGCAACGGTTGATTTGGTCCTGCGCCGCGAATACACGAGACACTCTGGGATTAAGAACATTATCTTCCAGTTGAAGACCGCTGGCGGCAGTTTGCATATGACAATAAACGAAGTAGTCTTGTTCGTGCGGACCAAAATCCAGCTCAGACATACAGCACCTCTTCAAGCTCCTGGCCGGCACGCGAGACAAGGTTCATGACATCGCGGTAGCTCTGGCGGGTCGGACCGAGGGTGCCGATGTAGCTGCGGTCGCTGAATGGGCTGCGGAAACGGCTAATAATCAGGGAGCAGCCGGCGGAACGGCCGACCGGGTTCTCAGAGCCAATGTAGACGCTAAGAGGTTCATTGGGAGCGGCTTCGCGCAGCCACGGTTCGAGATTATCAAGCAGTTGGGCGACTTGCTGGACCTGCATGCCATTTATGAATTCCGGCTGGCCGAAAAGGTTGCTCAGGCCAGCGATGTACAATTGGTTGCCAATGGTTGCCAGGCCGAGGTTGTGGGTCAGCTCGACTAAAGTATCGACAGCGTTACGGATCATGCGCTCCGGCGCACCGGCATGTTGGACTCGGGAGACCAAAGCTCTTTCGGCCCGGCCTTCGGGCAGAATCGGCTGGTCGTCCTCATGCAGGTTGTTCACGTAGAAGCGGTAACCCTTGTCGGTAGGCACGCGGCCGGCGCTGGTGTGCGGCTGCATGATGTAGCCTAGGCGCTCCAATTCGGCCATTTCGGCTCGGATGGTCGCCGAGCTGACGCTAAAAAGCTTGGCTAGCAAAGTACTGCCGACCGGACTGGCGACTTCGGCGTACTGCTCGACAATGGCACTCAAAATATTTTGCTGACGGCTTGTCATGGACTGTTCCCAGCTCTTGATTATTACCGGTTATTATAGTCTTTTGGCACTCAACAGTCAAGAGTGCTAAACGTTAGTCGGTTTGGCCGAGATGGGCCTGGATATCACGAGCTAGTTGCTTGGCTACGTCCCTGGCGGCCGAGTCGTCCTCAGACCCGTGGGCTTTGGATTCTGTGATTGATTGGACTAGTTCGAAAGTTTTATCGAGGTTGTCGTTGATGAGCGCGACGTAATAATCAGTGTTCAGCAGTTGCTCGATTTCTTCCAGGGCCGTTTGCAGGCGCTGGCGCGAATCGGCGGCATCGACGACATCGCCGTAGCGTTTCTTCAGACGTATTTGCCAGGTATTGAAATCCGGCGGCAAGAGGAAGATTGCCATCACGTCGGGATCAAGTGTTTTGTACTCAGCTACTCCCTGCACCTCTATATCGGTCATGGCGATTTTGCCTTCATCGTGGGCGGCCTGGATTTCGGCGACGCTGGTGCCGTAGAGATTGCCGCTGTAGATCTTGGCTTCGATCAGGGCCTGGTCGTCCAGCATTTTTTTGGCGGTGGCTTTGTCGATGAAATGGTATTCGCGGCCATCTTCTTCGATAATGCCATGGTTAATACGAGGCGGCCGGGTGGTATGGGAAATAATATGGTGGTAACCGCCGCTGTCCAAGAGTTTGTCCTTAAGCGAGTCTTTGCCAGCCCCGGTCGGTCCGACCAGCAGCAGAATGGGCGTCTTCTTAATCAGCTCGGCCGTGGACGGGGCGGGACGATAGACAGACAATTTACGGGCTAAGGCTGTGTCCATCTGTAAATTGTACCAGATTTACAGGGGTTGGAACAACAATGAAAGCTTAATGAACCTTATGGCGGGAATTAGTCCGGGCCATGATACTCTAAATAATATTGGGGTACATTGGCTGGACATGACATCTATAAACAAGCGTTGCGGCGGCTCTTCACTACTGGTTATCATAGCTTCTGTCGCGGCTATAATCGGAGCCGGCCTTATAGGTCACGCGATATATGATAAACAGCATAAGCCGCCTCCGAACAGCACGAGCCAGACAACAAACGGCATGACTGGTTGGCGAAGTTATACGCTCAAGGTCGAAAAATTAAGCTTCAAATATCCGCCTAATTGGACAGTCGAAGACGACACCCAGGCCGCCACGGGCATGGACTCGGTAGCCATAAACAGCCCCCACGCCTACTTCCAGATAAGCGTCGGCACGGGACTTGGGGTTTTAAGCGCCGATCCGGATCTTGGTGTCATCGGGGCCGACCCGATAAATTTCGCGGGACAATCAGACTACCTGGTCTATAACAGTATCGAGCAGGAGCCGACCATCGTAATCGAGGCCTATTTGTCGACTTCCCCGACCGACTATACGGCGGAACCTGCCGCCAGATACGCGAAAGACAAAGTTCATAACCTGGCTGCCGGCCGCGTGCAGATCCTCGTCGGCTATAATTCCGACTCAGGCAGCGGCGGTAAGGTTTTTGGTAATCTGGCGGTCACCGAACGGGATCCAAATTACATAATCGCCAAGCGAGTCATCGCCTCGATGCGTTATTAGTCGCGTTTGAGCATGACGGTGAAAGCTTCGGCGGGAATATCGACTTTGCCGAAACGTTTCATTCGCTGTTTGCCCTTTTTCTGCTTGGCCAGGACCTTTTTCTTGCGGGAAACGTCGCCACCGTAGAGGCCGGTTGTGACGTCCTTGCGATAGGCGCTGATGTCTTCGCGGGCGATGAATTTGCCGCCGATGGCCGCTTGCAGCGCGACCTGGAAATTCTGGCGCGGAATAACATCTTTGAGCTTGCCGACAGTGTCGCGGCCCAGCCGGTCAGCCTCGGAGCGATGCACCATAGTCGACAAAGCGTCGACCCGTTCGCCGGCCACGTAGAAATCCAATTTGACCAAATCGCCGGCCCGGTAATCATCCAGTTCGTAGTTGAAAGAGCCGTAGCCGCTCGTCACGCTCTTGAGCTGGTCGTAGAAATCGGTCAATAAATTGGCCAGCGGCGCTTCGAAACTTATCAACGCCCGCTGGTCGACATAGCTCAGGTTGGTTTGCAGGCCGCGGCGGGCCGAAATAAGCTGTATGACCGGGCCGACGTAATCCTGCGGCACGACGATTTCGCCTTTGATCCAAGGCTCGCGGATTTCACGGATCTTGGCCGGATCGGGCAGGTCGGCCGCACTTTTGATATCCAGTTCTTCACCGTTTAACAGGCTGATTTGATAGTCGGTCGACGGATTAGTGACCACCAGGTCGAGGTCATACTCGCGTTCCAGCCGTTCGCGGACGATGTCCATATGCAGCAGGCCCAGGAAACCGACCCGCACGCCGAAACCCAGTACCGGCGAATTCTCCGGCACGAATTGCAGGGCCGAATCGCTGAGACTGAGTTTCTCGATAGCGTCCTTGAGCTCTTGGTAGTATTCGTTACTCTCGGGGAAGAAACCGGCGTAGACGAAAGGCTGGACGTCCTTATAGCCTGGCAATTGCTGGGTAGCTGGGCGAGCACTGAGTGTAACGGTGTCGCCGACCTTGGCGTCACGAGTGGTTTTGAGGTTGGTGACAATATAGCCGATTTCGCCGGCTTGCAAGCTCTGGCCGGCTGTCATGTCCGGCCGCAGGGCACCGACTTCCAGGGCGATGCCGGCAGCGCTGGTGGCCATCATTTTGATCTGGTCGTTCTTGGCAATGACACCGTCAAAGACACGGATATACAGGATCACGCCACGATAATCGTCATAATAACTGTCGAAGATCAGCGCCCGGGTTTCGGGCAAAGTCGAGCTCTTGGGTGCCGGCACCAGTTCGACGATTTTTTCTAAAACCATTTCGACGCCATGGCCGGTTTTAGCGGAAATTTGCAAAATGTCTTCCTGCGCGCAGCCCAGCAAACTGATAATTTCGGCGCTGACCCGCTCGACGTCGGCCGCCGGCAAGTCGATCTTGTTAAGCACTGGGATGATTGTCAGCTCGGCTGCCAGTGCCAGATAAACGTTGGCCAAAGTCTGCGCCTGGATGCCCTGGCTGGCGTCGACGACCAGCAGCGCGCCCTCGCATGCTTCGAGACTCCGTGATACCTCATAGCTGAAGTCGACGTGGCCGGGCGTGTCGATCAGGTTCAGTTCGTAGTTTTTGTAAGCCATGCGGACCGGCGCCAGCTTGATAGTGATGCCTTTTTCTCTCTCCAGGTCCATTTTGTCCAAGTGCTGGGCTTTCATGTCGCGCTGCTGGACGGTACCGGTCAGCTCCAACAGCCGGTCGGCCAGCGTTGATTTGCCATGGTCAATGTGAGCGATAATACAAAAGTTCCGAATGTGGTCCTGCTTCATGTAGGAAGTATTATATAGCTTCTTGCCGGGCTAGCTATAGCTGCCCGTTCTCGCGGTCAATACATTCCATGACGCTGGTGTACCTACCGGCGGCAATAATCAGATGGTCGAGCAGCTCAATACCAAGGACATCGCCGGCTTTGACCAGCTGTTCGGTGATACTGATATCGGGAATTGTCGGCTCAAGCCGGCCGGACGGGTGATTGTGCGCCAGGATTATGGCCACGGCGCCACGTTCGATGGCCGGCTGGAAAACTTCGCGCGGGTGCACGATATTGGACGTTAGGCTACCGATGGAAATAATCTCATCGTGCACGACCTGGTAACGGCTGTTCAGGTAGAGGCCCCTCAGTTGTTCCTTCTGGCTGGTGCTCATATCTTTTAGGTATTGAAAGGCCTGTTTGGCGTTGCGAACCTGTACCGAACGACCGGCCTGATTGGCATAGAAACGCCGGCCAAGTTCAAAACCGGCAACTATCTGGCAGGCTTTGGTCAACGGAATGTCGGCGGCCTCGGCCAGTCTCTGGGGGTTTAGCTCGCTGCTGATAGCCTTTTCGCCGTATTCTTTGAGTGTGCGCCTGGCCATGGCCAGCACGTCTTCCGTGCGGTTGCCGACGCCCCATATTATGGCGACCAGTTCGGCGACCGACAGATTGGTCGGGCCAAGTTCTATCAGCCGTTCGCGGGGGCGCATGTCATCAGGCATATCCCTGACACGTAATACATAACCGTCCTGCGGTTCGGAGAAAATCAGGTCCCGGTCTTCCAGACTATAAGTGCGCGGCAGCGTGTCTAGCATGGGCATAATTATAACCTTAGATCCCTTGAAAAAATATTAAAAACTACAAAATCACAGCACTAGCTCGACTTCGCGTTGCCCCGTTAACCCAGTTTAACCGGCTTGAGCGCCAGTTTGCGCAGTCTGTCGAAAAGGGGCTGGACTTCTTCCAGGCCAAAAAGTGCCGATACCGCGATATGGACCGTGAACGTCACCAAAGCGATAAATATAAGTTTACTGCCAAGCGTCAGGATACCGCGGTCGTTGAAGCCCAACGGATATAATGAAATCATAATGAAGGCAGCCACCACGCTGAAGCCAGTTACTGAAACGATCCGCCACACCCCGCCCCAGAACTGGGCGTCGAACAGGCGGTGGTCACGTTTAAGCATGATACCGGATAACACGAACACTTCGGCCATCGCCACGATTGACTGGGCCAGGGCTAGGCCGGCCACGCCGTAACCCTGAGGTGCCGGCCGGGCCAGCGTGACCGCCAGGAAAATATTCAGGCCAATCGTGAAAAGCGACACTAACAGGGGCGTAACCGTGTCTTTCTGGGCGTAGAACCAGCGTGAAATGATAGCGTACTGAATGCGGAAGAAAATAGCCAGCGTCATAAAACCGAAGATCGTCGCGATCTGCGGGCTGCCGTTGGAGTAAATCAGCCGCGCCAGATAGCCACGGGCAAAATAACATACCACGACAAGCGGCGCGCTAATCCAGATCATCGCCCGCAGCACCATCAGGAAATCTTTGCGGAATAGGTCGGGCCGCCCCTGGCTGAGCCGCGAGTTAAGCCGCGGGAAAGCCGCCGTCGATATAGCCGTGCCAATCAGCAGGATCGGTGCCGTGCTCAGGATAAAGGCATTGTTATAGTAAGTAATATTCCCCGTGCCCAGGCCGCTGGCGATATGAGTCTCGACAATGTTTTCTACTTGGTCGACACCTTGGTCCAGCGAGCGCGGCGGCAGGTTGCGCAAGATCGTGTGAAAGTCGTGGCTATGCCATAATATATGCGGCCACCAACGAAAGTTGGTCTTCCACAACCCGCAGATGATAATCAGCAGCTGCAAAATGCCGCCGATTAACGCCCCCAGGCCCAGTCCGACCAGTCCGATGTTATGTTTGAAGACGAAGATGCTGATGATAATCGACACGTTATAAAACAGCGGCGCGATGGCATAAAAAAAGAAACGGCCCATGGTTTGCTGCACGCTGGTCAGAATGCCGGAAATAGTGAACAGCAGCGGGTTGAACGCCAGCAGGCGCATGATTGAAGCCGCGGTGTTAAGCTGGTCCGGCGATAAGCCAGGCGCGACGATGTGCTTGATCAGAAACTTGGCGAAGAGCAGGATGATGATCGCGACTACCGCCATAATAATGGCCAGCAGGTTCATGAGCGAGGCCGACAATTCCCACATGCCCTTGCGGTCGCCCTTGTAGTAGCGGTCGGACAGCACTGGCATAAAAGCTACGCCCAGCGCCCCGGCGGCCAGCGTGAAGAAGAATAGGTCGGGAATGTTAAAAGCCGCGAAGTAGGCGTCGGTGCTGTGCGGTCCGGTAGTCGGGAAGTTAGCGTTGACCAGTTTGGTGCGCAGGAACCCCAGCATCTGCCCGGCAAAAGACGTCCCAATCAGCAAAACGGCGATATTGCCAATGCTGAGGCGGCTTTTCTTTTTGACCGGCGCGGGAGCAGTGGGATTCATACAGTTACCTGTTTAATTCACTCCCTAGTATAAAGCAGCGGCTGATGGAAGTTTAGCGCCTTTTAGGGCTTCGAGGACTTCGTCAGCGTCAACCGTCTCTTTTTCTATCAAACTGTTTTTGAGAACCTCGAGTTTGCCAAGGTTGGACTTGATGACAGCGCGGGCACGGTTGGCGGCTTCAGTGATCAGGCTCTCGACTTCTTCGTCGATAACCTTGGCCGTATCATCGGAGTAATCGCGTTCGTGGACCAGGCGGTCAATCATCATGCCGTCGTCGACATGGAAAACCTGATCACGCAGCTTCTTGCCCATGCCCTGGTTAACGACCATATCCCGGGCCAGTTCGGCGGCTTGCTGCAGGTCGCTGCCGGCACCGGTAGTGATCCGGTCCCTGCCCAGAACGACTTCTTCGGCTATACGGCCGCCGAGGGCGCGGGCCAGCATATCCTTAAACTGGATAAGCGACACGAACATCCTGTCTTCCGGCGGTATCGACCAGGTCACGCCGCCAGTGCTGCCGCGCGGAATAATAGTGACCTTGTGAACCGGATCGGCATCGGGCAAGACATGGCCGACGAGAGCATGGCCGGCTTCGTGGTAAGCCGTAGTTATCTTGTCTGCTTCGGTCATGACCTTGCTCTTGCGCTCCGGACCGATAGCTACTCGCTCGAAGGCTTCGGTAACGTCATGCTGCGTGATTTCATTATGAGAATTGCGGGCGGCGATGATAGCCGACTCGTTGGCGATGTTGGCCAGGTCGGCGCCGGAGGTACCAGCTGCCTTAGCAGCCAAGGCATCGAGATCTACGTGCTTAGCCAGTGGCTTCTTAGTGAAGTGGACTTTGAGGATGGCTTCGCGGTCTTTGCGGTCCGGCAGGCCGATGTTGACCCGGCGGTCGAAACGTCCCGGACGCAACAAAGCCGGATCCAGCACGTCGGCACGGTTGGTAGCGGCCAGCACGATAACGTTTTGGCCTTGTTCGAAACCGTCCATTTCGACCAGGATCTGGTTCAGGGTTTGTTCGCGCTCGTCATGCCCGCCGCCCATGCCGGAACCGCGGCGGCGGCCGACGGCGTCAATTTCGTCGACGAAGATGATACAGGGGGCGTTTTTCTTAGCCTTGGCGAACAAATCCCTCACTCTTGAGGCACCGACACCGACGAACATTTCAACGAACTCCGAACCGGAAATACTGAAGAACGGCACGTTGGCCTCGCCGGCGACAGCCCGCGCTAGCATGGTTTTACCGGTACCCGGAGGCCCGACCAACAACACGCCCTTAGGTATACGGGCGCCCATGCTGGCGAATTTCTTGGGGAATTTCAGGAACTCGACGACTTCTTCCAGGTCTTGTTTGGCCTCGTCGCTGCCGGCGATATCCTTGAAGGTCGACTTGTCCTTCTCGTTGCCGTACAGCCGGGCGCGGCTTTTGCCGAAACTCAAGGCCTGGTTGCCCTGGCCCTGGGCGCTCCTGAGCATGAAATACAGGATGCCGGCTATGATCACCACCGGGATAATCGAACCGGCCAGGCTTATCAACGCCGAGTTGCTGCTGGAATCAGACTTATACGTAATAGATGCTTTGTTGGTGTTGAAACCTTGCGCTTTGAGGCTGGAGTTGCCATCAACATAAGTCTTTAGCGTGGGATGGGTTTCGCCTTTTTGCGTGATGGTCAGCTGGTTGCTGGTAACTACTATCTTGCTGTATTTGCCAGCGTTAGTGTCGCTGATGGCAGTAGTTGATGGAATTTCTTTGAGCGTGCTGGGTTGGTTGTAGGCCGCGGCGATGATCAAACCGAAGATTACCAACAAGGCGATGAAGCCGGCATTTTTCATCCCGCGCTTATTATTAGCGCTGGGCCGGCGGCTGGGACGGTGAGGTTTTCTATCCATTAATCACCAATTATAACGCCGCCGGGCGGTTTTGCCTAGCGCTCCGAGCTAGCGAGTGCCAAGCTGTTGGCGAGCACCTTCATATTCAATCCGGCCTGGATCGGGAAAGCTTTGCCGACCACCGCGGTTTTGGCCGCGACAACCAGGCGCTCCAGGGTTTTGCTGTCGAAGCCCGGGCTGCCGTCAGCCCGTAACCAGGCGGCCATGACCTCGCGGGCCACGCCATGCGGCAGGCTATTAAACCATTGCCTGTCGAGCGTACCGGCTGGCAGCTGTTCCTGCAATTGCTTAACAAGTAAAGTATCCAGCTCCCGGTTAGTTCGGCCCAGATCGGTAATGATTTGTCGGAAACGCTCGCGATCGGCATCACTGAACCGTGTCAGCAACCGGTGCCGCACATAATTGCGCAAATAAGCTTCATCCCTGTTAGTGCTGTCTTCCAGCCATTCCAAACCCTGGCCGCGGGCGTAAGCTATGACATCCTTTTTAGGGACCCCCAGCAAAGGCCGTGCCAGTCCGGGCCTGTCGCTCAGGGCCGTCAAACCCTTGCGCCCGCTACCGCGCAAAATATTAATAATCGCCGTTTCCAGCACGTCATCCTGATGATGGGCCGTCACAATGGCAACGGCATCACTGGCCTTTTGCACGCTGCGCAAAAAACTATAACGCGCTTCCCGCGCCGCCGCCTCACTAGCCCCCGCGCCCAGCCGCCCCTCATGGTAAACAAATGGCAATTTGTAATCCCGCGCCGTAGCCTGCACCAGCCGCCGATCTTCGGCAGACTCAGGCCTAATCCCATGATCAAGATGCGCCACCACCAGTTTCCATCCCCCGCCTCGGCGGCTTTCTTCCTTCAAAACATGCAACAAAGCCATAGAATCCACGCCGCCGCTGACGGCCACCACATAACTCCCAGGCTTTGGTAATACGACGTTCATATCCTATTATTGTATCAATGACACAGAATCAAAACCTGGAAGAAAGAATTGCTAGACTGGAAACCCGTAACCGCCGTGTCGAGTCCGACAAAGCCTGGGAAACCAGCTGGCAGCGCCGTGGTTCACTGATGGTACTCATATACTTAACGATAGTTTTTTATTTGAAATTCGTTGTCCATATAAATCCATGGATTAACGGTTTGGTTCCTGTCATAGGCTACTTCGTATCAACCCTGACAGTCGGCTTTCTCAAGAAACGCTGGCTGGAACGTAAGACCAGCTAGGATAACATGCGGGACTTTTTACTTTTTGGGGTGGGTATCCTGGTGGGCGGCATGAACTCAATTGCCGGCGGCGGCATGCTGATCGGTTTTCCGATGCTCCTAGCGGCCGGCATGCCGGCGCTGGCGGCCAACGTAACTACCAATATCGTAGTTATACCGGGACAGATCGGCGCGATCATAGGCTACCGCAAATACCTGAAGAAAATTCCACGCAGCTACCTGATGCTGGTAATCCCCTGTGTCATCGGTGCCGGCATCGGTTCTTCGATTCTAAGACGCACGCCGTCCTCGCGTTTTAACGAGCTTATCCCCGGGTTATTGCTACTGGCCGTAATCCTTTTCGCGGCCCAGCCGGTGTTGCATTTCCATCTCCGCCGCCACTTACGAGGCCAGGCCAAAGGCCTATCAACCCTTTTCTTAATCGGCCTGGCGCTATTGCCGATGTCCATCTACGGCGGCTATTTCGGCGTAGGTTTCGGTTTCGTGATACTAGCTTTCCTGGGCTTTACGAAAATGCACGATATCCACCAGATCAACGCGCTCAAAAACATAGCCACGTTATGCATAGCCCTAACATCGATTATCGTCTTGTTCAGCACTGGCTTCATAAACTGGGAATACGGTTTATCGATGGCCGCCGGTTGCGCGCTCGGAGGCTATTATGGCGCCCGGCTGGCGCAACGTTTCTCATCCCACGCCATCCGTATACTAGTAATTATTATTGGTTTCGCGGCCGTAACTTACCTGGCCCTGCGCACCTACTAAACCTAGCCAACAGATGTAAATCGTGCTATATTAACCCCTGTCTTACCGACGCGGCGGCGTAGCTCAGTGGTTAGAGCACAGGACTCATAAGCCTGGGGTCAGTGGTTCAAATCCACTCGCCGCTACCATTCTCAGTTCTTATCTGACTTAAGTTACCGCGCTTGTTTGCGCGCAGCTCTCTGTTCCTGGCGCAACAAGGTCCTTCTCTCTCTTCCAGAGAGCTCAAAGAAGTCGCCAATCTGCGGTTCGTGACCTAGAATCCACTTGAGCTTTTCTGCTGAGGGTAGATCAAGCGTAGCTATTTGCAAGCCAAAACTAATACTATCTTTATTAGTAGTAATACCTCGGTGTGTTGCTTCTATTTCTTCTATTGAAGCACCAGTAAGCAGAACACCCACCATCTTAACTAGTTCGATCAATTCCGGGGCCCTCTGCTCCACAGACATAACATCGCTGCGACCCTGTAACGGTACATCCTCGACAATTGGGTTAGGAACTATCAATACCTCGCTGTCCTGCTCACCCTCCGGAGCTTCAAAGATGGCAAAAGCGATCACACTACGCATATCAAGTTGCTCGACCCCTGCTATGGCCCTCTGCCTAAAAGTTTGTATTCCCGATTCTATGCCGGGCCCCCAGCTTGATCTTGCCTCCCTAACAGTTGCCTGTAAAGGACCGACATGCCTCTGGTAACCATCGACGAATGCAGTTGCCGTTGCAAGAGGCGTTGAAGTTACTTCAGGCATCGTACAACCAAACGTAATCTCCCCTTCATCTGTCAGACAATTACCCGCCATACCAATTAACTGATTAATACCGATTGTTCTTGGAGTTGTATTTTCTTGAGCCTCACCTTTAAGAACACAGGTAGTGAAGTCTTCATGTCGAGTAAAATACTCACTGAATCCTTCTGCAAGGACTTGTGGAACCTTACTGAACTGAGGCAAAACAAGTCTATCCGTCATTACATCAATTATAAAAGATAAATTGTAATTTGTCTAGCTCTCGCTCGGGCCCCTTTCCCCTACCTGGTGACCTGCCTTAATTAAGTTCCGTAAAAGTCTGTATAGCACCGTTGTCGTATGTAAACGCTCCGACAAAATCATGAGGGTTGCTTACCTTATCTTCATCAGCAATGTTGGCCCCAGTAAAACTTGCTCGTATCGAATTGATTGTGCCGTCATGCCCAACAATTAATATGACATCCTCTGGATATTTGTCACTTATAGCTTGAGTTTCTTTAAGTACTCTGGCTTGCAATTGTTCTAGGGATTCGCCTTCGGGAAATACATAAGATGGCTTGGTACCTGGCTCAATGCCTGGAAATTCATAAGGCATATTGGCAAGCTTGCCATAGTTAATTTCTCTTAGGCCTGAACTTGTTTCAATTTCATCATCATAGCCTATACCTCTCGCTATTATGTAAGCAGAAATAAAGGCTCGGCCTAGGTCACTGCTCACAATTTTATCTATGTGCTTGCCTTTTAGCTTGGACGCGACAGTTCTAGCATTTATTATTCCTGCTGGAATGAGTGGAGTATCTATCCAGCCCTGGTGCCGTTTGGCACGATTATTTTCTGTCTCTCCGTGCCTACAAATATAGAACTTCGTCATTTACGAATAGTACCATCAATCAGGGTGAACTGTTATGCTGGAGCCATGGAATTCGCCCTAAAAGTAGCCACCTCATTTCTTGTGGGTGGTGCTTATGTAGCGCTGGTAACGTATGTCTCGGAACACATTAATCCTCGACTGGGTGGTGTGCTAGCTGGCCTACCTTCAACCGCACTTGTTGGTCTTATATTTATCGCTTTAACGCAAAATAGCGCTGCGTCAGTTAAGGCGGGCGTAGCCATACCGGCTGGTTTCGGATTTACTGTTTTGCTTGTTGCTTTATACGTCAACTTGAGAGAGCATCACAGCATTACTAATGCCATTGCAAAAGCAATCGGGCTTTGGTTGGTCCTTGCTGTTCTGGTCTTTGGCCTGCTACCTAAGTCGCTGCTTTTAGCCACCATCGTTTTTGTCACATGCTTCCTTATAGCGGTCTTTTCATTAGAAAAGGTTAAGGTCGAGAGCAGTAAGCGTGTGCCTATAACTGCACAAGAGTCATTAACTCGGGCTTTGGTGGCGGGAATTCTGATAGCAATCGCTGTTATCTTGGCTAAAGTTTTGGGAGCTTTTATAGGAGGTATAGTTGCTTCTTTCCCGGTGGTCGTAATAAGCTCCCTAACAATACTCGATTATAAAAGGGGCAAAAACTTGATGACATCAACTGCCAAGACTATGCCGTTTGGCTCTTTCGGTACAGTGGCCTTTCTGGTAGGATTTCACTTTCTTGTACCAAATCTAGGCTTACTGGTTGGCTCAATTCTATCCTACGGTGTGTCTATTGTGTTCGCTGTTATTACTCTACAGGTTAGATTACAGGTGGTATCTAATAACAAGCTTGGCTCAATCACACCCGCTTAGACTGCAACAGCAGTATCTCCCACTTGCTTTACCATTTACCATATTCTTGACTTTTCATCATGCTTATGATATACTCCATAGTATGAATCTGCACCGTGCTGGCAAACAAGGCGAATGGGCTAGCACCCCCCCCCATGAACGAAATCTAGCACAAAAAGTTGCCGCTAGAACCGATGGCAACATTACGCCCGGCAACATCGTAAGCGTGGCCGGTGGCTTAACCGTATTATCAGGCTTGCACGACATTTATAAAGGCCGGACGAAGCGCGGCATAATCAAGATCGGTGCTGGCCGCATCGGTGACCTGGTCGATGGAACTGTCGCCGCGAAGACCAAGACCAAGGGTCCCAAGGGCGAGGCCGTTGATGCCGGTATCGATAAAGGTTTGATGTTCGCAGCGCTTCCCGTACTCGTGAAGCGCGGAGTTCTGCCAGCTCACGCCGGTGGCTTGCTGCTCGCTCAAAACTTGGCAAGCGCTTCCATCGCCGTGGAAGCCAAGCAACGCGGCGTTACTCTGCACCCGTCGGAGGAAGGCAAAAAAACCACGGCCGCTCAGTGGAGCACCATCGGTCTTTACATGTTGGCTGCTGGTGCCCGCAAGGCACAGTCACCACGTATCGCGGAAGGCCTGGAAGCCGCTGGGCTAGCTACTCTCGCAACAGCAACGACTCTCGGAACTTATGCCGTTGCCGGCTACCACCAAGAGTTAAACAATCCGACCGCCGAAGTCACAGTAGAAGACCTGCCCGGTGTTACGGTTGCCGGCGAAGCACCAGGTTCTGAACAGCCCCACTTGCGCGTTGTCTAGTATTTCCTTAACTCATATCGGCTGATTTCCCTTCGTCAGACATGCCTTAGTCTATAATTATCAGCATGCAGTCCTCATCAATCAGCGAAGATAATGGCATCGCCTCATTAACCGACAACGACCTGAACATATACAGCGTAGGTATATCAACTGGAGGTTTGGCCGAAATTCGCATGGCTAGAATGAACCCCAAGCGTCACATTGTGGGCACAACTATTGACCAGGAGGGAGCAGCATCCGCGAAACAAAACATTGCCGAAAGCGGCTTTGATAAACAGATAGAAACGAAGATTGAAGATGTTACTCAGCCATTAACCTATAAAGACGGCCGTTTCGACTACGTGTACGCACGCCTGGTGCTGCATTATTTACCCGAGCAAGGACTGGTCGAAGCGCTTGCCGAACTTCACCGCGTACTCAAGCCGGCTGGAAAAATATTCGTGGTCGTACGCTCCACTAAGTCTTCACCCGCCCAGCGCGATGACAGTACGTTTGATCCGGCCACTCATTTGACAACTTTTACCTATACCGACCCAACCACCGGCAAGAAGAAGTCCCCGCAACGTTTCTTCCATACGGAAGAGTCTATTAGCAGGTATGTACGTGACGCCGGTTTTAATATTCAATACGTCAAGTCCTATGATGAGGATTTGTTCGTGGACTTTATGCGGACCGTTAAATCGCCGGAACAGGATAATGTCATCGAATTGTTAGCGGTAAAATCATGAACGCAACTACGCGATTCGGTGCTGTAAAAGCAATCTTCTTCGATATTGCCGACACGCTGTATTCCAACGAAGCCATGGAAGCCGCGTATCCTGCCAAACTCGTGGAATTGCTGGCAAAGACACGAAATATTTCGCACGATGAGGCCAAGGCATTGCTAAAAGAAACCTCTGAAAAACTCAAAGGCACCGTCAAGCACCTCACGAAAGTGCGGACGATGGCTGAGCTGGGTTATGATCGCGCGCAAGTGCATGAGGCTTTTTGTAAGGTTGACCCGGCAGAGTTCCTTAGCGCAGATAAAGAACTGAACCCCGTCATGGAGAAACTTTCAAAAAGATATAAACTCGGCATAATCTCTAACTTTAAGCGTTCCCACGTTCTTGAAGTCCTTGACGCGCTCGGTCTCTCCGCTGAATGGTTCCCTCTTCTGATAACAGAAGATATCGTGAAAGAAATTAAACCTGACCACGAGCCATTTCTTAAAGCTATTGAGCTGTCGGGATATACGCCTGGCGAGTGCCTGTACGTCGGGGATAGCCCGACAAAAGATATGCAACCGGCCAAGGAAGTCGGAATGGTCACAATTTTGGTTGGCAATAATATTCCTGACGAGCAAGCGGCGTACATCGATGCGTCTGTTACTAACGTAAAGAAGATTGTTGACCTATTGGAAGTTGTGTAACCCCGAGTTAGTCATGCTTATCCGTCACCCTTCGAGTCAGCGCCCATAACAAAACATCTCCAAGACAGCTGCAAACGATTGTTGACCTAACAAATATATTATTCTATTAGTAACAATTCTTACATACCCCTCCCGCTTCTTTCCGTACAATCATCAATACTAAAGTGTATGGAGGGTTAGATGGGGAAAATGTTGCTACTGTTGTCGCTGGTGTGCCTGGTTATCGTATATATCGGTACCGGCTTTTTCTCGCAAAATCCTTCATTCTGGCTCGCTTCTGGCGCTTCCTCGTACCAACACGTTCGGGAAATCCTGGCGCTTGTAATTATATTGCAACTTGCCACGCGGCCGCCTCGTCATGTATGGTTTCGGGTTTTATCCGGCACGGCAGCGATAGTAATTGGTGCCTGGTCTATTAAGGCGACTTACTCTAATCAAATGCTCTTTTTAGACACTCTCTGTTTCGTCGGTGCCGCCGTGGCCGTTGGAATCACTAGCCTGGAACGAAAAGCCAGCGCTTCTTTGGCTGCTACTATGCCCTCCTAAATGATAAGGCGGGTAACATATCTAACTGCCGATAAACACAAGCTCCTTCATACTTAAGCTCACTAACTAATTGAGAGGGGATAATATGACAATTAAAGATTTAAAAGCTAAGCTAAGCAGCTTGGACGACAGCTACACGCTGACCATACAAAAACCGGATGGAACGCATATGGACATAACTAAGGCTAGCCAAGAAGGTAAGCACCTTATTTTTTGGACAGACAGCAAAAGCTAAGGATATACCTGCCGGTTACTTGTTAGCGCGGTAGCGAGAGAGGACGACTTGCGAGTTCGTCCTCTTTTTGTTGCAAGTAAAGCCGTCTAAAACAGGCTTACCATTTAGCTTGCGGATGCCTCTCCTAGATCATTTAGCAAGATGATTAATTGATCGTTATCGATATTGGAACAATCGATCTTCCTATGCTGGGCTATCATATAACCTTGGAGTAATCGTTGGATGCTAATCGCGTCGGACCTTCGTAAAAAGTTGATGGTGTGCAGGCTATCGGTAAAATACTTAGAGGCCAGGTGAACCGACCCGAAAAACGGTCCTACATCTACTTTGACGATTTGAACGTCATCAATCTGCACGCTGATCGTGCTTGCCGTACGGAAAAACGCCCTGTGAACAATCGTCAACTTCTGCCTGTCGATAGTAATAGTATCCGGGAATAACACGAACGGGAAAACCGTACGGGCGGTAATTAAATTCTGTTGGGCGCCTTCGGCAATGTTTATCAGCTTCTCCGAGTTGGAATCGTTGCGTGATAGGACTGAATCCGCGGCCTTTTTTAGACGCAACTCGTTCTTTTTGAATGCCTTATCGATTACTTGGGTAAGGCTGGATTCTTTTTTGTTTTCGGGATAGTTTGCCTGGTGGATAGTATATCTTCCAAGCAAGCTTGCGGTATTCAATGACATGGCTTTACCTTTCATTTTGGCGCCGCAAACAACAAACGGCTTAATCGTGTCGGGCTGTTACAACGCCTATGACTATTAAACGACTATCGCCGGATAATAGATGTATGCTCAATCACGTAAACCGTTTAGCCTAGTTCGGCTTGTAGCTTGTGTTCGTCTTTGATGATAAACAAATGGTTCTCTTGGCTAACCAATCCATCTTGAAATAGTAGTTCCAGGGCCCGGCTTGCCGTTTCCCGGGTCATACTTATTGAATCAGCTATATCCTGATGAGTTATCGGAGCCTCAATGACTGTAGAGTGACCTTGGTGATGGCCAAACCGTGTGGCCAGGTCGAGCAAGCAGGCAATGACCCTCTCGCGCGGTAAGCGGTATCCCAAACTCTGGATTCTTTGGGCGTAAACCGTAAATGTATTTAGGAGCTGGCGTAATACCTGCTCGGTCAGCCAAGGGTTAACCCCCATAGTCGCGCGCAAGTAATCTTTTGACGTTCTAAATACCGTGACGTCAGACATAGCCTCGTAGAAGATACCCATCTTTTGGGCACCGTCCAAGGCCCAGGGCAAGGGCATTATTTCATTCGCGCCATGTATTAATAAGAGGTTTTGCTGGCCAAGTTGTGATATGGAATAGGCCTTTACGTAACCCTCCTCGATAAGGTAAACCCCGGTGGGTCTTTCGTCACCCTGTACAAGGATTTCCCCTTTTAGGAAGTGCTTGGATATACCTTCTCTGAAGTGTGAGGCTATACTCTCACTGTCACTTCGATTAAGAGTCATGTTAGTCATGATTATAGTATAGGCTCATGTGCTAATAATGATGTGATTACAAACACTGAATCATGTACATAAGGGGAATAGAGTAATAATTGTTACTAAATGAGAGGTGTCTATGATACTGAAACTATCTAGTGACCGTTTATTGAAAAACGGCTTCGAACAAGATGTAAAGACCGGAACTGCTTATTCGCAGGAGGCACGCAGGCTCTACGAACTGGATAACGAATACAAGAAGCAAGGTATAAAGTTGGCTAGGATGGTTCGCTACCAGAAACAACAAGCCAGCACTGCTAGCTAAGGCTTTTTCCTGACGTAACCGAGCTTCTGACCACTAACCGTAATCGCAGCTATATAGTGGCGATGATCCAGCCGACGCGCTACAGCGCCTCTTGAAGAACTTACAGTCCGCTCCAAAAGGTATATCATGAGAGTGATGACCCAGATGCGGAGAAAACAGCTTTGCCAGATTATAGCCTGGTCGACCAGCCTGGTTGTTAGCGTCGTGGCGATTGTCGTTTGGGGCAATTATTACCAGTGGCAGGTGTGGCCGATCAACACTTATGAGCTGTTCCCTATCTTCGGCCTGCTGGCGTTTAGCCTGATGTGGTCGCATTATGTTTCGGGCGCGCTGCGCGAGTTGATGGGTTTGGATAAGAAGGTCTTGAGGCGGTACTTCGATGCTACCAGTTGGGCGGTCTTGATTTTTATATGTTTGCACCCTGGGTTGCTGATTTACCAGCGCTTCCGTGACGGTTATGGGCTGCCGCCGCGTAGTTATGAAAGTTACGTGAGTCCCGGGCTGGGTTGGGTAACTTTGGTAGGCACGGCTAGCCTGTTGGTCTTCCTGGCATTTGAATTGCGACGCTGGTATGGGCAACGAGCCTGGTGGCATTACGTCGCTGATGCCGGTGACGTGGCTATGTTGGCGATTCTCTATCACGGCTTGCGTTTGGGCAAACAGTTGACCGTCGGCTGGTTCCGCTATGTCTGGGTATTCTATTTCGTAACATTGGTCGCGGTGCTCACCCGTAAATACGTTAAGCGATATTCAAAAAGCCCGGCGTAATACCGGGCTTTTTGACTTAGAAGTCGCTGTTTAGAGCTTCTTCAAAAGGCGGTCGATTTTCGAGAAAACGCCGCTGGCTGGACTGATCAATTCAAATGACAGTCCGTTGCTGGATTTCATTTTTGCTCCTGTTGTTTATTATTAGTTTTTGGTAAATGGTTTTTGTTTGTGATCACGAAACA
>Ga0075522_10000945_pt1 | contig 21764 bp, 18 predicted proteins | sample NGEPerA_FD_74796 | JGI IMG/M metagenome (GOLD analysis project Ga0075522, IMG submission 74796) | Arctic peat soil microbial communities from the Barrow Environmental Observatory site, Barrow, Alaska, USA - NGEE PermafrostL2-A | ecosystem: Environmental > Terrestrial > Soil > Wetlands > Peat ...
GCCCTGGCGGCGGCGTTTCAAGCGTCGCTGACGTCGGAAGAAGGCCGGCCGACCCGCTTCCGTCTCTTGCTGACCCCCTCGTCTCAACTCCCGGCTGCCGGGGTACCCAACGAAGGCGTGCTGCGCCTTCGATTCGAACACAGCCGCCCCCTGACCGCCGACGAGCTGCGGCGGCTCAGCCCGTCGGTGCCCTTCGAGACGTCTCTCATCGGCGCGTCCACCGAGGGGAGCAAGCTGCGAATTTGGGGCATCGCGCACTCCGGCCCGGCCTGGCTGGCCCCCACCTGGGGCGGTCGCAGCCTGGTCCCCAAATGGAGCCACGATCCGATCGTTCACGTGACCAGCCCAGGACACCTGGCGGTCCGCTGCGCCGGCAAGCTGGTGGGCGCCATCGAACGGGGGGTGCTGGTCGACGCGCTGATGGACGTCTTCGACTCGGAGTGGCTTCCCGACATGTTCGCCCGCGAACGGGAGGAGGTGCAGGCGGAGCACGCCGCGCTGCAGGCCCGCACGTCGTCCCCGACATCGGCCGACTCTTCGCTGGTGGGGCGCGTGGGCCAGCAGATGGTCCGTCGGGCCATTCAGTTGATCCGCGGGCTCGGACATGGCGGCATGATCTTGGTGCTCGAAGCCCCCTCCGGCGCGACCGCCAACGGGATGGCGGCGCTGCGACTCAAGTATCGCTTTGACCAGGATGAGCCGGCGCGTCGTTACCGGACCTTGCTCTTCAAGATCCTCGAGCAGGTCGCGATCTCCACGTCGAAGGCTTCGGTCGGGTGGTTGGACTTCGCGCTCGACTCGAGCCCGGGGCTAGAAAAGCTGGAGCAGGCGATCTTCGAGCTGAGCCGGATCATCGCCAACCTGTCGGCCATCGACGGCGCGGTGGTGGTCGACAAACGGTTCGGTCTGGTCGGCTTCGGCGCCGAGGTCTCGGCCGAGCTGCCGGCGCCCGCGCAGGTCTGGCGCGCCCTCGACATCGAGGGCACGCGGCGCGAGCTCGCCGACATGGAGAGCGTCGGGACCCGCCACCGGGCGGCGTATCGCTTCGTCCGCGATCATCCCGCCGGCTTGGCCATCGTCGTCTCCCACGACGGCGGGGTGTCTTTCGTCGCCAATCGCCAGGGGGAAGTCATGTTCTGGGAGCAATCGGTGAGCCCCTAAAGCGCCAGGGCCAGGCGATGAGACCGGTCTTCCCCACTCCGCCCAAGGCCGAGGCAAGGGATTCCCTTACAGCTATGGCCCCAAGGCGGCGGGCCGGGATCGCGCGGCCGGTCCGAAGGGCTTTTCAAGCAACTAAATTGCCCGGTCTCGCTACGGCGGACCAGACCGTCCCTATGTTCACCATTATGAAATGCATCGAGCTCACAGGAACCAAGCCCGAGATGCTCTCTGAAAAGGACACCATCGCGGACGCCGCCCGGATCATGACCGACGCCAGCATTGGCTTTCTGCCGGTGTGCGATGCCGCCCGCAAGGTGCTGGGGGTGGTGACCGATCGGGACCTCGTCGTGAGGGGCATGGCCAAGAAGCTCGACCCCACCAAAACCCTGGCCGCCACGATCATGTCGTCGCCGGCCATCACCTGCCTGGCCGAAGCAGATCTCCAAGAGGCCGAAGATCTGATGGTCGAAGAAGGTAAGGGACGCATCGTGCTCACCCGAGCCGATGGCACGTTGGCCGGTATCGTCAGCATCGGCGACGTGATCGCAAATGCCCCGCGGGCGGAAGCGGTCCACACCCTCAAGGCCGTGCTCTGGCAAGAGGCGCTCGGACCGCGGGCCGGCGCAGCCGCCGGTCAACCTTTGCTGAAGGACCTACCGGTGGTGCCCCGCCCGCGCGAGTCCGATCTGCCGCACACCAGCGAGAGCGTCTTCAGCGGCGGCCACCGCGACACCGGCACCAAGGAATTCCCCTGAGCCGGACGGCCCAACGCCCCCGCGCTACGCCATCTCGAAAAGCTGGTGGATCTCGCAGGTCCCGTCGCCGGCGACCTCGAGGAACTTGCGGGTCAGCTCGATGACCTCTTCCTTCGAGCTCGCGCGGATGAGGGCGTAGCCGCCGATGACCTCCTTGGCCTCCGCGAACGGGCCATCGGTCACCTCGATCTTTCCGCCGGTCGACTGAACGCGGAAACCGTGCGAGCCGCCGTGGACGCCTTCGGTGGCGATGAGCCAGCCGGCCTTCGTCCCCTCTTCGACCAGCTTTCCCATCTTGGCCATCTCGTCCTTGGTGGGGGGCAGGCCTTGGTCTACGTGGGTGAACAGGCTGATGAAACGCATCGCGATCTCCTTTTCGTTACGTTCGTCTGACCGGGCGTCCCTGCCCCGGTCTCTACGGGAACGACGAACGGGGGACCACCGGATCGACAACCCCGTTCACCTTTTATGCTTTTTTTCGAGCCCCGGGACCGCGAATCTGCCAGGCCTCCGGTATAACGGCCCCATGGCGAGTCTCCCGGAGAAGACGACCATCGTCAGCGAAGCCCACCTCGATTCCTTCGGGCACCTCAACAACGCCCGCTACTTCGAGCTCTTCGAGCAGGCGCGCTGGGATCTCATCACCGCGCGCGGGTTCGGCATCGATACGATCCGCAGCACCCGCACCGGCCCGGTCATCCTGGGCGTCACCGTGACCTTCTCGCGCGAGCTGCGCCCCCGCGAAGAGATCGTCATCCGCAGCGACCTGCTTTCCTACGAGCGCAAGGTCGGCAAGCTCCGCCAACAGATGATCAAGGCCGACGGCACCGTCGCCTGCGAGGCGGTCTTCGCCTTCGGACTCTTCGACCTCGAACGGCGCAAGTTGATCGAGCCGACGCCGGCTTGGGCCCACGCCGTGGGCCTCGACCCCCCGCCCAGCGCTTCGACGTAAGTCCCCGGCTGGGTCCCCTTTTCATTCGCTACCGACGCCCAATATTCAAAGTCTGGAGGCAGGCACACATGGCGCGAGAAACCGCAGACGAGACGGCCATCCGCAAACTGGTCGAGACCTGGCACCGGGCCACGGCGGACAGCGACGTGGCGACGGTGCTGCGACTCGTCGCGGAGGACGTGGTTTTCTTGGCACCGGAGCGGCCCCCCATGCGCGGCCGCGCCAGTTTTGCGCAGGGGTTGACGGAGCTGCTGAAGACCCACACCGTTCGTTCCATTGGTGAGGTCCGCGACGTGAAGGTCTCGGGCGATCTCGGCTATTGCTGGGCCGAATTGACGGTCACCGCGACACCTCTCGACGGCGGCGCGGCCAAGCTGCGAAAGGGACCGGCGCTGTCGATCTTTCGCAAGGAATCCAACGGCGCGTGGGTGCTGATTCGCGACGCGAACATGCTGGCGTCGGATTCCGCGGCGCTGGAACTCAAGGTCGACAATCTGGAACGCGAGCTGATGGCCGACGGTCCCGGCGGCTAAATCATCGGGCGACCTGCGCAAACGTCGCGGGGGACGGTGCGACTTGGTACAGTCCCGAGCTTGGGTCGCCTGCTAGCCCCCTGCGCGCTTCTCGTCTTGTGCGGCCTCGCGGCCTGCGGCACGACCGATGTCGACCCGCGGGGAACGTCGGTCGCCGGGCTCGATCTCGGCAAGGGCGAGCTGTTCTGGGCCAGCCTCACGGCGAGCTACCACGGCAAGATGAGTGCCGAGGGAGACGACGAGGTGATCCAGGCCGCGATCGCGATGGGCAGCGATGCCTGCGATGCGCAGACGCTGGATGCGACGAAGGCCTGCGCCGGGACCGAAGCCGCGGGCGATCTGCGCGAGATTCGTTGCCGCGTGCAGTGCAAGCCCAACGGCCCGCAGCCCGGACCGACCCTGGCGCAGGCCACGCTGTTCATCGGCGGCCGCCCAGTCGCGCTGCAACTGGACCGCGCCGAGATCGCCGCCAAGCCCTGACCGCGCGCTACGGCCCGGTCCAATCAGCGTAAAGTCGTCGCCGGTCGGCGACTCACGTGGATCCATCGTTATGACTTGGGTCTCAATCGGCGAATATGGTGCATACGGTTTTTTACGATCCGGAGAGCGCAGTGACCCTGCTAGACTGCAGAGTTCGCGGAAACACCATGTCGACCGACCAGCCACCTCGAACTCGTGACGGCTGCCCACACTGCGGAAAATCGGTGGGGCTTAGTTGGTGGACCTTGCTGCCGTCCAGCGATCGTCGCCGTAGGCTGAAATGCCAGGCGTGCGGCGGACAGTACGATCTATCCGACACCACCAAGGTGGCTGGCATGATGGCCGGAATAATGGGGATGGGCGTTGCCGTGCTTCTCTTCTTCGGCCGGATCGTCAAAGCGGGTCACGGGGCGAAACCGTACGTGGCCGCAGCAACGCTCGTGGTCGCGCTGTCGTTCTTCCTGCCTGCCGTCATAATGGCGCGGGTTGCGCTGCGCCTGGAAGCCAAGCGCTAGGAGTCAGTCGTCGCCGAGAACTGCCGGCCCATCAGAAGAAGATGTGGGAGACCACGCCGAAGAGCGGAACCAGGATCGCGAACGACCACAGTGTGTACCCGAAGAAGCTGGGCATCCGCACGTGGTGTTGCTCGGCGATCGCCTTGACCATGAAGTTCGGTCCGTTGCCGATATAGGTGATCGCCCCCATGAATACGGCGCCGCACGAGACCGCCGCCAGCAGATGTTGACCAGATGGATGGGCGGCCAGGCCGCCCAGGTTGTCTAGCGAGAGCATCCCGCCGCCGCTGTTCGTCACGCCGACCGCCAGCGAGGCAAAAGTCAGATAGGTGGGCGCGTTGTCGAGGACGCTCGACAGGGCGCCGGAGGCCCAGAAGAACTGCCAGGGTTTGGTGATTCCGAGGGACGCTCCCCGCTCCCCGAGAAACGAGAGAGCGGGAATCATCGTGACGAACACGCCGATGAAAACCACGGCGACCTCGACGATCGGCCCCCAGTTGAAGCGGTTCGCCTCATGAACCTCCCGGCGCGTCGAAACGAGCGACAAGGCGCCGCAACCCAGCAGCCCCAGAATCTGGACCAGGGAGCGCAGATAGGAATCACCGAATAAGCGGGTGCCATAGCGCCCCATCACGAACACCACGACCACGATGCCCAGCAGCCAAAACAGGTTGATCGCGCCATCCAGCCGGAACGGCTCTTGTGGCGCGCTGGGATGCAGCGACACCACACCGGCCTTGCGGGGTCGTCGGCGCTCGCGGGTGGCGATGATGCGGTCGAGAATCGCGAACAGGACCAGCAGGACCCCGTTGACGAGAGCCCAGGGTGCCGCCAGCCGGAGGGTCCAGGTGAAGGGGACGCCCCGCAGGAAGCCCAGGAACAACGGGGGATCGCCGAGCGGCGTCAGCAGGCCGGCACCGTTGGAGACGATGAAAATGAAGAAGACGACCATGTGGGTCGTGTACGCACGCTGCTGATTGGCGCGAAGCAGGGGGCGGATCAGCAGCACCGACGCGCCGGTGGTGCCGATGAGGCTTCCGAGGATCGCGCCCACGCCGAGGAACGCCGTGTTGACCAGGGTCGTTCCGACCAGCGACCCCCGGAGGTAGATCCCGCCCGAGATGGTGAACAGCGCACCCAAGAGCGCGATGAACGCGACATAGTCAAATCCGGTTCTGAGCAGCATCTGGCCGCCGCCGGCGCGCACGCCGACCAGATAGATCAGCACCGGCGCCGACACCACCGCCGCGACGATCAGCTTGTTGCGGTTGTGTTCCCAAAAGGCACCGAGGAACAGCGGCAAGGTCGCGATCAGCAGGAGGTAGAAGGCAAAGGGCGCGACCGCCCAGATGGGTGTGGGGTACGTCATCAGTGCTGGAGGTAGAGGGGAATCTCGGTCTGTTCGACCAGGCCCCGGGTGACCGAACCGGAGAAGAGCTCGCGCAGTCGGCCCCGCGTGAAGGCACCCATGACCATCAAGCCGGCGCCGAGATCCCGGGCCAGCTTGAACAGCGCGTCGATGTTCGAGAGTACCGAGACGATGTTGTGCGCGGTCGCGGCGACGTTCGCCGTGCGGAGCATGGCGACCGCCCGTTCGGAGAGCTCTCGCGCGACGACGCCGTTGTCGTCCACGGTGGCGACATGAATGGCGCGACCTTGCGCGATGCCACTGGCCGCAAAGCTGGTGATGGCCCGTTTGGCGGCGTTGCTCCCGTCGTAGGCGACCAGCACGGTGTGGCCAAGCTCCGGCTCCGTCATTTCTGGAACCAGCAGCACGGGGCGCATGGCCTTGTGCAAGATGGCGTTGAGGGTCCGGTTGTCGTGCTCTTCGGTCTCGAAGCGGAAATTGGCGTCCCTTCCGATCACCATGAGGTGATGCGCTTCCATTTCGGTCAAGATGCTCTCCGCCGGTCGACCGACGATCTCGAGGGATCTGGCGGGCACCCCCGCCGCGCGGCAGCGCCCCTCGAAGAGCGCCACCCAATCGTCGGCCAGCTTCTTGGCGTCGGCGACCAGGGTCTCGTCCCGCTCGTGCTTGTAGGTCGATCCACCGATGCCCGTTGGCGTTCCCGCGCGGATATCCGGCTCGTCGATGATGGCCAGTCCGGCCATCTGGGCGCCGCAGGCCTTGGCGATACCGATCGCAATCCGGGTCGCCGCCTCGGTACTCGGCGATCCTTCCAGGCAAACGAGAATGTCTTTGATCATGGGGGCATCATAAGAAGCTGGGCCTCGAAATGGACAATCTTCGAGGCCCAGCCGTTGCGGGCTACGTCCTACAAGCTATCGAGCAGATTCAAGCAATTGCCGGAATCGCCTTCTTCGCGGCGGCCACCTCGGTCGGCGGAACGTCGCTCGGCATCACCGCGTCGATGTACTCCGGGTACCCAGCCACGCCCATCTCGGGTATGTCGAGGCCGGCGATCTCGACCTCGGCCGGAACCCGATTTCCGACCAGCTTGCCGATGACGTAGAAGATCGCGCCGCCGACGGCGACATTCCACACGATGCACACAACCACCTCGATGACCTGCGCCAAGAGCTGCTTGGAGTCGCCGTAGAAGAGCCCCGCCACGCCGAAGCCCGTCTTGCCGAGATAGTCGGTCGCGCCGACACCGCTCCAGCCCTGACCGTAGGTGCCGTCCGAGAACAGGCCCACCGCGATGAGTCCCCAGGCGCCGTTGACGCCGTGGACGCTGATGGCGCCGACCGGATCGTCGATCTTGAGTCGGTCGAAGAAGTTGCAGCTGACGACGACCAGGGGCCCCGAAACGACGCCGATGATGAAGGCGCCGACCGGCGTGACGAACGCGCACGGCGAGGTGATGGCCACCAGCCCAGCCAGCATGCCGTTGCACATCATGGTCGGATCCGGCTTGCCGGTCGTGAACCAGACGTAGAGCATCGCGAAGAGCGCACCGGACGCGCTGGCCAGCATGGTGTTGGTGGCGATGATGCCAATGCGGCCGTCGGCGCCGGCCAGCGAGCTGCCGGCGTTGAAGCCGAACCAGCCGAAGGCCAGGATGAACGTCCCCGCCATGACCATCGGAACGTTGTGCGCCTTGATGGGATTGACCTTGCCGTCCGCGCCGTACTTGCCGATGCGCGGCCCGATCATGATCGCCGTGATGAGCGCCAACGCGCCGCCCTGGAGGTGGACGACGCCGGAGCCGGCGTAGTCGACCGCACCGTGGGCGAGCCCCGATCGATAACCGAGCTGGGCTAGCCATCCACCGCCCCAGACCCAACCGCCGAAAACCGGATAGATGAATCCGCCGACGAACAGGCTGAAGATACAGAAGCTCTTGAAGCTCCAGCGCTCCGCACAAGCCCCCGTGACGATGGTGGCCGTGGTGTCCATGAAGACCATCATGAAGAGGAACCAGACGATCGCCGCCGAGTCATAGGCGTTACCGGTCAGGAAGAACCCGGTGGTTCCCAGGATCCCCCAGCCGTGGTCGCCGTTGACGGCCGAGCCGACCGTGAGCATCGAATGCAGCGTCGGTATCCCCCCCAGCGACGCCGGACCGCCGATCGCGGTGCCGTTCGCGCCGCCACACATGAAGGCGAAACCGCAGATGAAGAAGCCGGTCATGCCGATGCCGTACACCATGAAGTTCATCGACATGGTGTGCGCGGCGTTCTTGGCACGGATGAGCCCCGTCTCGACCAACGCGAAGCCCGCCTGCATGAACATGACGAGGAATCCGGCGACCAGCGTCCAGACGAAGTTGACAGAGTAGATCCCGTGCGACGCCGATTGCGCGACCGCATCGACGGCGACCGAAAGATCCTTGATCGTCGCCTTCGCGGGATCGGGTTTGGTGTAGCCCGGCACCGTGTACGCCGACGGCGTCGTTTGGAAGGCACCTGTCTTGTCGGGTACGGGATCGTCGGCGAAGGCACTGGCGGACATGCCGGCCAGCGTCACGGCTAAAACCATGACCCCGAGCCAGCGACGCTGGCGATGATGTCGGACGTTCCTGAACATGCGTTTCCCCTCTTTCTTGTTTCCTGAATTGAAGTTGGACTACCTGTGCCCCTAGATCTGAAGACCCTTCACCCGTGCAGCTGTACCTTTCGCCGAAGTCGCTGCGCCCAGAGCGCGCCCATGAGCGCGCCCACCTGCATCACCAGGAAGAACACCGCCGTGACGAACCACATGCGGTGCATTCCAAAGTAGGTGGCGACGGTGACCGTGGCGATCAGCGCTTGAACCGGCTTCAGTGTCTTTCTGTACTCTTCCCACATGGTCCCAATGTAAGAGCAAGGGCGATGCCGACCCCCGAAGTGGCACCCCCACCCCTAAACGTTTCAGGGGTTTGCACCTCGCCGATCGATGCCGGTCACCGGTCGGACCTAGGCCGGAAATAACCCCGAAACGTGTCGGCCATGCTCCGGAATCAAGGCATCCGGTCTGCCTGGCATAACGCCAAGCCGATTTCGCATTTTGCGAAAGACGGGGCGCTCAGCCGCGCTTTTCGCGACGGTAGATGGTCGACGGATCCACGCCCAGAATCTCCGCCGCCTTGAGCTTGTTGCCGCCGACCATCTTGAGGATGCCGGCGAGGTAGCGATCCTCGAGATCCTGCAAAGTCATCGGATTCTGCAGAAGCCGCGGAATCGGGTCGGAGGTCCAGGCGGGTCCCAGCGCCCGTTTGACATCGTCGAGCCGCGCGAAGGACTGGGACGCGGTGACGACCAGCCGCTCGATCAGATTCTCGAGTTGGCGGACGTTGCCCGGCCAATCGCAGGTCGTCAGAAAATCCAGGGCATCCGGCTCGAACCCGGCGAGCACCGACCGGGAGGATCTTTCCAAGCTTTGGCGCAGGAAGTGGTCCACGAGCATCGGGATGTCTTCGCCCCGCTCGCGCAGGGGCGGAACCGGAACCCGCAGGACGTCGAGGCGGAAGAAGAGATCCTCCCGGAACTCGCCTTTGTCCACCAGGATCGACAGATCCTTGTGCGTGGCGGCGATGCACCGGACGTTCACCGTGCGGGTCGTCTCGGTACCGACTGGTCGAACCTCGCCGGACTGAAGGACGCGCAGAAGCTTGCCCTGGAGGGACGTCGGCAAATCGCCGATCTCGTCCAGGAAGATCGTCCCTTCCTGGGCCTCGACGAACAGCCCGCGCCGGCTGGCCGAGGCACCTGTGAAGGCGCCGCGCGCGTGCCCGAAGAGTTCGCTCTCCAGCAAATGCTCCGGTAGCGCGGCACAGTTGACGGCCACGAACGACCGGTCGGCGCGCGGACCGCTGGTATGGATTGCCAGCGCGACCAACTCCTTTCCTGTTCCGGTCTCGCCGGAGATGAGAACCGACGACGTCGCATCCGCGATCTGCGCGACGAGGGCGCGCAACTGTCGCATCGGCAAGCTGTTCCCGAGCAGCTGTCGCGACGGAAGGCTCGAACGCAGCGACCGGCGCGGCAAAGCGTTTTCGCCCGTCAGCTTCCGCTCCCGGCAAGCCCGCTCGACCAACGAGCGAAGCGTCTCGAGCGCGAAGGGCTTCGTGATGTAGTAATAGGCGCCCCGTCGCATGGCCTCGACGGCGCTTTCGACGGCTCCGAAGGCCGTCATGAGGATCACCGGGACGGTGGGATCGGCCTGCTTGATGCCGGCCAACACATCCAGGCCGTCGGCGCCTTTCATGCGAAGATCCGCCACGACGATGTCGGTGGGATTTTTCGCGAACTGCTTGAGGGCGGCTGTACCGTCGGATGCGATCTGGGTCTCGAAGCCGGCGCTGGCGAGATCATTCGCGATGGTCTCGGCCATGTCGGCTACGTCGTCGACGATGAGCGCGCGGAACTTAGACATGGGTGCTTTCGTCGGGTGGGGTCTCCGGCCAGAGGACGGTCACGGTGGTCTCAGGACCCAGGGTACTGCGCAAATCGATCTGCCCGGCGTGATTTCGAACGACCCCGCCGTAATCGAGAGCCCCAACCCGGGTCGCTCGCCGCGGGACTTGGTCGTCGAGAACGGATCGAAGAAGTCGGTCAGATGCCGCCCACCGGGTTCGGCCGCGTCGCACGGGTTGATCAAGCGGTTGACCAAGACTTGCCGAAGTTGATGGGGGTCGACCGGCGCCACTTTTCGAGTTCCCGCCGAGGCGGATATCTGTTAGTTCGCCAGCATGAGCCGCATCTACCGCCAGCTTCCCCCGCCCGGCACCCGCCTCGGCATCGCGTTCTCCGGTGGTCTCGACACGCGCTGCGCCGTCGCCTGGTTGGCCGACAAGGGGCTGCAGGTCTACTGCTACACCGCGGACCTGTCCCAGCCCGACGAGACCAACCCGGCCGACATCCCGCCGGTCGCGCTCGACCACGGCGCGGTGGCCGCCCGCTTGGTCGACTGCCGCGAGGCGTTGGTGCGCGAGGGGCTGGTCGCCATCCAGTGCGGCGCCTTTCACCTCAGCTCGGGCGGGAAGAAGTACTTCAACACCACGCCGCTCGGCCGCGCGGTCACCACCACCGCCATCGTGCGCGCCATGCGCGAGGACGACGTGCACGTCTTCGGCGACGGGTCGACCCACAAGGGGAACGACATCCAGCGCTTCTACCGCTACGGCATCCTGGTCGACCCGCTGCTCAAGATCTACAAGCCCTGGCTGGACGCCGCCTTCGTGACGGCCTTCGGTGGGCGCAAGGAGATGAGCGAGTATCTCATTTCGCGCGGCAAGCCTTACCGGATGGGCGTCGAGAAGGCTTACTCGACCGACTCGAACATGCTGGGGGCCACCCATGAGGCCAAGGACCTGGAGTACCTGGACAAGGGGATGCGCATCGTGGAGCCGATCATGGGCGCCGCGTTCTGGGATCCCAAGGTCGCCATCGCGCCCGAGACGGTGAGCGTCACCTTCGAGCAGGGGCAGCCGGTGGCGCTCAACGGCAAGCGGTACGCGACGCTCTACGACCTGTTTCTGGAGGCCAACCGGATCGGCGGCCGCCACGGCCTCGGCATGAGCGATCAGATCGAGAACCGGGTCATCGAGGCCAAGAGCCGCGGGATCTACGAGGCGCCCGCCATGGCGCTCTTGCACCTGGTGTACGAGCGGCTGCTGTCGGCGGTGCACAACGAGAACACGCTGGACCTGTACTTCACGATGGGCCGCCGCCTGGGGCGCATCCTCTACGAGGGCAAGTGGTACGACCCGGAGGCGCTCATGCTCAAGGACGGGCTCACGCGTTGGCTGGCGCCCGCCATCACCGGTGAGGTGTCGGTCGAGCTGCGGCGCGGGGACGACTACACGATCCTGTCCACGCGCGCGCAATACATGAGCTACGCACCCGAGAAGCTGTCGATGGAGCGGGTCGAGGAGCCGGCCTTCTCGCCCGAGGATCGCATCGGCGCCCTCGAGATGCAGAACCTCTCGGTCGGCGACAACCGCAGCCTGCTGCTGCACCACCTCGACAGCCTGCGCCAGCTCGGCGCGACGCGCGGCGGGGCCAGCCTGAGCGCGCTCCTCGGCGAGGGCGAGGATCTGGAGGCCGACGCGAGCAAGGGCGACGGCGGTTCGGGTTCGGGATCCAAGGGCCAGAAGAAGTAGCGGCCAACAGCCCGCGGAGCTACCGCCAGACCGGGAACGTGGTCCCGACGGTCGGCCGGCCGCACCCGCACCGACGGCGGGCGCGGCGCCGATCCATACTGGGCCGAGGAGGTTCGGGTCCGAAAACCGCCAGCCTCGTGGGCGGAAACGGGCCACACCCAGGCATGGATCTCGACCACGACGCCTGCTACCGCGCCATCTCGGTCCGCGACGCCCGTTTCGACGGGCGTTTCTTCACCGGCGTGAAGACGACCGGGATCTATTGCCGTTCCGTCTGTCCCGCGCGCACGCCCCGCTCCGAGAACGTCACCTTCTTCCCCAGCGCGGCGGCCGCGCAAGAGGCGGGGTTCCGGCCCTGTCTGCGCTGCCGGCCCGAGACGGCCCCCGATCTCGGCGCCTGGCGCGGCACCTCCAATACCGTCTCGCGGGCGCTGTCGCTGATCGAGATGGGCGCCCTCGATGGCAGCGACGTCGACACGCTGGCCGGCCGGGTCGGCGTCGGCGAACGCCAACTCCGGCGCCTCTTCGACCAGCACCTGGGCGCGTCGCCCATCTCGGTCGCTCAGACCCGACGGGTTTTGCTCGCCAAGCAGCTGGTCCACGAGTCGCGGATGCCGATGACGGAGATCGCGATGGCGGCCGGGTTCGGGAGCCTGCGCCGGTTCAACGAGACGTTCCTGGCCCTCTTCGGCCGGCCCCCGACCGCGCTGCGGCGCGCCGCGGGACCGGACGCGTCGGTGGGCGGCCGAGGCGAGGTCAGCCTTCTGCTCCGCTACCGGCCGCCGTACGACTGGCCAGCCATGCTCGACTTCCTGGCCGCGCGCGCCATCCGCGGCGTCGAGAGCGTGGAGCGCAGCGGTGTCGGCATCTATCGCCGCACGATCTGTCTCGACGGCCTGGAGGGAATCGTGACGGTGCAGCCGGCGCGCGACAGCGCGCTGCGGGCGATCGTGCGCTTCCCGAAGCTGTCGAGCCTGCCGCAGATCATCGCGCGCATCCGGCGGGTGTTCGATCTGGCTGCCGATCCGGATTCGATCGCGGTGCAGCTGGCCAAGGATCCCACGCTGGCGCCGCTGGTCGCCGCGCGCCCTGGATTGCGGGTGCCCGGCGCCTGGGATGGCTTCGAGCTGGCCGTGCGCGCGGTTCTGGGCCAGCAGATCACGGTCGCGGCCGCCATCGTGCTCGCCGGCAAGCTGGTCGCCCGCCACGGACAGCCGTTGGCGGCGCCCGCTTCCGACGCGAACCTGACGCACGTGTTTCCCGAGCCGGCGGTGCTGGCCGGCGCCGATCTCGCCGGCCTGGGAATGCCCCGCGCCCGCGCAGCGGCGCTGTCGGCGGTGGCGGCGGCCGTGGTGGCCGATCCGGATCTGTTCGCCGCCGGGCGCAACCTGAAAGAGGCGATCGCGCGGCTCCGTTCGTTGCGGGGCATCGGCGAATGGACGGCGCAGTACATCGCCATGCGCCAGCTCCGCGAGCCCGACGCCTTCCCGTCCGCCGACATCGGCCTGCAGCGCGCGCTGGCCGACTCGAAAGGCGCGCGGCCGAGCGCCGAAGAGCTGCTGGCGCGGGCCGAGCAATGGCGTCCCTGGCGGGCCTACGCCGCCCAGCATCTTTGGGCCGTGGGCGCCCTTCCAAGTCCGAAAACCGCCGGTGCCGGCGCGTCGGCGCGCTAGGCTGATCTCGGCATGTCGAAACACACGACGAACGGGCAGAGCTTTTTCCACGAGCGCATCGCCACACCGACCGGGACGATGCTGCTGTTGACCGACGACGGGCATCGTCTGCGGGCGCTCGATTGGGACGATCACGAAGAGCGTCTGCAGCGTCTGCTCGGCCTGCACTACGGCGAGGGGCCGACCCGGTTCGAGCCGGTCGCGGGCCCCGCTTCCGAAGCCCGTCGGGCCATCGAGGCCTATTTCGCCGGTGAGCTGTCGGCGCTAGACGCGCTGCGCACGCAGACCGGTGGTACGGCGTTCCAGCGCGAGGTTTGGACCGCCCTGCGCGCGATTCCGGTCGGCACCACCACCAGCTATGGACGGCTGGCGGCCACCATCGGGCGTCCCAAGGCGGTGCGCGCCGTCGGCCTGGCCAACGGCGCGAACCCCATCGCGCTGGTCGTCCCCTGCCACCGGGTGATCGGCGCGGACGCCTCGCTCACCGGGTACGGGGGCGGGATCGAACGCAAGCGCTGGTTGCTGGAGCACGAGGGCGTCCACCTGCCGGCCCCCCGCGCACGGCGCCCCCGCACCGATGGACAGAGCGCGTTCGCCTACGGGTAGCGCACCCACCGGCGCCTCCCGGGGTATTTGACTATGTAGTCCAAAATGAGATAGTTTGGCTGCGTGGCCCGACCCAAGGCGTTCGATCGCGGGCAAGCGCTGCTGGCCGCCATGCAGGTCTTCTGGGTGAAAGGGTACGAGGCGACCTCGCTAGACGATCTGCTCTCCGCCATGAAGATCGGTCGCCAGAGCCTCTACGACACCTTCGGCGACAAGCGGGCGCTGTTCATGGAGGCGCTCGGGCGCTATCGGGAGCTGACCGACGCCTACCTGCGGGGCTGTCTGGCGGACGCGCCCACCGTCAAGGCCGCCTTCCAGCGGCTGTTCATGCAGGTGGTCGACGAGCCGGAGGCGCACCAGCGGCGGGGCTGCCTGCTCATCAACAGCGCGGTGGAGCTAGCGCCACATGATCCCGAGACCGCTCGGCTCGTCGTCGCGTACCAGCGGGCCACCGAGCGGCTGTTCCGGCGCGGCCTGGAACTGGCGCAAGCGCGCGGTGAGCTGCCGGTCGATCGCGACCTGCGCGCGCTGGCCCGTTACTTGGTGAGCGCGATGCAGGGCCTGCGCGTGATGGCCAAGGCCGATCCGAACAAAGCCGCGCTGCGCGACGTGGTGGGCGTCGCGCTCGGCGTCCTCGGCTGATGGCGGGGCACCGCCCACGACGTTTCACGCACGTCTAATTTTGGACCAATCAGTCAACAAAACAACCAAGCGGGAGAGCCAAGATGGAAGAGCGCGCGTCGAATGGATTGGCAGGCAAATTGAACGGTAAGGTCGCGGTCATCACCGGCGGAACCAGCGGGATCGGGATGGCGACCGCCCGACGGTTTGCCGCAGAGGGCGCCACCCTGATCGTGACCGGATCCAGCGACGCCAGCGTCGCGGCCGGGCGCGAGGTGTTGGGCACCGGCGTGCGGGTGGTGCGATCGGACGCCGGCGACGCGGCCGAGACCGACCGCCTCACCCAATCGATCGGTCGCGAGCACGGCGGCATCGACGTCCTGTTTGTGAACGCCGGGATCGTGCGCAATGGGCGGCTGGCCGATCTCGATGAATCCGTCTTCGACGAGGTGATGCGGGTCAACCTCAAAGGGACGTTTCTGGCGCTCAAGTACGCGGCGCCGCTGTTGCGCGCCGGCGGCGCGGTGGTCATCAACACCTCGGTCGCCGATCGCCTCGGCATTCCCGGCGGCGGGGCCTACGCGGCGTCCAAGGCGGCGCTGCGATCGTTGGTCCGCACGGCGGCCGCCGAGTTGCTCCCCCAGAACGTCCGGGTCAACGCCATCAGCCCCGGCCCCACCGACACGCCGGTCTATGGCAAGCAGGGGCTTCCGGCGGCCGCGGTGCCCGAAGTACGCCGCCACCTGGCCGGCATGGTTCCACAGCGCCGCTTGGCCGACCCCGACGAGATCGCGCGCGCGGTGCTGTTCCTGGCCTGCGACGACGCCTCGTTCATGACCGGCGAGGAGCTGGCCGTCAACGGCGGGCTGTCCGCCTTCTGACGGCGTCCGGGGCGGGGGGCGCACCGACGATCCAGCGGCGTGGCGCGCGCGACGCCCGAATCAGGTATAGGAAGAGCCGTGCCACCCGCCGCCGATCCACGCCGGGACCGAATCTTCCTGGAGGCCGCCCTGCTTCGCGAGCTGGCCAACACCTGGCGCGAAATCGCCGAGGCCCACTTCCGCGGCGCTCTGCGCGCGCCGGTCCTGACCCTGGCCGACGGGCCGCACCGCCTCGGCTGCTGGCACCGATTGCAGCGCACCATCTCGCTGGCGCGCACGCTGGTCTTCCAGCAGCCGTGGGGCCTGGTGCGCGAGGTGCTCAAACACGAGATCGCCCACCAGTACGTCGACGAGGCGCTGCACATCCACGACGAGACCGCGCACGGCCCCGCGTTCGCGCGGGTCTGTCGCGAGCACGGCATCGACGCCCGCGCCGCCGGGCTCCCGGTCGGGGGCGCGGCGGGCGGCCCCCACCCTGTGCTGCGTCGGATCACGCGGCTCCTGGCGCTGGCCGATAGCCCCAACCTGCACGAAGCCGAAGCGGCCATGAACGAAGCGCGCCGGCTCATGCTGCTGCACAACGTGGACGCGACCGCCACCGCCACCGCGGACGGCTACGGGTACCGCCACGTCGGCCCGGTCAAGGCGCGCACCGAGACCAGCGAGCGGATCCTGGCGGGCATCCTGGGTCGGCATTTTTTCGTGAGCGTCATCTGGATTCCGTCGTATCTCGCCGAGGCGGGCCGGCGCGGTTACGTGCTGGAGCTCTGCGGCTCGCCGGCCAACCTGGAGGTCGCCGAGTACGTATACGGTTTCCTGACCGACACCGCCCAGCGGCTCTGGCGCGATCACAAGCGCGCGCTCGGCATAAAGTCCGACCAGGAACGTCGCCGCTTCTGCGCAGGTGTGATGGCCGGCTTCGACGAAAAGCTCCGCGCCGGCGAGCGGGTCAGCCAGAGCCAAGGGCTGGTCCGCCACGCCGACGCGCAACGCGACGCCTATCTGCGACGTCGGTATCCGCGCCGCACGACCCGCGGGTCGAGCACCATCTTGCGCACCGACGCCTACGAGCAGGGGCGCACGGCCGGCGGGAAGCTCGAGCTTCACCGCCCGGTCGGCGGCTCCGCCGCGGCGCCCCGCCTGCTGCCCCCCGCACGGCCCTGACCGATCTTCAGTCCGTCAGGAGCCCGGTCGGTCCGACGCGGGCGAGGCTGACGGCGCAATCGTCGACCGACACCGTGACCATGTTGGGGGTCAGGTTCTCGCCCACGTTGACCACGTCCCATTCGACCCACGGTGTCGGGGCCATGGCCTTTCCGTTCACGTCGACGATCTGCTGCCCGTCGAGCCAGAGCGTGAGCCTCCCGGTATCGTCGGCGGCGTTTCGATAGAACGCCTCGACCTGAAACCAGACGCTGACCGGAACGACGGGGTTCGCCACGTCGAGCGGCACACTGCCGGCGATCCGATGATCATACAGAGAGACCGTCATCTCGCCGCCCGGCGTGTTGATCAGGTCGACGTCGTAGAGCTCGGCCTCGGTGCTGGGATCGTCGGCCACGCTTCGCTGCCGAAACTTGAAGATCAGCCAAAACGTCCCCACCGAAACCGTCTGCGGGAGGTAGTACCAGGCGCTGTAGTAAGCGGCCACGGGCAGCCCCCCTTTACGAACCAGGCCAGCGTTTTCTTGGGTGCCGTCGGGCCCGGCGTCGATCGTCAACTGGGCCCCGTAGCTGCCGTGGTGCGCCGCCGCCGTGGAGACGGAGATGGTATTGGGCGGCGACGGCGTGGCATCCGCCGCTCCCCCCGTCACGCCGGTCCATTCATTCAAGTTGCCGCCCTCGAAGAGCGCCGTCCACAGGACGTCGGATCCGACCTCCACCCTCGGCCCACAACCCGCGGCCGCCATCAACAGCCAGCAGGCCCCGATCGTCCACGGCCGAGCTCGCGGACGTCCCATCCGCAAAGGCTACCGAAACGCCGCGGACCGCGCCAACCCAAACAGCGGCGCGGCCCGGGCCTGGTCCCGCACGCCCAGAACCAACTGGTGAAAAGCAAGTGAACGCCGCGACCATCCCCGCGCATCCCCGAACGCCGAGTCGACGTGGACCGCGGGCGCGCTCAGATTTCTGCTGGGGCCTCTTGACGGCCCGATCCTCCGTTGTTAACCCCCATAGTGTTGTACAAGACTGGCCCTAGGTCGCCGGGGTTTGGCCGCGTGGACGGGACCACCCGCGCGCAGCTCGGTCCCCCGTCGGCCATTCACGCTGTGTCATGAGTGCTTCAAGCGGCGATCCCCGCGCCGACCCGCTATTCGCCGGCAGCGGTGAGATGGCGGCGCTCCTGCGTGCCAAGGATTGGTTCACCACCCCGCTCGGGCCGCCGGCAGGCTGGGATCGCAGCCTGCGGACAGTGGTCCGCATCATGCTCACTTCGCGCTACGCCATGTGGATGGGGTGGGGCCCCGATCTGACCTTCTTCTATAACGACGCCTACGGGCCAACCTTGGGCGCCAAGCACCCCGGGGCCGTCGGGCAACCCGCGCAGCAGGTGTGGGCCGAGATCTGGCCGGCGATCGGTCCCCGCATCGATACGGTCCTGCAGCGCGGTGAGGCGACCTGGGACGAAGGGTTGCTGCTCTTTCTCGAGCGCAACGGCTACCCAGAGGAGACCTACCACACGTTCTCGTATAGCCCGCTCCCCGACGATCGCGGCGGAATCGGCGGAATGCTCTGCGTGGTGACGGAAGAAACCGATCGCATCCTCGGCGAGCGGCGGATGGCGGTGCTGCGCGATTTGGCCGCTCGGCTGGCGGCCACCCATGCCACGGACGAGGTCTTCGCCGCGGTCGAGCGCTGTCTGGGAGGCAACTCGCCGGATCTCCCCTTCTCGCTCACGTATCTTTTCCAAGACGACGCGCGCCGGGCCAGGCTGGTGTCGCGCACGGAGATCGGAGCGGACCATCCGGCCGCGCCCGACGTCATCGAGCTGGGCGGGGCACCGTCGCGCTGGCCGCTCGGCGAAGTGCTGGCGCAGGCGACCGAGCCGGTCGTGGCCGAGCTGGATCCCGGTCTGGTCTGGCCGCGCGGCCCGTGGCCCCGAGCGCCCGATCGCGCGCTGCTGGTTCCCATCGCCGAGCAAGGTCAGAGCCGGGCCGCCGGGGTCTTCATCGCCGGCCTCAACGTGCACCGTCCGCTCGACGACGCGTACCGCGCGTTCATCCGACTCTTCGTGGGGCAGCTATCGGCCGGCTTCGCCAACGCCCGCGCCCACGAGGCCGAGCGCAGCCGCGCGACGGCGCTGACCGAGATCGATCGGGCCAAGACCATCTTCTTCAGCAACGTCAGCCACGAATTTCGCACCCCGCTGACGCTGATGCTGGGGCCCATCCAGGACGCGCTGGCCGAGCGCGAGCGCTGGTCCGCCGAGGATGTCGAGCGCTGGGAGCTCTTGCACCGCAACGGCCTGCGGCTGGCCAAGCTGGTCAACGCACTGCTCGATTTCGCCCGCATCGAAGCCGGGCGCCTCGAAGCCGCCTACGAACCGACCGATCTGCCGGCCCTCACGCGCGAGCTGACGGGCGCGTTCCGTTCGGCGATCGAGGCCGCCGGCCTGCGCCTGACGGTGAACGTGCCGCAGCTGCCGGGGCCCTCCTACGTCGATCGCGACATGTGGGAAAAGATCGTGCTCAACCTGCTGTCGAACGCCCTCAAGTTCACCTTTCGAGGGGAGATCGCCGTTGCGCTGCGGGCGGACGGCGACCGCGTGGAGCTGACCGTGGCCGACACCGGCGTCGGCGTCCCGGCCGCGGAGCTGCCGCGTCTCTTCGAGCGGTTCTATCGGGTGCGCGGCACGGAATCGCGCACCCACGAAGGGACCGGCATCGGGCTGGCCCTGGTTCAAGAGCTGGCCCATCTGCACGGCGGGACGGTGAGCGCGACCAGCGCCGTCGGCCGAGGCACCACATTCGCGGTGCGCATTCCCAACGGAGGGCCGCACCTGACCCGCGGACGCACCGCGCCTGGCGCCGCGCTGGTCTCGACGGCGCAAGGCGCGACCGCCTTCGTGGAAGAAGCCAAGCGGTGGCTGCCACCGCGGGTCCCCACAATCGGCTCGATCGGCACCGGCGCCGCCGGACCAACGGCCGCTGGCACCTCGGTCGAAGTGCGCGGGGATCTCCCGCGCCTCTTGCTGGCCGACGACAACGCCGACATCCGGCAGTATGTGTCGCGCATCCTGGGCGACAGCTGGCAGGTGGAGGCGGTCGCCGACGGCGAGGCGGCCTTGCAGGCGGCCCGGACGCGCCGTCCGGATCTCGTGCTCAGCGACGTCATGATGCCCAAGCTCGACGGGTTCGGGCTGGTCCGGGCCCTGCGCGAAGATCCGAGCACCTCGGATCTTCCGATCATCCTGCTCTCGGCGCGGGCCGGCGAAGACGCCACCACCGAGGGGCTCGGTCGGGGCGCGAACGACTACCTGGTCAAGCCGTTCTCCTCGCGCGAGCTGATCGCCCGCGCCGCCGCCCAGCTGGAACGGGCGCGCGCGCAGCAGATCATCAAGAAGAGCGTCGAGACCGAGCGCCGTCGCCTGCACTCGTTCTTGATGGAGGCGCCGGCCGCCATCGCCATCCTGCGCGGCCCGCGGCTGATCTTCGAGCTGGTCAACGAACGCTGCTACGCCATCTTCGGTCCGCGCGAAGTGACCGGGAAGCCTGCGCGAGAAGCCTTGCCCGAGCTCGGCCCGCAAGGGCTGTGGGATCTCCTGGACCGGGTATACGAGACGGGCGAGCCATTCTTGGCGACGGAGTTCGCGGCCCGCTTCCAGGCGGACTTGGCGGGGGGACCGTCGGACGCGGAGCGGCGGTTCAATTGGGTGGCCCAGCCGACCCACGACGAGACGGGACGCATCGACGGGGTTCTGGTTTTCGCCGTCGAGGTGACCGACCAGACCACGGCGCGGCGCCAGGTGGAGGTTGCGCGGGCCAACGAGCACGAGCTGCGCCGCGCGGCCGAGCAAGGGAGCCGCGCCAAGGACGAGTTCCTGGCCATGCTCGGCCACGAGCTCCGCAACCCGCTGGCGCCGATCGTGACGGCGCTGCACCTCATGCGCTTGCGCGGAGACGATCGCACCTTGAAGGAGCGCGCCGTCATCGAGCGGCAGGTCAGCCACCTCACGCGGCTGGTCGACGATCTGCTGGACGTCTCCCGGATCACCCGCGGCAAGATCGAGCTCAAGACCAAGACCATCGAGCTGTCCGAGGCGGTCGCCCGCGCCATCGAGATGGCCAGCCCCATCGTCGAGCAGCGCCAGCACCGGCTGACGTTGAACGTGCCGCCACACGGGCTGGCCCTGCGCGCGGATCCCGTGCGCTTGGCCCAGGTCATCGCCAACCTGCTGACCAACGCCGCCAAATATACGGAAGGGAAAGGGACCATCGCCGTCGGCGCCGCACACGAGGACGGACAGGTCGTGTTGCGGGTGCGCGACAGCGGCATCGGCATCGCGCCGGCGATGTTGCCCCGGGTGTTCGATCTTTTCGCGCAAGAGTGGCAAGCCTCCGATCGCTCGCACGGCGGCCTCGGCCTCGGGCTCAGCATCGTGCGGAGCCTGGTGAACCTGCACGGCGGCACCGTCACGGCCCACAGCGCCGGGCTCGGACGGGGTTCGGAGTTCGTGGTTCGCCTGCCGGCGGCGCCCGAGGAGCGGGCGGCCGTCGCACCGACGGCCGGGCCGGCCGCGACCCGCACGGCGACCACGGCCCGCAAGATCCTGGTGGTCGAGGACAACGAGGACGTGGCCGAAACGCTCACCGAGCTGCTGGAACAGCTGGGCCACGTGGTGCGGGTGGCGCACGACGGCCCGGCGGCGCTGCAGATCCCCGACACCTTCATCCCAGACCTGGCTCTGCTCGACATCGGGCTGCCGGTCATGGACGGCTACGAGCTGGCCCGCCGGGTGCGGGAGCGGCGCGAGCTGCGCGATGTCGTGTTGGTGGCGCTCTCGGGCTACGGCCAGGAGAGCGACCGCGAGCGCTCGCGCC
>Ga0075522_10000947_pt1 | contig 21746 bp, 22 predicted proteins | sample NGEPerA_FD_74796 | JGI IMG/M metagenome (GOLD analysis project Ga0075522, IMG submission 74796) | Arctic peat soil microbial communities from the Barrow Environmental Observatory site, Barrow, Alaska, USA - NGEE PermafrostL2-A | ecosystem: Environmental > Terrestrial > Soil > Wetlands > Peat ...
CCCGCCATCACCCCGGCCCGACTTGCACTGTCACTACGGTGACGTTGTCGTCCGCCTTCCGCTCGAGCGCGGTGGCAAGCAGCCGCTCCGCCGGCGGCTCGCCGCTGGCCGCCAGCATTCCGGCCAGCTCCGCCGTCCCCATCATTTTCCACAGGCCGTCGCTGCACAGCAGGAACCGGTCTCCGGTATTCAGCCGGTCGCTCACCTCGTCGAGCTGAAGCGCGGCATCGCCGGCGCCCACGGCGCGGGTAATCACGTTCGCCCGCGGATGGGTCATCGCTTCGTCCTCGCTGATGGCGTGCGCGTTGAGCATCTCCTGGACGAGGCTGTGATCTTGCGTCACCTGCCTGACAACACCGTCGCGCATCAGATAGGCACGCGAATCCCCCGCCCACAAACAGGCGAAATGGGCCCCGCGCGCGACCAGCGCGACGACGGTCGTGGCCATCACCACTTCGCGGCCGCGCCGTGCGGCCTCTTCCAGCAGGCCGATATGCGCATCGTTTATCCGCAGTCGTACCTCGACGACCAATTCGGCGAAGCTGAGGTCGCTCGGGATGCTGCTCAGAGCGTCGGTAACCATCTTGGACGCGACTTCGCCGGCCTCGTGCCCGCCAACCCCATCGGCGACCGCCCAGACTCCGAGATCGGGGCGGCTGATGTAGCTGTCCTCATTGTAGGAACGGGAACCGGGGTGCGTGATTGCCGAGGCGCCGAACCGCCCGTCGGCGCTGATTTCGGCCGCGAAATGCTGCTCGCTCATGGATCGGACCCTAGCGGAGCGCCGATGCCATGCCAAGCGGCACAGGGCCTTCAAGAAAGTTCTCATCGCCCTCGGCAACTGGATCGTCGCTCATGGTTTTCGCTGCGGCTAAGCGCGGATCGCCCACAATTCCAGGCGCAGGTTCGGAACATCGCCCGAGACATGAATCGCAAAGCCGTTCGAAGATTGCAGTTGCTGCCAATGCGGGCTGCCGCGATCGAGCTCGAAGCAAGCCGCGCCGGCGGCGGATTCGATTTCCCCCGGCGCGGTCGGCAATGCCCGCAGGCCAATGCCGTGACCGGCTTCGTTGACCAATTCGCGGATGTGTTCGACCGCCCCGATTTTGACCTGGTTCGGGAACAGCCGCAGCAGCGTGTCCGTCGCGGCATCAGCCCGGACGACCAGGACAAAGCGGGCCTGCAGCACCGAACGATTGGCGATCTGGCCGATGCGGACGCCGTAGCGGCGGTCCTGCAGCGGTATGTTGACCGCGTTCTGCTCCACCGTCAGCGCCCGGCGCAAATCGGCGATTACCGGCCCGAAGCTGCGCTGGAGATCGTCGTGCCGGTAGGCGGGATAGTTCTTGGGGCGCTTGTTTTCCTCGGTGAACGTAGCGAAGTCGCCGGCCATCTGGACGAGCGCGCTGTAGAGGTCTTCGGGATGGACATGGCGGGTTTCGGCCCAGTGCGCGAGCAGCTTTTGCCAGCGATTGACCGCTTGCAGCCATAAGAGGCTGCCGGCATCTGCGCTTCCACCCGCGCCAGTCCCCGCCACCCGTGCGGCCAGCGTCTCGCCGCGCAGGTTGAGCAGACCAACCAGCTCGGTCAGGCAACCCGCCAGCGGGTCGGCCGCGGAGCACGCCAGGGCGGGCGGAATCCAACCCTCGTCGAGCGTCACTCGGCGGTCGGCCGCGACCCCGGCGACCCGGGCAAGACCGATACACAAGTACCCGGCGCGGTCATCGGTTTCGAGAAGGTAGCGCAGGCGCAGCCGGGCGACCTGCAGCCGCGCCGGTTGAGGCGAGGCGGAATGGGTATCGTAGGCCTCGAATTCGCTCAGCAGGTAACGGCCGTCCGCGGCGTCTCCGGCGGCGATCTCGATGGCTCCCGGCTGGCGCACCGGAGTCGCGAGATAAACCATCGCGTTGCGGACGCTTTCGGTTAATTCGAGAGGCGGCGGATGATCGGCCTCGCCCGGAATATTGAATGGCGTGCCATCCTCGAAAACGCCGCTCGCGGCACTCAAGGCAAATCTCCCGGTCGCCAACAGATCGCGATCGATCGTCATCTCGACGATGCCCCAGGGGTGCGAGCGCAACGGCGCCGAGCGCGCCCGCACCAACATTTCCAGCCAGCGGTCCTGTTGCTGGAAATGCTGCGCGCGGAGAAACATCCCCTCTTGCCAGACGACCCGATTGGTCCATGTCATGCCGGTTCGCGCTTTATCCGCAGCCGCCGCATTTGGTTACCGTAGCATCGCCCCGGCATTCGCGCGAGCGTGGCAACGCGCCCTGTCGGGATCAGTGTTCCGTCTGGGAAGCGGCATCGATCAGGGCCTGTTCGTAAGCGCGCGCGAATGCCTTGCCGAAGGCGCTGTCGAACCCGTCGCCGAGCGATCTGTTCAGTCGCTCGTACTGCGCCTCGAAGGCGTCCCAGGCGCGGGCCTTGCGCTGCGAGGAAACGAGGTTGAAACCGGCCTCGCCGGTCTCGCGCAGTTTGGCCGGATCCAGTTCGGCGAGCAACGACCGCACCGCCGCCTGCATCGCGCCGACGGTGGCAATTTCGTGCAGGCGAATGTCGTTGAGGGCATCGGCCAGCGCATCGACCGCGGCCTTGTCGCCGTGCCGTGCGCTCCCCACAAGCGCGGCGAGGGCATCGTCGTCATTCGCGGAAAACTTGAGCGGATTGTTGCCGTGGCTTCGGATTGCGGTCTGCTCGATGCGAAATGCCGCCTTGAGCTTCGCCCGGGCGATCATCACCCGGCGCAACCCGTAAATCATTTGGCGGAAGACGGCGCCAAGCGCTTCCATCGCCGCTACTGAATTGGCCGGAAGCACCTCGTCAAGGCCAGCGCCGCGCAGGAATGCGGCCAGCAGGTTTTCCTCTGCCCTCGGCGCGGCTCGAGCCGAATGGGCTCCGTGCCTCGCAGGCGGCGCCGGCCGCCGCGGATCCGGCAGCTCGTTGTCGAGGTTCCAGTCCTCCGGAAGCACGACGCGCTCTATCGGCCCCAGCAAATCGATGTCCGGATCATGGGCCAGAGGATCGTAATCGGCCGGCAGCATCACGGCCGGCGCGGGACGAGTTCCGGTTCCGGTTCCGCTCAGCGGATCAACCGCCGTCCTGGTCTGGAGCAGGCTGTTCAGTCCGGGTTGCGGCGCAACGAAGTTGTGCGCAAGCGGCTCGATGTCGAGCGCCGGCGTTCCCGATTCCCGCTTCGGCAGCGCCTGATCGAGCATTCTGATTTCGATTTCGTACGTACCCATGTGTAGGCGATCGCCGTCGCTGAGATTGCGAACATGGCCCCGCCCGATCGGCGCGCGATCCCGGTTAACGTACGTGCCGTTGGTCGAATGGTCGGTGATTTTCCACCCCTCGGAGTGAAACGCCAACACACAATGACGCTTCGACAGATATCGCTCCGGGTCGGGAAGCGTCCAATCGTTCTCCGGGCCGCGGCCGATCGAAAACTCGCCTGCTTCCACAGTCCGCGACTGCGGCGGCACGCTGTCAGGACAGCGTAGCATGGTGAGGCTGAGCATCATCGCGCGGGTATTTCCTAGCCCTGAGCGAGCATATTATCTTCCAACCAACGATAGAATAGCCAAAAATCCTACTTCCTTCTAAACCCCGACCGAGCCTCCCCGGCAGCTTGCTGAACGCTCGACCTTACCCGAACTACCTTTCATTTTCGCGAATAAAATCTGGACGGTGCAGCTAACCGACACTGGCTTGCCCTCGCTTCTCAACCCATGGTTAGATGCAATTCTAGGCATCTCCTGCGGCGGTCGTACAGAGAATGCGCTTCCTGACCGAGCGGACAATTCGGGCATTTTTCTCTCGCCGCGCGATGTTGGCCGGTCTGCTTCTTTTTTCCGGTGCGGGCGACGATGGCCGGCAGCGTCTCGCGGAGCCGGCGGCTCGCCCCCTGCGTGAATTGTACTCGCCGATGACGAATGCGGCGGTGCGGCGCCACGATTTTTTCGGAGGGAGGTAGTCGTGGCCGCGACGCGTCGTCTCGCCGCGGTGCTCGCCGCCGATCTGGTCGGCTATTCGCGACTCATGGGACTTGACGAAGAGGGTACGCTCGTTCGCTTGAGGGCGCTTCGGGCAAACGTCCTCGACCCCAGGATCGCCGAGAATAACGGCCGCCTCGTCAAGACCACCGGTGACGGTTTCCTCGTCGAGTTCAACAGCGTCATCGACGCATTGCGCTGCGCGAGCGATGTCCAGACTGCTATGGTGAACCACGAGGCGGTCGCCCCCGATCGGCGGTTCATGCTTCGGATCGGCGTCCACCAGGGCGACATCGTCGTCGAGGACGGCGATATCTTCGGCAACGGCGTCAACATCGCGGCGCGGCTCGAAGGGATAGCCGAACCGGGAGGCATCTGCGTCTCCGAGCGCGTCCAAGAAGATGCCGCCGGTCGCATCGACCTCGTGTTCGACGATATGGGCGAGCAGCAGCTCAAGAACATCGCCCGGCCGATCCGAGCCTTTCACGTCCGCGTCCAGCCGCCGGAGATCGCTCCACCCGAGCAACCGCCGCCCGAGGCCGAGCCCGGCGCTTCCGCCGAACCGGTGCTCTCGGAGACCGAACCGGCTATCCTGCCCGACGCTGCCGAGACGCAAGAGCCGAGCCTCTTTCCCTTTCTTGACGCGAGTCCGGCGCATTTCGGCGGATCGTTCGAAGGCGAGCCCCACTCGGCGGAGCGGCTTCAGGCACGCGCCTCCGAATGGCTGGGCCAGCAGGTCGAAATCCTTTGGTCCGCCGAACCCTGGATGCCGTTACGCCTGGAGGAACGCACGAGGCTGCCCGGCGGCAGCGGTTTGGGGAGGTTGAACCGGCTCGGGATCGACGCCACCATCGGCATTCGCGCACGGGGTCCACAAGCCCGCATCGTCCTTCGCATCGGTCCGCTGGACCGCGCCTCGTTCGAGGCGCTGCGGCCCGGCCGCGAAGCGTTGTGGAGGCTGGTGTCGCTGGTGCGCTCGTTTCTCGGACCCGAGACCAGGTTCGCCATCAACCCCGTCCTGGCAGGCGCCGAGTTGACCCCGCTGCGTCTTTGCGAGGAAGCGAACGCGACGCCGCGCCTGGGGTGGAACACCTCGATCCCGGCACCGAGATCGCCGGCCGCCGGTGTCGATCTCTCGGACGCCGACGAAGCGCTTTTCGAGGCTGATATCGTCGAAGCCAAAGGACCCGCGGAACATTCGGTCACGAATGTAGCGCCTGCGCGCTGAGCGGACGCCGCGTCACCATATTTTCCGAGTCGTGCTATAGTCAGCCAACGGTAATAAGCCTGCCGACGCGGGGTGAGAGGATGGTGGAGGTTAGTGCCGTCGACACCGTCGTGCGGGCTCACCTCGACGCGAGCCTCCGGTTGACCGTTCGATGAGTAAGAGCGGGTCCTCCGATCCCCCCGGTGGGCGCGAAGACCGGACGGTCATTCGCCGGGGCAAGCGCGACGATCCCACCGTGATCCGGCCTAACGACAACGACGATCACACCGTGATCCGTCGAAGCAGTCACGACGATCGCACCGTCATCGGGCGCAACGGCCACGACGACCATACCGTGGTCCGCCGACGGAGCCATGAGGATCACACCGTCGTCCGTCCGCGGCCCGGCGAGGGTGCCGCCAGGCTTGCCGGGCAGACAACCACGGAAGAAATCCCGCCCCAAAAGGGCCGCAGCTTTATTCTGATCGGGAGCGGCATAGCGGCCGCTCTCGTCGTCGCCGCCGGTGTATTTCTGGTGCGCAATACCGTGAGCGTGCCGGCGGTAAATCCGCCTCAGCCCATCGCCGCTTCGCAGCCTGGAGCCGCGGAGCCTTCGTCGATGTCCAACCCTTCGTCTTTGGCCGCGGCACCCTCTGCGCCACCAGCGCCACAGTCGACGGCCGAGGGACCGACACCGAACGCGACACCCGCCTCTCCGCCGCCGTCTACGGCTGAAGTGCCGTCTGCGACCCCGCCGCCTGCCGCCGCACCACCTATGTCACCGCCGTCAACCGCGGAAACGCCGCCCTCCGCTCCCTCGGCGTCGAGCACTCCGCCTCCGGCCGCATCGCCTTCACCATCGCCGGCCACGGCTGAGGTGACGCCCGCCGCTCCCTCGGCTTCGAGCGGGCCGCCCCCCGCCGCACCGTCACCATCGCCGGCCACGGCTGAGGTGACGCCCGCCGCTCCATCCGCTTCAAGCACACCGCCTTCCGCCGCACCGTCGTCACCAAGCATCGCGGCCGTTCCCCCAAATCCGCCGCCGGGGCGGGCCGCTGCGCCCGCGTTGCGACCGTTGGAGCAGCTGAACGAGGCGCTGGGCCATTTCGAGTGCGCGTCGCTGCGCGGACGATTACCCGCGCCGGGAGCGGCGCCGGTCGTCAGCGGCACCATCCCCGACGCGGATGCAAAAGCGTGGCTGGCGGCAATCGCCGAGCGCTATTTTCCCAACACGCACCCGCAGATCAACGTCGACATCGTGCCGCCCCCGCTGTGCCGGTCGCTTGTCGAGTTGAGCGCGATGCGTCGAGGCGGGCTGCTTGCGGAGGGCGACCTGTCGCTTCGCCTGATCAACGGGACCGCGCAATTGCGCGAGGGCGACACGATCAAGGTCGAAGTTCACGCCCCCATCTATGCCGTGAGCATCCGCATCGACTATTTTTCGCTCGAGGGGCGGGTCCAGCATTTGTGGCCGAATGAGCAGGAAAAGGATCCTACACTCGCTGCCGGCGCCTCCCGCATCTTCGGCGAGCAAGGCGCCGGAAAGGTCTGGAAGGCCGGCGGCGCGCCGTTCGGAACTGAAATGATCATGGTAATAGCGACCCCTTGGGCGATGGACCTCGGCGGCCCTCGGCCCGTGGTGGAACAGAGCCAGGACTATTTGCGCGATATGAGGCGCGCGCTCGTCGCGAGCGGCCCTTCGGCCGAACCGAACACCTTTCAGACTCTATTAGTCAGCACGCGCGCCCGCTGAATTCACGCCGCCGGTTGAGCCGGTTTACTCTTTGAGGTCGGCAAGAAGCTTCCGATTTCCCAGCGGAGGCTGTATTGGCCTGGCATCGAGACAGTGTTCGGAACGCCCGTTCCGCCCGGTATCCTGCTGGCAAAGCGTGGCCGATCGCTACCCGGCCGTGAAAGGAAGTGAAAATGCATCGTTACCGTGGCGCAATGGCAGCCGCCGCCCTGCTCCTGGCGTCAACCGCCTTCGCGCAGAGCGCCCCGGCGCCCCCGACCGACCAGCCGGCGCAACAAGCGGCGCCCGAGGCTCGCGTCGACGGGTTCAGGTCGGCCAAATGGGGCATGAGCGACGCGCAAGTCAAAGAGGCAATCCGCAAGGACTTCAACATTACCCCCGACAAGATGAAGAGCGAGGAGAACCTCGCCGAGCGGACGAGCGTGCTGACCATAACGGTCCCCGACCTTCTCGAATCCACGGGCGCCGCGCGCGTCTCCTATATTTTCGGCTATGCCGCGAAGAAGCTGATCCAGGTCAATGTGTTGTGGGGCGGGGCCGTGGACCCGCAAGCATCGCCGGAGAAGATCGTCGCGGCGGCCAACGAGCTGCGCCAGCTTTTCGTCGACTCGGGATATCAACCCGACACGGTCGTCACCAACGCCAAGATGCCCGACGGCTCGGTCCTGGTTTTCAAGGGTCAGGACGCCGACAAGCACACCACCCTGCTGCGGCTGGCGGCCGGCACGATGACCCCGGCGCCGGCGAAAGGCGAAAAGCCCAAGCCGGTGGAGGCGGCCGCGCTTTCGCTCTCCTATATCCTCGACGCCGCCAACCCCGACATCTACCGGCTCAAGAAGGGTCTCTTCTAAAGAGCCTACTCAAAAAGAGGTCAACGATATCGTCTTCCGCGAAAGCGGAGGCCCAGGGCAACCACAAATTGCGCGATCGAGCTCGTTGAAATCGGCGCGGCAGAGATGTTCCTCGGTCAGGGCGTCGGCGGCAAAAAATGGAACTGACAGTTGGGGAGGCCGTTTGGGGCAACAGCCGAGTACGCGCAGGAGCAAACAAAATGTTGGTCGTCAAGCCCAACCTGCGGCGTATGCGCTATATGCGCGATAGCCCTTCTGAAAACAGCAGGGTGCGCGGCCGTGGGATCGGCCCCCGGCTGCGATGGCAACGCGTGTTCCTGGCGGCTGGCATTGTCGGCGTCATCGTAGTGGGATTGATGGCATTGGCCGCGCACTACTAGGGCCGACCATCATGGCCGCTTCGTCCGACCTCGACCGATTTGTGCAAGCCCAGGAGCTTGTGCTGGCGGAGGTTCGCAGCGAACTTCGGGCCGGACGCAAACGCACTCATTGGATGTGGTTCATCTTTCCGCAACTGGCGGGGTTGGGGCGGAGCGCGACCGCCCGGTATTACGCCCTTGCCTCCTTGGAGGGCGCACGGAGCTATCTGGCGCATCCGGTTCTCGGCCCCAGATTGATCGACTGCACGGCGCTGGCGAACGCCGTCGAGAACCGCTCGGCGCACCAGATTTTCGGCTATCCGGATGATTTGAAATTCCACTCGTCGATGACGCTGTTCGCGCTGGCCCGACCCGGCGAGCCGGTATTTTCGGAGGCGCTGCGCAAATATTTCGCTGGCGCCCGCGATCCCTCGACTACCGAAAAGCTCGGGCTGTAGCGGCGTCCAAAATAGGCAACTAATCTAAAGGGCCGCGCCGAGATAGGCGCGGTGCAGATCCGGGTTCTCGGCTATCTCGCGCGCCGTGCCGGAAAGTACGGTCCGACCGGTCTGCATGACGCTCGCGGTATCCGCGATTTCGAGCGCGAGCTCCATCGATTGCTCTGCCAACAGCAGGGTGAGCCCCTCGGCGCGCAACCGCGCCAAAGTCTCGTACATCGTGTCGATCACCGCGGGAGCGAGCCCGAGGCTCGGCTCGTCCAGCATCAGCAGTTTGGGATCGCTCATCAGCGCGCGCCCGACCGCGAGCATCTGCCGCTCTCCGCCCGACAGCGTGCCGGCGAGCTGACGGCGGCGTTCCGCCAGACGCGGGAACAGGGTGAAGACCCGGTCGAGCATCGGGGCAAAGCGGGCGCGGTCGGCCAACGGCGTCGCGCCCAGGCGAAGGTTCTGTTCCACCGTCTGCATCACGAAGAGCCGCCAGCCTTCCGGCGACAGCGCGATGCCGCGGCCGACGATGACATGGGCCGGCGCGCCGTCGATCCGCTCGCCGCGCCATTCGATGGCGCCGGCGGCGGGCCGTACCAGGCCGGCGAGCGCGTTGAGGGTCGTGGTCTTGCCGGCGCCGTTGGAGCCGAGCAGCGCCACCGCGGCGCCCTCGGCCACCTCGAACGACACGTCCGCGACGCCGACGAGGTCGCCATAGCGGACCGCGAGGTGCGAAACCCGCAGCAGCGGGCCGCTCATTTGCGCACCCGACGACCGAGATAGGCGGTGATTACCGCCTCGTCCGCGGTCACCTCGGCGGGCGTCCCTTGGGCGATCACCCGGCCCTGGTGGAACACCAGCACACGCTGCGTCAGGCGGTGGATCACCTCCATGATGTGCTCGACCACGATGAGGGTCACGCCGCGCTCGTGGATGCGCCGCACCAGCTCGATCGCCGCCTCGACATCGCTTGACGCGAGGCCGGCCAGCGCCTCGTCGAGCAGCAGCACCTCGGGCTCGGTCGCGAGCGCGCGGGCGATCTCCAGCCGCTTGCGTCCCGGCGTGCCGAGCGCCGTCGCCCGCAGGTTCGCCTGCTCGGCCAGACCGGTGAACGCCAGCACCTCATCCGCCTTGGCCGCCGCGGCGCGGCGATGGGAATGGCGCAGGAACGCGCCTACCATCACGTTTTCGCGCACCGTCATGGTGTCGAACACGATCGGCACCTGAAAGGTGCGCGCAAGGCCCAGCCGCGCGTGCGCCTCGGGTGGCAACGCGGTGATGTCGGCGCCGCGCAAGCGGATCGTCCCGGCGGTCGGCCGGGCGTCGCCCGACAGACAGTTGAAAAAGGTGCTCTTGCCGGCGCCGTTCGGCCCGATCAGGCCGAGCAGCTCGCCCGCCTCGAGCATCAGATCGGCCCCGTCGACCGCGCGAAACGCGCCAAACGCCTTGACGATGCCCCTCGCCTCAAGCAGCACGGCGCGGCCTCCGGCGGGTCAGCCGCCAGCCTTCCGCCAGCCCGCCCGGACTGAAGCGGGCGATCAGCATGATGATAACGCCGTAGGCGACATAGGCCGCGCCGCTGCTGCCGCCGCCGAGGATAGCGTTGCTCGCTTCCGAGAGCGGCACCAGGATGATCGCGCCGACCAGCGGGCCGAACAGCGTCCCCGCCCCGCCCAGCGCGGACATCACCACCATGTTCACCGAGATCAGGATCCCGAACCCGCTATCCGGATCGACAAATCCGATCATCACCGCGTAAAGCGATCCGGCGATCGCGGTGAACGCGCCCGACAGCAGCAGCGCGTAGAGCTTGTAGCGCCGGATCGGCACTCCCAGGCTTTCCGCCGCCCGCTCGCCCGAGCCGATGGCGCGCAAATAAAACCCCATCCGGCTCCGCTGCATCTGGTGGGTCAGCGCCAGCAGCACCGCGAGCACGGCCAGAAAGATCACGTAATAGGGCAGCGGGTCGCGGAACAGCAAATCCGCGACCGAACGCGAGGTCGCCGGCCCCATCAAGCCGATCGCCCCGCCGGCGAAGTCCCAGTTGACGACCAGCAGGCCCGCCAGCGCGGCGATGGCGAAGGTCGCCATCGAGAAATAATGCCCGCGCAGGCGGAAAGTCGGCAGTCCGATGACGATCGAGATGGCAAAGCTCGCCAGCACTCCGAGCGGCGCGCCGGCGATCGGCGGCAGGCCGAGCTTGGTGAAGGCCAGCAGCGCCGCATAGGCGCCGACGCCGAAATAGACCGAATGGCCGAACGAGACCTGCGCCGCATAGCCGCCGATCAGATTCCATGCCGAGGCCGTGATCGCGCTAAGGACGACCAGCGCGGCGATCCGCTGGTAGAACGGGTTGCCGCTGAGAAACGGCGAGAGCGCCAGCGCGAACAGCGCCGCGGCCGGCCAGACGCGCCGCAATCTCATGCGCGGCCCAAGAGGCCCTGCGGCCTGACCCACAGCAGCACGACGAACAGCCCATAGACCGCGACATCCTTGGTCGCCGGCCCGAGCCAATAGGCCGAAAGCGATTCGATGACGCCAATCGCGAGACCGGCGAGCAGCGCACCCGGAACGCTGCCGAAGCCGCCGAGGCAGACGGTGACGAAAGCGATCAGGGTAAAGGCGTCGCCGACCCCGGGCGCGACGTAAAAGAACAGCGCGATCAGCGCCCCGGCGACCCCGGTCGACGCCGCGCCCAATCCCCAGGCGAGCGCCTGCATCGGATCGGGGCGGATGCCGACCAGCGCGGCGGCGATCCGGTCCTCGGAAACGGCAAGCATGCGGCTGCCAAGATCCGTGCGGGTCAGCAAAAAATGCATTCCGAGCGTCATCGCCAGCGCGGTCGCGCCGGCGAGCAGTCGCGCGGCGGAGAGCCGAATGCCGCCGAAATTGTAGACGCCGCCGACCAAATCGTTGGGGAGGGAGACGAAATTGGCCGAGAATACCCACAGCGCGGTGTATTGCATCACCAGCGCCAGGCCGAAGGTCGAGATGATCTGCCCCAGCATCGGCCCGCGCATCACATGGCGCACCAGCGCCACATAGACCAGCACGCCGAACCCGAACAGCACGATCGCCGCCAGCGGCACGAAGACCGCCGGACCGAGATGCAGCGCGGTGAAGGCGAAGAACGCCACATACATCGCCAGCATGACGAAATCGCCATGCGCGAAGTTGATCACGTTCATCATGCCCCAGATCAGAGTCAGCCCAGAGGAGAACAGGGCATAGACCGCGCCGAGCAGGAGCCCGTCCGTGATCAATTGCAGCAGGATCATCCGCGGTGCTTGACCCGCGTCGGAGATCTGCCGTCACAGCGTTCCGCGGCGCTCTCCGGCGAGCCGCTCGCCGTGGCCGTCATCATCGCCTCGCCGTGCTTCCGCCCTAACCCCATCTGCCCGGCAGGCGGCACCGCCGCATCAGCTCCAGCCCTTGAACGGCAGTTCGAGCTTGGCGGCGGCCTGCTCGGTCGGCCAGACCGGCACATAGCGATCACCCTGCAACTGGATCATCAGCGAATAGGCGAGGACGTTTTGGCCCTGTTCGTTGAACTTGACGCCCTTGTAGCCGATCATCAACGCGCTCGTCGGCAGATCGGTTTTCACCAGCGCGTCGCGGATCGCATCCGGCTTGGTCGAGCCGGCCCGGTTGATGGCGTCGCACAGCACCAGGAAGCCCTGCATCGAGCGCGCGGTGGTGTCGTCCATGTCGCGCCCGGTCTTCTGCCTGAACAACGCGTTGATCTTGTAGGTGAGGCTGTCCGGCTTGCCGGGCACGAACGCGCTGCGGTTGAGCGCACCCTGGGCGATGCCGCCGACGGTGGTGACAAACGATGGGTCGGAGAAACCCGAATCGTCGCCGATCACGACCGGCGGACGGAAATCGAGCGTCTTCATGGTCTTGAGATAAAGAATTGAGTCGGACGTGTAGCTGATGAAGATCACGACGTCCGGATGCCCCTGCTTGAGCTGGAGCACCTGCGGCGACACGTCGGTGCCGTTGGCGTTGTAGGCGATGCGCTGCGCTATCTTGATACCGCGCTCGGTCGCGGTCTGGACCATCGAATCCGCGACCGACGTGCCGTAATCGGTATTCTCGTGAACCACGGCGATTTGGCCGGTGGCCGTTCCGGCCTTCGCGACGGCGGCGAGAAAGTCAAGATAGAGTCGAGCGAAATCAGGGCCATAGGGCGTCGTGCGGAAGAACCACTTGAAGCCGCGCCCGGTGAGGTTGGCGGCCGCCGACTCGCCCGCCAAATAGGGGATACCGTAGCGCTCGGCCACCGCGCTCGAGGTCAGGGTGCAGCTCGACTGGTACGCGCCGGTCAGCGCGACAACGTGATCTTCGGTGATCAGGCGCAGCGCGTCGCTTTGCGCCACGGCGGGGCTGCCCTGGTTGTCGGCCCAGACGATCTCCACCTTGGCGCCGCCCAGATTGGCCAGGCCGCCGTCTTTGGTGGCGAGGGTGAGCGGCGCCAACTCCGGATGCGGATTGTTGATGATGTCGAGCGCGAGTTCCGCCGCCTGCTTGATCGACTGCCCGGCGGCCGCGGCATTGCCGGTGAGCGCCTCGATATAGCCGATCTTCACGGTGTCGGCGGCGAACGCCCGCACCGGCGACGCCGCAGCCGCGAGCACCGGAAGGGCAATGACGCTGCGCCGTGTAATGGTGGACATGATCCCCTCCGTTTTTGCTCGCCCGCACCGTCTCTCGATGCCGCTCCCGATCATAAGCGGGGCTTTTTTCCGGCGATAGTCCGAGCTCGCCGCGGGCGCGCGTCTTCAAGGATAGAACGCCCACGCGGGGCGTGCAGGCTGAAAGCGAACCCGAGACGCGCTCTCAATAGCTCGGCTTCACCGGAAACGGGGTGAGCTGGATCTCGTGCGTCCAGCATGACCGGTCCTGGGTGTGCAGATAGTAGAACGCCTCGGCGATCTTCACCGGATTGATGATGAGGTCGGGGCGGTTCTGGTTGCGCGGCATCGCCCGGGTTCCGGGGGAGTCGATGGTGCCGTCGATCACGATGTTGGCGACGTGCACCCCGTGCTCGGAATATTCCTCGGTGAGCACCTGCGCCAAGGTGCGCATCATCACCCGCGGGTAGTACAGCGACTGCCCGGTCACGCGCTTCTTGCCGCGCAGCGAGCTGGAATTGTTAGAGAAGAAAAACGACCCCTCGCCTTTCTTCCGCATCGCCGGCAGCACTTCCTTGGCGACGAGAAAGGGGCCGCGGCAGGCGATATGTTGCGTGGTGTCGAACATCTCCACCGGAATATGCTCGAGCAGCTCTTTCTCGGGCGGCAGGTCGCGGCCCTCGAGGTAGCCGGCGTTATAGACCAGCACATCGGGATCGCCGGCCTCGCGGCGGATCGTGGCGAACGCGGCCGAGATCGAATCCTGCGAGGTGAGGTCGAGTTCGACGACCGAGCACTCGCCGCCTTGGTCGCGGATGGCCGCCGCCAGTCCGGACGCATTGGCCGCGGTGCGGGTCGTCATCACGACGAAGAACCCCTCCTGCGCGAATTTCTGCGCGACGGCGCCGCCAACGCCCCAGCGCACACCGACCGGCAGCTCGCTGTCGTCCACCGTCTTGCCGTGCGCCAGCGCCGTCATCCTGCCATCCGACTGCCATTTGGAGGTGGCGCCGACCACCACGGCGACTTTCTTGCCTTTCGCGTTCGTTTTGCGGTTGTCGCTCATGTCGGACATTTCCTCTTCTGTCTGCCGCGACGCCCCTCAGGCCGCGCGGTCCCAGCCCCACCAGGCGCACAGCGCCTCGCCCATGACGAGCCGCTTGTCCGCGTCGCCGAGCCACGGCAACTCCTCGGTGAACATCGTCGCACATTGGCGCCACGAACAGGGCATCTTGGTGATGTCGGTGCCCCAGAACATGCGGCGCGGACCGAAGGCATCGTAAATCTGCCGCAGATAGGCGTGCATCGCCGGGAACGGATAGGCCTCGCTCGAATAGCCCGGCGCGCCGGTCGCCTTGACCGCGACATTGGGCAGCTTCGCCAGCGCCAGAAGCTCCGGCATGTGGGTCATCGCCGCCGCATCCTTGAGCGTGGTGAGGCCGCCTTTGCCGCCCAGATGATCGATCGTCAGGCGAAGCCCGGGGTGGCGCTCGGCGACCCGGCCCAGCTCCGCCAGCGACTCCGTCGCCAGCGCGGCGATCGGGACGCCGGCCGCTTCGGCCGCTTCCCACAGCCATTCGAGGTCGCCCGCGTGCAGCCAGCGTTTCGCCGGATCGTGCAGGAAGGTGTAGCGCAAGCCGAGCATCCCCGGCTGCCCGCGCCAACTCGCGATCCGGGTGCGGGATTCCGCCCGGTCGAGCGGCAGCGAGCCCATGATGGCGAACCGGCCGGGGTAATCCTGCACCGCCTTGAACGCCATCTCGGTCGAACCCGAATCCCAGCCCGGCGGATGAATGACCGCGGCATCGATGCCGCCCTGGTCCATCAGCGCGATGGCCTCCCGCGGGGTAAACGCGGTCACCTGCCGATGCGAGAGGTTACTCGGCAAGCCGCTGCCCCACAGGTGGATTTGGGCGTCGACGATCTGCATGGCGTCCTCCCCGCCGGTTCGCATCGGGAAACCACCCAACCGCTCAGCCACCCGATGCTAGCGGCAAACGCCGCCGGCTGTCAGCATCACTCTGGATTCACTCGTAGGCCGACTTGAACTGGCCCGCCCCCAGACATCGGCAAGAGTGATAGAATCACGTCTCGTCGAATTCTGACCGGCGACAGTGACCGAAACCCCGTCGCGCCGGCGAAGTTGGGGGAAACTCGAGCCGAGGGCGGACAGTCGATGGTGGCGAGTGACATCGGGAACGCTCCGGCCGGGGCGGAGGCGACAGAGCCGGTCGAGCCCCAGCGAACGTTGCGTCAGGCGGCGGCTCTGCATCGCCAAGGGCGCCTGCGCGAGGCCGAAATCCTATATTATGGCATCCTGCGGTCTCACCCAGCGCATTTCGATGCGCTCCACAATCTCGGCGTCATCCGCCTGCAGATGGGCGAGGCCGAACCCGCGATCGGGCTGATCCGACAGGCGCTGGCCCGCAACCCCGCATCGGTCGAGGCGTACAACAATCTTGGCGGCGCGCTGCAAGCGCTGAACCGCCACGAGGAGGCGGTGGCCCCTTATCGGCAGGCCCTGGCCCTGAAGCCCGATTTCCCGGATGCGCACAACAATCTCGGGGCGGCCCTGAAATCGCTGGGCCGGCTCGAAGAGGCCGCGGCGGAATTCGATACGGCCGTGGCCCTCGCCCCCGATCGGGCGCCGTTCTACCGCAATCTCGTCGATTCCCGCCGTATCACCGCGGACGATCCGGCATTGGCGGCGATGGAAGCGCTGGCGCGCCGCATGGCGGACATTCCGCAAGGCGCGCGCATCCAGCTTCATTTCGCGCTCGCCAAGGCCTATGCGGATCTCGGCCGGCACGACCTCTCGTTTCGCCACCTGGCGCGCGGCAACGATCTGAAGCGCGGCGAAATCGTCTACGACGAGGGCAATACGCTGCGGCTGTTGGCGCGCATCCGGACGGTGTTTACCGCTGAGCTGCTGCGTGCCGCGCCGCCGCCCGGCGAGCCGTCGGACCGCCCGGTCTTTATCGTCGGCATGCCGCGGTCGGGCACCAGCCTGGTCGAGCAGATACTGGCAAGCCATCCGGAGATTTTCGGTGCGGGGGAACTGACCGATTTCGAGACTCTCGCGATGCGTCTGCCGGCGCCGCACCACGCCGCATCATCGTTTCCCGAACTGGCGGCGCGGTCGAGCGGCGCGGATTTTCGCCGTCTCGGCGAGCGCTACCTCGCCGTTCTGGATGCCCTGGCGCCCGGCGCCCGGCGCGTTACCGACAAGATGCCGGCGAATTTTCGCCATCTCGGCCTCATGCACCTCGCGCTTCCGAACGCCCGCATCATCCATGTGCGGCGCGACCCGATCGATACCTGCCTATCGTGCTACTCGATCCTGTTCATGGGTCATCAGCCCTTCGCTTACGATCTCGGCGAACTCGGACGCTACTACCGCGGCTACGACCGACTGATGGCGTACTGGCGCGGCGTGCTGCCGCCCGGGGTCATGATCGAGACGCGCTACGAGGACATCGTCGCCGATCTCGAACGCGAAGCCCGCCGGATGGTCGCGCATTGCGGGCTCGATTGGGACCCATCCTGCCTCGATTTCGATCGGACCGAACGACCGGTGCGCACGGCGAGTGCGGTGCAGGTGCGCCAACCGCTCTATCGCACCTCGGTCGGCCGCTGGCGCCCGCCGCCAGCCGTGCTGCGGCCGCTGCTCGCCGGGCTCGGCGCCGACCTCGCAACTCCGCACGGGGCATAAAGCGAAAAACCCCGGCGATCAGCCCCGCTTGTCGGCGAAGTCGTTCAGCGACAGGCTCGTCTGGTGCTCCGGCGCGGGATCTTTGCGGATCGACGTGCCGAGCATGTAATGGCGCTGCCAGCCCTCCTTCTGCGCCTGCGAATTTGGAATGCCGAGTTCGGCGTTGTGCCGCTGGCGGGAGGAGGCCCATTCCTTGTGCACAGCCTCGAGCGCGGGATCATGCGCTATATTGCGGATCACGGGTTCAAACCGCTCGAGCTGGTGACGCGGCATCGGCGTGATCATCGCAATCGGCTCGTCCGGCTCGAACACGATCGGGTGGTTCGGGCGCGTCACCTTCCAGTTCATCGTGAAGGTGGACTCGGTCCAGTCGCTTTCGACGATCCCTTCGAGGGCGGCGATGCCGTCTTTCGGGCAGTTCGCCGGGCCGTGGACGTAAAGATTGTAGCCGGGCGGCGTCCGGAACAGGTAGCCGACCATAAAGGTCAGCACTCCCGAGCCGAAGATGCTGACCGCGCTGCGCGGATTTTCGCCGCTGAGAAAATCGAGCTTGAGCGTGGCCGGCTCGACCCCGCCGTTCCAGGTGACCGCGAGCTTGTGCCGATTGAGGACGAGCCAGCCGGCCTGGTTGGCGATGACCATCGGCAGGCAGCGATAGGCAAAGCGTTTCGGCGTTGCGTCCATCCAGTCGCGGTTGGGCTTGGCGGTCACGAGGGCCGGCAGATGCGGCGCGGAGAGCGAATAGGCGACGAGCGGCAGCGGCGGCTCCTTCGGCCGCGCCGTAACCGCTTTCGAGCGTCGGGCCTTCGCCGGGATCGGTTTTGCGGTCTCGCCGGCCGCGTTTTCGAGCGTCGTGCTGGGCACGGGCAGGCGCGCCACCGGCACGACCGAGGCGGTCTTGCGCATGTCGAGAAAGCGCCGCTCCCACTCCTCGGATCGCAGATCGGCCTGGCGTTCCAGACGCGGCGGCGCGACGGTCACCCCGTCCCGGTCGATCTCCAGAAAGTCGAGGGCGCGGCCCACCGTCGCCTCGTAACTCTGCACGAAGTTTTCATAGGCGATCATCAGCACCTTGACCCGGTGCTGGCGGAAGTACTCGTGCCAGCTGGCGTCGAACTGATTAACCGCCACGAGATATTTCTCGATCACCGGGAAATCGAACGGCAATTCGCGATCGGCGATTTCGCGCGGCCCGGTGCGCGTGTCGACCGAGCGCCAGAGGCCGGTTCGGCTCGCGCGGTAATAGGAAATGGCACTCTGCTGCTGGAGGGCAATCCGGCCACGCTCGACACCTTGGTCACGCTGATCAATGGATCGGTCGTGCCGCAAGGCTTTTCGCCTCCGGAAGTCTTCAATATCGAGAGCGGCGGCACGATTGCGGGTTCCGGGTTCGTCAGCGACCAGGAAGGGTTCAACACGATACCCGCCCCGTTCACGCTGAACAATTTCGGGACGATCGACGCCGATCTGATCGGCCAGACGCTGGCCGTCGACACGCTCAACCTGACCAACGAGGCCGGCGGCACGTTGGTGGCCCATTTCGGCGCGACGCTGACGGTGGGAAGCGACGTCACCTACAATTATAACGGCGGCTCCCCCTATTACACCAGCAATCCCTGGGTGAACGACGGCGCGATCGCCGGCATCGGCGCGACGATCGAGCTGAATGGAAGCTTCACCAGTGCCGGGACCGTCACGGCGGTGGACGGCACGCTTGATCTCGGCAATTACCAGCCCAGTTACGCCGCCAGCTGGAAGAACACCGGCACGATCGCCGCGACCGACACGGCGATCGTCCTGAACGAGAACATGACGACAGCCGGGATCGGCACGATCGAGCGCAGCGGCGGCACGCTCACCCTTTCCTTTAACGGGGTCATCGACAATACCGGGGCGACGATCGACACGACGGCCGGCACGTTCGCCGGGTTCCAGATCGACGGAACGATCGAGGGCGGCACGATCGTCGCCGGCCCAGGCCCCGGACTCAGCGCCGAACAGGGTACCCTGCGAAGCGTCGCCATCGAGGGCGGGCTGACGCTCGATAGCACCGCCGGCGGCTCGCTGACGCTCTCCGGCATCGATCCGGTCGAGAATGCGGCGGGCACGGCGATCGCGCCGACCACGGTTTTCGCGGACACAGCGCTTTATCTTTATGAAAACAGCGCGATCGCCGCCAGCCTGTCGCCGAGCGCATTGCCGGCGGGCGATCAGACGCTGGTCGAGACCAGCGGGATCACGCTCGCCGGCGGCGAACTCGGGGTGGCGCAGCCCAATTCGCCGACCGCGGCGCCGCCGGCGGTTCTGACGATCGATGCTGGCGTTACCGTCGCCGGTTTCGGCAGCATCGGCGATGTCACCGGCAATGGCGCCGGCGAGGTCCGTAACGCGGGCACGATCGACGCCGACATCGACGGGCAGACGCTGACGGTCGCCCCCAACCGGTTCGGCGCCGCGCTTGCGTTCGTCAACGACGGCGCGTTGACCGCCGAGAACGGCGCCACGTTGCAAATCGGCTCGGACAACGGCAACGGCAGCGTGGCGCTGCAAGCGGCTGGTACGATACACGAGAGGCGGCATCGGCGAATTCGTCCTTTCCAGCTGTGTCGGCGTCATGCCCCGTGAGCCATTTGCCGAAGACTTCCTCGCTCGACACGCCAAGCCCCGCATCCAGTTCGGCTACGCCTTGGTCAATCGCTCTTCGGTCCTCCTCGGTGAGGTGGAAGAGCAGGTCGTGTTTCCGCTCTATCCCATCGAGGGCCTGAGACAGGTCGTCGAAGGCGTCCTTTGGGAAATCACGGATGCGCTCGACGAGCGCTTGCGCGAGCGATGCAAAATCCTGATCCATCCATTGATCCTAGCACGCCGGCGACGCTATCCGGCTTGGCCGTTTCGCTTCTGATACCGAAATCGAAGAGATGTATGCCCGTTACGGCGCATGAAAGTTCGTTACACCGCGACGGCTCGGGCCGAAGCGGACCAAATTTTCAATCGTATCGCGCGCGATACGGTGATCATCCGCCGTGTGCGTCACCCAGCACGCCGACGGCCGCCAAACAAGCGATCGTAGCGCATCACCTTTTGCGCCCATCAAGGCGACTCTTCGAGGCGGCCTGCGGCCGACCTGGACCGGCGCATATTGTCGCGTCCGCGCTTCACCACGCCGCCTCTCGCGTCGTGGCCTTCAGTTGCGATCCCTCACGCGCAGCCCGATGGTCTGGGCCGCCTTCATGGCGGCTTTCCCGGCCCGTGCTATACTTCGGCCCATATGGAGACGACGGAGCAAGCAATGCCGAAGGCGCATATTCGCAACGGCGAACTGACCATTCCCCTCTCGGATGAAATCCGGGAAAGGCTCGACGTGCATGATGGCGACGAGCTGGAGGCGCATGTCTTTGAGGGCAGCCTTACCGTGACGCGCACCACGCCTGAGGCCCGCCGGCAAGCCGGCGACCGCATCCTGGCCATTATAGACAAGGTGCGTCTGCGGCCGGGCCAGCAGCCGTTGACCGAAGACGAAATCGTCGAGGAGGTCCATGCCGTCCGGCGCGCGCGCCGCGCCCGACAGCAGCATGATTAAGGCGGTCTTCGATACCAACCTACTGGTCAGCGCCTTTCTCAGCCGCAACAATCCCGGAGCAGTTTCCAACGAACTCCTCCGTTTTGTTATTGCCGGCGGCATCGACCTCTACCTGTCTGTCGACATTGCAGACGAGATGGTCGCAACGCTGCTCGGCAAAGAGCGGACGCGGCGGAAATATCGGTACTCGGCCGACGATGTCGGTCAATACCGGGCCGACTTGATGACCCTCGCGACAATCGTAGACGATCCTGCGGCGCTCCCTGGCGCCGTGCCGCGGGATCCCGACGACGACAAGATAATCGCCTGCGCGGTCGCCGCGTCCGTTCAGTACATCGTCAGCCGAGACAATCACCTGCTGTCGCTCGGGAGCTATGGCGGCATCCCGATCACCGCACCGGAGCAATTCATCCATCTGGTGCGACAAGATTTCGGTCGGTTACCTGATCAGCAATCGTAGCGCACCTTCGGTCGCGCGACCCGGCGCGCATCTCCGGATCGCGGTCGGTTCCGGAGAGATGTCATTCCCACCATCTCACCAGATAGATGCCCCCGCTTTTAACGCTTTCCGCGAATGCGCCTCAATTCCTGGCGGGCGAAATCATGCATCAGCCGAAGGAGTGTTGTGCGGACCCGGCGCATTTTTGTTTGGTCTCCCGCGAATTCCTTGATGACCTGGTTGAGTAGGAAACGCAGGTCGGAAGCGGATACATGATCTTCATCGTCCGACATACACGTGCAGTCACTTCCCTGTTGGGGCCGCATCCTCTTCGCGTAACCAATCGGTATCCGCTTCTCCATTTTCTAGGGCGACCAATATGTCTATCGCACGTTCCCGCTGATCCCGCGGCCATGCGCGAACACGGGCAAAAATGTCTGTGAGTTCGTCCCTTTTCATTTTGGTAATTATAACACTCCCCCACGTATCCCCGATCCCGAGCGGCTACACCGAGCGATCGGGGGCGTAAAATTGAGCCAGGCCGCCATCCCGTAAGGATCGTGGCCGGAAACGAGCCGGCAGTGAGCGGGAGGTTCGGTAGCTGAAGCCAACACGCACAATGGCGACGGCGCCACGTAGCCTTGGCGTCCCTTAGAGCCTGACTGAAAAAGGGTTGAGTGATCTCAATAGGTTGTGATTCCATCGTTGTTGCGACACAAACGGTGGGGTTCACGATGGCCTGGAGTGAGATCACTCGCCGACAATATCGG
>Ga0075522_10000948_pt1 | contig 21734 bp, 27 predicted proteins | sample NGEPerA_FD_74796 | JGI IMG/M metagenome (GOLD analysis project Ga0075522, IMG submission 74796) | Arctic peat soil microbial communities from the Barrow Environmental Observatory site, Barrow, Alaska, USA - NGEE PermafrostL2-A | ecosystem: Environmental > Terrestrial > Soil > Wetlands > Peat ...
CCGCTGTCGCACCGTCCTCGGCGCAATAGCCGCGTCGCCGCCAACGCCCGCAATGGCCCGATCCGCCAAGAAGAAGGCACCAAAGGCGACCAAGCTGGGCGGGTTGCGGCCGGTGCTGCTGGCGTTCGGTCTCGGGCTTTACTGGTTTGTCGAGCATCAGGATGGCGGCGCGGACGCGGATGCGCCGATGTGGGGTTATTTGGTGATGGCCGGCGTGCGTCTGCTCGCGGCCTTCGTCGGCGCCTGGTTCATCGTATCGGCGGTGCGGCTCGCCGTCGCGCTCCTCAGGTTCGCGCTCGCCTATCTGCGGGCGCTGTGGCCGCAGGAAGGCTGATGGGCACACGGCCAAACCTCGCGGGGGTTTCGGTGCTTCCCTTCCAATTCCCCCCGCTTAAGGAGGCATCGGCGGCAAAGCCGGAAGCCGTCGTTGCCGCCGGCGACGCCGGGCCGCTCGACGAAAACGCCGCGGCCGCCCCGCTGCTGGCGAATGGGACAAATTCCCATCCCGGCGGCATCGAACCCGCCGTCGAGATGGCGGCCGCGCTAGCCCAAGCCCGCGCCGAAGGTTTGCGGCTTGGTATCCAAGAAGGACGCGAGAAGGGTTACGCCGCGGGCTTTGCCGAGGGGCTCGAAGCGGGCGAGGCGAGCCTGGGCGCGGCGGCGCGGCGTCTGGCGGCAATCGTCCTGCGCTTGGGCGGGCCGCTGACAGCGCTGGAGCAGCCGGTCGAGGAGGCGGTGGCGGCGCTGGCGCTCGAGGTGGCGCGTTGCGTCATCGGCGGCGAAGTCAAGCGGTCGCGCGAATTCTTGGTGCGGCTGATCCGCGAAGCGATCGCCAAGGTCCCACTCGAGATGGCCGCGCCCCGGATCATCCTGAACCCGGTCGATCTCGATCTTGTGCGCCGGCTGGTGCCGGAAATCGGCAGAGGCGGCGCGACGCTCGCCGCCGACGACTCGATCGAAGCCGGCGGCTGCCTGGTTGTCGCCGACGGCGAAGAGCAGCCGCTCAAGGACCGCCGCTGGAACCCGCGCAACGCCGACGCGGTCTCGCAGGTCAACCTGACCCTGGCGTCGCGCTGGCGCGAGGTGATGCTGACCCTGTTCGACGGTGAAGACGAATGACCGCGCCGCCCGATAGCGGGCTGGCGGATCGGCTGGTGGCGGGGCTTGAGCGCTATCAGGCGCGGCTCGGTCGGGCCGATCACGGCGTCAAGGTCCATGGCAGCCTGATCCGTATCGTCGGGCTGGTGATGGAGGCCCGCGGCATTCACGTCGCGATCGGCGAACGCTGCTTTGTCGAGAGCGAGACGGGACGGCTGCTCTCCGCCGAGGTCGTCGGCTTCGACGGCGGGCGGGTCCTGCTGATGGCGGAGGGACATGCCGGGGGCCTCACCCCCGGGGCGAGGGTGATCCCGGCCGGGCGGACGATGGAGGTTGCGGTCGGCTCGGAGCTGCTGGGCCGCGTCATCGACGGCGGCGGCCTGGCGATCGACGGCAAGGGGCAGATTCGCTGCACCGAGCGCATGCCGCTGTTCGGCCAAACCGTGAACCCGATGCGGCGCGCGCTCGTCGACGAGCCGCTAGATGTCGGAGTTCGTTCAGTAAATGCGCTTTTTACGGTCGGCCGCGGCTCGCGTCTCGGGCTCTTTGCGGGAAGCGGCGTGGGGAAGAGCGTGCTGTTGGGTATGATGGCCCGGTACACCAGCGCCGATGTGGTGGTGGTGGGCCTGATCGGCGAGCGGAGCCGCGAGGTCAAGGAATTCGTCGAGCGGATTCTCGGCGCCGACGGGTTGGCAAAGGCCGTCGTCGTTGCCGCGCCGGCGGACCAGTCCGCATTGGGGCGGGTGCATGGCGCGTATCGTGCGACGGCGATCGCAGAATATTTTCGCGACCGCGGCCACCGGGTGCTGTTGCTGATGGATTCGCTGACCCGGTTTGCCATGGCCCAACGCGAGGTCGGGCTTGCGGTCGGCGAGATCCCGGCGAGCCGGGGTTATCCGCCGTCGGTGTTCGGGCGGATTTCATCGCTGTGCGAGCGCGCCGGCAACGGCGCCGAGGGTTCGGGCAGCATCACCGCGCTCTATACCGTGCTGGTCGAGGGCGACGACCCAAACGACCCGGTCGCCGACTCGGCGCGCTCGATCCTCGACGGGCACCTGGTGCTGTCGCGCAAGCTCGCCGACCGCAGCCATTTCCCGGCGCTCGATGTCGCCGCCTCGGTGAGCCGGGTGATGCCGGCGGTCGTCGCGTCCGAACAGGTCCTTGCGACCCAGCGCTTCAAGCAGCTTTACAACCGGCTCGAGGAAAGCCGCGACCTTATCGCGATCGGCGGCTACCGGCCAGGGCACGACGCCGAACTCGACCGCGCGGTGTCGCTGCAACCGGCGATCAACGAATTCCTGCGCCAGGACATGACCAACGCGGTGCGGTTCTCCGAAAGCGTGGGGGCGCTTCGGGGGATTGTCGGTTAGCGGATAGAACGATGGGGGAGAAATGGCGGTCCTGCACACGCTAATCAGCGTCACCGGCCAGAAGGGCGACGGCGCGCTGGTCAATTGGCAGCGTCTCAAGCAGCAATGCGACGACGCGCTGATGAAATTGTCGCTGCTAAAGCAGCATCGCGAGCGCTATCGCGATCTCCTCAATTCCGGCCTCGGCGAAGGCATGCCGGCGATGTCGACGATGGCCTATCTCGGCTTTATCGGTCAGATCGAGGAGGTCGTGCTGCGCCAGGAGAGCGAGGTGGGACGGCTCGAGGCGGCCTGTACCCGGCAGTGGCGGGAGCTCGTCGAAATCCGGCGCGAGAAGCGCATGTACGAGATCGTCCAGGAGCGCGCCACCGAGCAGGAACTCGCCGCCGCGTTGCGGCAAAGCCAGGCCGAGATCGACGATTTGCTGCAACGGGTCGGCAAGCTCCCGTGACCCGCGTCCGTCGCATGACGTAAAGCGGTATTTCGCGCGATGGCCGATATCGACCAGGCGGCGACGCTTGATCTTGCCGGGTCCCGCGGCCGCGGCCCGCTCCTGAAATGGGCGATCATCGGCGTCGCCGTGCTGTTGCTGCTCGGGGCCGGGGCCGCGGTCTGGTATTTTTTTCTCGGCGGCCGCGCGCATTTCGCCCCGAAGGAGGCAAAGGAAATCGAGGCCCCGCTGCCTTTCTTCCTCGAGCTGAAGACGTTTGTCGTCAGCATGCCGAGCAGCACCGGCGCCTCGCATTTCGTCCAGCTCGGGGTGAGTCTGCAACTGCCGCGCGCGGCAGCCAGCGAGATGGTCAATGCGCTGCTGCCCGAATTGCAAGACGCGATGCGTCAAATGCTCCTGGGCTTCAAAAGCGAGGATCTGCAAAACCCGGACGGCGTCAACAAGGTGCGCGGGGTGATGATCGAGCGGCTGAACAAGCTGATGGCGGTCGTGCTCGGGCCCGACCGCATCGCCAAGCTGACCGAGGGCAGTCCCGACGGCGCCTTCGTCCAGAACGTGCTGTTCACCACCTTGATCGTCGAATGACGAACCCCCTGCCGCATGCGGGAGCCGGGCGTGCCGTATGACGCGGACGGGCTCGGCTCGTTGTCGCTCACGCTGGGGATCATCGTGCTGCTGCTGTGGGGCGGGATCTGGGCGATGCGGCGCATGCGGCCCGGGATCGGCCTCGGCAATGCGCGCGATTGCGCGATCCTGCGCTCCCTCGCGCTGGGGCCGCGCGAGCGGCTTCTCGTGGTGCGCGTCGGGCCGCGCCATCTGGTGATTGGCATCGGCTCGGCGTCGGTGTCGCTGTTGTGCGAGCTCGACGAGCCGCTGCCGATCGCGGCGGGTGACGACCGTTTTGGCGAGGCGGTCCGCAAGGCGGTGGGGCGATGGCGCGGCGGCTGACCCTATGCGTGCTCGCGGCGCTGCTCGCCGGCGGGGCGATCTGCGCCGCGGCGCACGCCGCCGGCATCGGCGCGCTCGACATGCACCCGGACGGCCACGGCGGGCAGACCTACACCATGCCGGTGCAGCTCCTGATGCTGATGGCGGGGCTGGTGTTCCTACCGGCGATCCTGCTGACGATGACCTCGTTCACCCGCATCATCATCGTGCTGTCGCTGCTCAGGCAGGCGCTGGGGCTCACCCAGACGCCGCCGAACCAGGTGCTGATCGGGCTCGCGCTGTTCCTGACCATGTTCGTGATGGGGCCGGTCTTTACCCGGGTCGGCAGCGATGCGCTGCAGCCGCTGCTCGACAACAAGATTTCGACCGAGGACGCGCTGATCAAGGCGGAGGGCCCGCTGCGCGAATTTATGACCAAGCAGACCCGCCGCGAGGATCTCGGCCTGTTCCTCAAACTGGCCGGCGGCCAGACCTACCAGAGCGCCGAAGACGTGCCGTTCTCGGTGCTGGTTCCCGCTTTTGTGACCTCCGAACTGAAGACCGGGTTTCAGATCGGCTTCCTCATTTTCCTGCCGTTTCTGGTGATCGACATCGTCGTCGCGGCGGTGATGATGTCGCTGGGCATGATGCTGCTGTCGCCGACCAGCGTGTCGCTGCCGTTGAAGCTCGCGCTGTTTGTCCTGGTCAACGGCTGGACCCTCGTCATCGGCTCGCTGGCCGAGGGCTTCCTGCGTTGACCCCCGACGAATTGGTCGGCGCGGCGCGCGAGATGATGTCGCTGGGCATGATGCTGCTGTCGCCGACCAGCGTGTCGCTGCCGTTGAAGCTCGCGCTGTTTGTCCTGGTCAACGGCTGGACCCTCGTCACCGGCTCGCTGGCCGGGGGCTTCCCGCGTTGACCCCCGACGAATTGGTCGGCGCGGCGCGCGAGATGATGACCGTCGCGTTGCTGCTGGTGACGCCATTCCTCGCCGCCGCGGTGCTGGCCAGCCTGCTGGTCGGGTTGTTCCAGGCAGCGACGCGAATGAACGATCTGACCCTGAGCTTCGTCCCGCGCTTCTTCGCGGTCCTCTTGGTGCTTTACCTCGCCTCGACCTGGGTGGGCGCTCGCTTTACCGCCTATATCGAGCGTGCGGCGGCGAGCGCCGGAGATCTGCGCCGGTGACCCCATGCTGAGCGTCAGCGACGCCGATCTGGCTGCTTGGCTCGGCCAGTTCTTCTGGCCCTTTCTGCGCACCCTCGCCTTGTTCGCGGCGGCGCCCGCGTTCAACTCGGTGGCGATACCGGTGCGCGCCAAGGTGGCGCTCGCCTTTGTCGTCGCCATCGCGATCGCCGGCGCGGTCAAGCAATCGGCCCCGCTCGAGCTCTCCTGGGCGACCGCGGTCCTGGCGGTCGAGCAGGTGCTGGTCGGCCTCGCCATCGGCTTCGCGATGCAGTTGACCCTCGCGGCGATGGGCCTTGCCGGCGAGTTCGTCGGGGTGCAGATGGGGTTCGGCTTCGCCAGCATGTTCGACATCCAGAGCGGGTTTCAGGTGCCGGTGATGGCGAATTTCTTCAGCCTCGTCGCCCTCCTGCTGTTCGTCGGGCTGAACGGCCATTTGGTGCTGCTTGGCGTGCTGGTGAAAAGCTTCACCGTCGTGCCGATCGCGGTCGGCAGCGGCATCACGGCCGACGGCTGGCGCTCGCTGGCGCGCTCCGGCGCGGTGCTGTTCCAGATGGGGGTTTGGCTGGCGCTGCCGGTGATCGCCGTGCTGCTGGCGGTGCATCTCGCGGTCGGCTTCGTGTCGCGGGTCGCGCCGCAATTCAACGTGATGTCGGTCGGGTTCTCGCTGTTCATGTGGGTCGGGATCGCCGCAATCATTGCGCTCGTCCCGTTCTTCGTGCCGGCGGTTGAGCACATCATCGAGACCGGGCTCACCCTCGCCGGCGCCACGCTGCGCGGGGCGGCCGCGCCGTGAGCGATGCCTCCAGCGCCGGGGATCGCACCGAGCAGGCAACCCCGCGGCGGGTCCAGAAAGCGCGCGAGGAAGGCTCGGTCGTCCGCGCTCATTCGGTGGCCGGCGCCGCGGTTCTGGTCGCGGGCGCCGCGGTCACGTGGATCGCCGGCGGGAAGCTGATCGACCTCCTGGAATCGTCGCTGCGCCTCGGCCTCGCCCTCGATCCGGCGGTCATGCGCGAGCCGTCGCGGCTGTGGGCCGCCGCCGCCCAGGTGGCGTGGCCGGGGGTCATGGTTATCGCCCCGATCCTGCTGCTGCTGGCGGCCGTGGGATTCGTCTCCGACCTGCTGGTCGGCGGCTGGGTCGTATCGGCCAAGCCCGTCACGCCCGATTTCACCCGCATCGACCCGCTCAAGGGTTTCGGCCGGCTGTTCTCCAAGGCCGCGCTGGCGGAGATCGTCAAGGCGCTGGTCAAGTTTGTGGTCGTCGGGGCGATCGCCGCCTGGCTGGTGAAGCATTGGCTCGTCGATTTTCTGCACGTCGCCGCCGAGACCTGGCCGGCCGCGCCGCGTCACGTCGCGGCGCTGTCGGGCGAGGTGTTTCTGATCCTCGCCGCGTCGTTGGCGGCGGTCACCTTGTTCGAAGTGCCCTACCAGCTGTGGCAGCACCGCGACCAGCTCAAGATGAGCCGGCAGGAAGTGAAGGACGAGCTGCGCGATCAGGAAGGCAGCCCGCACACCAAGCGCCGCATCCGCGGTCTGCGGGTCAAGTTGGCGCGGGCGCGCATGATGTCGGAAGTGCCCAAGGCCGACGTCGTCGTCGTCAACCCCGAGCATTTCGCCGCGGCGCTGTCGTATCGCGAGGACCGCATGCGCGCGCCCCGCCTGGTGGCGAAAGGCACTGGGCTTATCGCGCTGCGCATCCGCGCGCTCGCCGCGGAACACGGCGTGCCGGTGATCGAGGCGCCGCCGCTGGCGCGCTCGATCAACCGCTTTGTCGATCTCGGCGACGAGGTCCCGGCCGGGCTCTATGGCGCGGTCGCCGAGGTGTTGGCCTATGTCTACCGCCTGAAAGCGGCGCGCGACAGCGGCCTGCGGGCGCCTCCTTTGCCGGACGACGGACGGTTCGCGCCGCCCACGGAACTCGATGCGTAGGCGGGAAGCACGGCCTCGACCAAGTCTAGCGACCAGGGCGCCTCAAAAAACCGGCTGAGCTATGGAGACCTGCAAATCCATCATTCCTACCATTCGCCGGCCGCGTTTGACGCGGCTTGCGGGGACGCACCAAGAACCGCGCGGTAGCAAGTTTCGCGATCCTGCGCGAAAAACCGCGAGAATTGCGCATCCATCCGGCCGCAGCGCTGCAGAGCCTCCTGCTTGATCGTGCTCGCGGGAAAGGCCTCCCGGATCGAGCCGAGCAGATTGCCGTGAATGACGAGCCCGCCGAATGCGCCAAACGCCATCAGGATCAACATCGCCCACATCGAAAAATAGCTCGTCGACACGGCAACCTCCACGGGTCGAGGGGAGGCTAAATGTAGCGAAATAGGGTTAAAGCCCGGTGAATCGCGGCCGGCCGACGCCTTGACCGGAGGCGTTGCGCATAGTAGGTGCTGGACGGCGATATGGCTGTCCCACCGCAGGGATCGGCTGGTGCGCCCCGGCAATCTCCCCGTGATTCGAGGGCGATGCGGGAGTCATTCGGGGAGGGACGCGGGATGGCGGACACCACGGCTTCGCAACTGGCGGGTTGGCGTGCGATCACGCCCTATCAGTGGCTGGTCTTTGGCGTGGTCTGGGCCGGGTGGACGCTCGACGCGGCTGATTTCGGACTTTTCTCGCTGGTGCTGAAGCCGGCGCTGACCGAGCTTCTCGGCTTCCCGGCAACCGGGGCGCTCGACAAGACGCAACTGGCGGAAATCGGCAAGTACGGCGGCCTCTTGGCGATGACCGGCCTCTTGGGCTGGGCCGCCGGCGGGTTCATCTTCGGCGTCATCGCCGACTATATCGGCCGCGTGCGCGCTTTGATGTTCAGCATCATAATCTTCAGCGTCTTCACCGCGCTGCAGGGCGTCTCGCAACATCTATGGGATTTCGCGATCTACCGCTTCCTCGCCGGCATCGGCACCGGCGCCGAGTTGATGATCGGCATCCCGCTCCTGGCCGAGACCCTGGGCGATACGTATCGCGCCAAGATTTCCGGCATCATGATGACCGGCGGCGCGATCGGCACATTCCTGGGCGCCTGGGCCTATGGCATTGTCGGCGGGTTCGGCTGGCGGGCGGTGTTCTTTGTCGGTGTCATCCCGGCGGTCCTGCTCGCGGTGATCCGCGGCCGGATGCAGGAGCCGCCACGCTTCGCCGCGGTGCAGGAACGGCGCGACGCGATGACCGCGGCTTCGCGGATGTCGGGAGACGACGAGGCCTTTATGCGCTTTGTCCCGCTACAGCTTTTCACCAAGGAAAACCGCTTTAACACGCTTGTCGGGCTGCTGTTTGGGCTGGGCTCGCTGCTGGCGATCTGGACCACCAATATCTGGCTGCCGACCATCCTGTCGCTGATGGTGCAAAAGGGCGGCATCAGCGGCGCCGATGCGGTGCCGTTCGTCAGCCATGGCATCATGGTGTGGAGCTTTGGCGGGATTTTCGGCTATTCGGCGTTCGGCTTTATCGCCGACTGGATCGGCCGCCGGCTGACGATCGCGTTCTACAGCATCGGCTCGATCGTGTTCGGGTTGATCCTCTACCTCGCGCTGCCGGCTTATGAGCCGTGGTACCCGGTGGTATTGCCGATCTTCGGCTTCTTCGTGTTCGGGGTGTTCTCCGGCCACGCGGTCTATTTCCCCGAGCTGTTCCCGACCCATATCCGCTCGACCGGGGTGGCGTTCTGCAACGGCACCGGGCGGATCATCACCAGCTTCGGCCCGCTTGTCGCGGGCCTCTTGGTCGGCGCGTTCGGCGGCAATTTCAACAACGTCACCGCGTTTATGAGCTGCTTCGCGATCCTCAGCGTCATCGCCATGCTGCTGGGCCGCGAGACCAAGGACGACGCGCTGCCGGCCTAATCCGTCGTCGTTGCGAGAACCCGCGGGTTCTCGCAATGACGGCCGTTTTTTTACGGGTTTATCAGCGTCACGCTGCGGCTGATGATGAACGCCTCGTGGCGTTCGAGGAAATCGCCGACGACCTCGCAGAACGCCTCCGGCCGGTCGCTGCCGATTGCGTGCCCGGCATCGTAGACCAGCACCAGATTGCAGTTCGGCAGCAGCATCTTGTAGTGGCGGCCCAATTCGGACGGCATCAGCCGGTCGAGCGTCCCGAACAGCACCAGCGTCGGCGTGGCGAGGCCGGGCAGCAATGCCTCCAGCGCCGCGTCGCGGTCGGGCCCGCGCAGCCGGCCGACCAGCAGCGCCGTCTGCGCCTGGATTTGCGGATCAGCGGCGGGCAGCGGCGGCATGCGCTCCGGATGCGCGTAGATCAGCCGCGCGACCTCTTCCGGCGAGCCCGATGGCGGCCGCGACCCCGCCGGCCGGATCGCCGCCGGCGCGTCCAGCACCAGCGCGGTGACCCGCTCGGGCGCCTGGGCGGCGAGCCACAGCGCGGTCCGCGCGCCGAACGAGGTGCCCAGCAGATTGAAGCGGTCGAGCCCCAGCGCGCCCGCCGCCGCCGCCATCGTCCGCGCCAGCGCCGCCTGGTCCGTGGTGCGCAGGTTCTCGGGCGAGGCGCCGAAGCCCGGCATCTCGAACGCGATCACCCGGTGGTGTTCGGTCAGCAGGCGATGCGCCGGGTTGATCCGCAGCCCGCCGGCGCCGTGCAGATGCACCAGCGGCGGGCCGCCATCTAATTGACTGCCGCCCTCCATATAGCGGATGCGAAATCCGTCGGCCTCGACATGGGCTTCGCGAAACTCGGTCACGGTGGCAGCACTCCGCCTGACTTGCGCGGCTCGTTCTACAACAGCTGCCACAGACATGCACTGAAGGCATGCGCCACGCCGCCGGGCGCTGCTTTACGCACGGCCCAAGCCGGGGCTAGGCTTGTCTACGAGCATGATCCCGCTTGCCGAAGGCGGCGCGGAGTCGCCGCCGGACTTTGACAACGCCGAGATGCCAGGGAGATACGCGATGCTGCTCAATCGAAGCGAGATCAGCGCGGACAAGAGCTTCAACCTGCTGACCGAGTCGATCCTCGAGCGCGACCAGGCGAAGACGACCGACCTCTTTGCCAGGATGGTGCAGAGCGGACAGTCGATCGGCGACGCGCTCAGCATCGTCACCGCGGCCGAGGCGCCGTTCGTCAACGTGCCGTGCCACATCAACATCAAGGACGGCAACATCGCGCTGACCAACAACGACCACACCCTCCTGGGTCTGCGCGCGTCGACCTACCTGATGCCTTATCTGCCCGAGAAATACCGGCTGCTGCCGCTGCTGCAGAGCGTCTGGTATATCGGCGCCGGGCTCGATATCTGGAACCAGCTTCTCTTCAAGTACCCCGGCCGCTACGCCACGATGAAGGGCGTGCAGGTGCCGCCGCCCGATTACGGCCCGGCGGTCTGGCTCGAAGACGCGGCGCCGATCCGCGAAGAGGGCACGGTCGAGGAGCGGCTGCATTCCTACATGATCGCGACGATAACCGGCGATTCGAAGCGCTGCCACGGCCTCTTCCTCGGCCTCGCCGAAGACCCCGACACCCGCGCGGCATTGCAGGAGCACCTCGAATTCCTCGGCCTCATCGATCTGCAGGAGACGGTGATCGGCCGCAAGGCACGCAACACCGGCCACAAGGCGATCCGCGCCCGCGCCGTCACCGACCTCGCCAATTACATCGGCTGGGAGAAGTCGCACGGCGTCTTCTACATGGGCGTCCCCGACATGGCGGTCGGGCCGCTCTATTATTCGCTCTACGACGCCGCGTCGGTCAGGGTCGGCGCCGAGTTCGAGGATGCCGGCAAGAGCCTCGAGGAGGCCAACAAGACCCCGCTGTCCCCGGTCGAAGTTGAAGACATGGTGCAGCGGCTGATGCTGGCGAGCGGCGACGAGGTCTGGGACCTGATCACCGCGCATCTCAAGAACGGCAGGTCGATCCGCAGCCTCGGCGACACGATCCAATTGGGCGCCGCCGAGCTCATCCTGCGCACCACCGTGGCGCGCCAATTCACCAACGGCCAGCACCCGTTCGACTACTGCAACGTCGCCAACAACTGGATGCGCAATTCGAAGAGCCCCTACAAGGCGCGCATGCTTTACCTGATGGCGAATTTCATCAACGACGTGGCGCACGAGAACAGACTGGTCAACTCGATCATCGAGGACGAGATCGCCGGCTACGACGGCGCGGGCCGCACCCCGCAGGCGCTGCTGCGCGAGCTGGACGAGGCGATCATGGCGCTCGACCCGGCGAAGGCGACCGCGATCGCTCACGCCTACCTCAAATCGGGCGCCGACCGGCGCGCCTATATGGAGACCGTCGCGCTCTGCGCCTGCCGCTTCCAGGACGACCCGCACAACCAGAAGATCACCGTCTCAACCTTCGAGGAATACGGGCTCAACACCACCCACCTCAAGGACCGGCTGCTGCTCGCGACGCCGCGCCTTCTCGCCGGCTGGGTCAAGATGCCCGGCGAGCGCGAATGCTACGCCCGCTTCGAGAAGGAGTGGATCTACAATTGACGGCGGCCGCATAAGCGGAAGCCAGCTCGGTTTCTCGCCTCCCCCGGTTTGGCCCGGAAGTCCACGGCCAGCGAGCGGAAGCTACCAGGCGGGTTTCGCGCCCCATGCCAGGAAAGCGCCGTTCTTCAAATCGTGCTTGCCGTAGGCGAGAGTGCCGCCCTCGACGCGGATGACGCTGCCGCCGGCGGCTTCGAGGATCGCCTGGCCGGCCGCGGTGTCCCACTCCATCGTCGTGCCGAAGCGCGGATAGAGGTCGGCCTCGCCCGCCGCCAGCACGCCGAATTTGAGTGCGCTGCCGCAGCTCATCCGCTCGAGGATCGAACGGCCCTGGAAGTATTCGGCGAGCCGCCGGCTGGTGGCGTTGGTCCGGCTGTGGATGACGACGACACCGTCGGGCGGCGGCAGCCGCGCGCCGATCTTTTCGGGCGCGCCGCCGTCCCGGAGGCGGATCGCGGTGCCGGGACCGTGCGCCGCATAGGTCACGCCCCGCGCCGGCCCGTGCACCACGCCGAGCACTGGCCGCCCGTCCTCGACCAGCCCGATGCAGACGCAGAACTCGCCATTCTTGGCGATGAACTCCTTGGTGCCGTCGAGCGGATCGACGCACCAGAACCGCGCCGCCGGCGGCTTGAACCCGTCCTCCGGCGCGGTTTCCTCGGAGACGATCGGGATGTCGGGAAACGCCGCGGTCAACCTATCGACGATGATCCGCTCCGAAGCGAGGTCGGCCGCGGTGACCGGCGTCTGGTCGCTTTTCTGGATGACCTCGAACGGCTCGGCATAGACCCGCATGATCGCTTCGCCGGCGGCAAGCGCGGCGCGGAGCGCGGTATCGAGCAGCGCGTCGCTCATGCCGCGCGCCGCGGCGCGGCATCGCCGGCAAGGGAGTGGCGTATCGAGTGGCGCGCGATCTCGGGCGCCGCCGGCATGCCGAGCGCCGCTTCCAGCAAAGGGGCGGCGGTGTGCTTATCCTCGGCGATCGGCTCGTCGGCTTGCGTCATCATCCCTCCGAACGGCGCTTCGGTTCCGAACATAGGGTGACGGACGCCGACCGTCCATGCGACCGAAGAAGTCGCGAGGGGGATATGGGGTGAAGCGGCTTATCCAATATTGACTTGGACACCGTTCGGGTGCACCGATCCGGCAGGAAAGACGCGCGGCTCACAGGAGGCATTCATGGCGTCGCCGAAAAAGCTCTCCCACCTCGTGCTGCAGACCAACCGGCGCGACGAGATGGTCGAATGGTACTGCGCGGTGCTCGGCGCCGACCTGCTCTACCAAAACAAGTTCATCGCCTTCATCAGCTATGACGACGAGCATCATCGCGTCGCCTTTATCGACCCCGGCCCGCTCGCCGACAAGGCGCCGGCCGATGGCAAGACCGCGCGCGCCGGCGGCGAAGTGGGCCTGCACCACGTCGCCTTCACCTTCGAGCCCGAGGTGCTGGCCGACCATTACGAAGAATTGAGGGACCAGGGCATCCGCCCGCATCGCTGCGTCAATCACGGTATGACGACGTCGATGTACTACTACGACCCGGACCGCAACCAGGTCGAGCTGCTGTTCGACAATTTCCACACCGCGCGCGCCGGCCGCGACTACATGATGAATCGCTCGGCCAGCGACAAGAACCCGGTGGGCATCGATTTCGACCCGGAAGAGATGATCGCCCGCATCCGCCAGGGGCTCGACATCGAGGAACTGGCGGACATCAACGCGTAACCCGCACCACCCCGGCGCAGGCCGGGGCCCAGGCTTCAACCGCACGCCAAGTGGATAAATGGGCCCCGGCCTTCGCCGGGGTGGGGGTTAGTGGCTCGGCCGGCCTCAATTCACCAGATGGCACGAGACGCCGTGGCCCGGCGCGATCTCCTTTAGCGCCGGCACTTCCAGGCGGCAGCGCTCCTCGGCATAGGGGCAGCGGGTGTGGAAGGTGCAGCCGGGGGGCGGGTTGATCGGGCTCGGCACATCGCCTTGCAGCAGGCGCTTCTCGCGCCGCAGCTTGGGGTTGGGCACCGGCACCGCCGAGAGCAGGGCCTGCGTGTAGGGATGCAGCGGCTGGGTGAAAAGCGTCTTCTTGTCGGCGTATTCGACGATCCGGCCGAGATACATCACCGCGATGCGGTGGCTGATGTGCTCGACCACCGCGAGGTCGTGCGCGATAAAGAGGTAGGACAGCCGCTTCTCGCGCTGCAGGTCCATCATCAGGTTGATGACCTGCGCCTGGATCGACACGTCGAGCGCCGAGACCGGCTCGTCGGCGACGATCAGCTTGGGATTGAGCGCCAGCGCGCGGGCGATCGAGATGCGCTGGCGCTGGCCGCCGGAGAATTCGTGCGGGAAGGCGCGCATCTGGCTGCGCCGGAGGCCGACCTGGTCGAACAGGCCCGCCACCGTCCGCTCCTTGTCCTTGCCGCGCGCGAGGCCGTGCACGATCAGCGGCTCGCCGACGATGTCGCCAGCCGACATGCGCGGGTTCAGCGACGAGAACGGGTCCTGGAAGATCATCTGCATCTGGCGGCGATAGGGCCGCATCGCGGTCTTGCCGAGCCGGGTCACGTCCTCGCCGTCGAGCAGGATCGAGCCGGCGGTCGGCTCGATGAGGCGCATCACGGTGCGCGCCACGGTCGACTTGCCGCACCCCGATTCGCCGACGAGGCCCAGCGTCTCCCCCGCGTTGATCGAGAAGCTGACCCCGTCGACCGCGTAGACCTGGCCGACGGTGCGGCGCAGCAACCCCTTCTTGACCGGAAAATGCTTCTTCAATGCGACGACGTCGAGCACCGTCGCATTGCCCACCGGATGCGGCCCGATGCCGTTGCCGGCGATGGTGGGGGCGGGCGCGGGGCTAGCCATAAAGCCGCTCCGAATGCCAGCAGGCGGCCCAATGGCCCGGCCGCTTCTCCTCGTAATCCGGCGCCACCGCGCGGCAGCGGTCGTCGGCGTAGGCGCAGCGCGGCGCGAAAGCGCAGCCCGGCGGCAGGTTGGTCAGCGCCGGCACCATACCGGGGATCTCCTTCAGTCTGCCGTTCGCCACCGGCAATTCACCGCCGATCACCGCCAATTGCGGGATCGAGGCTAAGAGCCCATGCGTGTAGGGGTGCAGCGGCTCGCTGAACAGCGGCTCGACGTCGGCTTCCTCGACCTTCTTGCCGGCGTACATGACGATGACGCGCTGCGCGGTCTCGGCGACGACGGCGAGGTCGTGGGTGATGAGGATCACCGCGGTGCCGAGCGTCTTTTGCAGATCGAGGATCAAATCGAGGATCTGCGCCTGGATCGTCACGTCGAGCGCGGTCGTCGGCTCGTCGGCGAGCAGGACGCGCGGGTTGCAGGCAAGCGCCATCGCGATCATCGCGCGCTGGCGCATCCCGCCGGAGAGCTGGTGCGGGTATTCCTTGGCGCGCTGCGCCGGCTCAGGGATTTTGACGAGGCGCAGCATGTCGATAGCCTTGGCGAACGCCGTGGCTTTCGACAGATCCTGATGCAGCCGCAGGGTCTCGGCGATCTGCTTGCCGATCGTCATCACCGGGTTGAGCGATGTCATCGGCTCCTGGAAGATCATCGAGATCTCGTTGCCGCGCACGTCGCGCATTTGGGCTTCGTCGAGCGTCACCAGATCGCGGCCGCCGAGCTTGATCGAGCCGCCGACGATGCGTCCCGGCGGGCTCGGCACCAGGCGCATCAGCGACAGCGAGGTCATCGTCTTGCCGCAGCCCGACTCGCCGACGATCGCCAGCGTTTCGCCGGCATGGACCGAGAAGGTCACATCGTCGACCGCCTTGACGATGCCGAGCCGGGTGAAGAGGTAGGTCTGCAGCCCCGCGACTTCGAGCACCACCTCGGCATTGCCGTGCCTGACGGCGCGGGGCCCGGCGGCCACGGGGGAATCTGTTGCCATTACCAAACGCGGGAACTCCGACAGAAGGTGCTTATCGCCAGCCTTAGCTGCGCTGCCGCGGGTCCAGCAGGTCGCGCAGCGCGTCACCCAGCAGGTTCGTGCCGAACACGACAAAGCTGATCGCCAACCCCGGGAAGATCACCAGCCATGGTGCGGTGCGCACATACTCGGCCGCCGATTCCGACAGCATCCGGCCCCACGACGGATGCGGCTCGGGGACGCCGAGGCCGAGAAAGGAGAGCGACGATTCGGTGAGGATCGTCGAGCCGAGCTGCGCCGTCGCCAGCACGATCAGCGGCGCCAGCGTGTTGGGCAGCACGTGCCTGAGGGCGATGCGCCGCTCGCTCATGCCGATCGCTTTCGCCGCCTCGACAAAGGGCTGCTCGCGCAGGCTCAGCGTGTTGGCGCGAATGACGCGCGCGACGTAGGGCACCAGCGGGATGGCGATCGCCAGGATGGTGTTGTGCAGCGACGGTCCGAGCGCCGCCGCCATGATGATCGCCATCACCAACAGCGGCAGCGACTGCATCATCTCGAGGAAGCGCTGGGTGATCAGGTCGAACCAGCCGAGCAGGTAGCCCGACAGCAGCCCGAGCGTGACCCCGATCGACGAGCCGAGCAGCATCGAGCCCATGCTCACCGCCAGCGATATCCGCGCGCCGTATATGATCCGGCTGTAGACGTCGCGGCCCATGAAGTCGCAGCCGAGCCAGTGCGTCGCGCTCGGCTTCGCCAGCGATACCGCGGCGTTGGTGGTCAGCGGGTCGTAGACGGTGATGAACGGCGCGAAGACCGCGGCGAGCACGAAGATCGCCATGATCACCGCGCCGATCGCGCCCAGCGGATAGCGGCGGATAAAGAACCGGACCGCGCCCCAGCGGCTGTGGACATTGGCGCCGGCGGCGGACAGTTCGGCATTGAAGTCGAGCGTGCTCACCCTCGGGCCTCCGTCCGCGCTAATTGCCGTATTTGATCCGCGGATCGACCGCCGCGTAGAGCATGTCGATCGCGAAATTGATCGTCACCACGACGATCGCGATGAACATCACCAAATTCTGCACCATCGGGTAGTCGCGCCAGCGGATCGCCTCGACCAGGAAGCGCGCGACGCCGGGGATGTTGAACACGGTCTCGGTGACGATGAGCCCGCCCAGGAGGAACGCCGCCTCGATGCCGATCACCGTGATCACCGGCAACAGCGCGTTCTTCAGCGCGTGGTAGTAGTTGATCGCGACTTCGGGGGCGCCTTTCGAGCGCGCGGTGCGGATATAGTCCTGGCGCAGCACTTCGAGCATCGACGAGCGCGTGAGCCGCATCATCAACGCCGAGCTGCGGAACCCGACCGCGGCGGCCGGCACGCTGTACATTAACAGCGTGTTCCAGAACCCGACCGGCTGGTCGCTGTAGATGGGTATCGTGCCGAAATAGGCGACAAACCCCATCAGGATCAGCAGCCCCAGCCAGAACGCCGGCATCGACAATCCGGACAGGCTGACGACGCGCAGGAAATAGTCGAGCATCGTGTTCTGCTTGACCGCGCTGATGACCCCCAGGGGCACCCCGATCAGCACCGAGAAGGTCAGCGCAATGCCCGCCAATCGCGCGGTGATCGGGATGCGTGGCAGAATCTCGTCGAGCGCCGGCTTCTCGGTCTGGTAGGAATAGCCGAGATCGCCGTGCAGGAGGCCGCCGATCCAGTCGGCGTATTGCACCGGGATCGACTTGTCGAGGCCGAGATCGTGCTCGATCTTCTTCTTGTCGGCGGGATCGACGTAGCCGCCGGCATCGAACAGGATGTCGGCGATGTTGCCCGGGGTAAGGCGCAGCAGCACGAAAATCAGCACCGAGATGCCGAACAATGTCAGCAGCATCAGGCCGAAGCGGCGTACCAGATAGGCCCCCAAGCCTCGCCTCCCCTTGCGTCTTCCTTACACGGGCGACACGCTAGCACGGCCGCGCCAGCCGGTCGAATCGCTGCTCGCCCGGCCGCGGCGGCTTTGCGTCACGTAATCGTGCGGAGGCCATGAGCATCGACTCCATCGCCGCGCAGCGCGCCCGGCTCAGCGAGCTCGAAAGCGCGCTGGTAAATTTGCGCGCGCAATACGATTTGCTGATGAACGGGTTCAAGTTCGACGAGGCGCGCGTTCTCGTGCCGCGCATCGCGGCGGCCGAGCGCGAGGTCGCTTGGCTGGTCGAAAGCCTGCCGCCGCTGTCGGCCGCGCCGCCGGCTCCTTACACGGTGGCCCGCCCCAGGCGCCGCTAGGGTGAAGCGCCGCTAGGGTGAAGCGCCGCCAGGTCAGGCGCCGCTGGGTCAGGCGCCGCTGGGGTCAGCTTCCTTTGAGCGCGGCCAGCTCGCGGCGCAGCGCGCGCATTTCCTCGAACCGCGCGGTCGCATCGCGCAGGAAAGCGGCGATGCCGAGCAATTTACCGGCCGCGTCGCGCAGCGGCAGAATGGTGAATTCGACCGAGATCTGCCGTCCGTCCTTGTGCAGCGCCGGCACCGCCAAGAGCGCCCCCTGGGCGTAGCGGCTCTCCGCCCCGCCCATGACCTGGTCGTAGCCCTGCCAGTGCCGGGCGCGCAACCGGTCAGGGACGATCAAATCCAGCCGCTGGCCGAGCGCCTCGCTTGCCGCGAAACCGAAAATCCGCGTCGCCGCCGCGTTCCAATAGCGGATATGTCCTTGAGCGTCGGCATAGACGATCGCATCCGGGCAATCCGCCGCCAGATGACCAAAAAAATCCTCGGGCATTTCGGTCGTCATGGCGTTGCTCCCAATAGGTCGATCAGTCCCAACACGGCGCCGCTGGCGAGAAGCAGCGGCACCGGGTGCAGCTTTGGCCAATAGAGCAGTACCGCGGTCGCGACGCCGGCGGCAATCCAGGACGCGAGTCCGGCGGGCGAGGCGCGCAGCACCGCGACGCCGCCCGAGAGGAACAGCCCGGCGGCGATCGGCGCCATGCCGCGCTCGACCGCCTGATGCCAGGCCGAGCCGCGCCAGCGGCCCCAGATCTTCGCGGCGGCGAAGAGCAGCAGCGACGACGGCAGGTAGAACGCCACCGTCGCGACGAGCGCGCCGGCGAACCCGGCGACCTTCCAGCCGATCAGCGCCGCCAGCATCGACCCCGGCCCCGGCGCCGCGCGCGACAGCGCGAACAGATCGGCAAAGTCGCGCTCGCTCGTCCAGTGTCGCACCGCGACCGATTGATGCGCGATGTCGGCGATCGCCGCGTTGCCGCCGCCGAACGACAACAGCGACAGCGGCGCGAACACCGCGAACAGCGCTACTAGTCTAGGAAATTCCGCCATATCGCGGCATCCTCGGGTCCGGAAGAGTACCGCTCCCGGTGGGGCGCGCGGGCTTCAAACCCGTTGGAGGGCGCGTTGGCGTCCTCGGTAGGTTCGACTCCTGCCTCTTCCGCCAGTTTACAGCCCTCATCCCTTCCCGTTGCTTGCCGCGGGCGCCCGTCGCTTGTTGTGGACTTGCGGCGATGTTCCCTGCCATCGTCTCGGCATGAGCGATAGCGATCTGCGCCCGGGTGAAATGGCGGTCGAGTTGCCGCCGCAAACCGATGCCGGCATTTATTTTATCGGCACGATCCGCACGCCGTGGAAAACGCGTCGGGAATGCCCGAAGCGCGGCAGCCTGGACGGGCCGATTTGCACGATCGTCATCGATGAGCGCTGGCGGCAGGGGCTGACCGGGCTCGGGGGCCAGGGCCGCATCCAGGTGCTCTATTGGATGCACCGCGCCCGGCGCGACCTTGTGTTGCAGACACCGTTCCAACAGGAAACCCGCGGCACGTTCGCGCTGCGCTCACCGGTGCGGCCGAACCCCATCGCCTCGTCAACCGTCGAGCTGGTGGCGGTTAACGGCGCGAGCCTGCAAGTGCGCGGGCTCGACTGCCTCGACGGCACGCCGCTCATCGACCTGAAGCCGGAGCACGGCGCCGCCGAATAGCGAACCCGCGAAAAGGCTGGCGACCCTCTTTGGGCGACGCCGCTCGGGGGACGCCGCTCGAGTTTGCCGGGGGGACCGGCGGTGCGGCGGGCTTAGGCCGCGGCCGGTTTGAAATTCAGCGCGACGCCGTTCATGCAATAGCGCAGGCCGGTCGGCGGCGGGCCATCGTTGAAGACATGGCCGAGATGGCCGCCGCACCGGCTGCAACGAATGGCTGTCCGTTCCATGCCGAGTGTCGCGTCCTTGCCCTCGTCGACGGCCCCGGCCAGCGGCGCCCAGAAGCTCGGCCAGCCGGTATGGCTGTCGTACTTCGTGGCCGACGAGAACAGGTCGCGGGCGCAGCCGGCGCAGGCGAACACGCCGGCGCGGTGCTCGCCGAGCAGCGGGCTGCTGCCGGGAGTTTCGGTCCCGTCCTGGCGCAGCACCGCGTATTGCGCCGGCGTCAGCAGCGCGCGCCATTCCGCGTCGCTGTGAGCGACCTCGAAGGCAGGGCCCGCCGCCGCCCATCGCGGGACGAAACCGCCGAGCAGCCCGATCGCGGTTCCGGTCAACAAAAAGCGTCGTCTGGTCATGTCGCCATCCTGTCAGCGAATCATGTCGTCAATACGGCGCGGATCGTCAGGCGGTTGCACCACCCTATCCGCTGCCGCGCGCCGGGCGTCACGCAGTTCCGGATGGTGCTTCGCGAGCCAATGCAAATCGGTGCGTCCGGGGTTTTCCTGGTACCAGCCGCCGCGCCAGAACACGTTGCTCGCGGCGTAGAAATATTCGTCGTACATCTCGCCGACGCGCTGCATGGAGAAATTACTGGCGGCCCATTCCCGGCACGCCGCGGGATCGATGTTGCCGATGTTCTTCGCCGCCCAGACGAAGTGCTCGAAGGTGCGGCAGCGGTAGCCGGTTGTTTCGTGCAAATTGTACTCGGCGAAAGCACCCCAATCGGTGGTGATGACCGGGGTGCCCGACAGCATCGCTTCAACCTGGACCCCGCAAAACGGCTCGACAAAGAGCGACGGCAGCAACATCGCTTTTGCTTTCGCCAGCAATTTCCTGCGGGTCTCGACGTCGGCGACGCCGACATGCTCGACAAAGTCCGAGATCGGCCGCTGGCCGCGGGTGCCGAGACCGTCAAGGCTGCCCGGACCGGCGACGATCAGCCGGCCGCCGACCGCCTCGACCACCTGCATGGCGAGGTGCACGCCCTTGCCGGGGCCGACGCGGCCCAAGAACAGGAAGTAATTGTCCTTGTCGGCGCAGTAATCGAAATCGGCGAGGTCGAAGAAATTCGGGATGACGGCGTCGTACCACATCTCATTGTCCATCCCCTCTACCGCCTTGAGCCCGTGATAGGCATGCAGGATTGCGTAGGATTGGAAGACCTTGAGCGGGGCAAAATGGCCGCGCGGATAGCCGATGCTCGGCTCGCAGATGATCATGTCGCGGTGCGCGTCGGCGACCGCCATATGGCCGCCGCCGAACATGCAGAGCAGAAAGTCGCCCTTCCGCTTGCGCTCGCGCAGCGCGGCGATCGCGTTGGCGGTAAAGGTGCGGTAGGCGTGGTCGCCGGCGTCGAAATTCGGGAAGCCCAGCCGGCGCCAGTCATGGTCGCCGTAGGCGGCGATCAGATCGTCCCGCTTGACGGTGGTGACGTGTTCGTCACAGCGGACATTCGAATCCTCGTGCCCGTAATGGGTGACATGGTGGCCACGCTGCTTGAGCAGCGCACACAGCCTGACGACCTTCTGGGTGAAGGCGCAGACGTTGTATTCGGGGGTCGAAATCGTGTGGGGGATGCCGAGGATGTGGAAGCGGTAGCGCTCCGCCTTCCTGCCGTCGCGCACGCTTTCCATCTGGTATATCAGCGGTGCCCTTGGAAGACGCCAGCCGCTTGATAGCCGCTTTTGAAGAGCGAGAAGCTGCCGGCGGTCTCGGGGGGCAGAGGGGAATTCGGTCCGAAAAATCCGCCCGCGATCGTTGCGCTCAAACCGGGGCCGCTGGCGCCCTTAACGCCGGAATAGCCGGCCCCCACGGCGCCGACCGGCACAGTGATTGGGCTTTGACCGTCGAACGTGTTGATCCCAAACGATCCGGTGCGGGCGCCGAAATCGTAGTTCAAGTTGAAATTGCCGGTGGCAATGTATTGCAACCCTGAATTGTTGACCGAGCCGATCATTCCGCCGTTATAAAGGCCTGTGCCCATCGTCGGCAGGTTGACGGTCGGTTGCCCGGCGACCCAGAAGTTGAGATGTCCGAAATCGCTGCGCGGGCCACCGCCGCCGAAATTGGAATTCACCGCGCCGCCCCAATAGCCCCATTGGGTGTAGGCGCAGGTGCTGCACAGCGTCCCGTTGGAGAGGTTCGAGGCGTTGGACGGGTCGTTGACGAAGGAGCTGGGGAGCG
>Ga0075522_10000951_pt1 | contig 21719 bp, 13 predicted proteins | sample NGEPerA_FD_74796 | JGI IMG/M metagenome (GOLD analysis project Ga0075522, IMG submission 74796) | Arctic peat soil microbial communities from the Barrow Environmental Observatory site, Barrow, Alaska, USA - NGEE PermafrostL2-A | ecosystem: Environmental > Terrestrial > Soil > Wetlands > Peat ...
GCTAGAAGTCGACCCCGGCAGCGACAAGGTGGTGAGCCCGGCGCCCCCGAATTTCCAGAACCTGGCTTATTAACTCCATCTCGTCATTCCGGCGAAAGCGGGAACCGAATTTTTCGCGTTGATATCGTTGCATAAAAATATGATATAATCTCCTGTGTAGGAACTGTGTAGGTCGGAGAGGTTAGATTTTAAAATTTCCAGGATAAAATTATACTGTGATTCGGCGGCTGCATCCAAGGTTGGATATCGCATTCGACAGAGCGCGCGGCGATCGTCCCTTCGAACGGTCGGGGCCTTACAACGTCATCACGAAGAGATCGGCATTTTCAGCAAGCGCCCGAAGCCGAGCAGCGCCAGCATGATTGGCATTGCAGGGTGACGATGGCGTCTCGGCCGACCTAACCTCTCCCGTGGTAAAAGACAGCTTCGGTAAGTCTTAAGCCATGTTGTCGAGCACCGCGCGTAAGATGCTCGCGGTTCCCTTGCCGAACGCCCAAATCGGCTCACCTTTAACGAGTGCGTCCTTCACGCAGTAGAAAGCTTGGTGACTGCTGCTCTTCCAGGCGAAGATAAACATGTCTGACGCCTTGGCCAGGCTCTTCAATTGAGGTGTGCAGACTAGGTCCGAATTTACTGCGATCTTACATCCTGGAAACATCTGCTCGAGCGCAGCCTTAGCTCGACTGCCGGCCGCTTCAGCAAGTGTGTAGATACCAATCGTCTGGCCATTGAGGCTTGGAAGTTGAGCTGCCGCGTTCGATTCTTGCGCGGGCTTCAGCCACGAGATTGTGTCGGCTTCGACGCCGTAATCCCTCGCCAGAAATTCAATCGGCAACAGGTCCTGAGGTCCCAAACGGTGGGCGAACGACTGAGCCTGACCGAGGACTTGCAGAAACAACCGCAGCCGCGCATCTCGGCCAGCCTCTGACGGGCTCGGCGCGATCGCCAGCACCTCGCAGACGTCGAGGCTCCAAGGTAGATAGGCGTAGGAACTGACGCGGTTCTGGACATCAGCCAGATCACCGACGAGCGATAGATAATCCCCGCTCGAGAGGCCCATGGCGAGAAGTTGACCCTGGAGTTGCGCAAGAAGATCGAGGTCAGTTCGAGACAGCACGTCGTCCATCGCTATCAACACAAAGAGCATCGCACCAATCGGTTTTGTCGCCGGCAAGGGAGCGGCGCCTGGCGGAAAGAAGCTCGCGAAAATCTGCGGAACCGATCGCCGCACGATCGCTCCTGCGTCTCCGTTGAGGTTACCGACGATGTCAGCGAACGCCTTGGATAGGTTCTCGTCCTTGGCGAAGGCGAGCAGATCCCAATTTGTGGCGGCTTGCTGAACGGCTTCTTCTGCCCCGGCCAGGTCTTCGCCCCGATACAGTTGCTCGGCCCAAACCATCCACTCGGGCAACGTTGGCGCTAGCCTTGGCGCATCGGCGATTTCGACGCTACGCGAGCGTAGATTTTCCAGCTTCTTTCGGATCGCCGGCGCAAGCTCTGCAACGATGGCACCGTCGGACCCGTCGATTGCCGCCAGCAGCCGGCCCTTAGCCTCATCGGTACCGATGAGCAGGACGCAAGAAAGGAGGCGGCTAATCGACTTCCGGCTCAGCGGAAGCGCCAGATAGAATTCCAACGCCCGGTCATATTGAGCGTCGTCGAACGCCTCGTCGGCTTGCACGTCCCCGACAGTGCTAGTAGCTGCTGCCGGCGTGGCAGCCGCCGATGGCGGCCGCTCCGGAAACAGTGCGCGATCGCTCTCTGGCAGAAGTTCCAATAGGCCGGCGATGATCTGCGGATTAGGTGGACTCTGGAGTTGCTCGAAGAGGACGAAGGATTTGATGATGCGGGGCACCCGGATGCCGCGGCGGGACGCAAACAGGCGCGGATAGCGACGCGCGATATGCAACTCGAACGAGTTCAGCGTCGCGGTCGGGTCTCCGCCAGCCTCTACGTCGTCGACATAGGTGCGGTAGAGCGCCTCCAGCAGATCGGCGAGCGTCTGCGGCGGCAGAGCGAGATCCGATAGCGTCTGGATCAGCCAATGGTCGCGCGCGATTTGCGGCCACAACCCGAGCCCCGCCTTCAACCGGACGTCGATGTAACGAAGATTTTCCTCGTTCAGTCGGCCGGTCTCGCGAAGCTCCCCGATCAAGGCCTCCGCCTCCACCGCATCCTGCGCGAGGAGCGCGCGCTCGAAATCGGAGCGGATGCTGCCGACCGGACGGACCGTCAGCCTCTGTGTGGCTGGCCGGCGCTTGAGCAGAGCGCCTACTTCCGCCAGACGCTCGCCGATTAATTGATTGCTCTTCTGGTCGGAACCGGAAAAGCGATAGACAACGCCACCCGTTCGCGAGCGCATGGCCTCCGCCACAGGATCGGCGGCGCAGGGATCAACCGTCTCGAAGACACTCAGATAGGCCGGACCCAACCAGGCGTTGATCTCTGCGCCCAATTCGTGACCACCGTCGAACCCTCGCGTGGTTGCGTACCAACCGATGACGTCGGAGCCGCGGGCCAGCGGCAAGATGATCGGCGCCACGCTGGCATCATCGTGTAGCATTTCTAGCCAGGGTCGAATGCCCTCGGCGAGCACAGGTGATGCGGAACCATCGATCAGCGCATTCCAGTGGAGATCGTTGGGCCCAGCGAAAAAGGCGTTGAGCCAACCGGTATCCGTTAGACCGTCGATCATGCGCCCGCCGCGACGTAGGACTCGAAGTTAAGCCGCGCTTCGGCGATCGTCTTGGGGCTGGTGTCGTAGACGACCATCTCGTCGTTGAGTTCGAGGCCATTGTAGGTGAGGTTCATTGAGCCGGTAAGCAGACCGCGTTTGAGGAGCACGCCCTTGGTGTGGAGGTGCTGACGTTGAATGATCGTCAGTTGCTCGGCGAGTCCCACCTGGTCAACAGCATCTCGGAGCGCTGCGATAAACGGGGCGTTATGCTGATCGAAGCTGGTCGCGATGCCGAGCGGGGTGCCTCTCGCCATGAGTTCCACGGCGATTTCGATCAGCCGAATTTCGCGACTGCCCCATTCGGGATTAACCGCGCAGAACCCGCCCGCTCGATTGTCGAAAAGCACGACCTCGCTGATCCATGGACTTACAAGCCAAGCCCGCTCGCCGCCCGGTGCAAGCAGTTCGCCGAGGAGCATCAACTGGAGCAACTCGCGGATCAGATTTTGGCTGGTGACCGCGCTCTTGAAGATACGACGCGTCTCGAAGGTCATTGGAGCGCCTCCGCAACATCAACGTCGACCTCGAAGCAGTCGGCGACCCGGCGCACCGCCTGGGCACGGGCGAACACTGAGAGGTAATCGGTGTGGACCGGGTTGGTTGCGAGAAAAGCGAAAGCGTCGGCAAGCCGGTCAGCGGCCGCGATTGGGCAGTTCAGGGTAACTGCTCCGACATTCGAAAGGCGGGAAAGGCAGAGGGCCTGCCAGTCGGCAGCGCAGACATCGATCCGTTCCGCGCCTTCGGTAATGTAGGGGCGAATGAGCAAAGGCTCGGGCGCCGGCAACTCAGCGAAGATGGATGAGAGGCGAAGCCCCGACTGCCGAATCTGCGCACCGCGCGGCCATAGCAGACCATAGATCACCCCGAAGCGCCACTGGTCGGGATTGATCATTGGTGCGTCTATCCCGGCGAAACTCAACGCGAGATCAATGTCGTCACGTCGCGACAAGCGATAGGCGAGTACGCGCGCATCGAGGTCCACGCCAAGCCGTACCTCTTCCGCGTCCCAGCGGCGTATGGCCTCCAGAAAGAAGGCATCGCTTTCAAGGCTTGAACCCGGCCGAAGCACGCGATTGGCAAGCGCCACCATGAAGGCATGGAACGTCGCGAACCCGCCGTCGGCCAATGCTTGACGGAGCGTTGCGAAGCGCCGATGGCTCTCGTCAGCGCCATAGGCATCGCGGAACGCCTGGGTCGCGGCCGCGATGCTCCCGTCGGGATCGGCCTCGACCACCGTCTCCAGAAAGCGGGCGAGCTGAAAATCGCTGAGCGCGAAGTCGTTGTCGCGCAGCGCCGCCGTCATAAGACTGAAAAAACGTCGCGGATCTTCAGCGTAGCGTCGTAACGCCTCCTCGATCTGGCCATTACCGCCGGGCGCCACTTCGGTGATCCAGACCGCTGCGCCGGGTTGGCCGGAAAGTACATCATCCAGTTCGCGCGGACCGGCGTCGATGTCAACGATCAAGCCGTCGCCGTCGATCTCCGGACAAAGGCTCAAAATGGCATGGAAAGCTGCTGCAGCTACGGTCGCCGCGAACTTCTCGCGTAGCCATGGCTCCCAATGCAAATCGATCGGCGTCCAAAGCACCGATGCTAGGCTGAACAAGCTCGATCGCACCTGCGGATCAGCAATCAGAGCGGCAAGGTCTTGCCGCAGGCGATCCTGAATGTTGCCCTGTCCGTTGGCGTCGTCGACCACCGGAGACTGGAAAAGGATATTGAGCGTCTGATCGAGGCTCAGGTCGGCTGAGTCGTTGGCGAGGTTGTTCACCGCCTCCTGAAGACTAATTGACTTGGCGATCGCCTCGTTGCTGATCGTCGCAAGAATGAGGTGGGCGAGCCACTCGCGCGCAAAAACATTGTCGATCGAGGCAAGATAGGATCCGTTCACCGCCTCGTCATGGAAGCGGCTGGTTCGGATCGCTCGGTAGCGGGGATCTTCTGCGTCACCGAGGTCGGACCAAAGATTATCGGGAAAGAGCAACCGGACACAGAGTGCATCAACAGCAATGCTAAAGCCGATCGCAGCCACTACACCCGCGATTTCGAAGCTGAACGCCTTTATATGGGAGGTGCCATCCTGGTAGCGGATCGCGGCGTCGCTGCCGAGCGCCATGCGGCGCGCCTCAACCGGCGCCATGCCCTGATGTGTTTGAAAGCGCACCCCAGCGACGAAGGACGCCCAAGGGTTGCCGGTTGGCGCAGAGAAGACCAGCCCATCCTCGCGTGTGACGATCTGAGTTCGCCAGCGCAGTCTGGCGTTTGATGTATCAACGATCTGGGGGGCCGCCTGCTGAACCGAATAGCTCCGAGGCCGATATACCGGAAGCCGGAGTGCCCCCGCAGTGGTCGCGATCTGCCAATCACCGATCCGGTCCGCTACGACATAGGGGTCGAGCGGCACCATCTGCGTTCGGTTCTGATCGAGCGTCGGACAGATCCAGTGACGCTCAAACGCGTGGCTAAGCCCGTAACGACGTGACACCCGGCCTGGTGCGAACTCGCGCATTGCTTGGACGATCGGCATCACGACTGAATTCGGAGTACCGCCGCCGGATCGAGGCAATACGATCTCGACCTCGGGTAAATTTAGTTCGCTAAATAGGTTGGCGGGCGCGAATTCGGGCAAGGGCGAATTGGCGCACTGATAATCGGCGCCTTCCCGGCCATGCGCGCGCCACTGTGTCTCGAGTCGACGCAGGGCGGTCGGCAGAACCTGCGTCAAAAGTGGCCGCGGACGCCCCCATAACAACGCCTCGACCTCGTCCATGCCGAGGCGCAGTGCCGCACCGATATAGGCAGCATAACGCTCCAGTTCGGTAGAGTTGGTAAGGATGCGGCGAATAATGGCGGCGAGGTTCGCTTGCCGCTCTCGCTGGTTTGGAGTGCTTCCCGGCGCGTAGAGGTTGGTCCAAACGCTGCCCGGCCGCGCCGAGCCTAACTCTACGCTCAGATAGTCGAGCGTCGCGTACACCGCCTGGATCCGTTGAACGTAGCGATTGCCAATTGGCAGAGCGCGCATCGGAAGCTCTGGCTCGAACAGAAGATCATAGCCCTGATACGCGATGCGGTCGCGACCATAGTCGGAAAGGACGACGACGGTCCACGGCCGCATTTGCCGGGAGCGACCGGCACGGCCCTTGCGTTGCAGGAACTGGGCGACGTCGCGCGGCGCCTTATGCTGGATGACTCCACCTACATGCGGATCGTTGAAGCCAACTTCGAGTGAGGCGGTCGCGACGATGATATCGAGATTGTTCCCAACGCCCGGGTCCATCGACATCACGCGCCCAACTGTCTTGCGATCGCCTGACTGCAGGCTATGGCCAATATCAACCGCCGCCTCCCAATCCTGGCCGTGGAGCTTGCGATGGGCGCTCGACATGGGAAAGCGCAGCACCGCAAGTCCGCCAACTGGGCGGTTGTTCATATCCGGCGCACCGTTGCTGCGGCGCCCCTCGGCGTCGAGCATCGCGAAATACATCCGGTTAATGACGTCGAGATTGTCGGCGAACATGAAAAGCCGCTCGCCCAGGATACCCTCACTCTTGCGCCTGTCGGGCGCGTCGAGCATGCGCGAAAGCAGCATCCCTGCTTGGATCGTCGTCGACAGAAGGGCCGTTCGGGAGACCGGATCCCCGCGTAACGCGAGCAGGTATTCGGCGCCCTCGACTATCATGTCCCCAGTGGACGGCGCGATCTCGAGGGATGCGCCTTCGCTCAATCCGGTCAGCCTCGCGAAGAAGCGTCCGCCGTCCTTGAGCGTCGCCGAGAGGCCGACAAAGGCGACCGGCTTGCGCAACATCTGCCGCCACCGGCGAAGCAGGAAAGCGACCTGTGCACCCGAACTGCCCGAATAAGCATGGACCTCATCGAGTAGCATCATCTCGACGGAGCGCTGAGCCCTATGACCAAGACCGAAGAGGTGACGAAAGCGCGTGTCGCCCATACGCTGGTTAAGCATTTCGGTCGTTGTGAAGAGAATGTCGGGGCTTTCCCGCTCGAGTCGGGAGCGGGTGAGGATTACTTCGTCATGGTCGATCACCGACCCGCATTCAAGACAAGAGAGCCGTTCTGTGCCGTTGTTACGGTCGGCGTTCTGCCAGACCATTTCGCCGTCACAGCGCTCCGTCGGGCATCGCAAGAATTCACAGACCAGTCCGGCACGGTGCTGGCGCCACCCGTTACTGTCCTGGGCGGTCGCCGCAGTGCGCGGCGTTGGCCCGAAAAAAGTGCCGATCAAGATCTTGCGGCGGCCGGCCGCAAGCAGCGAGCCATCCAGCCGCCGTGCCTGCGAATAGACTTCAGCAAACTGGTCTTTCAGAAGCTCGTTACGAGGATAGACAGCGAGGATCTTGACCCAGCGGCTTTGAATCGGATCGCGGCGGATGTGCGAAGCGAGCCGGGCAAGCGCGGGAAGGTAGAAGGCAAGCGTCTTGCCGCTGCCTGTCCCGGCGCTGACCAGCGTAGCGAACGAGCGCTGATTGTCGAAGCCGCCGAGGATCCGTGACGCCGCGTCGACCTGGAATCTCGCGAGCGTGAACTTGGGGCCGTAGCTATTTATGAGCGCACCGATCGCCTGGCGGCCATAGCCGTCGGAGGTCGCGGCGCCGATGCTGGTCAGGCCTTCGCCCGCGGAGACATCGCGCCGCGGATAGCGCCGCCGACGCCAAATGAAGCGGAAGTCGGCGACGAGCGTCGGCGCTGATAGCCAGCCGATCACACCACGATGCTGGGGGAAGAGTTGGCGTAAGCGGAAGAAGAGCCGGACCGCCTCGGCCATCCGTGAACGGTACCGCGACCCGGCCTCCTCGCCGATGTCGAACAGGAGCGCGCGATCCTTCAGCGCCTGGATCACCGCGGCGACGCTCACGAAAGTGAGGCCGTCTGCATATTGAGGATCGTCGAGCATAGGATCGACGATGGCGCTCAATTCTTCGGAGGAAAGAAAGCCGTCGACAAGACCCCAGGTCAGCAGCCGCGCCTCGCGTTGCTCGATCTGGTCGAGACTCGCGAGAAGGAAGATCTCGTTGGCGCTCATCCCCGCGCTGTCGATCGGATGGTATAACTCTCAAGGCTGCCGTTCGCCGCAAGCCACTGTCTAACTTCCGGAGTTAGCAGCGCGAGCGGCGCACCGGCGACAGACAACACTGCCTCGAGGAACCGCTTCACCTCGGCAGGCACGTCGAAGTCGAACGCTTGTGCGACCTCTTCAAGCTGCACCGCGAGCGCCCTCACCTTATCAAGGTCGCCCTTGTCGCCGGGCAGATCGTCAAACGCCGATTTGAGGAGCGCGTACAGGGCTTCGTAGGTCCTGAAGGCCTCGTCATTAGCCTGTGTGCGAGCGAGTTTGCCGCGAAGGCTGGCAGGCGTATCACCGGCGAACACCGCCGCGCGATGAGCGCGCCACGCTGACTGCACGGCGTTCGCTACTTCCCGGGAGGCCACATCAATCTCGTTCAGCAGCGCGGTCCAGCCCTGCCCCCTCTTCAGCGTCGCTGCCTTGGTATCGGTGACGAACTTCTCAAACAGCCCGGTGGCACGCTTACGGACCGCCACCAGGCTCGCTGGCGGAGGAACGGCAATGTCGGCATTCACAAGAAGAGCCTGCTTGTCTAGTTGCGCTCCAAGTTTTCCGGCACGTGCGGCGATCTCGACGCGTAAACCTTCCAGATTGTGGGCTTCGGTGACGTTCGAACTCATCTCGTCGAGGTCGATGAGACGCTCGCGCAATGCAGCGGCGCGGATCGGAAGCGATGTCGTCATTCGGCCGCCTCCATCACGACTTCGGGATGGTCGGCGACGAGTCTCAGCAGATCTATGAGATCGGCTGCGATGGCACCAGGATTGGCCTCGCGACGATTGGCTTCCTCGCGGGCGACGCTCGCTTCCGCCGCGCTGATTAACGCCATCGTGTACGTGAGGAAGCTCATAGTGCGATCGATCAGGCCGAGATCGATTGAACCAAGAGTATTGAGTACCTTCGGCAACTGCTCGCGGTCGGCGTCGAGTACCACAGCCGCCTTGGTGACCAGTTCGATGATCGCGCTCTGCTGAAACTCGGTGAGGCGCCGCTCATACTCCTTAATGGTCATTGTGAGGTTCGCAGGCGTTGTGCCGGTCACGCCGAGGAGCCGGACGATCTTTTGTAGATCCGTGATGAACGCGGCTTTGTCGAAGTTCTCGTCGATGAAGTCGCCGATTTGCGATCGGAAGGTGTGGAGCTTGGCGATTACCGCTGTGAGTTGACCCCAAAGACGATTGTCGGCAATCGGACGGATGAAGGCGCGGACCTCTTCGGGCAATCCGTCGTTGGTCTCGTTCGCGGTTGAGTCGGCACCGGCGGCCTCAAGCAGCCGCACAATATCGACTGCAAACGGCGTCCGCCCGGTATCACCCTGGAAGCAGGCGATGCGCGCCAGGAGTTCGAATTGCAGAACCGTGCGAGCCGGCTTACCGCCGATCAAGCCGAGCGCGGACTGGCGGAGTTTTTCCCAATTCTCTTCAAACGCTTGCGAGTCCGTGGGTATGGGCTCGGCAAAAAGGCTGCTCAGGATCGCATCGGGGCCGCTTGGGCGCACAGGCGGCGTGAGGCCAGCGATTCGGGATTGAGTGATGAGTGCCCGCGCCACTGTCGTTACCTGAGCCTTGGCATTGTCCACCAACATCGGCTTCAACTGCGCAACCAGATGATCGATGATCGCCGCGCTCGCGACGTAATCGTCCTCGGCCTGGGAATAGCTCCAGCGTTTGCCGTTCACGTGAACAAAGCGAACAGCGCCCTTCAATCCGGCACGGATCGACCCGCCTTCATCTCGCGGGTCATCGCAGACCTGAAGTTGGGGGCCGCTCTGCGGATTGCCGCGGGCGTGAGGAATAGAGATCCAAGCGGCGCGAAGATCGTTCGAGCAGATGCGGAGACTGGGCCAGTCGATCGCATCCTTGAGCATGTCGAACAACGCACTGCGGATCTTTCGCGCCTCATCCTGTCCGAGCAGCGCGCCACCGGCCCAGAGGTCAAGCTTGGCGCTGAGGTCGGTGATGCTTGGATCGTCGGGAGCGGGCGCGCTTCGGAGCACCTGCGTGTTCACGACCCGACCAGCGCCGGAGTCGCCGCTAGTAATCGTCAGCGTCGGCGCGGGCACCTCTGGAACGTAGCTGACGTTCGCCAGATCGGCAGGCGTCGGTAAATTGAAGGTCGAGAAGATTGCCGGCGGAATATGCGCGATCTGGGCAGGATCGGCGGGGTTGCCGCCCCAAATAGCGAACAGGGTCGAGAGGCGCCGCGCAATTGGTTCCGGCTGGTGAGACTGTCGGATCCAGTTGGCCAGCAATCCATTGGGCCGCGCTTCCTGAAAGCCAGCCGGCGGGAAGGATCTCGCCTCGAAGACCGAGCGCAGCAGAAGCGTATTGCGCAGAATTTCATTGATGACCCGGCGCGGATTGAAAATCAGCCGGGCATTCTGGGTCAGGTGACGCTCGGCGAGTTGCTCGATCGCTTGGCGGTTGAAAGGAAAGAGCGCGTCGCCCTTGGTATCGGTCCCGAACGCCCCGAGTGCCTCGCTTTCTTCCTCGCTCAGGCCCTCGTCGCGCCATGCAGGCAACCAATCGGTAAGCGAGTCTTGCGCGCCCTGCTGCTCAAACATCCGCCTCAATTCATCCTCGCCCCATCGCGCAGCATTGAGATAGGCGCCGACCATCCCGACGACACCCGCCTTGATTTCGTCGTCACTCTGCGCGCGTCCGCCGATCACCCATTCGCGCTGGGCACGCGTGAGTATCGTGTGACGAAAGGAGAGATAACCGTCGGTTAGCGCGAGCGCGGTGCGCATGGTCGCGCGGACCTTCTTGCCTCCGCGCTCGCCCTCCTGAATGCAGACCTTGAGTAGCACCTCCTGAATGCCCGCGAGCGCCGCGAAATCCTCGACGAGCAGCACAAGGTCCCTGCCGTCGGACAAAAGAATCTCGCGCACCGCCAGGATGATGTCCTGAAGCGTCATGCCGCCCGTGCTTTGCTCAAGCTGGAAGACGTTGCCGATCGCGGGGTCGACCGCCTCGTTCAAGAGGTCGACGACGGGTTGTAAGCGCTCGGCGTCAAGCGGCGCGATATTCCGCTGATAATAGTCGCGAACCGGTTGGGCAGCTTGATTCAAGGCTACGGTGCTGGGCAGGATTAGGTCGTCGACGGTGAATTGGGCGGCCGTCTCGTCGCCTTCCGCGCCGTCCGATCGGCCACTTAGAGAGCGCGCGACGATGCGCGAGAGGACATGCTCGGCAAAATGTTGGTCAAGTGCTGCGTCGGAAAAGAGCCTCGGCAGCATGCCGGCATGGCCAATCAGCGCTTTTAGATTGGTCCGCTCCGGGTGCTCGCGTAGTTCACCGATCAGGCGTTCGCGTGCGGCGCTGAGCGCGTTTTCGAGGTGACCGCGGAAGATGACGACCGCGTCCTTGATGTTGACCTCGGCCACCGCACGCGTAAGGTCTTCGCGCGCCTTGGCGTAGCGCGGATCGTCGGCGAGCGGCGCCACGATCAGTTCGACGACCGTGCGCAGACTCGCACTCTTCGGAATGCAAATGATGTGGAAGCTGCCGCGCTTGGCCGAACGCTGCAACTGCGCGTCGAGCCAGCGGATGATGTGCGACTTCCCGACACCGGACGGGCCAGTAATCGGCATGAGCAAGGCTCCGCCCGGCACATTGTCGGTCATGAAGGCTTCGAGCAGTTCCATCTCGGTCGATGGCGTCAAAGACCCATCCGCGGTGTCGCGCTTGACGAGCGGCGACGGCTGATGGACAGCGAGGAGGACCGATACGTGTGCTGTTTCGGCCTCGTTCTTGATGCATGCGTTGACCGCGGCTGCCTTGGGCCAATAACTCCCGAGCATCATTTGCCCTTCCTGGTCGGTAGCCGGCGGACATGGGTCACGGTGCGCCAGGTGCGCCCTTCGGCACCGATCAGGGTAATACCGCCCTCGGGGTCGCTCTTTAGCTCGGCCGCGATCACTCCTTCGTAATCAAGCCGCTGAATCGCTCGTGATAGCGAGGTAGACACGTGGCCATCAGGCGGAGGTACCCAACTTTGTGGGTTGAGAACGGCTTCGAGCGGGAGACGGTAGGCACCAGCATCGAGCACGGGGAGCCTATTTGCTGCCTGTTTGATGAAGATCGGCGCGGGCAGCGTTTCTACGGACCCGAATATATCCGGCAGTTCGTCGCGGAGTGCTTCGGTAGGATCGATCGTCACCTGCGCGCCGCCCCGCGCGAAGCCGAGATAGGTCATCCAAGTGCGTAAGCCGTTCCACCGCGTGTCATTCTGGAAGATCCGTCGGGACACGTCGGCGACCTGTGCGTCTTCGAGCGAAGCGATCTTGCCGTGAGAACCGGTGTCGGTCCGGTAGACGTCCTGGGCGAGGATCCAGGAGAGGCCGCGGCTCAAGTCAGCGCTCTTATTCTCCTCAGATTCCCAGTAACGTTCGTTATTCTGCGGGGCGAGTGCAATCTCGCGAATGATCTTGGGTAGACGTGTCTCGCTATCATCGGCGCTCTTGGCGAGACGCCCGCGATACGGCTCGCGAATGGCAACCAAGCCGTCTTCATTGCTGGAGAAGAAGCCCAACTCAGTCCAGCGGATCAGCGTTTGATTGAGCTGCTTAGGGTCGACAAGTCCCAGGTTGGCACCGCAAACTTTAAGCAGTTCGTCTCGGCTCTTAGAACCGAAGTGCACGATCGCCCGGGTCAGTACGATCAACACATTGAACAGACCGTCGCTCGGCATGTTGAGGATACTCATGCCCGGGCACCCGACTTGAATTGGTCAATCGTCAAGATGTTGTTTCCAGTGTCGATCAATCGCCGCCCGGGATGGAAGGGATCGGCAACGGACGCCGGCGCCAGAAGGATGTGGAGCGGCCGGTCGAGCAGGAAGACGGGTTCCGGGACGTGATCCTCCGGGAGCAAACTCGCGCGCGCGAGTTTGTAGGTAGAGGGCCGCGCCGCATCCTCCTCTAGCGACTGTAAAAGCAGGATACCGTCGTTGGCGCGGCTGTGGAGTCGCATCAATGCGGGCGTTTCCGCGCGACAGCGATCGGGCACGGCGATCTCGCGAATGCCGAAGGTCGCGACCAGGTCGCCGAGGATCTCCATCACCAATCCGGAACCGGCGGCCTCCGGCAAGGGCACGATGATGGGCCCGGCAATATTGATATGGGCGAAGCGCTCCCGGAATAAGCTGCTGTCATAGGGAACGGGTTCTTCAATGCCCTGCGCCAGCGGCTCGGAATATCGAAGTTCAACCGTCCCATCTTCGCGATGAACCGGACAGCCGCCACAGGCCCGCGAGACGATCAATGTCCGGCGATGCGCGTGGCTACGGTAAAGATCATCCAGCAAGCACGAAATTTCGGTCTTGGCGCCCAGTAATTGGTCTAGCAGTCCACGGCTTCGTGATGCTGACTCGAAAGACCGTGAGCGCTCCTCGCCAATTCGTGCGTCAAACACCGCTTGGTTCGCGTGTCCCATTTCGACCATGCTCACGACCGTCTGCCGAAAATAATGGGACCAATGTTCTTCGTTGCGAAGGTCGAAAGCAGCATCCATCTCATCTTCACCGCGCGCGATCATGTCGGGAGGCCGCGACTCAAGTTCGAGCATCCTGGCACGCGCCATCATGATCAGCGTACGCATGTTCCAGGAGGCATTATAGTCCGACTGCTGGTGAAGGCGGCGCGGCACCACGTCGAGATCGATTTCCAGTAGGCGACCCATCGGATCGAGCGGTTTTGCGCTTCCCAACATCGCAGACCAGCGCTCAAAGGCGAGTTCGTCGCTAATTAACGCGGGTGCACTCAACCGATCGGCGATCTCGCGGTCAACGTCGGAGTAGATCAACAGCGAAGCCGAGGCCCGGCCGTCACGACCGCCGCGTCCCACTTCCTGATAGAAGCGGTCAAACGTCTCAGGCACTGCCGCGTGGATGACAGCGCGAACATCACGCTTGTCGATCCCCACGCCAAAGGCTGAGGTGGCCACGATTGCGTCGAGTTCGTTCTTTGACCACATCTCAATAATGCGCCGGCGGTCGGTGTTGCCCGTTTCGCCGTGAAAGCAATCGCTGCGTAGGAATCCTTCGCGGCGGAGGCGTTTGAGCCAGGTTCGGGCATCGTCGCGCTTGGTTACGTAGAGAATGAGGGGGCGCGGCGCGTGGCGAACTGCATCGAGAGTCTTTGCAATCTTAGTTCCCTGGTCCGGCTCGCGGTGGACCCAATACTGCGGCTCCGGTCGCAGATAGATCGAGGCGACCATCTGCACGTGCTGCGTCGGACCGAACAAAGCATCGATGGTCTGGACCGTGTCCGGCGTCAGTGTCGCCGACATGAGAACGGTGCGGAACCCCGGCCCATGGCAGGCGTCGAGCAATCCCCGCCGGACGCCCGCCAACATCTGAAACGCCGGGCGAAATCCGTCACCCCATTGGCTGACGAGATGCGCCTCATCGACCACAAGATAAGAGAAGAACCCAGAGCGGACAGCATCGTAGAGGGCGGGCAGAAGCGCGCCCGTCATCGCCTCGGGGGAGCAGTAGAGAGCGCCCTGACGGCTCTGCCGGATTGCGGCCTTAATAGCGAGACGTTCGTCGGATGAGAGGCCGGCGTGCCAAGCGAGAGCGGGCACTTCTCGTCGTGGATAACGAGCTTTGAGCAGATCCTCCATCTGGCGTGCCTGGTCTAGGACCAACGCTGTCGTCGGCACGATACAGAGCGTGAGCCCCCCTTCTAATCCTCGCGTCAGCACCGGTGCCTGGGCGACGAAGCTCTTGCCGGAGCCGGTCGGAAGCGAGACGATCAAAGTCTCGCCCGGTGGTAACAGGAGCGCGCTGCGTACAGCCTCCCGCTGGCCAGGCGAGACATAGTGGCTGAATCCGCTGGCATCGCCGAGAAATGGGTCAATCGGCCGTCGCCAGTCGAGCCGCACCTCGCGCTCGGCGAATGCGTCCTCGAAGAGGGGCCTGTCGCTCGGCTGGGCCCATTCAGGCGACCATGCGATCGCTTCGATCAGCAATTGCTCGCCGCCGACGGCTTGTGCGAGGACACCGAAAGCGGCCCACCGGTCGCGGCTCGGCCAACCCTGATTCGCAGGCACACGCAAACGGGCCGGGTTTCCCATCTGAAGCGCCTGACGGCGCAGGACTTGGCGCAGCAAGGGCATAAGGTCGCCGAGCGCCGCAGTTCCTCCTTCGCGTTGCAGATGGTGCAGCACCTGACAAATGCGATCGAGGACGCCATCGCTCCCGACGGTCGGCAGCATTCCCGACGGCCACTCGCCGAGCAAGTTTTGGAGGGCGCCGAAATCGAGAACGGCCGTCATGCACGACAGTCGATGATGGCAGTCGCGGCGATATCACCGCTGATGAAGCAGGCAAGGATCGCGTCGAGCCGGACCGACGGCGCGCAAATGCCGGCGATCAACGCGTCCGACAGCGCGCGTTCCAGTTCCCATTCTCGCCAGTCGGCCGCTGCTTCGCCGCGTTCGGCGCGCGCTCGCAGTTGCCCAAGACGCCCGAAATCGACGTCCCTGGCGAAGCGACCGGCGAGGTCGAGTGCATTCGAGAAGGACGGCAGGGCCCGGAGGTGGTCTTCGCTCCGCCTCCGCGCTTCGCGGCAGAGATCGCTCCAGTGCGCAAGTTCGGGGATGTCAAGGCGTGCCGCCTGATGCCAGCGCCTGGGATTGAGGTTGAAATCGCGGCCACCCTGCTCGGTTGCCTCCGGGTGGTAGGCAAGCTCGAGCCGCGCCAGTGTCGCCCCATCCTCAACCGACTCCAGTTCTCGGTCGAGCCAGATCGTCTGCACGAAGGGCGACAGTGCCATGTCGCCACGGCGGACGTTCGCCGCGGCTGACGCGTCGGTCAGCCGATCGTCACTGCGCAGAACCTCGCATGCAGACGTGGTATCGGCCTCGACGATATAGTCAAAGCGGAAGAATACCTCGGCGACGACATCGGTCTGATAGCCAGGCATGTATCGCCAGACGGCAGTTGACCGACCTCGGTCATCGGCTTGCGTGATCGCCCACATGCCAGAGATGAAGGAATCGCCATATCGCAGCAGGCGGGTATTCAGGTTTCGCCCGTGGCGGCTGAGAGTTGCCCGTCGGCTAAAGGTGAGCGGGACGGTCTGCACCACACCTGCCCGCTTAACTCCGGGAGACTGATCAATGGCCGAGTGGCAGTTGGAATAGAAGCTATAGAGCGGTATTGAAGTATGCGGATTGGTAGTCGAGTAGCGATACCGAAAGAGAGACGCCCTGGGTGCGGGCCCCACTTCGACGCATTCAACAACTCGGGAGAAGCCGAGCGTCTGCTCGATCCACGCAGCCCCATTCCGTTCGATATTTTCCCAATCTTCATCGATGTCTCTCAGCCCCTCGCGTCGGTCTCCAGCCGGGGCCCCAAGCGCGTCTAGCGCATCCTGCTGATCAATCGCCCGAATTTCACGCTCAATCGCTCCGCCGTCGTCGGCGCCTTCTTCAGTCAGATCAGCGAGCGCTTCGGGACCTTCAGCGAACAACGCAGAGGTAAGCCTGCGCGTTATATCATCAACGAGATATTGGAGGCTGGCGATCGAGCGGTCGAAGACGCGAAGAGCCTGATTGAGATAATCGATCCAAGCGCATTCGATGAGGTTGTCTCGGCAGCACAGAACGATCGAGCGCACGGCGTCTCCCGAACCGTAGCGATCGACACGTCCGAGGCGCTGCTCGATCCGATTTGGATCGAGGGGCAGGTCGTAGTGGACGACGATCTTGCACCGCCCCTGAAGATTGAGCCCCTCTTCGGCTCTACGGTCGCATACCAGGATCGGCCGGTTCTGATCGAAGGTGAAGGCAAGCCATTCTTGATCGTCGGGGCGATGACGATCAATCGGCACTTGCAGTCGCGCTGCAAGATGGACCTTGAGTGCATCGGCGGTCTTGGAGTCCGAGCAGAAGACCAAAAATTGCTGCTTCGGGGCGAGTAATGGACGAAGTGCGTCGACCATTGCAGTGACCCGCGTCTCGAATAGTTCAGTGCTGCCGAGCAGCCGCGTAATTCGACCGAACATCTCGCCATCGCCGATGAGGTGAGGCTGGCGGGCAAGAAAGCCGACGAGGCCGCTTCCGCTGCACGGATATTGCATGGTCCGATCGAGCATTTGCCCGAAGACCCGGACGCGATCGCGGCGGCGTTGCTCCTCCTTATCGCGCGAGACGGCCACCGACTCGCCGAAACGCCAGTCCTCGACGGCTTGGGTCAAGTGCGCGGTCTCGGGTGACGTATACCTGACGATGGTCACGCCATCGCGGTCCGAGGTAATGCGACCAACGCTGCGCCTGCGATGTCGCAGAATTCGCCTGTGAAGCCGGTAAACCTCTGAGAGATGGGCGCGGACCCGTCCGAGCGCCTCGGCCAAGTCAGGGCTATCCACTGGCGGCATGGTGTCAGCGATCGCGCGGAGCGCCACAACATGCTCCTGAAGGAGCGTGTCATCGGCAAACAACTCCGCCAATTGGTCAAGCAAGTGGTCAAGGAACAGCGAATTGTCGGGTGTAAGTCCGGCAGCAATCTCCGCCAGCGCTTGGCGCCTCTCGATCCGACGGCGGAAGCCTGCTTCGCCGTCGAGGGGGTAGGTGTCCGGGTCGAGTAAATGAAGCATTTCCAGGAAGCCTCGCTCATTGTGGAGCGCGGGCGTCGCTGAAAGAAGAAGGACACGCTCGATAGTAGGCGCAGCGGCCGCAATGTCGGCATAGAGGCCAGGATCGGCAGTCGCGCGGTGACCGGTCAGACGGTGGGCCTCGTCGATCACCAGCATCGCCGCCTTGCCCAGCAACGGCCGAACCGCCGCGGCGTCGCCGAGCGACAGAACATGGAGCGATCGATCAAGACGGTGACCGAGGAAGAACTTGCTGGCGAGTTCCGCCCTCCATTGCGGGACGAGCGCGTCGGGAGCGATCACGACCACGGCCACATCGTCATCGCCGTCTAAAAAGCATTGGCGGATGAGAATTCCAGCTTCGATGGTCTTACCGAGACCAACTTCGTCCGCCAGCAAATATCGCTGGACCGGATCTTGAAGAACCCGGCGCACGACGTCGATTTGGTGGCCTTCGAGTTCGATCGCCGAGGATGCGAGTGCGGAAATGCCCATGCTCGCCGCCCGCTGGGCGATAAGTGAACGTACTAAACCGCAGCGCCCGTCGGCAAAGTGCGGCGTCTCGTTGATCTTGCCGGCGAGGAAAGGGGTTGGATCGGCAATCGGCTGCGCCCACCGCACAAAGACATCGGCAACTCGCAGATGTCGGTCGGCACCATCGGGGAATTTCACATATTGCGTGGCGCCATTGTCATGGAGCAGGCGACCGATCTCCCAGGCGCCAAGGGTCGGATTGAAGTGATATACTCGGGTCTGCTCCGGAAGTGTGTATGGCTCGACATGATCAGTTGCGATCTTGTGGACAATGGGATCGGACGTCGGTGCGTCAAAGTACTCGACGGAGCAACGAGTGCCCTGCCGATCGATTTGCTTGCCTATACCAAGTGGCGCAAACTCGCCCTTGATCGACCGTACAAACACCTAACCTCCTGGCTTCGTCATCCTCGCATCGTTCAACCTCGTCGACGAAGCCTTCCAAATGGTGACTTAAGCCCTGTTTTTCATCAAGGGATTACGAGAGCCTGGGGTTGGTTTGAGCCTCTGTTTCGCGGATGGCCGGCATCGCCGTTGAGGGCAATGGCGTCGGCCCAGGTCATCCAGGCGAGTTTGGAATGGGGCCTGTCTTAGTTGCAATCGCGAGTGTGGGGCAGAAAGCGGAACAGCGTCTCGTTAAGCAGTTGATCGCGCAACCGGCCGTTGAAGGTTTCGATGAACCCGTTCTGCTGTTCTGCTGCGGCTTGTGCTGGCGCGATGTATTGCCCAGGTCAGTATCGGGCAAACGGCAACAGAACGCAGTGGTCGCGCCTCACCAGGCGGGGTGCCCGCTCAAGCGTGGGCCGCGAACAGCAGGCGCGAGCGTTATTTCAGGGTATCAGGGGCTCGAAGCCCATCCGGGATTGCGCGTCTCAGGATCGCTTTGAGCGTCGTCAAACTTTTGGACAAGATCAGGCGCCTGCCCGCCAGCGTTCGTACCCGTTCGCCCGAAGTCCGCAGGCAGGGCATATCCCACAGCCACGCCCCCACTCGTGGATGATCCCGACGTCCCCCTGATAGCACGTTAAGGTTCGCTCTCTGATCAGATCTACTAAAGCTACCCCTCCCAGTCGTTCAGCCAGGGCCCAAGTGCGGGCTTTGTCTAGCCGCATCAATGGGGTCTCGAGGACGAAGCGGCTCTCCATCCCGAGGTTGAGCGCGACTTGAAGCGCCTTGATAGTGTCATCTCGGCAGTCGGGATACCCGGAAAAATCTGTCTCGCACACTCCAGTCACCACGTGCTTCAGACCACGCCGGTAAGCCACTGCGGCGGCGAACGTGAGGAAAACAATGTTACGACCCGGGACGAAGGTGTTCGGCAGACCGGATGCCGCCGTCGCGATTTCGACGTCTCGGGTCAGCGCGGTATCGCTGATCTCGCCGAGCACCGCTAGATCGAGCACACGATCCTCGCCGAGCTTGGCAGCCCATCGTGGAAAATGCAGCGCCACGCCTTCAAGAAACTGTGTGCGTGCATCGAGCTCGGCTCGGTGCCGTTGCCGGTAGTCGAAGCCAATCGTCTCCACGTGCCCGAACCGGTCAAGTGCCCATGCTAAACACGTTGCAGAGTCTTGGCCGCCGGAGAGGAGCACAAGCGCGGTTGCGTCAGACATATCAGGCCTCCGTCCCATAGAAGGCGCAGGCGCCGGTATCGCTGTCGCGCTTTACGGTGACCCGCCAGAGATCGGGAAATTTCGGGGAAAGCCGGCGCCATATCCAGGCCGAAAGGTTCTCCATCGTTGCAGGTCCGAGATCGTTGATCTCGTCTAAGAGTCGATGGTCCAGACCATCCCGGGCTTCCTGAAGGGCCTGATCGAGCAGGCCCAGGTCAATGACCATGCCGCTTTCAGGATCGGGACGACCGCGAATGACCACTTCCGCGCGATAGGAGTGACCGTGAACCCGACGGCTTGGCTCGGTATCAACCGTCCGGTCCAACGTGTGTGCTGCGTCGAATCGGAACTCCTTGCTGAGTTCGTACATCAGCGAATATCCATGAACTTGTGTGTCTGCAGCGACAAGCGCCAGCGCGGATGCTGCAGGCAATAGGCTATAGCAGCCGCCGTATTCGATACGCGATCGGCGCCGTCGAGCGGCTGGAGCAGAAAATGGTTGAAGTTAAGGCCCTCGAATTTAGCGGGATCCACGCCTTTTTGCGGGAACACCAGCTTCAATTCGTTTCCCGTGGTTTGGGCCAGTGGCGTCGACCCTTTGGGGCTGACGGTGATCCAGTCGATTCCGGATGGAACTCGAAGCGAGCCGTTCGTCTCGACGGCAATTTCGAATCCAAGTTCATGGACCGCCAACAGGAGTTCATCGTCAACCTGCAGAAGCGGTTCGCCTCCGGTGAGGACCACAAATCGTTGCTCATGGCCATCTCCCCACATCCGCTCAATTGCCTTCGCAAGGGACGGCGTGTCACCGAACCGACCGCCGCCATCACCATCGACGCCGACGAAATCCGTATCGCAGAAGTTGCAAGCCGCTGTCGCGCGATCGCGCTCACGGCCGCTCCATAAATTGCAGCCGGCAAAGCGGCAGAAGACCGACGGTCGGCCGGCCTGACGGCCTTCGCCTTGCAGTGAGTAGAAGATCTCCTTGACTGCGTAGGTCATCGCTCTCAGGCCGCTCGCGCTGTCTCGGCCAAGCGATGCTTAAGCACTTGGACAAGGTGCAACGATAATTGGCGAATGTCGGCAGGCACATTCTGAAGGCCGTTCCAGCGGCGCCGTTCCCCGCCGAACTCCCATTCTCCTTCGCTCCACGCGGTTTTTCCTTTGAGCAATCGCAGTCCGTTAGCGAATTCCTCGCGGGTGGCCGCCCCGGTGATGCTGTTCAGGAAGTCCATGACGTAGCCGAGCGCGATTATCCCGGCGCCATGGATTAGCCGCGATGTCTTGGGGGTTCTACCAATCCAATCTTCCGCGAAGATGTGCTGCACCGCGTGATAGAATTCGCTCATCATCGTGACGCCTTGTTCGAGAAGAAGCCGGTCTTCGCCGGCATAGAGCCGCAATGCTCCGTCACTTAGGGAATTCATGACAACCCGCTGCAACGCCGTGTCACGAATGACTCCTTTTGGATTGGTTTGCTGTTTTATCAATCCTTTGAGAGATGATCCCTTCCGATAATTGAGAGCCTCCGTCACGAGGGCCGCCTGTGAGCGGCTCGACATCCGCGGTGGCAGATCACCGATCTTCGGAAGCAATTCATAAACTAGAGCTTTTGGTAACGGGCGGGTGTTATTCACTAGGATAAATTGTTTCTGCAGCTCTTCTTCCGTCTCGCAAAAAAATCCAGACACGAGTACTTCAAAGGCACGACCGTGAAGTTCAGAAAGTGCGGTGAAGCGCTGTTGGCCGTCGACAATCCAGCCCGGCGGCCCCGATGATGTGTCGATAATTAATTGCCGGACGCGACTCTTGGGGCTGCCCGCCAGTTCGAGGCGAGCATGGCTCATGAACGCTATGACGATAGCATTGGGCAGGATCGAGTTCGGTTTTTCGAGATAGTCACGGATCTCCCGAATGTGGTTTGCGATCTGCGGTCTCTGAAACCCCTGAAGCGTCCCGACATCATCGCGTCCTGCTCGCTCGATGCGAGCGATACGCGCGATCTCTGCAGCCCTCGCGACGAACGTGAAGACCGTAAGCTTCGTGCTTTGAAAAGGCTCGAGCGCATCAAACCGAAGAAGGTCTTTTTTACTCATACGCACTCCTGCCGGAATTCGCTCAGATGGGTATGGAAGACGTGCAAATTGTGGA
>Ga0075522_10000953_pt1 | contig 21710 bp, 19 predicted proteins | sample NGEPerA_FD_74796 | JGI IMG/M metagenome (GOLD analysis project Ga0075522, IMG submission 74796) | Arctic peat soil microbial communities from the Barrow Environmental Observatory site, Barrow, Alaska, USA - NGEE PermafrostL2-A | ecosystem: Environmental > Terrestrial > Soil > Wetlands > Peat ...
CAGCCGCGCATTCTTGTGCATGTTCATCCGGGGCTCCGGCATTGGGTTGGCTGGTCTCGCAACCCCAGCCTCATACCACCGACCCGGATGAACAACCTTCATAGCTTCGACACCTAGGCGGGTAGGCGGCTGACCGCGGCGTCGATTTCAGCCCGGCCCGGCATCGCCGCCTGCGCTCCGACCGCAAGGCAGGACAGCGACGCCGCCGCGCTGGCGCGCCGCAGCGTCAGGTCGAGCGGCAGGCCGCGATCGAACCCCGCGGCGAACACGCCGGCAAACGCGTCGCCGGCGCCCGTCGTATCCACCGGCTCGATCGCCAAGGCCGGGACGGCGACCGTGCTGCCGTCGCGCAGCATCGCCACCGCACCCTCGGCGCCGCGGGTGATCACCAGCCCTCGCCGCAGCTGGCGCGCCATTTCGGCCGGATCCCCCAGGGTCGCCGCCTCGCCTTCATTGGCGATCAGAAAATCGATGTCCTCGAATTTGGCCGGCGCGATCGGCCCGGCCGGCGCCAGGCTCAACACGACCCGCCCGCCGCGCTGCCGGGCGCGGGTGATCAGCGCCGCGTTTTCCGCGTCGGGAACCTCGCGCTGCAGCACCAGGACGGTCTTCAGATCGAGCAAGCTATCGGGCACCTGCGTCGCTCTCGCCCGCAAATTGGCGCAGGAGGCGACGGCGATCTGGTTCTCGCCGGCCGGGTCGACGGTGATGATCGCGCAGCCGGTCGGCTGGACCATCGCAGCGACAAGGCTCAGATAGACGCCGTTCCGGCGCAGCAGGCTCAACGCGGTTTCGGCGAACGCATCCTGGCCGACGGCGCCGATCAGGGTGACGGCAGCGCCGGCCTTGGCCGCCGCCAGCGCCTGGTTGCCGCCCTTGCCGCCCGGCGCGACGACGTAATCGCCGCCGAGGACCGTTTCGCTGGCGGCCGGCAGATGCGGCACCGGCACCAGCACGTCGACGTTGATCGACCCGAACACGACGATCATGAAGGTGCTCCGCCGCGATGATAAGGTGCCGCGAGATTATGGAGGGTTTTTCACATGTTGGACAACGCCGGGCTCGGCCGGTTCGTCGATCAATGCTGGGGCGACGAGATTGTCCCGACCCTCGTCGAATACATCAAGATCCCCAACAAATCGCCGATGTTCGATCCCGACTGGGCGGCGCACGGCCATATGGACGCGGCGGTCGCGATGTTCGAGCGCTGGGCGCGCGGCAAGCTCGGTCAATTTCCCGGCGCGACGCTCGACATCGTGCGCCTCGAAGGCCGCACGCCGGTCATCCTCATCGACATTCCCGGCGACGACGCCACTTCCGCCAGCGCCCCGGTGTTGCTTTACGGCCACCTCGACAAGCAGCCGGAGATGGTCGGCTGGGAAGACGGCTACGGCCCGTGGCTGCCGCGCATCGTCGGCGACAAGCTCTATGGCCGCGGCGGCGCCGATGACGGCTACGCGATGTTCGCCGCGCTGACCGCGCTCGGCGCGCTCGCCGAGCAGGGCGCGCCGCATGCCCGCGCGATCGTGCTGATCGAGGCCTGCGAGGAATCCGGCAGCTACGATTTGCCGTTCTATGTCGATCACCTGGCCGAACGCATCGGCAGCCCGTCTCTGGTCGTCTGCCTCGATTCGGGCTGCGGCAATTACGATCAGCTGTGGCTCACCACGTCGTTGCGCGGCGTCGTCGCCGGTACGCTCAGCGTCGAAATCCTGAGCGAGGGGGTGCATTCGGGCCATGCGTCGGGGATCGTGCCGTCAAGCTTCCGGATTTTCCGGCAGCTGCTGTCGCGGCTCGAGGACGAGACGACCGGCGCAATTCGGCCTGACGCGCTCTATGCGCAGATCCCGGCCGAGCGCGTGGCGCAGGCGAAGAGCGCGGCGGCGGCGCTCGGCGATGTCGTGCGCAGTGAATTCCCGTTTGTCGCCGGCGCCGGCGCGGTCGGCGACGATTTGACCGAGCTGGTGCTGAACCGCAGCTGGCGGCCGCAACTCGCGGTGACCGGCATGGCCGGGCTGCCGCCGCCGGGCGACGCGGGCAATGTGCTGCTGCCGTTCACCACCGCGAAACTGAGCCTGCGCCTCCCGCCGACGCTCGATTCAGCCACGGCGACCGCCACGGTCCGCAAGCTGCTCGAAGCCGACCCGCCCTACGGCGCCAAAGTGTCGTTTTCCGGCCAGGTCGGCTCGTCGGGGTGGAATGCGCCGGCGCTGGCGCCGTGGCTCGAAGCGTCGCTGGCGAGAGCGTCACAGCATGCGTTCGGCGCGTCGCCGGCTTTTATCGGCGAGGGCGGCAGCATCCCGTTTATGGCGATGCTCGGCGAGAAATTTCCGGCGGCGCAGTTCGTCGTCACCGGGGTCCTGGGTCCGCATTCTAACGCGCACGGACCCAACGAGTTCCTGCACATCCCGACCGCCAGGAAGCTCACCCGGGCGATCGCGCAAATCCTCGTCGACCATCACGCCGACGCGGCCTAGCCCGGCGCCGCCCTTAGTCGGAGGCGTGGAGTTGTCGCGGCCAGCTTGAACTGGCGTGCTCTCGTCCCCATCAAGGACCCATGCAGCCAGTAAACACAAAACGGAACGAGATGAAGCGGTCGAAGGAGAAGGGGTTTGAGGACCGGCTGACCGCCGCCGCGAACGCCAGGAAGGCGCAACTGGAGAAGTTTCTCGCGAAATCCGCGGCGAACGCTCCCGGTCTTGCCGAACGCCAGTCCGCCCGGCAGGCGGTCGCCACGGCGCGCGACATCCGCGTCGCCGAGCGCAAGGCGGTTCGCCTGGAAAGCGAAGCGCAAGCGGCCGCCGCAAGCGCGGCGCGCGCCGCCGCCCTCGCCGCCGAGCAGACGGCCCGCGATGCCGCGGCCGCCGAGCAGGTTGCCCGCGACGCTGCCGACGCATTGCTCCGGCAGGCCGAGCAGAAGAGCGCCCGCGACTCCCGCTACGCCGCGCGCCAGGCGCGCGGTCGAAGATAACCCTGCCGCGGGTTCAGGCCGCTTCTTTGGCGAGGCGTGAAGCGCGGTAGCGCAGCGCTCGCCAGGCGAGCCGGCTGATCACCCGGCCGAGCCTTCCGTTCGGGGTCAGCCCGGCGGCCTTCAGCACCATCGGCGCCATGCGCTCGACATGGTGCGGCCGGTAGAGCGCGAAGGCGCGCCGCGCATAGGCGCGGCCGCAGCGGCGCCGGTCATAGGGTAGCAAATCGCCGTTCGCGGCGTAATAGGCATAGGCAAGCTCGTCGTCCTCGCTCTCGGCGAGGCGGCGCAGCGCGATGCACAGCCGCGCCCAGCGGCCGATCCGCTCCCGCGCCAGACAGACGCGAAGATTTATGTAGAACAGCCGGTAATGGCGCAGTTCGTCGGCGGCGATGCGGCGACAGATGACCTGGAGCACCGGCTCCTGCGTCCCCTCGCGCAGCGCGGTGTAGTAGGAGCTGGTGCCGGTCTCGACGATGCAGCGCGCGACCATTTCGCCGGCGCGCGAGCCGCGGCGCGAGCGGCCGCTGTCGAAATCGATGTGGAATCCTGCCTGGAACCGAGCAAAAGCCGCGGCGAAATCGAACCCCGGATCGGCAAGCGTCGCCCAGCGGGCCAGCGCCGCGCCGTGCTGCACCTCCTCTTCGCCCCAGTGCCGGAGGCTCGACTGAAACGCGGTGTCGTCGGCGAAAACGCGGCACAGATGATGTGCATAGGCGGCGCCGTTGTATTCGACCAGGCTCGCCGCCTTGACCACGCGCACAATCTCGGGGTCGACCCGTGCCGGGTCGAAACGCTCCCATGGAATGTCGCAAAGCGTCCACGAGCCCATGCCCGCTTATACACCAGCCCGCCAAAAACTCCGACGATCAGCCCGATTGCCTCGAATCATGAGGCGGAATTATATTTTTCATTTCATTGTTGATATTTATGAAAGAGAAATGCACATACGAATGACCACACAGAGTAAGGACCCCGGACATGATCGCGACGGTGCACCGCCTTCACCCTCCGCCCGTGCCGACTCTAGGCGATTTGCATTCTCAGGACGATGTCGCCACCACGAGATCCCGATCCCTCGCCTTTCGTGGCGGCGGCAGGGCGATCGGCGCCGTGTTGGGGCGGTAGGCATGGCAAGCGCCGTCGCAAAATTACTCGACGAGCTTCGTGATCGGGGTGCGCTAAAAGGTACCGACGTCGCAAATATTGCAGCGGTATCTCAGGCAACTGTATCGCGGTGGGTATCGGGCAAAGCATCTCCGCAACCCAAAACGCAGCTTCTAATTTCCGACCTCCGGTACGTAGTCGATCGGTTGGCGGATTTCTATTCACCAGATGAAACGCGGATGTGGCTTTATTCGAAGCACCGCCTACTCAACGGCGAGCGGGCGATAGACTTGATCCATGCGGGCCGAGCGGATGAGGTACTCGCCGTGATTGAAAGCCTCGACGAGGCAACTTACACCTGATCATGGCCCGTCACGGACGTATTCACGACCGAGCTGTTCTTGATGCCATCGAGGCTCTCGACCCCGAATCGTTTCACGGCACGGTTTGGCGAATCACGAGGAAAGGGAGAGAGCCTCTCCGTGGCTCAGGTGCGAATGGGCGTTGGAGCGGCAGCGGCGAGTTTGAAGTTCTCTATACGAGTTTGGAGCGCGACGGGGCACTGGCTGAAATCGGTTACCGGCTCTCGCTGGAACCGATTTGGCCGAGTCGTATTGAGCACGAAATCCACGCGATTCGAATAGAGTCGGAGCGGCTTCTACGCTTTTCTAACGTGTCCAGCCTAGCGCCCTTCGGTGTGGATGTCGCACGCTATCGGACCTTCGAATATGGGACCACGCAGGCGATAGCGGCGGCCGCGTACTTCCTGGAACTCGATGGGCTGATCGTGCCGAATGCACGTTTTGATTGTCTCAATCTGATTGTCTTCGTAGACCGCACGCCACCGCCCACCCTTATCGAAACCAGATCCGTCGATTGGGAGGATTGGCGAAAACAACAGAAAGCAGCTGGCTCAATGCGTGGTTTGGGTAGCGATCGCCTGGAGTTTGGCGCGGGCGATGTTCTGCCGGTGTTCGAGGCCGCGCAGCTCGAGCGCAAGCCGGTCGCGATCGGTGCCGGCGGCACGCGCGACCTGGTCGCGCAGGCTCGGCAGGTTGCCTTCGATCACCTGCAATTCGGCTTCGGTCGCGGCGCGGTCGAGGGTCGAGGGAGCCATCGCTTCCTCGGCGAGGACCGTGCAGCGCTCGGGCGTCACCTCGGCGATGCCGCTGACGACGAAAATGCGTTCGGAGATTGTAGGCCGGGTCTGGTAAATCTCGATCATGCCGGGACGGATCGTCGAGATCAGCGGCGAGTGGCCGGGGAGCACGCCGAAATTGCCCTCGGTGCCGGGCACCACGACCATCTCGACCTCGGCCGAAAGGATGAGGCGCTCCGGCGTCACCAGCTCGAATTGCACGCGGTCGGCCATCGTTCGATCTTTCTTTAAGCCGCCTCGCCGGCCATCTTGCGCGCCTTCTCGACCGCTTCCTCGATCGTCCCGACCATGTAGAAGGCGCTTTCCGGCATATCGTCATGCTCGCCGGCGACGATGCCCTTGAACCCCTTGATGGTGTCTTCGAGGTTGACGAAGACCCCCGGGCTGCCGGTGAACACTTCGGCGACATGGAACGGCTGCGACAGGAAGCGCTGAATCTTGCGCGCCCGCGCGACCGTCTGCCGGTCCTCCTCGGACAATTCGTCCATGCCGAGGATGGCGATGATGTCCTGCAGCGATTTGTAGGTTTGCAGCACGCGCTGCACGTCGCGCGCGACCTGGTAGTGCTCGTCGCCGACGACGCGCGGGTCGAGCATGCGCGAGGTCGAATCGAGTGGGTCGACCGCCGGGTAGATGCCCAGTTCAGCGATCTGCCGCGACAGCACGGTGGTGGCGTCCAAATGCGCGAACGAGGTCGCCGGCGCCGGGTCGGTCAGATCGTCGGCCGGCACGTAGATCGCCTGCACCGAGGTGATCGAGCCCTTCTTGGTCGTGGTGATGCGTTCCTGCAGCGCGCCCATGTCGGTGGCGAGGGTCGGCTGATAGCCGACCGCCGAGGGAATGCGGCCGAGCAGCGCCGACACTTCCGAGCCGGCCTGGGTGAAGCGGAAGATGTTGTCGACGAAGAACAGCACGTCCTGGCCTTCCTCGTCGCGGAAGTATTCGGCGAGGGTGAGGCCGCTAAGGCCGACGCGGGCGCGGGCGCCGGGCGGCTCGTTCATCTGGCCGTAGACCAGCGCCGCCTTGGAGCCCGGTCCATCGGGCACGATGACCCCCGATTCCATCATCTCGTGATAGAGGTCGTTGCCCTCGCGGGTGCGCTCGCCGACCCCGGCGAACACCGAGTAGCCGCCGTGCGCCTTGGCGATGTTGTTGATCAGCTCCATGATGATGACGGTCTTGCCGACCCCGGCGCCGCCGAACAATCCGACCTTGCCGCCCTTGGCATAGGGCGCCAAGAGATCGACGACCTTGATCCCGGTGATCAGGATTTCCGCCTCGGTCGATTGCTCGATGAATTCGGGCGCCTGCCGGTGGATCGGCATGCGGTGCTGGGTCACGATCGGGCCGCGCTCGTCGACCGGCTCGCCGATCACGTTGAGGATGCGGCCCAAGGTCTCGGGGCCGACCGGCATCATGATCGGGCTGCCGGTGGCGACCACTTGGGACCCGCGCACGAGCCCGTCGGTGATGTCCATCGCGATCGTGCGCACCGTGTTCTCGCCGAGATGCTGGGCGACCTCGAGCACCAGGGTGCGGCCGTCATTGTCGGTATGCAGCGCCGAGAGGATCGACGGGAGCTCGCCCTCGAAGCGCACATCGACGACCGCGCCGATGACTTGAGTGATGGTGCCGACGATATTGGTGGCCATGTTCGGATGATCCCTGGTGTTAAAGCGCCTCGGCCCCGGAGATGATCTCGATCAGCTCCTTGGTGATGACCGCCTGGCGGGTGCGATTATAGTTCATCGTCAGCCGGTCGATCATGTCGCCGGCGTTGCGGGTGGCGTTGTCCATCGCGGTCATCCGCGCGCCCTGCTCGCTCGCCGCGTTTTCGAGGAGCGCGGTGTAAACCTGCACCGCGAGGTTGCGCGGCAGCAATTCGGCGAGGATTTCCTCCTCGTCGGGCTCGAACTCGTAGATCGCGCCGCCCGCCGGCGCGGGAGCAGCGGCGGCGGCCGGCTGAGCGAACGGGATCAGCTGCTGCACCGTGATAATCTGAGTGATCGCCGAGCGGAAACGGTTGAAGACGATCGAGCAGGTGTCGAATTCGCCCGCCTCGAACAGCGTCAGGATGCGCTGGGCGATGTCGCGGGCCTCGTCGAACGAGAGGCGGCGGCGGCCGATTTCGGTGAGGCTGTCGTGAATGAGGCGGGCATAGTCGCGGCGCAGCCCATCGCGGCCCTTGCGGCCGACGGTCAAAATTTTCACCGTCTTGCCGGCGCCGGTCAACGTGCGGATCTGGCGGCGCGCCTCGCGCAGGATGGTCGCGTTGAAGCCGCCGGCAAGTCCGCGGTCCGAGGTCGCGACGACCAGCAGATGCGTCTGGTCCCCGCCGGTGCCGGTGAGCAGCGGCGGCCCGCCCGAGAGACCCGACATGCGTGCCGCCAGCGAGGCCAGCACCCGTTCCATGCGCTCGGCATAGGGGCGCGCCGCCTCGGCCTGCTCCTGCGCGCGGCGCAGGCGGGAGGCGGCGACCATCTTCATCGCCGAGGTGATCTTCTGGGTCGACCTGACGCTGCGGATGCGGTTGCGCAGGTCCTTGAGGCTGGGCATGTCTTACCCCGCCACTTTCGTCATTCCCGCGGAAGCGGGCATCCAGGGACCCGAGGGCGGTATGGCCGCCCTGGCCCCCCGCTTTCGCGGGGGTGACGATTTAGAATGCCGCTGACTCAAAAGCATCACGCAAACGTCTTGGCGAAATTTTCGATGAAGCCGGCCAGCGCCTTTTCCGAATCGTCGGAAATCGCGCCCGAGTCGCGAATTGCGGCGAGCAGCCCGGGCTGCTTGGAGCGCAATTCGCCGAGCATCGACGCTTCGAACCGGCCGATGTCGTTGATCCCGACCCCGTCGAGATAGCCGCGCGTGCCGGCGAAGATCGAGACGACCTGCTCCTCGACCGGGACCGGCGAGAATTGCGGCTGCTTGAGCAATTCGGTGAGGCGCGAGCCGCGCGCCAGGAGGCGCTGCGTCGAGGCGTCGAGGTCCGAGGCGAATTGCGAGAACGCCGCCATCTCGCGGTATTGCGCGAGTTCCAGTTTGATGCGGCCGGCGACCTGCTTCATCGCGCGGATCTGCGCCGCCGAACCGACCCGGCTCACCGACAGGCCGACATTGATCGCCGGCCGGATGCCGCGATAGAACAGCTCGGTCTCGAGGAAGATCTGCCCGTCGGTGATCGAGATGACGTTGGTCGGGATATAGGCCGACACGTCGCCGGCCTGGGTTTCGATCACCGGCAGCGCGGTCAGCGAGCCGGCGCCATGCTCGTCGCTCATCTTGGCGGCGCGCTCCAGCAGCCGGGAATGCAGGTAGAACACGTCGCCGGGATAGGCTTCGCGCCCCGGCGGGCGGCGCAGCAGCAGCGACATCTGGCGGTAGGCGACGGCCTGCTTCGACAGATCGTCGTAGATGATGAGCGCGTGCATCCCATTGTCGCGGAAGAATTCGCCCATGGTGCAGCCGGTATAGGGCGCGAGGAATTGCAGCGGCGCCGGCTCGGACGCGGTCGCGGCGACGACGATCGAATAGTCCATCGCGCCGTAATCCTGCAGCGTCTTGACGATCTGGGCGACCGTCGACCGCTTCTGCCCGATCGCGACATAGACGCAATAGAGCTTCTTCGCTTCGTCGGTGCCGGCGTTCGCCTCTTTCTGGTTGAGGATGGTGTCGATGGCGACCGCGGTCTTGCCGGTCTGCCGGTCGCCGATGATCAGCTCACGCTGGCCGCGGCCGATCGGCACCAGCGCGTCGATCGCCTTGAGGCCGGTCTGCACCGGCTCGTGCACCGATTTGCGCGGAATGATGCCGGGCGCCTTGACCTCGACGCGGCTGCGCGTCACGTCGCTGAGCGGGCCCTTGCCGTCGATCGGGTTGCCGAGGCCGTCGACGACCCGGCCCAGTAGGCCGCGGCCGACCGGGACATCGACGATCGCGCCGGTGCGCTTGACCGTGTCGCCCTCGCCGATGCCGCTGTCGTCGCCGAAGATCACCACGCCGACATTGTCGCTCTCGAGGTTGAGCGCCATGCCGCGCGTACCGTTGGGAAACTCGATCATCTCGCCGGCCTGGACCTTGTCGAGGCCGTAGACGCGGGCGATGCCGTCGCCGACCGACAGCACCTGGCCGACCTCGGCGACATCGGCCTCGCTGCCGAAATTCGCGATCTGCTGTTTGAGGATGGCGGAGATTTCCGCCGCGCGGATTTCCATGTGCTTGGTCCCCTACCCGATGCCTCTCATGCTCAGCTGCAGGCGCTGCAGCTGGCCCTTCAACGATCCGTCGATCATCCGCGAGCCGATCTTGACGATCATGCCGCCGAGAAGGCTCGGATCGACCCGCATGTCGATCGTCACGCGGCTGCCGACGACGCGGCGCAATTGCTCGCCGAGCGCCTCCTGCTGCGCCTTGGAAAGCGCCTGCGCCGCGGTGATCTCGGCGGTCACCTCGCCGCGCCGCTCGGCGAGTTTCGCCAGATAGGCCTCGATCATCGCCGGCACCGCGAACAGGCGGCGGTTGCGCGCGACGATCGCCAGGAAGTCGCGGGTCAGTTTCGCCAGGCCCGCCTGTTCGGCCAGCGCCTCGATCGCCTTGCCCTGCTCGGCGCGCGACAGCACCGGGCTGCGCACCATCCGTCCGAGATCGGGACTGTCGGCCAGCATGGTGCGGAGCTGGCGCAGATCGCCGGCCGCGTCGTCGAGCGCATGGCGCTCGTCCGCCAGCTCGAACAGCGCCGCCGCATAACGACCTGCCAGGCCGGAAACGCCTGTCGATTCAGCAACCACAGGGAGACGATCCTCGATCAGCGCGCCGGGGAGCGAAGGGTCGCGGCATTGCCCGTTTTGGACCTCGGCTAAAGACGACCTCGGGGCCCTCTGGCCCCGCGAGATCCGCGCGGTTCCTAACATGTTTCGCATCCTTGGCGCAACCGCTGGAGGCTTTGCAGCAATGCAATGGCTTACCCTCTTTGGCGAGCAGCTAGGCGCCAGCCAATGCGGCGACGGCGGCGACGGCGGCGCGGGCGAGCGCCGGCGCGCGCGGCGCCAGCGGTCCGCCGATGCGGCCGTAGACGTGAAAAACCGCGGTCTGCAATACGATGCCCAATATCGCCGCGGTGGCGGCGGCGCTATCGACGGCGGCGATTTCTCCGCAGCCGGCGGCCTCGGCGACCGCCGCCTGGACGGCCGTTGCGGGGCCGGGGCCGTGAAAATCCACTCTTGGGAGCAGCTTGTGCTGGGCCAGCAGCATAAAGCGAAACAGCGGCGCGTCGCGGTCGTAGAGCGCACAGAAATGGGCGACCATCGCGGCGATGCGGGCGGCGAACCCGCGCTTGGCCGCGCCGATCGCCGTCAATTCCTCGCCCGCCTGACGATAGGCGGCGGCAAACAGCTGTTCGGCCAGTTCGTCCTTGCTGCGGTAATGCCGGTAAAGCGCGCCCTGCGAGACGCGGGCTGCGACGGCGATCTCGGCGATCGAGACGCCGTCGACCCCGTGCGTCGCGAACAGCTCGATGGCGGCGCGGCCGATCTTGTCTTTCACTCCGGTCGCCCGCACGCAAGATTCCTGTTGTGAGTAAATGTTCACTCATTATATGATTTCGGCATTGGCCGGACAAGCGGCTTTGCGCCGCATCCATTGCCCGGCGGTCAACGGCCGCGAAAGGTTTGGCGCCATGGACTGGGACGATGCGCTTCCCTGGTTCTTCCTTTTCTATGTCGCCCCGTTCGTCTTGGCGGCGCGGGCGATGGTGGTCAGCCGCCGGCTGAGGCTGCGGGTTGAGGCGCTGGTCGACCGGATCGGGATGCTCGATCACCGCATCTTCCGGCTCGACGAACGGCTGGCCGGCGCGCCGTCCGCACCGCCGCCGGCGGCGATTTCGCCGTCCGAACCGCTTGCCGAACCGATCGAAGCGACGCCTGCCGCTGCACCCCCTGACCTAGCAGCCGCAACATTCGAGCCGTACCAACCGGCGCCGCCGCCGGCTGCCGCGCCCCGCGAAGCCGGCCGGCGGTTCGAGCAGCGGCTGGCCGAGAATTGGCTGGTCTGGCTGGGCGCCGTGGCGTTGGCGCTCGGCGGCGCGTTTCTCGTCAAATTATCGATCGACCATGGCTTGTTGACCCCGCCGGTGCGGGTTGTGCTCGCGGTGCTGCTCGGGATCGCTCTCTGCGCCGGCTCGGAGTGGCTGAAGCGGCGCGAGATTGCGGCCGGCGACGCAGCATCCGGCCCGTCCTACGTGCCGCAGGCGCTCGCCGCGGGCGGAGCGGCGACGGTGTTCGCCGCGCTTTACGCGGCGTACCAGCTGTACGGCCTGATCCCCGGCCCGGCGGCGTTCGCGCTGCTCGCCGCCACCGCCGGCGCCACGGTGGCGCTGTCGCTGCGGCAGGGTGTGCTGGTCGCGGCGCTGGGGCTGGTCGGCGCCTATATCGTGCCGGCGCTGGTCGCGAGCGACGCGCCCCATGCGCTGCCGCTCTTTGTTTATCTGGCCGTGGTGACCGCCGGCCTGCTGGCGGTGCTGCGCCACCGGGCGTGGTGGTGGCTGGCTTTTCCGGCGCTGTTCGGCGCGTTCATCTGGACGATGGTGTGGCTCGCGCTGGCGCCGGCGCACCCGGAAAGCCCGGTGGTCGGCGGCTACATCCTGGCGCAGCTCGCGCTGTTCGCCGCGTTCCGCCGCGGCGTGAAGCGGGTGCGCTTCCTCACGGGCATCACCGAAACGCCGCTGGTCGGGCCGCTGGTGCGCGTGGCGTTCGGGCTCTTCGCGCTTGCCGCGTTCGTGCTGGTGCACGTCGCGGGGTTCGACAATCCGAGCCTTATCTCAAGCTACGCCGCGGCGGCGTTCCTGCTCGGTTTCGCCTATCGCGACCGCACCTTGGACGATGTGATTGTCACCGCGGCGATCCTCATCCTCGCGGTGCTGGCGATGTGGAACCTGCCGTTTTTTACCGACCAGCAGGTGTTTCTCGGGCAATTGCGCCTGCCCGTCGCGATCCAGGATTTCACCGTTGCCTGCGTCGCCGGCGCGGTGCTGCTGGGCGGCGGCGGGTTCGTCGCGCAGATGCGCGCGGCGCGGCCGGGGCGCTGGGCGGCGCTGTCGGTCGTGGCGACAATGCTGGTGCTCGTCATCGCCTATTGGCGGCTGCACGATTACGGCTTCGACATCGCCTGGGCCAGCCTGGCGCTGCTGCTGGCGGGGCTAAGCCTCGCCGCCGCGGCGAGCGTCGCGCGCCGTCGCGATGGGACGATCGAGCTCGAGATCGCACTCGCCGCCTATGCGGTCGGCGTGCTCGGCGGCACGATCCTCGCCGCGAGCTTCGCGCTCAGCACGGCTTGGCTTACCGTCGCGATCGCGCTGCATCTGCCGGCGCTCGGCTGGGTCGAAGGGCGATTCGATCTCAAGGTGCTGCGCCATGCCGCCCTCGTGGTCGCCGGCATCGTGCTGGCGCGGCTCGCCCTCAACCCCTATCTGCTCGGCTACCCGATAGCGCCGACCCCGGTCTTCAACTGGCTGCTGTACGGCTACGGCGTGCCGGCGCTGGCCTTTATCGTCGCGACGCGGGAGTTCGGTAGCCGCGTAGACGATCTGCTGGTCTGCGTGCTCGAAGCGGGCAGCGCCGTGTTTACGACACTGCTGCTGACCTTCGAGCTGCGCCATGCGCTCTACGGCCGGATCGACGCCCCGCTCTCGGATTTCGGCGGCGACGCGCTGTCGCCGCTGCTTTGGCTGCTGCTCGGCGGGTTCGCCCTGTGGCTCGCCGAGCGCCGGCGGCGGCCGGTGCTGCTGTGGAGCGGGATCATCCTCGCCACGCTGGCGAGCGCGCAGATCGTGGTCTGGCAGGTGCTCGCGGCGAACCCGATGATCACCGGCGCCCCGGTCGGCCGCACCATGGTCTTCGACGCGCTGAGCCTCGCCTATGGCCTCCCGGCGCTGCTGTACGCGGCGCTCGTGGTGCTGCGGCTGGGGCCGGCTTGGCTGCGGCTCGCGGCGCGCATCCTCGCCGCCGGGCTGGCCTTTGTCTGGCTCAGCCTGGAGGTGCGGCACGCCTTCCACGGCAACATTCTCGGCATGTTCGAGACCGGCGACGCCGAGTGGTACGCCTATTCGGCGGCGTGGCTGGTCTTTGCCGGGATCGGTCTCACCGCCGGCCTGATCCGGCGCGACGAGTGGTTGCGCCGCGTATCGCTGGCCGGGGTCGGCCTGGTCGTCGCCAAGGTGTTCCTCTCCGACATGGCCGAGCTCGAAGGCGTGCTGCGCGCGCTGTCCTTTATCGGCCTCGGCGGCGTGCTGGTCGGCATCGGCTACGCCTATCGCCGGCTGCGGCCGCTGCAGGAGCAGGAGAACGAGGGCTAGAGAAAGCTGTAGGGGTCGATATCGACCTGCAGCCGGGTCGATCCGGCGAAGCGCACCTTGGCGAGCCATTCGCGCAGCAGGGCCTGCAAATTGACCGATCGCTCGGCCTGGACCAAGAGGCGGCGGCGGTGCCGGCTGCGCAGGATCGCCAGCGGCGCCGGCGCCGGTCCGAGCACCGTCACACCCGGCATATGGGGGGCGGCGCGGGCGAGCGCGCGGGCGGCGAAATCGGCGCTGTCGGCGTCGACCGCGCTGACGATCAGAGCCGCGAGCCGGGCGAAAGGCGGCAGGTGCGCCTCGCGCCGCTGCGCCGCCTCGGCTTCGAGGAAGCGGTCGCGGTCGTTGGCGGCGAGCGCCCGCATCACCGGCTGCTCGGGCATGTAGGTCTGCATCAGCACGCGGCCCGGCCGCTCGGCCCGCCCGGCGCGGCCGCCGACCTGGTGCAGCAGCTGGTAGGTCCGCTCGCCGGCGCGCAGGTCGCCGCCGCCGAGGCCGAGATCGGCATCGACCACCCCGACCAGGGTCAGCATCGGGAAATGATGGCCCTTGGCGACGATCTGGGTCCCGATCAGCACGTCGTAGCGGTGCGCCGCCATCGCGTCGGCGAGGTCGGCGGCGGCGCGCGGGCCGGACAGCATGTCGCTGACCATCAGCGCGACGCGCGCTTGGGGAAAGCGTTCGGCGACCTCCTCGCTGAGCCGCTCGACCCCCGGCCCGCACGGCACCAGGGTGCCGGCCGCGAGACATTCCGGACAGAACGCCGGCAAGCTCGTCGAATACCCGCAATGATGGCATTGCAGCCGCTTGGTGAAGCGGTGCTCGACCAGCCAGGCGGTGCAATTCGGGCATTGGAAGCGGTGGCCGCAGGCGCGGCACAGCGTGAGCGGCGCGTAGCCGCGGCGATTGAGAAACAGCAGCGCCTGCTCGCCGTCCGCCAGCGTTTCGGTCATTGCCGCGATCAGCGGGGCGGCGAGGAATTTACCCCGCGGCAGCGGTTCCTTGCGCATGTCGATCAGCGTCACCGCCGGCAGGCTGGCGGCCGCGTGGCGCTCCGGCAGATGGACGCGCTGATAGCGGTCGCGCGCCACGTTGACGACGGTTTCGAGCGACGGCGTCGCCGAGACCAGCACGATCGGGATCTCCGCCAGCGAGGCGCGCAGCACCGCCATGTCGCGCGCCTGGTAGCAGACGCCGTCTTCCTGCTTGAAGGACGGGTCGTGTTCCTCGTCGACGATGATGAGGCCCAATTCCGCCAAGGGCAGGAACAGCGCCGAACGCGCGCCGACGACGACCCGCGCCCGCCCGTCGGCGACCGCGCGCCAGGTATCGCGGCGCTGGGTCTGGCCGATATCCGAATGCCATTCGGCCGGGTTCGCGCCAAAGCGGCGGCGGAAGCGCTCGAGCCATTGCGCCGACAGCGCGATCTCGGGCAACAGCACCAGCGCCTGCTTGCCTTTGGCCAGAGCCGCCGCGATCGCGGCAAAATAAGTTTCGGTCTTGCCCGAGCCGGTGACGCCGTCGAGCACGGTGACATGGAACCCGCCGGTCTCGACGCGCTCGACGAGGCGCATCGCGGCGCGGGATTGCGCCGGCGACAGAGGGGGCCCGGCGGCGCGCCAATCGGGTTCTTCCACCCGCGGCGGCACGGCCGGCGTGAGATATTCGGCAACCAGCCCGGCGGCGAGCAGCCCGCGCACGACCGGGGCGCCTACCCCGGCGCGCCGCGCCGTCTCAGCCACCGTCTCGGCCGGCATGTCGCGCAGCGTGTCGAGCACGCGCCGCCGCGCCGGCGTCATTGTCTTTGAGGACGGCTCGGCGAGTGCCGCCAGACCCGCTTCGCTGATCGCGCAGACCCGGCGGGGCGCCGGCGGCGCCAGCGCCGCCTCGACGCTCATCGTCATGCGCAGCACCATCCCCGGCGGCGCCAGCGTGTAAGACGCGACGCGATCGACAAAGCGGCGCAGTTCGGCCGGCAGCGGCGGGGTCGGCAGCACCGCGGCGAGCGGGCGCAACTTTTCGTCGGCGATATCGTCGCCCTCGCCGTCCCAGACGACGCCGGTCAGTCTGCGCGGCCCGAGGTTCACGCGCACGAAGCGGCCTGGCTCCGGCCTCGCCTCGCCTGCGGCCACGCGATAATCGAGCGCCGCCGGCAACGGCAATGGCAGCAATACGCGCAGGCGGTTGACCACGGCTTGTAGCGTCTCCGGGCTGGCGAGGCTGGCAGGGCAATCGGCCATCGGCTACACTCGCCCGCGCGCCCCTGGCTCGCAAGCGCGGGCGAGTGGGGAATTGCCCCCAGGGAGTTGGTTTCGGCGAATGGTTGACCGTCCTCGCGATCAGACCAGACCAGCGCGCGGCGCCGCGGCGCCCGACGAGGTCGCGCCCGAGATCCCGGGGCGCGACATCGAGGGGCGCGACATCGAGGGGCGCGACATCGAGGGGCGCGACATCGAGGGGCGCGAAATTGAGGGGCGCGATGTCCTCGCCTATCTTCGCCGGCATCCCGACTTTCTCGAGTCGCACCCCGAGGCGGTGCGGCTGTTGCGGCCACCCGGCCGCGAGATCGGCGACGGCGTTGTCGATTTCCAGCGTTTCCTCTACGAGCGCCAGCGCGGTGAATTGGCGCGGCTCAACACCGAATACCGCCATCTGATCGCCGTCAGCCGCGGCAATCTGGCGAGCCAGAACCGGGTGCACAAGGCGGCGCTCACGGTCCTCGCGGCGCCGAGCTTCGGGCAGCTCCTGCAGATCGTCACCACCGACCTCGCGGTGCTGCTCGATGTCGATGTCGTCACCATCGCGGTCGAGAACATCGCCGGGGTATCGCCTCGCCTCAATGTCCAGGGCATCCACCTGCTGCCGGCCGGCACGGTCGAAGAGGTGCTCGGCGAGGACAAGGCCGTGGTCTACCAAGCCGACACGGCCGGCGATGCCGTGCTGTTCGGCGCCGCCGCCGGGCTGGTGCGCTCGCAAGCCCTGGTGCGGCTCCGCTTCGGGCGCGAGACGCCGACCGGCCTCTTGTGCATCGGCACCCGCAAAATGGGGCGGTTCCATCCCGGTCTCGGCACCGAGCTGTTGGGCTTTCTCGGCCGCATCGTCGGCTTTTCCATCGGGTTATGGCTGAACCCGGTGCGCTGAAACCGGCGCGGGCAGCCCCCCACAGGCCTTTCCCCACACTCCCCGAACCCTTGCCGCTGGCGCGCTTCCCGGTGGCGGACGATTTGCGCGGCGCGATCGGCGCCTGGCTCGATTGGCTCGCCGCCGAGCGGCGCGCCTCGGCGCATACCGTCGCGGCCTATGGCCGCGACCTCGCGGCGTTTTTCGACTTTCTGAGCGCTCATCGCGGCGAGGCGCCGGATCTTGCCGGCATGTCCAAGCTCAGCCCCGCCGATTTCCGCGCCTTCCTGGCGCATCGCGCCGGCGACGGACGCACCCGCACGACGATCGCCCGGGGCCTCTCGGTGCTGCGCGGTTTTGTGCGGTTCTTGGAGCGTCGCAAGCTGGCATCGGCGCCGGGTCTGGCCGTGCTGCGCGCACCCAAATTGCCGCAAAGCGTGCCAAAGCCGCTGACCGTCGAGGACGCCGGCGCGGTGATCGAAGCGGCCGGCGGCGTCGCGCTCAGCGTCTGGCAGCAAAAACGCGACGTCGCGATCATGACTCTGCTCTACGGCTGCGGGCTGCGTATCTCCGAGGCGCTCGGCCTCTCGCTCGCCGAAGCGCCGAAGGGCAATGCGCTGGTCGTCACCGGCAAGGGGCGCAAGCAACGCTACGTCCCGGTATTGCCGGCGGTCGCCGAGGCGGTCGCCCACTACCTCGCCGCCTGCCCCTATCCGCTTTCGCGGGACGGGCCGCTCTTTGTCGGCGCGCGCGGCGGACCGCTCAACCCGCGCCTGGTGCAGCGTCAGATGCAGATGCTGCGCGGCATGCTCGGCCTGCCCGAGACCGCGACCCCGCATGCGCTCCGGCACAGTTTCGCGACGCACCTGCTAAGCGGCGGCGGCGACCTCAGGGCGATCCAGGAATTGCTCGGCCATGCCAGCCTGTCGACCACGCAGCGCTACACCAAGGTCGAGCCGGAGCATTTGCTGGCGGTCTATGAAGCAGCGCATCCGCGGGCGCGAGGTTAGCCGCCCAGCATCGCCTTCGCGGTCGTGCCGATCGCCGCGGGGGAATCGGCAACGGTGATGCCGGCGCTGCGCAGCGCCTCGATCTTGTCGGCGGCGCTGCCTTTGCCGCCGGAAATGATCGCGCCGGCATGACCCATGCGGCGGCCGGGCGGCGCCGCGATGCCGGCGATGAAGCCGACCACCGGCTTCTTGCGCTTTGATGATTTGATCAGCGCCGCGGCGTCTTCCTCGCCATGTCCGCCGATCTCGCCGATCATCACGATGCCGTCGGTTTCCTTGTCGGCGAGGAACATCTCGATGATGTCGGTGAAGTCGAGCCCATGCACCGGATCGCCGCCGATCCCGACGCAGCTCGATTGGCCGAGGCCCGCCGCCGTCGTCTGCGCGACGGCCTCATAGGTCAGGGTGCCCGAACGCGAGACGATGCCGACCCGGCCGCGCCGGTGGATGTGGCCCGGCATGATGCCGATCTTGCATTCGCCGGGCGTGATGACGCCCGGGCAGTTTGGTCCGATCAGCCGCGTCTTCGAGCCGCTGAGCGCGCGCTTGACGTGCACCATGTCCTGCACCGGGATGCCGTCGGTGATGCAGATGACGAGCGGGATCTCGGCGTCGATCGCCTCGAGGATCGCGTCGGCGGCCGAAGGCGGCGGCACGTAGATGACGCTGGCGGTGCACCCGGTCGCGGTGCGGGCCTCGTGCACCGTATCCCAAACCGGCAGGTCGAGGTGCCGACTGCCGCCTTTGCCTGGCGTCACCCCGCCGACCATCCTCGTGCCGTAGGCGATCGCCTGCTCCGAGTGGAAGGTGCCCTGCGCGCCGGTAAAGCCCTGGCAGATGACGGTGGTCGCGGCGTCGACGAGGATCGCCATCAGCTCATGCTCCGGCTCATGCCCTGCCTCATGCCCCTGGGGCCTCGGCGATCGATTTGACGACCTTTTGGGCGGCGTCGGCGAAATCCTCGGCGGCGATGATCGGCAGCCCGGACTGGCTCAGTATCTTGCGGCCCAATTCGACGTTGGTGCCTTCCAATCGCACCACCAGCGGCACGTGCAGGTTTACTTCCCGCGCCGCCGCGACGACCCCCTCGGCGATCACGTCGCAGCGCGCGATCCCGCCGAAGATATTGACCAGCATCGCCTCGACGTTGGGGTCGGAGAGGATCAGCTTGAACGCGGCGGTGACCCGCTCGCGCGTCGCGCCGCCGCCGACATCGAGGAAATTCGCCGGGCTGCCGCCGTAGAGCTTGATGATGTCCATGGTCGCCATCGCCAGACCGGCGCCGTTGACCATGCAGCCGATATTGCCGTCGAGCTTGACGTAGCTCAGCGAGTGCCTGGCGCCCTCCCGCTCGGTCGGGTCTTCCTCGTCCTCGTCGCGCAGCGCCTCGATTTCCGGATGGCGGAAGAGGGCATTGTCGTCGAAGCCGATTTTGGCGTCGAGCGCAACCAGGCTGCCCCCGCCGGTGACGACCAGCGGGTTCACCTCGATCAAGGAGGCGTCGAGTTCGCTGAAGGCGCGGTAGAGCGCGTTGACGAGACCGACCATCGCCTTGACTTCCCCTGCCGCGCCGAGGCCGAGCTCGAACGCCAGGCGGCGGCCGTGGAAGGGCTCGATCCCGGTCGCCGGATCGACCGCGAGCCGCAGAATCTTGCCGGGCGCGCGCGCCGCCAGCTCCTCAATCTCGACGCCGCCTTCCGCCGCGGCGATCAGGGTCGTGCGGCCGTTGGCGCGGTCGATCGACAGCGCCAAATAAAGCTCGCGCGCGATGTCGGAGGCGGCCTCGACATAGACGCGCTTGACGTCGCGGCCCTGCGGCCCGGTCTGGTGCGTCACCAGGCGCTTGCCGAGCATCGCGGCTGCCGCCGCGCCGGCTTCCTCGGGCGAATGCACCAGCTTGACCCCGCCGGCCTTGCCGCGGCCGCCGGCATGGATCTGCGCCTTTACCGCCCAGAGCTTGCCGCCGAGCCGGCGCGCCGCTTCCTCGCTCTCCGCCGCGGTATAGGCGATGCCGCCGGGCTGCACCGGCACGCCGTAGCGAGCCAGCAGCTCCTTTGCCTGATACTCGTGGATGTTCATGGCCGGCTAGGCCTGCAATTTCTTCGCGACCTCGATCAGCTCGCGCACCGCGGCGCAGGATTTGTCGAAGGCCGCCTTCTCCGTCGGATCAAGGCTGATCTCGACGATCTTCTCGACGCCGCCGGCGCCGATCACCACCGGCACCCCGACATAGAGGTCCTTGATGCCGTATTGGCCCTCGAGCAGCGCCGCGCAGGGCAGCACCCGCTTCTTGTCGAGCAGATAGGCCTCGGCCATCGAGATCGCCGCGCTCGCCGGGGCGTAGAACGCCGAGCCGGTCTTGAGGAAGTTGACGATCTCGGCGCCGCCGTCGCGGGTGCGCTGGACGATCTGGTCGACCTTTTCCTGCGTCGTCCAGCCCATCTTGATGATGTCCGGCAACGGGATGCCGGCGACGGTCGTGTAGCGGATCGACGGCACCATCGTATCGCCATGGCCGCCAAGCACAAAGGCGGTGACGTCCTCGACCGAGACGCCGAGTTCCTCGGCGATGAAATAGCGGAAGCGCGCGCTGTCGAGCACGCCGGCCATGCCGACGACCCGGTTCGCCGGCAGCCCACAAGCCTGGCGCATGATCCACACCATCACGTCGAGCGGGTTGGTGATGGTGATGACGAAAGCGCCTGGGCAATATTCCTTGATCGCCGCGCCGACCTGGGACACGACCTTGGTGTTGATGCCGATCAGATCGTCGCGGCTCATCCCCGGTTTCCTCGGCACGCCGGCGGTGACGATCACGACATCGGCGCCCTTGATCGCGGCATAGTCGTTGGCGCCGGTGATGTTGGCGTCATAGCCCTCGATCGACGACCCCTGGATGATGTCGAGCGCCTTGCCCTGCGGCACCCCGTCGACGATGTCGAACAGCACGACATCGCCCAATTGCTTGATCCCGGCCAACAGGGCGAGCGTGCCGCCGATCTGCCCGGCGCCGATCAGCGCGATCTTCTTGCGTGCCATGTAAGTCCTCGTGGCTGGATGGGCCGGGTTTAGCGCGATTTTCCAGGCCCGGCAAGGCGGGGCGCGGCAGTTCAAACATCCTCGGGCAGAGGTGCTTCCAGCTGGCGGCCGTGCCGGATATCGACAATCTCAACGCCGGCTGGGACGTTCCGGTAAGTCAGGACAAAGGATGCAACCACCAGCCGACGTGTGTTCGGCGTCCTACCGCGAATCCCGCTCAGCGGAAATTCCGAAAGCTGCCGATAGGCCGTTTTGATCTGCTCCAGGAAATTTCGTCCGGTGGCAGGGTTTCGCGCATTTAAATAGTCGATAATGACGTCGATCTGGAGCTGCGCGCGCGCCGTGACGGCGACCGAAACCATCAGCGCGCAGCACGCCTAGCCTCGGCTCTAGCGACTTTTTCTTCCAATTCAGCAAGCACCTCCTCGAACGGCACGCCCTCGCCGCGTTCCGCTTCCTCGATGCCCGCCTGGATATCGAGCACTTCCTGGCCTTCGTCGGCCAGGTACTCGCGCACCGCGTCGAGGATCACCCAGGAACGCGGCCGTTCCATGATCGCGGCGACCCTGTCGAGTTTTTCGATAATTTCGGCGGGAAGGCGCACGGAAATCGGAACTGCGTTACTGCGAACTGCGTTGCCTTCGAACATCGGGGTCCCTCATAAATACACCGTCATACAATGTAACACAGAAAGGCTTGAGGAGCGTGCTCAAATGGTAATGAAAGCGTCGAGCTTCGCCCGGACGAGCCGCGCGGTTTCCGGCGAAACCGCGCTGCCGGCGTAACGGACCGGCCGCGCTTCGATGTCAATACTGCGAACGTGGCTGATCAGGATTTCGCCGGCGATCGGCAAATCGGGCGGCAAAAGGACGCTCGTCGGAAACGGCCGCACCCGCGACGTGATCGGACAGACGACCGCCAGGTTGGTGTTTTCGGTGAACCCGGCGGACGAGATCACCAGCGCGG